>JACZDC010066044.1_pt1 | contig 24420 bp, 21 predicted proteins | sample 8641791 | NCBI WGS metagenome assembly JACZDC01 (sample SAMN15324613, study PRJNA640507) | soil metagenome | isolation source: intercropping peanut in the second line | place: China: Luxin town, Laibin City, Guangxi Province | collected 2019-07-25 | depth 10cm m
AGAAGACCCCGTTCAGCTTCGACGTCTCGGTCTGGGAGTTCTTCTGGCCGCTGCTGACCGGCGCGCGGCTCGTGATGGCGCAGCCTGGCGGCCACCAGGACCCCCGCTATCTCGTGGACACCATCGCGAAGGAGAGGATCACGACTCTCCACTTTGTGCCATCCATGCTCCAGGTCTTCCTGGAGCAGCCGGATCTGGGAAGAGCCTGCGCCTCGGTCAAGCGGGTGTTCTGCAGCGGTGAGGCCCTGCCGGACTCGGCGCGGCAGCGCTTCTTCGAGCGGCTCCCCGGCGCGCAGCTCCACAACCTCTACGGTCCGACCGAGGCCTCGGTCGACGTCACCTGGTGGGAGTGCGGACCGACGAGCCCGTACACCACGGTGCCGATCGGACGGCCGATCGCCAACACGCGGATCCACATCCTGGACCGCTACGGCAACCTGACGCCGCCGGAGATCCCGGGCGAGCTGAACATCGCCGGCGTCTGCCTGGCGCGCGGCTACCACGCCCGGCCGGACCTCACGGCCGAGCGCTTCGTCCCCGACCCGTTCGGCGAGCCCGGCGCGCGGCTCTACCGGACCGGCGACCTGGTCCGCCACCTGCCGGACGGCAACATCGAGTTCCTGGGGCGGCTGGACTTCCAGGTGAAGATCCGCGGCTTCCGCATCGAGCTGGCGGAGATCGAAGCGGCCCTGATGCAGCACCCCGGCCTCGGGGCGGCCATCGTGATGGCGCGCGAGGACCGTCCCGGCGACCGCCGCCTGGTGGCCTACCTCACGGCCGCTCCGGACGGGCCGGGCGCGCCGTCCTTCGACGAGCTGCGCGCCTTGATCCGCGGCCAGCTCCCGGACTACATGGTCCCGGCCGCGTTCGTCCAACTGGAGACGATGCCGCTCACCCCGAGCGGCAAGGTCGACCGCCGCGCCCTGCCGGTGCCGGGCATGATGCCCGAGGAGGAGAACCGCTACGTAGCGCCGCGCACGCCGCTCGAAACCTTCCTGGCCGGCGTCTTCGCCGACGTGCTGGGAGTGGAGCGGGTGAGCGTCCACGGCGACTTCTTCGACATGGGCGGCAACTCCCTGATGGCCACCCAGGTGGCCACCCTGGTGCAGGAGGTCCTCCCCCTGGAGATCCCCCTGCGCAAGCTCTTCGAAGCCCGCACCGTCGCCGCAATCGCGCAGGCGATCCTCGACAGCGAGGCCGAGATGAGCCCGGACGAGAAGGCGGTCATGGCGCAGATGCTCGCCGAGATGGAGCAGCTCTTCGCCGGGGACGAAGGCGCGACGGCCTGACCGGAAAATCCGGGAACGCCGCGTTCCCGGATTTTCGAGCCTCCCGATGAGTCGGGAACGCCGCTTTCCCGAATTGACGAGCCTCTCAAAAAAGCGGGAACGAGGCTTTCCCGAATTTCCGGACGCCTCATTAAAGAGGGAACGTGACGTTCCCGAATTTCCGGGCCTCTCGTTAAAGAGGGAACGAGGCGTTCCCGGATTTTCGAGCCTCTCGATGAGTCGGGAACGTCGCTTTCCCAACTCGATGAGCCTCTCAAAAAAGAGGGAACGGGGCTTTCCCGGATTTTTGGACTTCTCATTAAAGAGGGAACGTGATGTTCCCAACTCGACGAGAGGCTCAGAAAAGAGGGACGGCGGCGTTCCCTAGCTCTGCGCAGGAGAGGAGAGGGCCAGCAGTCGCTGGATGAGGTCTTCCTTGAAGCGTTCCAACCTCTCGGCGGCGGCGCCATCCATTCCGACGGCTGGAGCCAGTGCGCGAGGGTGAAACCCTCGGAGGACCCAGGCGAGAGTCAAGGGCGAAAAGCCGCCATCCTTGAGAGGTGCATCGGAGAGCGCCCTCTGGAGGTCACCCCCACTCTCCAGGAGAACACGCACATCTTCGAGGTCCCGCAGCTCGGATCGCCCAAGAAGAGCACAGAGCTTGTTGACCAGGATCTCATGCGGAGTGTCGACCGCAATCGTCGTTGCGCCGACAGCTACCTGGAGCGGCGGCTCCAGGGAAGGCACCGACTCCGCGACCAGATCCACGATGCAGACGGCCAGCCCGTCGCTCACGCGGAGCTGGGTGAATGTCGCTCCGCTCCGCAGGGTGGAAACCTCAAACCCTTCTTGCGTCAATCGGCTCCGCGCCTCATCCGGGAGTGCGCCAAGCTCCCCCTGCTTACGAAAGAAGAGATCCAGGTCCTTGGTCGTGCGGTGTTTCAGGTGAACACCGGCCAGGGCCGCACCTCCGGTCAGGGTCCATGCCGGCTCCAAGCCGGAGAGGATCCCGAGGATGCGCCACTGGAGCGAGCTGAGCCTATCGCCAGACATGTCCCTGGGCTTCCCAGGACTCGAACAGCCAGGTCCAGAACTCCCGGGTCTGGCCCAGATAGCGCTCCAAGCGAGGCCAGAGCTCGCGGATCTCCCGCGGCGACACGAAGCTGAACACGTCGTCCGGTTTGGCCTGCCGCATCAGCTTACCGACGAGATAGGCCCGGACCTCCAAATCCGGCTTCCGGAGCCCTTCCCGGAACTCGTCCAGGGTCATGTCGCAGTCCCACAGGAAGTAGGGATGCCCCCCCGGGTCGACCATCAGCTCGGCGGGGGTCGGGCTCAGCATGACGCCAAGATTACCAGACCCGCCAGATCGTGTTGCCGACGTCGTCGGCCACCAGCAGGGCGCCCTTGCTGTCGATCACCACGCCGACGGGACGCCCCATCGCCTCTCCGTTCTCCTTCACGAAGCCGGTCAGCACGTCGACCGGCTCCCCGGACGGCTTGCTGCCGTCGAAGGGTACGAAGATCACCTTGTAGCCGCTGCGCGGCTTCCGGTTCCAGGAGCCGTGCTGCCCTACGAACATGCCGTGACGGAACGGCTCCGGCAGGGAGGTTCCCTCCGACCAGGCCAGCCCCAGGGAGGCGGTGTGCGGACCGAGCGCATAGTCGGGCACCAGGGCCTTGGCCACCAGGTCCGGCCGCGGCGGCTTCACTCGCGTGTCCACGTGCTGGCCATAGTAGCTGTAAGGCCAGCCGTAGAACCCGCCGTCCTGGACGGACGTCATGTAATCCGGCACCAGGTCGCTGCCCAGCTCGTCGCGCTCGTTGACGGCCGTCCACAGCGCGCCGCTCGCGGGCTCCCAGGCCATGCCGACCGGGTTGCGCAGCCCGCCGGCGAAGAGACGCTTGCTGCCGGTGGCACGGTCCACCTCCCAGATCGCCGCGCGCCCCGCTTCCTCCTCCATGCCGTTCTCGGCGGCATTGCTGTTCGAGCCCACGGACGCGTAGAGCTTCGAGCCGTCGGCGGAGGCGATGACGTTCTTGGTCCAGTGATGGTTGCGCAACCCCCCGGGCAGATCGGTGAGCTTCGTGCCCGCCGCCGTGATCCGGGTCTCGCCCGGCTTGTAGGGGAACCGCACGATCGAGTCGCAGTTGGCTACGTAGAGGTCGTTCCCCACGAGCGCCATGCCGAAGGGTGAGTTCAGGCCGGAGAGGAACTCCGTGCGCGTCTCGGCCACGCCGTCGCCGTCCGCGTCGCGGAGCAGCGTGATGCGGTTCGCGCTCGGCACCGCGCCGCCGGCCTTGGCCTGGAACTTCTTGAAGAAGAAGCCCTTGATCCCCTTGCCGTCCTCCGGCCGCGGCGGCGCGTTGGTCTCCGCCACGAGCACGTCGCCGTTCGGCAGCACGTAGAGCCACCGCGGGTGCTGGAGCCCCCCGGCGAACGCGGCCACGCTCGTGCCCTCGGCCGCGACCGGCTTCGCGCCACCCGGCCAGCCCGTGGCCTTGACCACGTGGACCAGCGGGATCAACGACTTGTCCGGCGGCGGCAGGGTCGGGTTCGGCCCGGTGCCGGCGGTGACGGGAAGGCTGGCCGTGGAGCCGCATCCGGCGGCAGCGACCATCGCCGGTATCGCCGCGGCCATCAAGGCACGCTTGGCGAGGAGAACAGGAAGCGGGGTGGAATCGTGGGAGCTCGTCATATCCGGTTCTTGAGCAAGAATCGAGCCGCGGAGCGCTTGGCAAGGCGACCTCCCCGTCGTAAGGTACTTGCGCCAGTAGGGAACAGAACGGATGAGCGCTTGGCAACGGGTGATCGGGATCGCGGGTGGCATGGGTCCCCATGCTCATCTGGAGTTCGAGCGGAGGCTCCTCGCCGCGATCGAGAACCCCTCGTCCGACCAGGAGTATCCGGAATGGGTTGTCTCCTCCGTACCCGATACGCCGGACCGCACCGTCGCCCTGCTGGAACAGGGCGTCTCTCCGATGCCCTGGCTGCTCCGGAGCGTCGAGCGTCTCGCCTCCTGCACGGATTTCGCGGTGGTCACCTGCATCACCGCCCACGCCTACCTGGACCAGATCCGCGCCCAGGTCCCGCTGCCGATCCTCGACATCGTAGAGGTCACCCTTCTCGAAGCCGCCCGCCGCTTCGGTCCCAAGGCCCGGGTCGGCGTCCTCGCCACCACTGGCGCTCTCCGCGGCCTGGTCTACCGCCGCGCCGCCGACCGGGTGGCCCCTGGACTGGATCTCGTCTCACCTCTGGACCTGCCGGAGGGCGACGCTCTCCAGGAGAAGCTCGTCATGCGTCCCATCTACGGCCCGATGCGGGACGGCCGGCGGCAGACGGGCGGCATCAAGGCCGGCGGCACGCGCGACCCGGAGACCGGAGTGGCGCATCGGGACTCGCTCGCGACCGCCGTCCACCATCTGGCCGACGCCGGAGCGGCCTGCGTGATCACCGGCTGCACCGAGATTCCGCTGTCCGTCGGACGGGATTCCGTCGACGGCATTCCGCTCCTTGACCCGCTCGACCTGGGAGCCCGCGAGGCCGTGCGCATCGCGCGCGGCGAGCTGCCGCTTCCTGCCTGAAGATGCGCCAAGAAATGCGCGCGGGCGCCAGATCTTTTGCTCCGAGCTAAATACCAACAACCTCGGGACTTACGAGCACAGGAGCAGGTGAGGGCGCCAGATTCTTTGCCTTACCGACTCTGGGCTCCAGTTCTGAGAGGCCCGCTATCTTGCTTCGATTCAGGGTCTTGCCTCTCTGGCTCTGAGCTCTGGTGGGCTGGCAGCGGTCTTGCCCCTTGGCGCCCGCCATGGCAAGAAAGCTCCGATATACGCCTGACGGTGAGGCCTGTTACGAGATCACCTACCGAACCATCCACAGTCGAGTCCTCTGTTCGAAGCCTGAGCCTCTGGCTCTTGCGTCTCTATACAAGAACTTGTATATTGGCTCCAGGCGATGAAATCGCTCTTCTGGGTCGGCTCCGTTCTTCAAGACTTGAGAGCATTCCCGGAGGATGCGAGGCGTATTGCCGGCCATGAGCTTCACCTTGTCCAACAAGGGCTTGAGCCGGATGACTGGAAGGCCCTGGGAGGTGTAGGCCCTGGCGTCTACGAGTTGCGAATTCGCACCACCCTGGAGCATCGGGTCCTCTATGTAGCGAAGTTTGCGGAAGGAATATACGTCTTGCATGCGTTTCAGAAGAAGACGCAGCAGATCGCCCAACGGGACCTTGAGCTTGCGCGGGAACGGTATCGAGATCTCATACAGGAACGGAAGCACGCGAGTCGGCCGCCCAGGAGGTAGATAATGGATGTCAAGCTGACTCCATCAAGCGGAAACGTATTCACCGATCTCGGCTTTGGCGACGAAGAAGCCGAGCACCTTCGGCTTCGTTCTAGTCTCATGATTGAGGCGCGGAAGCTCATTGAGGAACGTAAGCTCACTCAAACTGAAGCTGCCAAGTTGTTCGGCGTCACGCAGCCGCGGATCAGCAACCTCGTTCGCGGAAGGATTGATCTTTTCAGCATCGATACCTTGGTGAACATGCTTGCCCGTGCGGGGATTCACGTCGAGGTTGTTCTGTCGATTGTCCGCAGGGGAGCCGCATGATAGGCATCCGGGCGACGTGGCCGTCCCCTGTTCGTCAAGGCCTGCTGTGCATCCGCCCGTTAGATCGACGGGGTTAAGCTTCAACTCGATTACATCGATACAGATTCATTGCGCCGAACCGCTGTACCGAATAGCTGCATTGTGAAGGCGGATAAACCCAGAGCTGACCGGTCGAGATCAAAGTTCATCTGAATACCAATCACTGCGTCCGCGCCGATGCTCGCGGCCTGCCGCTTGAGTTGTTCGACGCAAACCGCGAAAGCTACAGGAAATGCTTGAAAGTTCGCCACAGAATCTCCGAAGATCGCGGCCGACAATACCTCCGTACTGGAAATAGCATGGACGTCTACGCCGAGTTTCTTTGCCGAAGCATCAAGGGTGCCCTTCATGTTGGTCGTCACGGCATACACTGGACCAAGAGTAGTGAATGGCTCCGAGAGCACGGTTGTGGAAACGACTACTTGCGCTGGGTAGACTCTGCGTTTTTCTGGTGACCACTTTGCGAATATGACGCCGCACTTGGGACAGACAGGTGCAGGCGCAGGAAGCCTGAAGCTGCACTTGGGGCATTCGGTTACGAGTGTCTCGTTCATCGGCTGATCTCACAGGGTTGTCGGGGCTTGGGGTGGCACGCCCTTACATCAATAGCAGGTACGCTGCTGCACAAGCTGCGGCCATCCTCCCGCCCTGTTCGATTGTAGCTATAGGGGTGTCCCCCCATCCCTTCCTTCCCTCATAAACTTCCTTTCCATCAATCGTAGCAACGGGACTATCTCCCAATCCCTTTCTCCCTCGGTACACACCATCGCCATCGACAGTTGCAAGAGGAGTCTCGCCCAACCCCCTGCGACCCTCATAGATCTCGCTGCCTTCAAAGGTGAGGATAGGAATATCCCCTAATCCCTTTCGGCCAATGTATGCCTCGCTACCCTCAATAGTCAAAATCGGGCTATCTCCCCACCCCTTTCGACCTCGAAAGACCTCAGCCATTCTCATCCTCCTCTAGTCAAGTCGCCTAAAGCGCGCATCTCCGGGTGTTAGATCCTATTCTAGAAGTCTTTAGCGATTGCTCCAAGCTTAGAGAAAGTGTCGCATATACCTCCGACAACCGGCCGCCGGGCGCGTCAACCAGACCGCTGGATGCTTCCGGCAGTCCGCCGGACGTGGAAACCGGTCGGTTTCTCCTTCCGGCGGCCCGCCAGATGTCTTCAACCAGCCGCCGGGCGCGTCATTTGGACACCGATCGGAAGAAGCGCTCGCCCCAGATCAGCGCTCCCAGGCCGACGATCGCGTTGGCCGCGCAGGCGCCCGCGAACACTCCCGGCAGGCCCCAGAGCCAGGAGCCCAGCCAGGCCAGCGGCACGTAGAGGACGAACATCCGCAGCAGGGTGATGAAGGTCGAGTAGAGCGCGCGGTTGACCGCGTTGAAGGCCGAGCTGACCAGGGTGGACATGCCCTGCAGGCCGAGGCTCCAGGAGACGATCCGCAGGTACATCACGGTCGGCTCCACCACGGCCGGATCCTTGGCGAAGAGGCGCGCGATCCATGGCGCTCCGAAGAACAGGCCGAGGCTCACGGCCAGACCCCAGACGAAGGAGAAGCGGAGGCTCGCCCGCAGCCCCTGGAGCGAGCGCTCCGGCTTGCCCGCTCCCCAGTTCTGGCCCACGAACGGCACGAGCGACGCCGAGAGCGCCACCACCACGATCATCACCAGGGTCTCGATGCGGCCGGCCACCGCCAGCGCGGCCACCGACTTCGGACCGTAGCTGGCCACCAGCCCGGTGATCAGCAGCATGGAGACCGGAAAGACGATCCTCGTCATGGCCGCGGGCACGGCGACCGAGCCGATGCGGCGGGCGGACTCGACCAGGTCGGCGAGCTTCGGGCGCACGAGCTCGATCATCCCCTCCCGCCATCGCAGGACCGCGAGCAGCACGAGCAGCGTCAGACCCTGCGACAGCACCGAAGCCCACGCCGCGCCGGCCAGGCCGAGGCGCGGCACCGCGCCCCAGCCGAAGATCAGCAACGGATCGAAGAGCGCGTTGAGGCCGGCCGCGGTCAGCAGGAGGAACGAGGGGGTGCGCGTGTCGCCGGTCGCCCGCACCGCGTTGTTGCCGATCATGGGCAGGAGGATCAGCGGCAGGCCGGCGTACCAGACGGTCATGTATTGACGGACCAGGGGCAGCACGTCCGGCGTGGCGCCGAGCAGCCGGAAGAGCGGCACGAGGCTCAGGAGGCCGAGCCCGGCGAGACCGATCGCCACGGCGAGGCCCATCCAGAGCGCGTGGGTCGTGGACTGGCGCACGCGTTCCGGCCGGCCTTCTCCGATCGTGCGCGCCACCACCGAGGCCGTGCCGATGCCGAGACCCATGATCAGGCTGTTCAGCACCAGGCTCACCGGGAACGAGAAGCCGTACGCGCCCAGCTCCCGGCTGCCGAGACGGCCGATGAAATACGCATCAATGGCGCCCGAGAACGAGGACGAGGCGATGCCCAGGATCATCGGCACGGTCAACCGCGCCAGCGCCGGGCCCACCGGACCGTCGAGGATCTCGGCGCGCGGCGCCCTCCGGGGCAGGGCCCGTTCAGCGGCCACCATGGAGCACCTGGAAGACCTGTTCGAGGACCTCGCGCGAAGCCGGCTCGCGCACCCGCTCCTCCAGGCTCGCGCGAAACCGCGCCAGGTCGCCGCCGCGATCGATCACGCGCTCGGTGATCCAGCGGATCAGCCGGAACCCCATGCTCTGGACGTCCCGGTCGAGCCAGGCGTCGAGATACGCCATCGTCTCCGGCGCGGGACTGTACCCGCGCGCCAGGAACTCCAGGATGCGGAACGACGTGCGGTGGTGGACCGCGAGCACGGTGGGATGGGTGATCAGCCGCAAGGTGTTCGTCCGGAGGTCGTCGAGGCCGCAGCCGAGAGGATCGAGCAGCTCGCCCGAGCGACAGTCGTAATAGAGACCGTTGATCGAAAAATCCCGCATCCGGCAGTCCGCCGCGAGATCGGTCCGCGGCACGAAGGTGGTTTTATAAATGTCCCCGTTCTCGATGTCCTCGTAGCTGCGCAGGATGTTGAGATCGAGCGCGCCCATCTCCGGATCGCCCCAGCGCAGCGTGCCGAAGCGTTCGGCGTGCGCGACTACGGGATCGATGCCGCGAAAGGCCTCGCGGAGAATCCCGAGGACGGAGGAGAGGTCGCGGTCCAGGGAGAGGTCGACGTCCTTCGACACCCGGCCGGAGAGCCAGTCGCGCGGAGTTCCTCCCACCACGTAGACGCGGACGCCCGCGGCCAGCAGGCGATCGATCACATCCCGGACAGTGATGTCGCCCACGACCCGCCGCCCGAGGGTCTCTTCCACGAGAACGGCGTCAGGAACGGCCATCGATCTCCTCGAACACGCGGCCCAGGACCTCGCGCGAAGCCGCCTCGCGCACCCGCGATTCGAGGCTCGCCCGGAACGCGGCCAGATCGGCGCCGCGGGCGACCACGTGCTGGGTGATCCAGTAGACCAGCCGTCCGCCCATGCCCTGCACGTCGCGGTCGAGCCGCTGGTCGAGATAGTCCTGCGTCTCCGCGGCCGGCCGGTAGCCGCGGGCCAGAAACTGGAGGATGCGGAACGACATGCGGTAGCCGCCCGCGAGCACGGCCGGATGCGCGATCAGCCGCAGGGTGCGGGTGTGCAGGTCGTCGAGGCCGCAGTCGAGAGGATCGAGCAGCTCGCCGGACCGCAAGTCGTAATAGAAACCGTTGATCGAAAAGTCCCGCGTCCGGCAGTCCGCGGCGATGTCCTGGCGCGACACGAACGTGGTCGTCCACATGTCCCCGTTCCGGATGTCCGCGTGGTCGCGCAGGATGTTGAGATCGATCTCGCCGAGCGCCGGGTCGCCCCAGCGCAGCATGCCGAAGCGCTCCAGGTGGAAGAGGACCGGATCGATATCCGGATAGGCCCGGCGCAACAGGCCATGAGCCGTCGCGAGATCGCAGTCGAGCGACAGGTCGACGTCCTGCGACACCTGGCCGCAGAGCCAGTCGCGCGGCGCGCCGCCGACCACCCAGGCGCGGACGCCGGCCTGTTGCAGGACCGCGATGACGTCGCGGGCGCGGATGTCCCCCTCGGGCCGACCGTATCGGCGATACACCAATCGGTCCAGGGTGGCGTCCACGACCGTGCGATCGACAGGATGGATGGCGGGCACGACGGCGAAACCTACCAGGGGAACTCTTCTTTGTCCCGGAAGAACCTGGCCGTGGGGACCTCGGACTCCGCCATCGTCGCCAGCCAGACCGTGCCCAGGGCGCCCTCCTCGACCGAACGCGGAGCGCGGGCGCCGCCGAGGTGGGTGCGCACCCAGCCGGGCGTCACGGCGTTGACCTTGATGTTCGACTCGCGCAGCTCGTCGGCCAGGCAGACGGTGAACGCGTTGAGCGCGGTCTTCGACACGCGGTAGGCCGGATGGTCGGCGCCGAGCTTGAAGAACGACCCCTTGCCACTCGAAATCATGATGATCTGTCCGCCGCCGGACTTCTTGAGCAGCGGGATGAACGCGAGGCTCACCTCCCACGGCGCGAGCAGGTTGGCCTCAATGATCTCGCGCACCATGGCCATGCCGATCTGCGTCGGCGGCTTGCCCATCTCCGGAGAGATCGCGGCGTTGTTGATCAGAATGTCGAGACGGCCGACCTCGCGCTCGACCCAGTCGCGGAGCTTTTCGACGTCCTCGGAGCGGGTCACGTCCAGCGGATGAAAGAGCACGTCTCCGCCTTGCTCGCGCAGCCGCTCGCACGCGGAGCGGCCCTTGTCCTCGCTGCGCGCGGTCAGCAGCACCTTCCAGCCCAGGCCGGCGAGCTGGCGGCAGATCTCGAAGCCGATTCCCCGGTTGCCGCCGGTCACCAGCACCACCTTCGCGTCAGACATGCACGGCCTCCTGGATCACGACGTCGAACTCCGGGAACAGATCGAACAGCATGCGCTCGCGCGAGCGGACGAATTCCTGGATCTCCGGCGTGTAGTAGCTCTGCCAGCGGTCTCCGGCCGCGCGGCCGCCTTCGACCGGGAAGATCTTGTCGGCCGTGCGGATGAACTCGATCTCCGAACGCGGATGCCCGAGCTCCAGCAGGAGCCGGTACAGGGCCTCGTTCAGCGTCTCCGTCGGCAGGAAGCGGACCGGATACATGTCTCGTTTGAAGTCGCCGCTCGCGAGCGCGGCTTCGTCGAGGCGCGCGTAGGCGGCCTGCGGATCGCGGAAGTAGTAGCGGACGAACTGCTCGGTATGCCAACCCACCTCGCGTCCCGGCGGGAAGCGATGGTTTGCGAAGCCGGTCGGCTGCATCTCGTAACAGTTGAGGAACAGCGTGTTGGCCATGTCCACGAACTCGGCGAACGTGACGTCCGGCCAGTGCGGATAGCGCCGGCGCATCTCGTCGGCGCCGCAATAGAGATGCGGGTGCATGCGCCACCAGCCGAAGCGGTATTGCGAGACGTAGCGCTCGTACGGGTTCCGCAGGTTCGAGAGGATCGGCTTGTGCCGGTGCTCCTCGGGGATGTCGCTGCAGGTGGCGTGCTTGTCGGTGTCGACAAAATCACGCTCGCCGTAGACGCGGGAGAGGATCGAGGTGACGAAGGTCCCGCCGGTCTTCGGCTGGTGGATGTAAACGAAATCGGGCGTCAGGATCATCGCGTCTCTACTTTTTCGCCTGGGCCTGCGATCCGATCGCCCTGGAGAGCGTGGTCTCGAAGATCCAGGCCGTGTTGTGGGAGGGGTTCTTGGCCGCGTCGTAGCCGCCGAAGTACACGTCGCCGTCGCCGAACGGAGACGGCGCGATCGTGCGGATCGCGAGCAGGTTCTTCCGCGGGCTCGGAGACGAGTCCACGAGCTGCCTCAGCTCGTAGTGCTGGTCGCTGAAACGGACCAGGTACCAGGCGCCGGTCTCCCAGTCGTCCTTGGGCAGCTCCTCGGTAGGCGGCGCGAAGCTCGCCGACAGGCCGATCAGTTGAACCTTCTTACCGGTCGCCGGATCGATCACCGTGGGGATGTCGTTGTACGCGGCGATCACCCACGTCGGCCGCCGGCCCCAGGCCCGCGCGAGGAATTCGATCAGGTCGAGCTCGACGGTCTCCTTGAAACCGTCGGCGGGATCGATGCGGACAATGCGCGCCGGGCGCCCTTCGAGGGCGGCGAGCAGCGCCTGGCCCCGGCCGCCCGGATGATCGATCGTGGTCAGGCCGCGCAGACCGCTGCTCTCCTTCATGAACGCGCCGGGGATGGTGTAGACCTGCTCCCAGCGCGGGTGCTCGCCGTCGACCCGGCGGTAGAGGTTGGGCTTGATGGCGACGTACAGGTTGCCGCCGTGCTCCGCGAAGCCCATGGCCCGGAACTTGTAGTCCGCGAGCTCGGGCTCGCGGTCCCAGCGGACGCGGCCCGGCGCCGCGGGGTCGTAGACGCCGCTGAACACCCCGCTCGGAAGGGTGCCGGCGAAGACGCGGTCCACGCCGGTCACGGAGTCGCGGTGCAGGAACAGGCTGCGGGTCTTCGCCGTGCCCTCCACCCGGGCGAGCGTCATGGTCGTCCAGGCTCCCGTGGCGTCGTCGCGGCTGAACACGTTCACTCCGCCCGCGGTGTCCGAGGACGCGGCCAGCAGCATGGGCGCCGGCTTCTTCAGGGCCTTGCCCCGGCCGTCCGTCGTGAACGTGACCGACTTGAGACTCAGCCTCCAGGCGCTCTTCGGCATCTCGAAGTCCAGCCGCCAGGCGCCTCCCGGCCGGTCGAGAACGAAGACCTGCGCCCCCGGCGCCGGGTCCGTGCCGGGCTGGTCCCAGGTGAGCCCGTTCACCGCGAACAACCTGCCGCCGTGAGGCACGAGGGCGGCCATGATCGTCCCGCCCAGGAACCGGCCGGCCGCGTCCCGCGTGCCGGCCTGGAAGACCTGATGGAATCCGGCTTCCCGCTCGGGCGGCCCCACCGGGCGCTGAGCCGTGAGGGCGGTGTCCGGGGCCAACCCCAGAGCGAGGAGCAAGAGGAACATCCCGGGAGTCGCCTTACATAGAAATCTGCGCATCTTCGAACCTCCCAGAGAGTAGTGGTGCCGCAAACGGCCGATTGGGGACAAGCGTCTGGCAACACGTCTCCCAACTGGTATGCGCAGAATGCTCTAAAATCCCTTCATGCCCATGCCGAAGACTCTCACCGCGGCAGGGGTCCTGCTCCTGTCCGCGGCCCTGCTGCAGCCGGTCCCGGCGGACGCCTGGTCGCGGAAGGGACACGTCCTGATCATCCGTTCCGCCGTGAAGCTGCTGGCCGACGACGCCGCGACGCCGGCCGAGCTCCGGACGCTGCTCCTGGAAGGGATCGGCGACCCGGCGAAGCTCGATGCGCTGGAGGCGTTCGTGCTCGCCGAGCCGTACGGCTCGACCCAGGGCCCCCTCGCCGCCGGGTTGGAGCAGTTCTCCTTCCGGCCCGACGAGCTGGGGTCGAAACACTCCCGGGTGGCGGCCTTCGACAACACCGAGGACCGGCTGCACTACCTCGACCTGGAGCTCTTCCATCCCGATCCGGAGCGCCGCGGGTACGCGCCCGACGGCTCGAACCGGCCGCGGCCGGCCGACCTGCCGCGCGACTGGCACGACGGCCGCTACGCCAAGGCCGGGCTGCTCCCGTTCCGCGTCGAGCAGGTGTACGCCAACCTGGTCCGGAGCCTGGCCGCCGGCACGTCGGCCGAGGAGGCCTGGCTGTGGATGGGGTTCCTCTCGCACTACGCGAGCGACACCTTCCAACCCTTCCACTCGACGGTCAACTACGACGGCCTGCAGTGTCCGGTCAATCTGGCGCGGGAGAAGGAAGCCCGCTACAACCTGCACTTCGAATTCGAGGACCGGATCTTCAGCGACGAGAGCCCGGAGATCCGCGCCCTCCTCCCGGAATTCTGGAAGCAGTATCGCGACACCCTAGGCGACACGCTGACCGCCGGCGCGACCCGTCCCGCGGCGCGCCTCGACCCCTACGCCTCCACCCTGGAGGCGCTGTTCGACGGCTACGAGCTCCTGCCCGTCCTCTGCCGCGCCGGAGCCGACGCCCTGAAGGGCCCGGCCTTCGACCGCCGGGCCTGGTTCGCGCATGCCGAGGACCTCGACGGCCACCGCCTTTCGGTGGCCCGGCTCCAGGGACAGCGCATGGCGCTCGCCACCCTCGCCGTGCGCAATCTGCTCCGCCAGGCGTGGGATGACGCAAAGCGTTCCCGCAGTTGACGGTTTTCTCCTCCTGATCTCCGCATAAGACAGTAGCCGGGTTGGGTCGTGCGACTCGGGGACGCCGGTCGTCCCAGGAGGGAGCTTTGCGCGCAACCCGGGATGGAACGAGGCGGAAAGCTTTTTTCCGGGGAGCGGCTCGCTTTTCGAAGGAGCCGGCACCTAGACCCTTTAGACTGTTTTGCATGTTGTCAAACGCGCGACAACGATGTGAACAGTCCGTGACGAAATGGATGTCGGAGGACTTGGCAACGATGGCTAGCTCATTGCCCACCACGGTCGTCAAAGTCGGAGGAAGCCTCCTGGGAGGCGCGGACGACCTGCGCCGGGCCGCGGCCGCGCTGGCGGAGCGGCGGCGCGACGGCGGGCTTCTCCTGGTGGTGGCGTCGGCCCTCCAGGGCGTGACCGATCTGCTGGACCTCGCGGCGCGGCAGGGCGGCCGGCCCGAAGAGCTGGCGCCGATCCTCGACCGCATCCGCCACCGCCATCTCGAGATGGCTGAGATGGCGAGCGGCTCCACCCTGGACCAGGTCCAGGAGGTTCTCGCCGAGCTCGAAGCGCTGGCCGCCTCGCTCCCGGCCGGCGCCGTCCCGGACGAGACTTACGCCCGGCTGCTCTCCTTCGGCGAGCGCCTGAGCGTGATCCTGGTCGCCGACGCTCTTCAGAAGGCGGGCCTGGACGCACGCGCCGTGGCCTCCGAGGAGGCGGGGCTGCGCGCGGAAGGACCGACGCGCGCCGGCTCGTGCGATCTCGCCGCCAGCGCGGAAGGCCTGGAGCGCCTGCGCCGCGAGTTGCGCGACCGCGTCCTGGTGCTCACCGGGTTCTACGGCGTCGGACCGGATGGCCATGCCGGCGATATTGTGCTCTTCGGTCGCGGCGGCAGCGACAACACCGCCTGCGCCGTGGCTGCCGGCCTCGGCGCCGACTGCCTGGAGCTGTGGAAGGACGTGCCCGGCTTCATGTCGGCCGACCCGCGCGAGGTGCGCGGCGCGCGCGTCATCGACCGCATCTCGTTCGACGAGGTGGCGCAGATGGGCGCCTACGGCTCCAGGATCGTCAACCACGGCTGCCTGCTGCCGCTGCGCGGCCGCGGCACGCGCATCGTGATCTCGACCATCCCCGAGGCCGGCTCCGGCCCCGGCACGCTGCTCGTCGAGGAGATGCGGCGCGACGACACGCGAGTCGTGGCGCTGGCCTCGCGGCGCAACAACGGCTCGCCCGCGCTGGTCGCCGCGGTCGGCGACGGCATCGCCGGCGACGCGGTCATCCGCGAGCGCATGCTCGCCTGTCTCGCCGCGGCGGGAGCGCGCTGCGATCTCAACGCGCGCCCGTCCGGACATTCCGGGTTGAGCTGCACGGTTCATCCCGACGACCTGACCACGGCTTTGAGCGGGCTCCACGATCACTTTTTCGAGCCCTGAGCACGATCCCCTGGAGATGTGAAGATGCAGTACGCAAAGCCTACTCCCCCGTCGCCCCTGGCCAGCTTCTGGAACGAGGCGCGCCTGCGCACCGAGACCGCGACCGCCGCTTCGGTCCGTCCGACCCCCGGCATCGTGCCGTGGCGCACCGCCATCGAGGACGTCCTCAAGGTCGGCTACGGCCTGCAGAGCCAGTCCCGGTTCGTGTCCGGCGCCTGGGAGCGGGTCCGCTGGCGCACGTCGCCCTCGGCCGGCGCGCTCTATCCGTTCGAGATCGTCGCCTGCGTGGTGGGTGAGGGGACGTATCTCTGGGAGATCGAGAAGGGACGCCTCCAGCCGAGCAGCCTGCCGGTGCTCCGCCGCGAGGACCTCGACGCAGCCGGCCTCGTCGCGCCGCGCGGCCAGCATCTCGACGCCCTGCTCGTGCTGCTGTCGCGGCCCTGGCTGAGCATGAAGAAGTACTTCCTGCGCGGCTACGCCTACTGCCACCTCGACATCGGCCACGTGGCCACGAACCTGGCGACCTACACCGCCGCGCTCGGCCTGAGCCCGACGCTCCACCTGCGCTTCTCGCGCTCCTTCGTCGCCGAGCGCCTGCAGCTCGACGGCCTCTGCCGCGAGCCGCTGGCCATCCTGTCGTTCGCCAGCTCGAAGCCCGGCCTCGCGACCGGGCCGGAGGCCGGGAGCGGCGTCGAGCCGGCCGCCCTCGAGCGGCCCGCGGAGACCGAGGCCGGGAACTGGGAGTCGATCCGCGGCTTCCTGTCGTTCGACTCGGTCCTCGAGCCCCCGGCTCCGCCCGCCGGCGCGCGGCTCGTGCTGGAGCCGGCATCCCGCAGGACCCTGCCCGTGCCGCTTCCCGAGGGCCGCTGCCAACCGTCCAATGCCAGGGACTGGCGCTCGGCGATCCTGGCGCGGCGCTCGGCCAAGGGCTTCCGCCGTGAGGCGATGAACCCGGCGGAGCTCGGCGAGCTGCTCGGCGCGCTGCGGCCGGACAGCCTGCCGGAGGACTGCCTGGCGGACCCGTCCCTGGGTCTCGGCGTACGCCTGATCGCGCGCAACGTCGACGGTCTCGCCGGCGTCTACGACTACGACCCGCGCGAGCACGCGCTCCTCAGCCTCGATCCGCGCGCCGACGACCCGCGGCCAGCCTGCATGCTTCAGGAGCTGGCCGGCAACGCCTCGGCGCTGCTGGTCTTCCATGCCCCGGTGTTCCGGCTGCTCGACCGCTACGGCTATTCGGCGTTCACGGAGCTGCACTTCCACGCCGCGCAGCTCGGCCAGCGGCTCCACCTGGCCGCCGCGCGCCTCGATCACATCGGCATCACCTGCATCGGCGGCTTCGACGGCCTGCGCTGCGCCGAGCTGGCCCGCCTCGGTCCCGACGACGAAACGGTCTACGTCGTCCTGCTCGGGATCCCCGACGAGTCCGCCTTCAAGCACGACCGCCTGAACATCGCGTTCAGCCACGGCCACACCACGACGCTCGACGCGCTCGATACGCTCGACGTGGAGAACGCGAAATGACCGGGCCGCTGCTCGACCAGCCCGCGTTCGCGGAGCGCTTCACGCCGGAGCACCGGCACCTGCGCGAGCGCGCCCTGGCGTACTTCCGGCCCGAGAGCCTGCCGGACTGGCTGACCGGTCCGCGCGGTCATCTGAAGAAGTCGCAATGGGAGGAGCTGGGCCGCCAGGGGTTCCTCGGCGTTTCGATCTCCAAAGAGGCCGGAGGCCAGGGGCTCGGCCTGCTCGGCGCGCTCATCCTGAGCGAGGCGCTGGCGCAGCTCGGCGATCTCGGTCTCTCGCTCGGCCTGCACTGCCAGACCGAGATCACCGGCCAGTGGCTCGCGACCGCGCATGAGCCCGCGGTCCGCGACCGCTTCCTGCCCGGCATGAACGCCGGCCGGCTGGTCGGCTGCGCCGCCGACACCGAGCCCGGCCGCGAGATGGAGTCCACGGCGGTGCGCGACGGCGGCGAGCTGGTAGTCAACGCGCGCAAGATCTACGTGGTCAACGGCTTCAACGCCGACCTCTGCTTCGTCACCCTGAAGCTCGACGGCGAGATGTCCACCGTGCTGGTGGAGAAGGACCGCCCGGGCGTCAGGGTTTCGAAGGTCTTCGACAAGCTCGGCACCCGTTCCATCGACTCCGCGCTGATCGAATTCGACGGCGTCCGCGTGCCGGCCGCGCACCTCGCCACCAAGCGCGGCGTGCGCCAGCTCATGCACTGGAACAAGGTGATGACGACGGCGCGCTTCCTCATGTGCGCCGACGCCTGCCTGATCCATCGCCGGCTGCTCGACCGCGTGCTGGCGTACGCGACCGAGCGGCGGATCGACGGCCGGCCGCTCGCGAGCTGGCAGGTGAACCGCCAGGCGCTCGCCCGCGCCGCCGCCGACCAGGCGCTGATGAGCGCCGGGCTGGCCGACCGCTTCGAGCAGCTCGAGGACGGCGGCAACGCCGTGGCCGAGGTCGCGGCGCTCAAGTGGTTCTGCGTCGAGCGGACCTCGACCTTCGCGGCGCTCTGCTCCGAGATGCAGGGCGGCGCGGGCTACATGTGGGACAGCGAGCTGCTGGCGGGGCTGGCCCAGATCCTCGGCCTCAAGCAGGCCGGCGGCAGCCTCACCACCATGCTGGCGATCGCCGACCAGGCGTTCGTGTACAGGGACGAGTTGGAAGCGGTGTCATGACCCTGTCGCCGGCCCGGGGGCCCATCCAGGACGCCATGAGCGGCTGCTTTGAACGGCATGCCGGACGCACCGCCGTCGTCGGTACGGTGACGATCACCTACGACGAGCTGCGCGGCCGCGTCGAGGACGCCGTGCGCGCGCTGCGTCAGGTGTTTCCAGAGGGTCCCGTCGGAAGTCGCCACATCGGCTTTTGCCTCGGCAACCGGCCCGGCTACGTCATCCTCTATTTCGCGACCCTTTACGCCGGCTGGCTGCCGCTGCTCCTCGACGCCAGCTTCAACACTGGCGAGATCGAGGCCATCCGCGCCGACTGCGGGCTCGACGCTCTGATCGTGGAGCCGGGACGGGAGGGATCGATCGCGATCGGCGACGATGTGTCCCTGCTGCCTTTCGAGCCGCTGGCGCCGGCCTTCCAGGCCCGGCCCGACACGCAGGTCTGCCGCTTCACCTCGGGCACCACGGGCCGGCCGAAGTGCCTGGAGTTCAGCGGCAACGCCGTGGTCTCGGCGGCGCGCAACTGGGTGGCGGGCACGGGCATGACGGGCGACGACCGCACGCTCGCGCTCGCGGCGCTCTCGAACGGTCTCGCGTTCAACACGTCGCTCCTCTCGACGTTCCTGGCCGGCGCGCAGATCCACTTCCTCAAGGGCCTGCCGTTGACCCGGCCGGTGGCGCGCCGGATCGCCGAGTCCGGCATCACCCGGCTCGTCGCGTTCCCCACGCTCTACCGCAACTTCGTGGCGCCCGGCGGTCCCGAAGCCGCGGAGATGGCGAGCCTCAAGCACGCGATCTCCGCCGGCGCGCCGCTCTGGCCGGACGTGCGCGAGGAGTTCCGCAACCGGTTCGGCCTCGATATCTCGGATTATTACGGCATCGCCGAGACCGGTCCGGTCACGTTCGAGCGCGACCCCGACCACCACGCCGGCCTCGGCCAGCCGTTGCCAGGAGTCGAGCTGCGCATCGCTCAGGATGACGAAGTCCTCGTGAGCACCGAATCCATGGCGAGCGGCTATCTCAACCATCCCGGCCTGTTCGAAGGCCGCGTGGACGCCGAGGGTTTCTATCACTCGGGCGACCGCGGGCGGATCGTCGACGGCCGGCTGCACCTCGTCGGCCGCACCCAGGACCACATCAACGTCGCGGGCCGCAAGATCGATCCCACGGAGATCGTCGCGGTCGTCACCGCCCTCGGCGGCGTGGCGGACGCCGTGGCCTTCCCGGACGAGGACCTGAACCGCGAGGCGCTCGTCCATCTCGTGGTCGTCTCTTCGAACGGCCTGACGAAATCCGACATCTCCGAAGCCTGCCGCTCCCGGCTCGCGCCCTGGAAGGTCCCGGGCCGGATCAGCTTCGTCGACGCGATCCCGCGCACCGGGATCGGCAAACCGCGCATCGCCCTGCTCCGCGAGCAGCTCCTGCAGAGAAAGGAAACCGTTTCATGAACGACGATCTCTCCACCAAGAAGCGCGTCCAGCGCCTGATCTATCTCGCCGCGGGCGGCAAGATCGCCGAGGAGGAGCTGTCCCGGTACGACATCGACCTGCGGACGATCGGCCTCGACTCGCTCGGCTATCTCAATCTCCTGGAAGGCCTGGAGCGCACGTTCGGCGTCGCCATCGACCTCGACGACGAGCCGGACCACACCTTCCTGCACACGATCGACAACATCGCCCGCTACCTGGGCGAACGGCGGGGCGCCGCGGCGTGATCGAGCTCCTGGACCTCTCCGCGCGGCCGCTGCTGGCGCCGTTCGTCGTGGCCGAGAACAGCTACGGCGTGCACCCGCTCGTCGAAACCTTTTTCGAGGGCCTTGACGCCGGCCGTGGCACGCTTGGCTTGTATACGCCGACGCCGGAGATGACCCTGGAGTCCGCGGCCGTGACTGGAGAGATGTCCGGCGGCGACCTGCTCCTGCGCGGCGAGGTCCGGGTGCCGAACCCGGGCGCCGACGGCGCCGTCGTGCTCGTGCGGGTCGATGTCGGCTATCGCCTGGCCTGGGTGGAGCCCGTGGCGCGCGACGGCCGGCTGCGGCTCGACGGCCTGCCGGCCTACCGCGTGTCGAAGCCGGTCGAGATCCCCGAGCTTCTCGGACATCTCGAAGCCTACGCCGGCGCCTGGGCGATCTCGGCGTCGACCGTGGCAACCGACGAGGTGCGGAAGATCCGGCGCGCGGCGCGCGCCACGCGCCACGAAGGCAAGGCTTTCAGCACCTCGCAATGGATCAGCCTGGAGATCTCGAAGCTGGAGATCGAGGCCGGGCTGACCGCGCTGCTCTGCCACGGCGGCAATGAAGGTTTCTCAGCCGCCGCGGCCGCCGCGCGCACGCTCCACACGATCGCCATGAAGCGGGCCGAGCTGCGCGACCAGGCCGGGCTGGCGATCGAGGGCCACTTCCTGGAGACCGCCCGCGCCATGACCGCGTTTTTGGGAGGACCACTGCGCATCGAGTGCGATCTCGCGCGGACTCTCGGAGTCGAGGTGACCCGGTGAGGATCGCGCTCGTGGGCTACGGCAGGATGGGACGCGTGATCGACGAGGTCGCGGCGGCGCGCGGCGTGGAGGTCGTGGAGCGCTTCACGCGCGAACGGCCGCTGCGCACAGATGCCGACCTCAAGGACGTCACGCTCGTCGACTTCTCCGTGCCCGAGGCCGTGCCCGAGACCGCGCGCGCCGCGGCCGAGCTTTCGCTGCCGCTGGTGATCGGCACCACGGGCTGGAACGATCATGTCGACGAGGTGCGCGGCGTGATCGAAGGCTCGCGCGCCGGCGCCGTGCGGGCCGCGAACTTCTCGCTCGGCGTCAACGTCTTCTACCGCCTCGCGGCGCAGGCGTCGCGGATGCTCGCGGCTTTCGAATATGACCCGTTCATCCTCGACTGGCATCACCGCTTCAAGCAGGACAGCCCGTCGGGCACCGCCCTGGAGATCCGCCGCCGCATGTCGCGGTCGTATGGCGAGCGCGAGGTGCCGATCGCCTGTCAGCGTGCCGGCTACGTGCCGTCCGAGCACTCCGTGGGCTTCGATTCGCCGGCCGACACCATCCATCTGCAGCACCGCGCCCGCAACCGCCAGGGTTTCGCCGAGGGCGCCCTGCTGGCCGCCGGCTGGATCGCCGGTCGCGGCGGCTTTCACGACTTCGAGGAAGTGCTCGACGACGTCCTGCCCGCGGCTTGACGCCTCCGGCCTTCAAGGAAAGGAAGAACCATGCTCGACATCGCTTCGACCCCGCCGCAGCCGGCCCCGCAGGACCGCAGGAACGAGCCGTCCCGCCGAGGCTTCATCACCACCTATCCGATGTTCCGCTACTGGAACAAGGAAGCGATCGACGAGGGCTCGCAGCCACGGCCGCTGAACGTCTACGTGCACATGCCGTACTGCATCCAGCGCTGCGCCTACTGCTGGTTCAAGACCACGACGCTCAAGGAGAACCGCAACGCGGAGATCGACCGCTACGTGGCGTCGGTGTGCCGCGAGATCGAGCTCGCCTCCGAGCATTTCGATCTGAAGAAGCGGCCGGTCGTCTCGGTCTACTTCGGCGGCGGCACGCCGTCGCTGATGACCGAGGACAATATCGATCGCCTGTTCGAAACCCTGCGCAGCAATTTCTCGTTCGCCGATCCGCAGATCACGTTCGAGGGCGAGCCGGTGACCCTTTCGGAGCGCAAGGCGCGCTGCCTGCAGCGCAACGGCGTCAACCGCATCAGTCTCGGCATCCAGTCGTTCAAGGAGGAGATCGTCTTCCAGACCGGCCGCCAGGACACCGAGAAGGACGCCTTCCGCGCCATCGAGCTGGCCAAGAGCACCGGCGCCGACGTCAACATCGATCTGATCAGCGGCCTCGCCGGCGAGACCATGGACTCCTGGGCCTATTCGGTGAAGCGCGCCATCGAGGCCGCGCCGCACAACATCACCGTCTACAAGCTGGAGCTCTACGCCAACACGCCGTACTACTCGGCCGAGAAGAACCAGGAGATCACCCTGCCGGACGACGAGCGCGAGCTCGAATTCATGAAGCACGCCCTGGCCCAGATGCGCGAGGCCGACTACAAGCCGTGCAACTCGTTCACCTTCACCAAGGGCGGCGCCTACGATCAGAAGCACACCCGCAGCAAGTGGCTGGGCAACGACAACTGCGCCGTCGGCGTCTCGGCGTTCGGCGTCATCGGCCGCTACAACTATCAGAACATGAACGACATCCCCACCTACACGGAGACCGTGGAGCGCGGAGAGCTGCCGGCCTTCCGCGGCTACATGTGCACCACCTTCGACCTCATGCTGCGCGAGGTGGTGATGGGGATCAAGCTCGTTCATCTCAATCATGTCAATTTCCGGGAGAAGCACGGCCTCGACCTGCGCAAGGCGTGCGCCGGCGCGCTCTCCCAGCTCACGGACGACGGCTTCGTCACCGTCGACGACGAGACCATTTCGCTCACCGAAAACGGTGTCCTGTACGCCGACCACGTCGGCCGGATTCTCGAAAGCTCCCTCAAGGCCTTCAGCGGCGCGAGCTCCGGCAGCCGCGCCCGGGTCCTCTTCTAGAAAGGATGGACAGACCATGACCGAACCCGTACTGGAAAGCGTCAAGCGCATCATCCTCGACGACCTCGACGTGAACCTCACGTACGAGGATCTCGACGACACGGCCCCTCTGTTCGAAGACGGGCTCGCCCTCGACTCCGTCATCCTGGTCGAGCTGATCAGCTTCATCGAGAAGCGCTTCAGCATCGAGCTGCGGGACGACACGCTCAACATGGACACGTTCCGGAACCTTCAGTCGCTCGCGAAGGTGATCCAGGACCAGATCGCGGAACAGCACAGGAACTGAAGGAGAGACCGGCATGCGCAGGCCCAATTTCTTCATCGTCGGAGCGCCGAGATCCGGCACCGCGTCGATGTTTTCCTACCTGAAGCAGCACCCGGAGATCTACTGCTCGATCGACAAGGAGCCGCATTTCTTCGGCTCGGACCTGACCGTCATGCCGGGAACGATCCGCGAGGAAAACCTGTACCTGCAGCTCTTCGCCGGCGCGGGCGAGCGTCCGCGCCGGGGCGAGGCCTCGGTCTGGTACCTCTCGTCCGAGAAGGCGCCGCACGAGATCAAGGCGTTCTCTCCCGACGCGAAGATCATCGTCATGCTGCGCGAGCCCGCGCAGATGGCCTACTCGCTCTATTCGCTCTACTCCCGCACCGGCAACGAGGACGCGGCAACGTTCGAAGAGGCCCTCGCCGCCGAGGCCGCCCGCCGGGAGCGACGGAATCTCCCCGCCGGCTGCTATTTCCCCGAAGGGCTGATCTACACCGACGCGGCGCGCAATGCCGCCAAGGTGGAGCGCTGGTTCGAAGTCTTTGGCCGGCAGAACGTCTTCTATGTCCTGTTCGACGATTTCGTACGCGACACGGCCGCGGTCTATCGCAGGACTTTGGAGTTCCTCGGCGTCGATCCGAAATTCGAAGCCGAGCTCGCCCCCGCGAAGGCGAGCCTGAAGGTGCGCATGATGGCCATCCGCCAGCTCCGCGACGCCACGCCGGAGATCAAGCAGCGCATGCAGTTCCGCGAGATGAAGCAGCACGACGGCCCGCCGCGCCCCCCCATGTCTGCGGAGACGGCGGCGCGGCTGCGCGAGGTTTTCGCGGACGACGTGGCGCGCCTCGGAAAAGCGATCGGCCGCGATCTGTCCGCCTGGACGCGCGGCGAAACCGTGCCGCCGTTCCGCTCCGGCGCCCGCCTGCGCGAGGTCCTCGACAGCGTCAAGGTGCTCAAGAGAATTCCCCCCGAGATCCGCGAGAAGCACGAGCGCCACGAGACGCTGGCGCGCAAGTTCGCGCGCTGGCAGAAGGTCAAGGTTCCCAACCTGCCGCTCAAGCAGGTGCCGAGCAACCCCGAGTGGAAGGACTGGTTCGCGACCGAGCGGGCGGCGATCCTGCGCGCGCTCGACCGCCCGGACGCGGTCTGCGAGCACTTCGGCAGCACCTCGGTTCCCGGCCTGCCGTCGAAGAACATGATCGACATGTTCGTCACCCTCGGCACGCCGCCCGACGACGCCACCGCGGAGTCGCTCAAGGCCGCGGGCTACGAGAGCTGGGGCAACAGCCCGGTCGATCCCGAGACGATCTGGCTGTGGAAGGTCGAAGGCGACCGCTCCTACGTGATCCATCTCTGCGAGCAGACAAGGCCGTGGGTCGACGAGCA
>JACZDC010134990.1_pt1 | contig 24258 bp, 22 predicted proteins | sample 8641791 | NCBI WGS metagenome assembly JACZDC01 (sample SAMN15324613, study PRJNA640507) | soil metagenome | isolation source: intercropping peanut in the second line | place: China: Luxin town, Laibin City, Guangxi Province | collected 2019-07-25 | depth 10cm m
ACTACCAGATGGACCCGCGCAAGGTCTGGGTGACCCTCTTCTACAGCAAGGAGACGGATACGGCGTGGGTTTTCGTGCGCGACGACCGGAAAACACCAGCGGCGGGCCGATAAGCTTCTGTGCCGCAACGCAACCTTCCCCAGCGGCACTGAACGTTCTTTCGCGGCGCGGAACGTTACCGCCCCGCAAAGAAGGTTAAATCGACGTATAGAACGTTACTGCGGCTCACAGAACGTTACGGCAGCTTAAAGGACGTTTACTGCGGCTCATAGAGCGTTACCGCGGCTCGTAGAACGCTACTGTGGCCAAGAGAACGTTACGTCGGCTCATACAACATTACTTTGGCTCGCAGAACGTTACGTCGGCCTGGAGAACGTTACCGTGACTCGTAGATCGTTACTGCGTCTGTCGGGAGAAGGGGGAGCAGGGGATCACGCTACCTTGAAAGAGCGGCCGAGGGGCTGGAACTCATCCAATTCCTGCCGTTCCAACTTCGCTCGGACCTCCTCGAAGTGCCGGACCGCCGCGGACGAGTAGAGCCTCTCCCCGCAGCGCAGGCAAACTTCGGCCTCCAGCTCCAGAACGGCAGTGTGATTGCCTCCGCGCAGCAACTTCTCCACCGTCTTCTGGACCAGTTCTCCGCCGCAGACCGGGCAGCGCTCGAATGGTGCTTTCATCGGGGTTTCCTCCTCCGCCAGTCGTCCCAACGCTTTGGATCTGGACGGTACACCGTGATCAGCACCGCCCACCGGCTCTCCGAATTGTACGCCCAGACGCTGTGAACGGGCTCTTTACCGGGTGCCAGCCCGAACACCAGGCAACTCGGGTACGGCTTGTCCGTTGGGTAGTCCTCGATCACCTCTCCCCTGGAGACGCTGAAGAAGACTTCATCCAGGGAGAGGCTGTCGGCTCGGGCCTCCTCGTCCGCATGATCGGTGATGCGGACCCGATCCGCGCGGATCGCCTCGACAATGTCCTCGATCCTCAAGGGCTCAGTTCTCGGTATCCGGCTCCATCCCCAGCCGCACCAGCAGATTCTGGAGGATGCGCGCGGTGAGGCCCCAGATCTGGCGGTTGCCGATGTGGTAGACGAGGAGCAGGCGCTCGACGCCGTTGATCTTCACCGGCCGCTCCTCGACCATCTTCGGGTTCGAGAAGGCGCTCAGGGGGAGGCTGAAGATCTCCGCGATCTCGGCCGCGTTCGGGGTGGCCTTGTAGGGAAAGGGGATCGCCCCGACGCAGGGGATCACGCGGAAGCCGGCCGGGGTGTCGCCCTCGTCGAGCTCGCCGAGGCGGAGAACCGCCTTGGGATCGAGGCCGATCTCCTCGTTCGTCTCGCGCAGGGCTGCAGCCCAGGGGTCTTCCTTGAGCTCGCGGCCGCCGCCCGGAAAGGCGATCTGGCTGCGGTGGCTCGGCAGGTCGTCCGTGCGCTTGGTGAGCACGGTCCAGAGCTCTCCGGCGTCGACGTAGAGCGGCACCAGCACCGAGGCCGGACGCAGGTCGTTGGCGGGTATCGCCGGGAGTCGCCGCGGCGGCGGCGAGATGAGGCGGTCCCGGATCTCGTGAATCCAACTGTTCATCAGTCCTCCCCGCTCCTTTGTATCACCACCTCGTGAGAGGCGCGGACCCGGAAGCCGATCGGCTTTGCCGGCGCCTCGGGCAGCCGGAAGCTCACTTGATAGACGTGGGCGTCGCCGCCGGTCCAGCCCATGGGGTGGGTGCGGGAGGATCCGAGCGGGATCTCGAAGGAGACCGAGCCGTCAGGCCGCAGCATGATGGGTTTCAGCTCCTGGCCGTTGGCGATCAGGCGCGAGGGAGCGTTGCGGTCGAAATCCAGGACCAGGCCCTCCAGAGGCTCGGTGCTCGCCGCGACGAGGCCGCCAGTCTCGGCTCCGGCGATGCGCAGGTCGCTCCCCCGCTCCGCCCTCCAGATGTTATCGCTCGTGGGTTTGACCCGGATGCCTCCGTACGAGATCCAGTCGCCCGGCAGGTCCTTCTGGGTGGCTTCGTACGGCAGCCAGACCGCCAGCCGGCTGGGTTCAGGGGCTGCGGGGTGGGCCCAGACCGGGAGCAGGACCGGTGCGGCCAGGGCCGCGGTGACCACGGCCCAGGAGGCCCGGAGCGGCCGGCCCGGCAGGAACCAGAGCGCGGCGTAGAGCGGCAGGAACAGGCGGTTGCCCACTCCTCCGCCGACGCCCGCGAAGTCGTACGGCCGCAGCACCAGGAAGGCCAGCGCTCCCAGGCCCGACATGGCGAGCAACGCCCAGCGGCCCCGGTCCGCCTTGAACGCGGCGAAGGCCAGGACGGCCGGTAGGAAGTACGGCAAAAGTCCCACGCTCCGGCCGAGCAGGAAGTAGATCCCGTTCCAGATGAGCAGGCCGGCGTCGAGCGTCGGACGCAAGGAGGAGAAGCTCCAGAACGGCTCGCCTCCGGCCGCGGTCTGAACGAAGGTGGTCAGGGCCAGGACGAGACCCGCGCCCAGGATCAGTCCGGTCCAGGCCATGGTCCGGAGCCTCAGCAAGGATTTCTGCAGGGCCACGGCCGCGGGTACCAGCAGGAGGAGATACGGCAGACGATAGGTGCCCGGGATCGCGAGCAGCGCTCCGATCGCCAGCCAGCGCAGGAGGGTTCCCGTCGACCAGACGCGCGGGCCTTGATAGATCGACGACAGCGGCGGCTCCGGCTGGCCGGCATAGACGAGCGCGAAGCCGGCGGCGGTCACGGCGAGCAGGAAGATGTCGGCAGTCGCCAGGAAGACATAGGTAAAAGTCACCGAGGCGAACACGAAGACCGCCACCCAGACTGGCGCCGCGGTTCCGAAATGTTTTCCGAGAGCCCAGGCCGCGAGCACGGACGCCACGATCAGGAGCAGCGCGTTGAGAACCCGGATGCCGCGGAAGGGCATCACGCGGACGAACGGGATGGTCAGCAGCGAGTGATAAAACGGCCTCGCGAAGATCTGCGTATGGCCGCCGTCCAGGCTGTCCAGGTCGATCCCCTTCGGCCTCGTGCCCCACTGGTCTACGTAGCGACGGTAGTCCTGATCCGTGTACTTGAGGTCGAAGTCCCAGGCGAGGCTGGAAGCCTGAAGCGCGTAGGTCGTCTCGTCTCCCCGCTCCGGCGGCCGGGCCGCGGCGTCGCCGAACAGCGCGAGGCCGAGAGTCAGCGCGAGCGGGATCAGGAGGACCAGCCAGCCGGGTGAATCGACGAGGAAGCGTTTCACAGGCGCATCTCCCACCGCGGCCCGCCGAGCTTCGAGAGCCCCAGGCCGCCGAAGAGGTGAGGCTCGATCCACAGATAGGCGCGTCCGGGCGGGCGCCGGACCTCGGTCTCGATCCAGGCCTCCTCGCCCGGTTCGAGATCGCGGGGCAGGGGCAGCCACGGGCGGCTGGCGAGCATGTCGTCCGACAGTTCCTCGTCCGTGAACAGCTTGACGACCACGGCCACGCCTCCAGGTCCGCGCTCGCCCGCGATCCAACGGGCGAAACCCTGGTTGCGCAGGCGGATGCGGAGACGCCGGCGCTCGCCCTCCGGCCATGGCAAGTCGGCGCCCTGGACTTCGATCTCGCCGTCCAGCCGGCCCCAGGCGAGGCTGCTCGGCGGCGGCACGTCGTTCTCGAAATCGCCGGGAGGAGGCAGCTCCTGCCACTCCTGGCAGGCCTCCACGACCGCCTCCGCGGAGCAGGCCGGATCGTGGCGGACGCGCACGTGCTCGCGCGCCGCGTCGCCCATGGCCCGCAGGCGTCCGGGCGAGGCCAGCAGCTCGCGAAGCAGCGACGCCAGCTCGGCCGGCTCCTCCTCTCCGGCCAGTGGCACCCGGATCACCACCTCGCGCGGCAGGTCGGCGAACTGGGCGTAGTCGGAGACGATGGCGGGACGGCCCGCGGCCAGCACCCGCAGCAGCGAGGCCGAGGTCTCGCCGGCCGTGGGATAGCGGAGATTGAGACAGAGATCGATGGCCGCGATCGCGGACTCGAACTCCTCGAACGGTACGAAGCCGAGCACGTGGACCCGGTCGGCCACGCCCGCGCGGCGCGCCTCCTCCTCCAGGTCCAGACCCTTGGAGGACTCCCCGACGATCAGCAGGTGGACGTCTTCGAGCCCGGGACAGGCCAGGGCGCGGACCGCAACGGCCGTGCGCTTGATCGGCGTCTGGAACCCGAAAGAGCCGAGCACCGGCTTGTCCTCGGGCAAGCCGAACCGGCGGCGCATCGCGCGTCCTTCCTCCCAGTCCGCGGCCGGAGGCAGCGGCACGCCCATGGCGATCGCCCTCACCCGGATCTCCGGGTCTTCCTCGTGGATCATGCTGGCGGCCCACTCGCTGTGCACGAGCACGCCGCGCTGGCGCCGCAGCAGGGCGCGATGCGCGGGGAGGGAGAAGACCGGCGCGTCGCCGTACGCGTTCCAGCGCTTGGCGAGCGCCGCGGCGCGGCCGACCCAGCCGTGGTCCCGGGTCAGGAGATCCTTGTACGGGTAGAACTCGCCACGACCAAGAGTCAGATCGAGCAGCAGGTGGTGGAGCACCAGATCGTGGAGCGTGAGCACACCGGGGATGCGCAGCGCCAGATCCCGCACGCCTTCGTGATACCGGTTGTTGCCCATCTGATAGAGAGGCAGCCGACCCTCCGCCCCTGTCTCCTCGGCCGGAGCCAGGGGCCAGGCGCTTTCGATCGCGGGCTCCACGGGCTGACCAGGCAGGCGGATCAGCCGCACGTCGGCCCGCTCCGCGAGGTGCGGGAGCAGGTCGACGCTGTAGTCGGCGATCCCCGACCGGACCGGCGGGAGCGGGGAGACGTAGTCAAGTTGGATCATGGTCGTTTTGCTCCCTCTCCCCCGGCGAGTGTGGATCGAGAACCTTAAATCCTTTGGAGTCTGGCACTTAGGACCACCTGGGGAGAAGTATAGGTAAATTGGAGGTAACAAGTCAACTACTTGGGAACGCGGGGTTTAGCTCCCAAAGAGGCATCGGGAGATACTACTCGTATGTCTGGGGCTGGTTGCCCTGACCGCGCCGCATCCCACGCCAAGAGACACAGTCTGAGCGATAGAGGGGCGCGGTATAGGAACGCATCGCGAGGGGCGCCATTATCGGCGCCCCTCTTTAGCGCTGCCTACTCTTTGCGGGCTAGGTACAACCACATCCGCTTCCAGTGCTTGCGTGGAAAGAGATGCATCGCTACCTCCTGAGGTTGCGACGCGAACCGGCGGGAGGATACACTTCCCCTGCTGAGGCCTCGGACCGTCCGCGTCTGGGTTCTCTGAAAGCCCTGGGGATGCGAGCCCTAGGGCTTTCGTCTTTTGGACGGTAACACCGCCTAAACTCTTTGTCTACAACAATTAGCGGTCCAATAAATGGCTGATTTAATGGGCCAGGGGGCTCAGGCTAAACACCTGAAAAATAAGCCTCATCTCAGGGGTGGCCCATTATTTCGGGTGTGGCCCAATAATTTGGCCCATTAAATCACTTGGTGGGCTTCTTCTTCGCTGGGGGAGGTGAACTAGGCAAGCCGAGTTCAAAGAGCATTTGGTGTCGACGAGCGTGCGATCGACGTAACTCCTCGTCTTCCTCTTCCTTCCTGCGCAGGAGCCGCTTCTCTTGGTAACGGCGAGCGGCTTCCTCAGCTTGCTCCGGCGTTACGACCTCAGTCGCGATTTGCTTGAAGATGCTGAAGCGAGGACCCGCAATAGGCGACTTTTTGGCGAGGTGCTTGCGCAGGGTGCTCGGAGGAATGCCCCGCTCTTTGCCCACGACAGCGGCAGCCTCCCGGTGGCTGGCCCCTTTTGCGACCATGGCCCGCATCTCGGCAAGAGCCGCACCGTAGTCGCGGCTCTTGTCAACGCTGCCGCTAGGACGGCCCCGACCGCGCTTGGAAGCCATCAGCTCTCCCTATTTGGTGCGTGGCGGTGTACCTGTGCCTGACTTCGACGTGCTGATTACCTTCCGGGAAAAAGGCGCGGAATCCGGAGCAATTCAATTTTTTTATGCGGAATCGATTTGGTTTTTTTTAAAGACCTGCAAGCGGGTCAGGTAAAGACCCCAGACGGCCAGAAGGAGAGAGACGGCCGTAATGGCATGATCAAGTTCCACATATCGAGGGTATCACGGCCAAGCCGGGCTCGTCCCAGGGAGGACCAGCCACCTAGTCTGGCGAGCAAAATTCCTCTCCACCCAGCCAACCGAGGGCACAGAACCGAATCACCCACTCGAACTGAACCCACGCTTCAACTCGCTGGCATTGTGGCAATGCTCTGCCAGTGCAGAGACCTAGAGTCGCCGAGGGTGATCGGGACCAGGGGAAGGCGGCGCTAGAGTGGGCCGTTGCTGAACTGGATCGGGTTTAGGCCCCGATGCAGGGACGGCTTGCCGTCGTTGAGCTGCTTCGCAGTGCGAGCAGGGCGGGATGCAGGCAGACCGCTGGCAGTATTTGCGCGACCCTAGAGGGAGCGCAAACCCAGTTTTCGTACGACGAAAACATATCTTGCTACTCCTGCGGTCTGCCTCTGTGGGCGCTCTGCCCCCCGGTCGCTTGGAGTCTTCCCCGATCCGCTCCCTGGAGTTGACCCGGCCCCTCTCCTCCGAGACGCCTAGCCTGAAGACCCGCTCTAGCTGAACGTACCGAAGTCCGCCCCTCCTCTCCGCTCCCGCGGTTGGGATCTCTGAAGTTGCTCCTTGCTGGAGAGCAAGTGTAGCCTTCTTGGCGACGATAACTCTCCGCAGCAAAGGAGATGCGAGTGGCTCCAGGTCCGGGTAGGGCTTTACTTTTTGGAGCCATCGGGCTCCTCGTGGCTGCCTCCTCGGTCGTCGCGCAATTCTCTCCAGCCGGCATCGAGCTTCAGGTCAACACCAGCACAGCCGGTGCTCAGGGGGCGCCTTCGGCAGCCGTCGATACATCCGGCCGGCGTGCTGTGGTCTGGCGCGGGCCAGGGGAGGCAAACGACATCTGGCTTCAGCTCTGGGACGTGGATGGCGACATCTTGGGCGCGGAGCTGAGGGTCAACTCCCATCTCGCAGGCTGCCAGCAGGCGCCGGCTGTGGCATTTGCCCCGGATGGCCGCTTCGTGGTCGTCTGGCAGAGTGAAGGGCAGGATGGCGACGGTTGGGGCATATACGCGCAGCGGTTCGAGGCGGACGGCTCCCTGGCTGGCTCGGAGGTGCGGGTCAATTCGACAACCGCAGGGGATCAGCAGTCACCCTCTGCCGCGTACGGCTCGACCGGCTCCTACATCGTGGCCTGGGAGAGCGTCGGCCAGGACGGCTCCGGCTTCGGCGTCTACGCTCGCCAGCTCGGCGCCTCCGGCCCCTCGGGCGGTGAGGTCCAGATAGCGGCGTCCTCGGCCGGTGACCAGCGACACCCAACAGTCGTGGTGCAACCGTCCGGGTCTGTGGTGGTGGCCTGGGAAGCCCCGGACGGGTTCGGTTCCGGAGTCTTCGTCCGCCGATTCGCGGCGGATCTGACGGCGCCCGGTTCGGAGGTCCGCGCCAATGCAGCGTCAGGCGGCGTTCAGAGCGGCCCCGCACTCGCCGTGGACGGCTCCGGAAACGTGGTCATGACCTGGGAAGCGTCTGGCCGCGACGGTAGCGCCTCCGGCATCGTGGCTCGCCGATTCGACCGCTTCCTGTCGGCTCTGGGCGTGGAGATCGATGCCAACGCCACGGCGGCCGGGCTCCAGTCGCGGCCCCGGGTGGTGAGCGCCGCTTCCGGAGACTTCCTGATCGCCTGGGAGAGCTGGAGCCAGGACGCGGGAGGTCCCGGGGTCTTCGCTCGGCTGTTCAACTTTCTGGAGCAGCCGGTAGGGGGCGATTTTCGGATCAATACTTTCAGCCCGGGAACACAGCGCCACCTGGCTCTGGGAGGCTCTCCATCCGGCAAGATCCTCGCCTCCTGGGAGAGCGTCGGGCAGGATGGCAGCGGCTCGGGAGTCTTCGGGCAGGCCTACGCCCTGCCCGGTCTCGACTTCTACACGGTCCAGCCCTGCCGCCTTTTCGACACCCGCACCAACAGCGGTGCTCCGCTCCAGAGCGGGACCGAGCGGGTCTTCGCCATTTCGGGCGCCTGTGGCATCCCGGTCACGGCGCGGGCGATCTCGGTCAACATCACGGCTATCGACGCCTCAGGCAACGGCAACGTCGCGCTCTACCCGGGCGACGCCCAGGCTCCGGGATCGAGCGCCATCAACTTCTCAGCGGGCGTCACGCGCGCCAACAACGCAGTGCTGGCCCTGGCGCATAACGGAGCCGGCACACTGAGCGGGCGCGCCACCGTCAACGCATCCCCCGGGCAGGTCCACCTGATCCTGGACGTCAATGGGTACTTTCAATGAGACGAGCCTTCCTGTTGTCCATCCTTGCCCTGGTCCTGCTGGCTCCGGCTTCCGAGGCTCAGACGTGCGCCGATTGCTCCTCAGTCTTCACTTTGCCGGCTCACATCTGCACCCTGCCAGGACCCCTCACAACGGGAGACGGCTGCGGCGGGCAACTGAAAAACTGCCAGACGCCGGACGTCATCGGGCCTCGGACCCAGATCGTCCCGTCCGATTCCGGTTATGAAGCCCGCCTCCTGGTCGAGGCGCGGACGCCCTGGAACTCCGATCCCGGGACTCTGAGCTCCGGCAAGCTCAAGTTCTACTGGACTGCGGGCGAATGGTGTCAGAACGGCCTCGCCGATAAACTGGAGTCGTATCTCGCCTATGGCGGCCTGAACTGCGGCGGCGCTCCCTACGAGTTCGGTCCCTTCAACCTCCGAGTCGTCGTCTGCGAGGGTGGAGGGTCCTGCCAGAAGCAGGTTCTCCTCAATGGCATGTCGCTCAAGGTGGAGCGCTCGGCCCTCTGTGGCGAGCCGCCGAAGTGGACCTGCTGCTCCGATGGGACCTGCGGTACCTGCGTGCGGGTGGGCGCCGGCTCGGCGAGCCCCGGCGGCGAGGGAGCCAGCGCGGCACCGCCCATGGCCGGCCCGGGAGCCACCCTGCGCTACCGGGCCGGCGGCACCGGCTTCCCCAACTGGCCCGGAACCGCCGTCTGGAATCAGACTCTGGGGCGTGGCTGGTCCCATGACTACGCCGAGCGCATTGTGCAGGACCCAGGAGTCAGCCACGTCTGGATGCTTACCCGCGACGCTACGTTCCGAGAGTTCACGGACGGCAACTCTGACGGAGTCTATGAGACCGTGTCGCCGAGCGATGAGTATCGGGACCTGTTCAAGGTGGCAACCGGCTGGGAGTTGCGCGGCCTCGATGGTTCCGTCCAGTCCTTCGGGTCCACGGGCCTGTGGACCCGGACGGTCGACCGCAACGGCAACGAAAAGCTCGCCTCCTATGCGGCAGGCGTCCTGAGCCGCGTCGATTTCCCCGACGGCCGGCATGAGGACTTCACCTACTGGCCGGACGGCAAGCTCCACACCATTGTCGAGGTAGGCGTGGACGGAACGACTTCGCGGACCTGGATTTACACCTGGAACGGGCTCGACCTGACGCGCATTGACCGGCCCGACGGTACGGCCTGGGAGATGTTCTACAGCAGCAACCCGGCCCTGGCCGGCTACCTCACACGGATCGACCTGCGGGGCATCGGCACGGGTTTGGGCCGTGTGGAGACCGCCTGGGATTACGATGCCGGGGGAAACGTTACCAGGATCTGGAAGGGAGACCCCGTTGCTACAGGGCCATCCGCGGCGGAGCTGTCCGAGCTGACCTATGACACGCCGATCCTTCCGACGAAAACCGTCGTCAAGGACTCTCTCGGCCGAGAGTCGGTCTATTACCTCACCCGAGATCCGGGAAGCCGCAAGCCGCGGATCATCCGGCTGGAAGATGGCTGCGCCGCTTGCGGGGAGAGTGCAAAGCAGCGGCTCGAATACAACGACCCAGCCAATCCGCTGCTACCTACGGCCATCGTAGAGGGCAGGCTGGTACCGATCGAACCGAACCTCCTCATCAATCCACGCACTGAGTATGCCTACAACGCCGACGGCCGCAGGACCCTCAGACGGGAGGCGGTTGGAACGCCGCTCCAACGGGAGACGCGCTGGTTCTACGATCCGGTGTTCCGGGCCTTCCCGACCCGGATCGAGCGGCCCTCGACGGCTGGCGGCTCAAATCTCCGCGTCACGGAGATGACCTACGACGCCGAAGGCAACCTGCTCACGCGCACCGAAAGTGGCAAGGAGAGAGCCTCTTCCTTCTCCTATACAACCGTGATGACCTACAACGCCGGCGGTCAGATCCTCTCCCTCGATCCGCCCGGCCATGGCACCGCGGACCTCGTGACCTTCACCTACGATCCGACCCGCGGCAACGGCTACCTGGTACCCCTGACGCGAAGCGATTCCCTTGGCCCGGTCTCGTTCACGAACGATGCCTTCAACCGGCGCACCGGGGTCACCGATCTCAACAACGTGCTGACCCTGACCGGCTTCGACTTGCTCAACCGGGTGACCTCGGTTACCCAGGACGGAGGAGCCGGCCCGAGCCTCACCACGATCTACGAGCATGACGCCTTCGGCGACCTGTTCCGCACCCATCGGCCGAAGGGAAACATCCTCGAATACACCCACGACTCAGCAGGCCGCCTCGTCTCCATTGAGACCCGGCCCGACGTCGTGACGCACGGCGAACGCACCTTCTTCACGCTCGACGCCGCGGGGCATCGCGTCCGGGAGGACCTGCAACGTTGGAACGGCAGCGCCTGGAGTACCGAGTCCTGGACCGAGTTCGACTACGGTTCCCGCTGCTACCTCGACAAGGTCACTCGCCCGGGTGGGGCCGTCACCGAGTACGGCTACGACTGCAACGGCAACCTGGAGAAGGTCTGGGACGCCAACCATCCGCGAGCAACGAACGCAACGCCCACCCAGACCTACGCCTACGACACCCTCGACCGCCTCACGAGCCTCACCCAGCCCTGGACCGGCGCGGGTGGAGGCTCGGCGGTGACCCGCTATGGCTACGACCTCCAGGACCACCTGACCCAGATTACCGACGCCGAGGGCAATCTCACGAGCTACACCTACAGCGACCGCGACCTGTTGACCCGCGAAGAGTCGCCCGTCTCTGGTGTCGCCGAGTCCGTTTACAATGAACACGGCCAGTTGAAGGACGAGACGGACGACCGAGGCGTGACGGTCCATCGCGAATATGACGGCCTGGACCGTCTCACCTCCGTCGGCTATCCCGATCCGTCGCTCAACGTGACCTACAGCTACGATGCGCCGGGCCTCTTCGCGAAGGGCCGGCTAACCGGGATCACCCGCCACGGGGAGACGATCGCGTACGACTACGACCGCTTCGGCCGGATGACGGGAGACGGCTCCTTGACCTACGACTACGACGGCAACGGCAACCGGACCGGCATCGACTATCCGGACGCGGTGTCTGTCACCTATTCCTACGACTATGCCGACCGTCAGAAGAGCCTCTCGCTCAGCGTGGACGGAAGCAATCCGGCGACCTTGGCGGACAACGCAACCTACAAGCCCTTTGGTCCGCTCGCGAGCCTCGCGCTCGCCAATGGACTGACGGAGACGCGGTCCTACGGCCAGCGCTACCAGCCTGAAGGCATCCGCTTGGACGGCGCGTCCACGCTTTTCAGCTGGTCCTACACGGTTGACCCGATCGGAAACATCACCGCCATTGCCGACCTTCTCAACGCCTCGAACAACCGGAGCTACGGCTACCAGGACAACGTCTACTTTCTGACCCAGGGAAACGGCCCCTGGGGTCCGCGTGCCTGGACCTACGACCGCATCGGCAACCGGCTTACCGAGTCGCGAGGCGCCGTGACCGACAGCTACGCCTACCCAGCCAACAGCGCCACCGGGCACAACCCGAAGCTCCAATCGGTGACCCTGGGAATTGGAGGCAGCCGCTCCTACGGCTACGACGCCGTCGGCAACACGATCCAGATCGTGGACGGCGCCCAGCAGCTCGACCTGATCCACGATGCCTCGCGCCGTCTCACGGAGATGATCAGCCGTCCGGAAGACCGCTTTGTCGCCCTGGCCTACGACGGCCGAAGTTTCCTGAGCGAAGCCGGAGACGACGATGGCGGATGTTTCCCGAAGAAGACCTTTGCCGTGTATGGCTCCGAAGGGTTGCTCCACCGCCGGGAGCACCACCTGCTCGACGGAGAGGGCACGGTGTTTCTCGACAGTGACACGGTGCTGGCCTTCGCGGGCCGGCCGCTGGCTGTTCTCCACCTGACGTCGAGCACCTCAAAGTTGACCTACCTAACGACTGACCACCTGGGTACACCGGCGGCGGCGAGTTCAGAGAACGGAGAGTTGGTGTGGCAGGGTGGTTTCGAGCCGTTCGGTGCGGGGTGGAATGTCGTGGATACGGGGGTGTTTCTGCGGTTTCCGGGACAGTGGAGTGATGATAGTTGGAGCGTGGCGGCGAAAGACGTTTACTACAATCTTTACCGATGGTTGTCGCCGACTAAGGGTAGCTATTTGAGTCCTGAGCCGCTTACCCTCCTCAGGCCGAGAGCGAACTTTTTATATGCCTTTAACGCTCCCTTGACTCACGCCGATATGGATGGCAGGGAGCCGAAACCTACAAACGGCAAATGGTGTGGAACAGATTATAACTCAACTTCCCTTGCGAAGCCTTGCCCAGACTGTGACCTTGAAAAAGCAGGCCGCCGCTTTGACGACGCCACCAAGATTGGTGGCCTCAAATGTGCAAATCAAAGTGCGGCACAGGTTACATCGCCTGCAAAGGCCCAAGCAATCGCTGATGTAGATTGGGACTCGGGTGGTAAGGCATGGGTGATTCCTCAAGGGGATGAATGCGTGGACTACTGCTTGTGCATGCATGAGACTTACCACATAATGCAAAGCATCGGGCTGGTTCCGCTTCCAGCACTCCGGACAGCAAACTCGCTTGAGTGCGATGCTTATAACGAAGAAAGACGATGTCTTGCAGGGATGATGGGATCGACTATGCGGGCGCGCCTGCCGTTTCGATAAGGCTCAGGTCCATGAGAAGTATTAAGTTCTGGCTAGCGCTTATTGCGGGGGTAGTGCTCGTGCTCACGTGCATTTGGTTCCGAGTGCGCCACAATGAGCGGCAGGTCATCTCAGAGGGCCATATTGACTTGACAGTTAGGAGCGAAGCCCCTGGGGAGTTTGACCCTATTCAGTTGAGCGTTAGAGCACGCCTCTCGCAAAGTCAACTCCGGCAGGAACTAAGTCTCCGACAAGCGAGCCTGCAAAAGATTTTCAACAATACAACGAGTGCTTCATTAGGGGCCCCCGAAACTACGAGGTCAATACGGCGAAAGCTCCTAATAGAGCTGCATCATGTACCAGTTATAAAGTTGACTTGGAAATTGAAGCCGTTGGCTGGCCATACGAACCCGGAGATCCTTGAGTTATTGAGGAAGTCACCCGGCACCCTTGGATATGTAGACCCCATGGAGGACCACTAAGCGAGCAAGGATTAAAATTCACGCACTTGAGTTGCTTGTAGCGCAAATGGCACTGGATCGATATGGCAGATATAATTGCAAGCACGAGACTCCTTTGTGTAACCCCTCAAGGTGAGCATCTTCCCGTCCTGCTGGCGATCGAACATCCTTATATTGATACCGACGGATTCTGGGCATGCCGTGCGAAGTTGGACGGCCTACACCGGCTCAGTCCTATGAAGGGCGACAACTCCTTCCAAGCCATGTGTTTGTGCATTAGCCTCCTTCACAATTCGTTGACTCACTTTGTTGAAAACGGCGGGAAAATTCTGATCCCCGAAAGCGGCGAGGAATTTCCTCTTGAGGCGTACTTTCGGACTACGGCGTCAGGACGCGCACCTCTTTCAGGGCTCAAACCTTAGTTCCCGGCAATGCTGGGCTCGACGAAGGTATTCGGCTAGCTTCGTCACCAACTCGGCCGAGGCTGTTTCTCGTTCTGCTGCTTGCTGGAAGAGGATCACCGCGGCGAGCGCCTCGCGGTGGACGTTCTGAGCTGTAAAGACCTCGACCATCTGTCCGGCGAGCCGCTTGACCTCGGCCGTCCGGCCCTGCCGAAGATAGAGGCCTGACAGATCCAGACAGGCGCGGGCAGTGTCGAAGGCGATGCCGAGCTCTCCGAGCTCTCCGGCGATGGACTCCAGGTCCGTTGCCGCCTCTTCCAGCCTGCCGAGCCCCGCCGAGATGAGCGCCTGAAGCCAGCGGCATCTCAGAGAATCCAGCCCGTTGTGGAGCCGGAGCGCCAGCCCTTTCACCTTGGGCAACAGGGCCTCGGCCTCGCGGTAGTGACCTGCATCCGAGAGGCACGTGCAGAGGTTGAACTCAAGAACGCAGCGGTCCCTGAGAGTGCCCTGCTTCTCCACAAGCGGGCGGGCTAGTTCGAGCGCTCCGATCGCTCCTTGCCAGTCACCCATCTGCTCCAGGGTTGCAGACTTCTTCAAGAGAAGCCGTAAAGTAGCTTCATCCGACCGGCTCAAGACCAGCGCCTGTTCGAGGAGATCGAGGGATTCCCCGGGCCGTCCTCGGTGGCGCCGCAGGGATGCCTTGAGGTCGAGCAGGCGTGTGCCGTCGAGGATCAGGCCGGGATCGGCAGAGGCGCCGGCCTGCCAGAGACGGTCGGACTGCTGGAATGCCTCCTCCGCTGCGGAAAAGTCTCCTTTCACACGGAGGGCGTTGGCGAGAAAGCCCCAGCAGAGTCCGCCTACCCGGACGCGCAAATCCTCGTCATCCGGCAACCGCTCGGCCATTCGCACCGCCAGCCGGGCAAGGTCCACTGCCTTGTCCGCATCGTGGGCGGCGAGTTTCGCGCTTGCAAAAGCCGCGCGCTCGCAGAGCGCCCAGGAGCAATAGGCCTCGAGCTTCTCCACGATCCGCCAACGCTCCGCAGGTGTGCGCCGCAGCAGGTCGTTCAGGAGGGGTTCGGCTTGGCGCCGCGCCTCGTACGCGTCGGCTTGAGGCAGATGATTCGAGAGGAACGGTCCCACCTCCAGCAGGCAAAAATCCTCTGCGGCCTGGCCGACGCCGTCGGTAAGGCCATCCGACAAATTGGCGCCGCCACGAGATGCGCGGACCAACTCGCGAAGGAGTGGGAGCGCAGTGAGGGCATCGTCCATCGGTATTCCTACGGCGGAGGCGAGCCGCTCCATCGTGCTGTGCCGAGGCGTCACGAGTCCCAATCCATAGGCGGAGATCTGGCTCCTCTGAACGCCCGAGGCGTTCGCCAGCTCTTCTGTCGTCCAATGGCGAAGCGAACGCAGGAGAGTGACCAGCAGGCCCGTCACCTCCTGCTCCGGAGGCTCCGAAACGGCGGCCGGCTCGGGTTTGGCGAACGCTGGGAGGCGTGCTCGTAGGAAGGGCTGGACCCGTTCGCGAAAAACGCAGGCCGCCGCCCGGCCCACGCCGGCGGCCATCTTTCGAGAGAGCGCCGGCCGGCGGTCTGCCGTTGTTGTGACGAGGCGACACCACGCCCGGAGCGCAGGAAGCGCCTTGCAGGCAGCAGCCCAGGGAATCCCCGCGGCTGCGACCAGCCGCCTCAGGGTGACCTCGGAAGGGAAAATGACCCCCAGCTCATAGAGAGAGATCTGGCTTTTCTGAATTCCGGAAGCTCTCGACATCTCCGCCTGCGACCAGTGCCTGACGGAACGCAGCAGAACCAGCAGGAGACCCAGGACCCTTTTCTCCTCCTCACGCCAGCTCATTCGGCAATCCCCTCCTTTGCGGGACACGCGGCTGACGGGTCGAGGCGCGGGTTTTTCCGCACCATACTTCCTAGGAGGCGAGCCCTCGCGGCCAATGCCGGCCGCGCCGGAGCCGGTCTCGCCCCAAGGAGCCTCCCATGCCCCGATGCCCCTGGTACCGGATTCTCATGACCACCCTCGTCCTCATGCTGCTGACGGTACCGTCCGTCCGTGCCCTGGAACCAGTCTCCCACCGGACCGTCGAGGCCGCCGGCTTCTCGATGTTCGACCTCTTCGGCCGCGCCTGGGAAGGCCTTGTCAGCCTGTGGATGGAGAATTCCGCGGAGGCCCCGCGCACGGACAACGGCTGCATCATGGACCCGGACGGCCGTTGCCGGACCGGGAGCTAGCCGTAAGGTATGGCCCTCGGGCCGGGGCTCCATCCCGGCCCGCCCTGTTGCGGCGGGCTCCTTCACCACTCGAACCGCAGCTCCGGGCAGCGCTCAGCCCGTCGCAGGTAGTCGGCGAGCTTCCTGGCCAGCTCGACCGTCGCCTTTTCCTGTTCGGCCGCCTCTTGGAAGACGATCACTGCGGCGAGGGCCTCGCGATTGACCCCTTGCGCCTTGAAGACGGCGACCATCTGCCCGGCGACGGCCTTGACCTCGGCCGAGCGCTTCTTGTGCAGGTAAAGCTGGGCGAGGTCCAGGCACGCGCGGGCGGCGTCGAAAGCGATGCCGCCCGCGACGAGCCTCTCTACGACATGGTCCAAATCGGCCTCGGCCTCTTCCAGCCTCCCCAGTCCGGCTGAAAGACGCGCCTGAAGCCACCGGCACCTCAGGAGGTCCAGCCGGTTGCCGAGATCGAGCGCGAGCTTCCTCACCTTGGGGAGCAGCGCCTCGGCCTCGCTGTAAAGTCCCGCATCGCAGAGGCTCGTGCAGAGATTGAACTCGAGAACGCAGAGGCTCCGCCTATCGCCCTGCTTTTCCACCAGAGGGCGGGCCTGTTTGAGTGCGCCGATCGCCCCCTGCCAGTCGCCCATCTGCTCCAGAGTGGCCGATTTCTTGAGCAGAAGTCGCGCCGTGGCCGCGTCCGACCGGCTGGCTGCCTGGGCCTGTACAAGGAGGTCCAGCGATTCCTCGAACCGTCCCTGGTGCCGCCGCAGGGAGGCCTTGAGGTCGAGCAGGCGGGAGCCGTCGAGGATCAATCCGGGATCGGCCACGGCGCCGGCCTGCCAGAGCCTGTCGGAACGGAGTAAGACTTCATCCGAGCCCGGGAAGTCGCCCTTCACACGATGGGCGTTGGCGAGAAAGCCGCAACAGAGTCCGCCGATGCGGGCGCGCCACTCCTCGCTGCCCGGCGTCAGCTCGGCCATGCGTACGGCCAGCCGGGCGAGGTCCAGGGCCTCGTCCGCATTATGAGCGGCCACCTTCGCACTTTCGAAAGCCATGCGCTCGCAGAGCGCCCACGTGCGGTAGGCCTCATACTCCTCGACCATGCGCCACCGCTTCGCGGACGGCCACCGCATCAGCTCCTTGAGCACCGGCTCCGCCGCTTCGCGGGCGGCCCTGGCCCGCTGCTCCCGTAAGGCCTGGGCGAGCTGCTCGAAGGTCACGTGGAAAACGGCCATGGCTTCCAGGGCCGCCGCGATGCGGAGCGTCCGGGCCTCCTCCGGGGTGGGCTCCAGCGGGGAATCGATCTCCGGCAACGCGCCGGGGTCGCGCAGCAGATCGGCGCAGAAGAGGGCGAGGTCGACTTCCTCGGGTCCGCGGCCCATGCAGGCGAACAGCGTTTCCAACTTCTCGCGGTCCGGCTCGCGCTTCGTCTCCAGGATCGAAATGTCGGACGTGCCGGAGATCTCCGAAAGCTCCTTCTGGGTGAGGCTCTCCGCCAATCGGCCATAGCTCAAGGCGAGGCTCATCCGGGGTCGTGCGGGTTTCTCGGCGCTCAATCGCGATCCCTCCACTAAAAGACTTCTCTATAGCGTTGTGTCTGTCAGCCCCGAAGCGTGACAAGGAGGGGCAACTTTCGCCACCCGAGCCATCCCCCACAGGAAAAAAGATTGGGTGGACCCGTCATTCGCCGGTTTCTCCAAGGCACGCTTTGGAGCTTGCGGCGACGCCGGCTAGCTTGCGGCTCGGAGGCGACAATGACCGAGGCAACCCTTCTTTCCCCCGTGGCCCTGCCGGACCTGACAACCGAGGTGATGCGCTTCTGGGAAGCCCATGAGGAGGAGCGGCCAGAAGAGACGATCGCCAGCAGGGAGCATTGGAACAACATTCGGGTCCTCGCCGAGGCTGTCCGGAAGGAGCTTCACGGCAGCGTTGACCTCACTGGCAACGCCGAGGAGACAGCCCGGCAGCTCTATGCCTGCGTGGTGTTCGAGTTCTTCGCACCTAGGCCGCTCGCTGAAGTCGGTGTCGTGCGTTCGGCTCCACTCTATTCGCCGCAGCAGGCCGGGCTCAGGGTCTTCCTCTTAAGCGGGAGCTGGAATGCGACCTGGACCCGGCTGGAAGTCCCTCTCTTCCAGCCGGTAGAGCAACGCTGGACATGGATCTCGATTGAAGAAGACGAGCCCGGCCTCCTGCGCTTTCGCGACGCGACCACCCCTGCAATCCGACCAAGGGAGCTTGAATGAGCGAGAGGCCTACGTTTCATCTGGCGTACTTCAGCAGGAACACGCAGTGGTTCATGAGTGGACAACCGACGAGTGAGCCTCTCATGTACGCCCTGGTACCGGCGGCCATCGAGGGCGCGGGACCCTGGAAGCTTGAGACGGTAACCGCGACCGGAAGACCGTCAGCCGCCCTTGTGGCCTTGCCTTCGGTCCTGCGGTCTGTCCGAAGGCCGGATTTGGAGGGGATTGACCCGGTCGAGAAGCGTTTGACCGAGCAACTCATGGGCCGAGCCTTCAAGGCGAGTTATGTCCTTCCAGGGTTGGCGCTAACGGAGCGGATGCCGTCCTGGTCCAAGCTGGTGCTGCCGCGGGAGGTGGTGGTCTGGCTTCAGCAGCTCGGCGGCGCCGGAGACATGCTTGAGGTCCGGGGCTGAACCGAGGCCATGGGACCGAGAGTGATCTACCGTCATATCCCTCAGTGGTACGGGGAGACAAAGGACTTCGTCCGGGCCGACCTCCAACGCTTCCTTGCCAGGGCGGAGGCGGAGCGTTACCGGGAGGAAATCCAGGCCGCCTCTCTGGAGCGGCTCCTCTCGCTCTGGTACCGACTGCCCTATGTGCGAGATGCCGAAGAGCTGTTCAGCTCGGACTTCAATCTCGGCGTCGAGTCTCTCACTGTGCGGGACCTGCTGAGAGCGGGCTTCGGCCGGCCGCTTCGATGTGGGCTTTTCCTGGAGCTGACGTATTGCTCCGGCCAGCCCAAGCTGGCGACTCTCCGGGAGGCGGTCCCTTGGCTCAATCTCTTGAGAGACCCGGATTCCTTGATCACGCTTCTGCGGAGTCGCGGCTGGCTGCTGTTCGGCTGTTCGAGCCTTGAGCGAGCGGAACAGCTTCAGCGGCAGGTCAAGGAGCCCCTGGTGCGCTGTCAACTTCTGGGATCGGTGGTCGGGAGCGAGCCGTGAGGAGGCCTTCCGCAGAGAGGAGCGCAGCGCTCGCCCAGGCGCTTACAGCGACAGCCCCTCTATTCCGGCTCTTTTTATCGATCGCGCGCAAGGTGTCCCTCCTCAATGCGGCCATCGGCGAGGCTCGCGAGCCGCTCTTGAGGCAGCTTGAAGAGGAGTTGCGGAAGGCCGGGAGGCTCTTCGATCAGCTCGATTGCTCGTTGCAGAGCGCATGGCGGCTCTTCGATGGATTGTTGAAGGACGTGGAGAAAGCGAGCGCGGGACAGTTGTCGCTGGTCCCGACGAGGCCGCCGGTCGTTCGTTCCCACAAGGACCTGATGAGGCTCGGTCTCATCGCCGGCGACGAAGAGCCCACCCATCTGGACCCGGACGCGCTCGAGCTATGGCGGGCCGGATTCAGCGTCAGCACGGCCAACCGTCTGGCGCGGCTGGGGTTTAGAACGGGCATCGAGGTCGCGGTCTTTCATGTGGACCTTCCAGGGCTTCCTGGCATGCAACCTGTGACCATGGGTGAGGTTCGGGAGGTGGTGGCGGAGCTTGAAGAGATCGCTTTCTCCGAAAGCCCGAAGCCCCGGATCAACCTGCGCCGACGTCCGCGCAAGCAGAAGAAAGGCGCCGTCATCGATTGGGCCGGCGCGAGTGGGAAGGTCCAGGAGAGTCTGGAGAAGATGGGCGGCTCCGGCACGTTGACGGACCTCCTGGAGCAGACTCCCGGACTTCCTGCATCCCGGATCAAGCGCGCAATCGCCACGCTGGAAAAGGAGGGAGTCGTAACGCGGTCGGGAGTGAGGCGGTCGACCTGCTACCACCTCACCTCAAACAAGCCTGAGGTGTCCGACTGATGCGCAAGAGGCGTCCCAGTTTTTTCGGCCGGCAGTGAGACCCGAAGTGTACGATTCGGGATCGCAATTGATCGGCGGGGCGATAAGGCGGCTCCGGGGTAATCGGAGGCAGGCGGCGCTCGCTACGGCAGCGGGTATGACGGCGAGCACTTGGAGTGACTATGAGCGGGGCAAGCGACGACCGCGCCCCAGGCAGTTAGAGAGGATTGTCAAAGCTCTCGGCTGCGATCTGGCTACCTTCGAGGCGGAGGTGCGTCATGCAGCCGGCCATGGCACTGGCATTGCCGTGGAAGAGCTGGTCAAGGACACCGATCGCGAGTTGCGGGAGATAGAATACGAGATCGACCGATGCCAGAGCCGGAGAAGGCTCCTACTCGCGCTGCGCCACTACCTGTCAGAGCTACCAGAGGGGGCACCGGTGGCTTTGTCGCGCCGCTGAGCTTGGCGCCTACTAGGGGAGTGAAATGCGCCCGGCCTCCGCGAGTTTGAACAGAATCTCCTCGAAGTCCTCAATCGTGAGGCTGATCTCTTGATGCTTGGACTGGATGTACACCCTACCGTTTTCGAGGATGATGAGGGTATCCTTGGCAGTTGTGTGGATGAATGACTCTTCCTGGTGGCGGTAGTCGGTGGGCATGATCGGGGGCCTCGTGAAGAAGTGCGACCGCTAGGATACTCGACACGGCAACTAGTTTGCTAGTCCAGGAATCGAAGTTGCCGGATACAGACCATTCAAGAACACACTTCAGCGACTCCGAAGAACACGTTGCGCGGCGGGAAGTGGTCGCCAGGGGGCGACCGTTGACTCGCCGAGCAAATTCCATGGGCTATAATGTTTCTCCATGGGAGAACATGAGATGGAACTATCGGGGGAGTCGCTTCCGCCAGGACTCTGGCGGCTGTTGTGGTGCATCTTCGATCTTGAGTCTGCCGATCCGGTTCAGATCGCGGAGCACCTGGAGAGCAAGTACCGGGTGGAGTGCAATCCGAAGTTGGCGGGAGTGCTGTTGCTGAGGCTGGTGGAACGAGGGTTCGTCCGAGCCGCTCCCCGTCCCAGAGCCGGGCGCGGCCGCCCCCTCAACGTCTACACGGCGACGATGAGCCGGGAAGCGGCGCTCCAAAGGCAGATGGAGGCCATTCTGGACCAGTACCTGATCCGGGAGGGCAAAGACCTCGACATTGTCGAGGCGGTGCTCCAGCGCCGCCGAGCTGCTGCTGCTCCCTCCTGATTGCGTGCTGAGGGACCTTGCCATAGCACCCTGGAAAGATTAGTCTAGGTAATAGTAGAAATTAAACCCGGTGCACAGATCCGTCTTTGCGCCGGGGCGATACCTAGACCTCTCCTTCCTTCCCGAGGTGCTCCCCGTGAAGCAAACCGGCTATCTCCTGGCTGGAGCTGCTTTCGCCGTCCAGGCTCCGCGACTCGTCCTGACCGTCCTTGCCGCCGATCGGCTGCCCGTCGATGCCGATACCGAGCGGCTCCTGCTGACCGTCGCGGGCATCGGAACCGCCGTCGTCATGACCGGCGGGGGCGTCTTTCTCGCTCATGCCGCTCTGACCGCCCAGCGCTGGCGGCTCGCCCTGGGTTTCGCCTGGCTCCTGGTGCTGACTGCGTCGGCCGGTTTGGTGGCTCCGGCCATCGTCGCAAGACTCGCCGGCCAGGACCTGCACCAGGTCCTCGGGCATCCCCGGCTTGCGAAGGCCTGGGCCATCCTCGCCTCCCTGGCCCACGAGCTGACAGCCGCCGGGTGCATGCTTGGAGCCGCTGCCGTTGCCGCAAAGCCCCCTTCACCCGAGGATGAGGAGCTTCTCCTCTGGAACCAGCTCGACGGAGCCCGGGAGCGCGCCGAGCGCGCCGAGCGCGAGCTGAGCGAGCTGCGAGCCCAGTTGCTCAGCTTGCCCAGCAAGACTCCAGCCGCTGGGGAGCCGCTGGTCTGTGCTGGCTGCGGCCGCTCGTTTCCGACTGTGCAAGCGCGCAGCGGCCACCAGCGCACGTGCCCTGCCCGTTCAGCTGAGCTGAGCAAGGCTGAGCCGGAGCTGGAGCCGGCTGCGCCAGCTCAGGAGGGCGGTTGATGGGGCGCCCTCGGAAGTGCCTTGCAAGCCTCAAGGGCTATCGTGTGGCGGTCGCGGTTTCGCCTGAGGAGTTGGAGCTGCTGGCGCGTCGCGCCGAGCTGGCACAGATGACCCTCAGCGGTTATGTGCGGCTGGTGGCGCTCGGCAAACCGCTGCCGCCATTCGTGCCGGCCCGCAATCGGGAGGCCTCGATCGAGCTCTCCCGGCAGGTGGGAAACCTGTGCCAGCTCATGCATGCACAGCGGTACCGACCGGCCTACGTACATCTGCCGAAGGACGGGTACAACGAAGTCTTGAATGTGGCGAAGGAAGCCGAGGCGGTGCTACTGGGGTTGAGGCCGAGTCGGCGATGAGTCGGGGCCCCTCTTCGGGTCCCCGGCCCCCTCCCGCTCGGACGGGCATCTCGGCGTCTGGTGAGGCTGTTCGGCTCTGCTCTGTCACCGGCGGCGGGCAATGCCACCCGCGGCCAGCTCAGCGATGGCAGGTGGGATCAAGCAAGGCGATGGATCACGAACCGCAGGAGTCTCGCCAACTCCTTGAGGTCGGCTTCGCTGATTATGACAGGCTGCCCTTGGTGGGCCGCGTGGGTCAGGGAATTGATGCGATGGCCATGCTCGCGGATCAGATCTAGCACCGTGAGGTTGATCTCGGGAACCATGGGCTTGAGCCTGTTGGTGCTCAGAGCGCGGCTGCGGATGTAGTCGGAGATGGACTGTTCGGGCGAGCGCTTCTCGTCGATCCAGTCGAGATCGGCCTGAGACAGCCGGACGGGGATGCGTTGGGACCGTCGGCGGTTGTCAGGGAGGCGGGGCCGAGGCATGAGGGAGGGTCTCCTTTCCTCATAACTCTAACTCACGATAGAAAAATGTAGTACCCTCCTTCAGATCGATTCGGAGCGTCCATGAGTCAATATCTACCCATCAAGGAAGTCATCCGACGGACAGGGCTTTGCCGGTCCACCATCTACGACCAGATGAGCAAGGGGGAGTTTCCTCTCTCCTGTCAGCTCACCCCTCGACGCGTCGGCTGGAAAGAGGACGAGGTCGAGGAATGGATGAAGACCCGCGACAGAGCCGCCGTCAAGTTCGGCGCTCACCGCGGACATCGCGTCCTCCGGCGAGCCGCGGGTGAGGGCGGACCTTAGCCGGCAGGACGGGGGAAATTCCCCCGCCCTGCGAGCCGGGCGCGAGCCCTAGGCGGCGGCGACCTGCAACGGCTCCCTCATGCTCGCGAGCTTGCCGTGCCAAAGGCACAAAGCCTCCTTCCTCTCCTTCCAGTAGGTATAGAGCGCATACGTCCGCTCCAGGTCTCCTTTCTGGTGGTTCAGAAGCGCTTCCCCCACCTCCGGACGCACCCCCAGGCTCTCGATATGCGTCCGCATCGTGCGCCGCAGGTCATGCGGCCGGAAGTTCTCCAGGCTCGCCAGCGCCCGGAGCTGCTTGTTCGCCCGCTTCAGCGGCTCAGGGTATTCCTTCGTCCGGTCAAGGCTCGCCCAGAACAGCGGACCCTTGCCACCGCACTCCACAAGGCGACGGTTGATGATGTCGCCGATCGGACCCTCAAGCGGAATCAGGTGGTCCCGGTCCACCTTGTAACGCACCCGCCAGACGCGCTCTCCGCCCAGGGTTACAACGTCCTCGGCCCGGACTCCCGCGGCCTCCCCGGGACGACAGCCGGAAGCGAGGATGAGCGTGTAGATGTCCCGAGCCTTCGAGTCCGACAACGACGGCAACGAGTCGAGCAAACGCCTCATCTCCTCGTCCGTCAGGTAGCGGTCCCGCCGCCGCTTCGGAACCGTCACTTCAGCTCCTAGCGCCGGGTTCACAAACCGCCTCATCTCCCGCACGTTGGCGCGGCAGTAGCCATACATCGCCGATATCGCGTTCTTGACGATCCGGACCATACCCGGCGAGGTGCTCGCCACCTGGGCCAGGAGATCCGAAACACAGTCCTGGGTGATGCTGGTAGCCTGACGAAAACCCCAGGCCTTGAGCACATGGAAGCGGACGGCCCAGATCACGCCCTGGAGCGTGCGGGGCGCCAGCTTCCGAGTCCCGGCTCCGGTCTTCGCCGCGTTCAGGTAGAGGCAGAACCGGTGCGCAAAGCTTCCCTCCGGGTAGCCCTCGGGGAA
>JACZDC010072009.1_pt1 | contig 23754 bp, 14 predicted proteins | sample 8641791 | NCBI WGS metagenome assembly JACZDC01 (sample SAMN15324613, study PRJNA640507) | soil metagenome | isolation source: intercropping peanut in the second line | place: China: Luxin town, Laibin City, Guangxi Province | collected 2019-07-25 | depth 10cm m
CCGGTCGCGGTCCTCAGCCATGCGTTCTGGCAGCGCCGACTGGGCGGCGATCCGAACGCCGTCGGCAAGCCGATCCAGCTCAACGGCTCGCCGTTCACCGTGATCGGCGTGCTTCCGAAAGGTTTCGAGTGGCACATCCGCACGAAGTCGAGCACCGGCAGGCCCGCGGAAATCTGGACGGTCCTCCCGATGCCCACGGAAGGCCAGGCCGGACAGTTCGGGCGCTTCCTCTCGGTCGTGGCGCGCCTCAAGCCCGGCGCGTCGCTCGACGCGGCCCGGACCGAGATGAAGGCCATCGCGGCGAATCGCGCGGCCGAGGACCCGGAGCACAACCGGGGCTGCACGGTCGAGATCCTTTCCCTCCGGGAGCAGTTCGTCGGCAAGATCCGGCCCGCGCTCCTGATCCTCCTCGGCGCCGTGGGTTTCGTGCTGCTGATCGCGTGCGCCAACGTCGCCAACCTCCTGCTCGCTCGCGCCGCGGCCCGGGAAAAAGAGATCGTTCTCCGCACCGCGCTCGGCGCGCGCCGCGTGCGCGTCGTCCGCCAACTGCTCACGGAGAGCCTGCTGCTCGCCGGACTCGGCAGTCTTCTCGGCCTCGCCTTCGCCTGGCTGGGCCTCCGGGCACTCGTCGCGATCAGTCCGAGCGACCTGGTGAGCCTGCAAGGCGTCGGCCTCGACCTGCCGGTGCTCTCGCTGACGCTGGTCGTTTCGCTCGCGACCGGCCTTCTGTTCGGCCTGGCGCCCGCGCTGGAATCCACGCGCCTGAACCTGGGAGACTCGCTCAAGGAAGGCACCAAGGGAGCCGCGGGCCAGGATACCCGCAGCCGGCGCCTGCGCGGCGCGCTCCTGGTCGCGGAGGTCGCGCTGGCGCTCGTGCTGCTCGCCGGCGCCGGGTTGCTGGTGAAGAGCTTCGTCCGCCTCCAGCAGATCGACACCGGCTTCGAAACCGAAAACGTTCTCACCCTGGTTCTGCGCCTGCCGGACGGCAAATATTCGGAAGACCGGCAGATCGTCGCCTTCTTCCGCCAGGCGGCCGAACGCATCCGGACCATCCCGGGCGTCCGCGATGCCGGCGCGGTGAGCTTCCTGCCGCTCTATGGCGGTCCGGGCGCCGCGACCGACTTCACCGTCGAAGGCCGCCCCGCGCCGCCGCCCGGCCAGGCACCCGGCACCAGCGTGCGCGTGGCCGATCCCGGCTACTTCCGGGCGATGGGCATCCCGCTGCTGCGCGGCCGGAGCTTCACGGACGTCGAGGCCCGCGAGGCGAAACAGGTCGTGATCATCAGCGCGGCCATGGCCCGCCAGCACTTCCCCGGCGAAAATCCGATCGGAAAGCGGATCCTCGTCGAAATGTTCGAAAAGCCCTGGCCCACGGAGATCATCGGCGTCGTCGGCGACGTCCGCTACGACAGCCTCGTGGACGAAGCGCCGCCGACCGTCTACTTCCCGCCACCGGAGCTCACCTATCCGTTCATGTCCCTGGTGATCCGGACGGACGGCGACCCCGCCGGGATGGCGTCCGCGGTGCGCCGCGAGATCCGGGCGATCGACCCGGATCAGCCCATCTCCGACCTGCGCACGATGACCGAGGTGATGTCCGACACGCTGGCCCGCGCCCGCTTCAACACGCTCCTGCTCGGGCTGTTCGCGGCCATGGCCACGGTCCTCGCGGCGGTCGGCATCTTCGGCGTGATGAATTATTCGGTGACTCTCCGCACTCGCGAGATCGGTCTCCGCATGGCGCTCGGCGCAGCGCAGACCCAGGTGCTGAAACTCATTCTGAGACAGGGTCTCGTCCTGACTCTCATCGGTCTCGCCGTCGGCCTGGTCGGTGCGCTCACCCTGACGCGCGTGCTCTCCGGCCTCCTGTTCGGCGTCGGCTCGACCGATCCGGCGACGTTCACCGTCATCGTTCTGTTTCTCGCGTTCGTGTCCATGATCGCCTGCTACATCCCGGCGCGGAGGGCCACGCGGGTGGACCCGTTGATCGCGCTGAAATCCGACTGAAAAGGAGCTTCCCATGCAGCGAATCATCGCGCTGGCCGTCCTCGCGACGGCAGCCCTGGCCCCTGCCGTGCCCGGTCAGACTCCGGTGGCCGACCATCACGCTCACTTGCTGAGCCCGGCCACGATCAAGCTGGTCGCCGATCCGCCGCTCCCGACCGTCGAGCTGCCCGCGGATCTCGCCCGCATGCTCCAGGAACGGGAAAAGGGTTGGAACGACAAAGCCGCCCTCGCGCCTCTCTTCACGGAGGACAGCCTGGTCCTCGACGATCGCGAGCCGCTCTGGATCCGCGGCCGCGACAAGGTTTCCGATTTTCTGTCCACGAACTTCGCCAAGCCGTATCACATCACTCCGATCGCGTTCACCGTCAACGGCTCCTCCGGAACGATCGCCGGATATTTCACGCGCCCGCTCGACAACGGCACCACGCGTTATTTCGGACATGTCCTGATGACCGTCCAGAAGGGAGCCGACGGGACGTGGCGGATCGCGGCCGAGAGCCCGACGTTCCCGGGTCCCCGGACGCGCGAGCCGAGGTCGGCCGATCAGCTCATCGCCGAGCTCGACGCGGCCGGCATCCGGCACGCGACCGTCCTGTCGGTCGCCTACTGGTTCGGAAGCCCGCTCATGCCCAAGGCCGAGGGCGATGAATATGCCAATGTCCGCGCGGAGAACGATTGGACCGCGAAGGAGGCGGCCCGCTTCCCCGACCGCCTGGTCGCGTTCTGCAGTTTCAACCCGCTCAAGGACTATGCCCTCGAAGAGATCGATCGCTGCGCGAAGATCCCACAGGTCAAGGGACTCAAGCTGCACCTCGGCAACTCGGCCGTGGACGTGCTGAACCCTGACCACGTGGAAAAGCTCCGCCGGGTCTTCGCCCGAGCGAACGAGCGCCGGCTGGCGATCGCCATCCATCTCTGGACGAACGGGGACTACGGACGCAAGCACGCCGAAGCCTTCCTGAGCCGGATCCTGCCCGCGGCGCCCGACGTCCCGGTCCAGATCGCCCACTTTGCCGGCGGCGGGCCGGGCTACACCGACGAAGCGCTGGAAGTCTACGCCGACGCCATCGCCGCCAACGATCCGCGGACGAAGAATCTTTACTTCGACGTCGCGACCGTAGCCGACCAGCAGACCGAGGAGACGCTGAAGACCTTCGCGAAGCGCATCCGGCAGGTCGGACCCCGGCGCGTCCTGTTCGGGACCGACCTGGGCCCGCCCGCGGCGCGTCAGTCCTGGCTGACCTTCCGCACCACGGTGCCGCTGACCGACGAGGAATTCAAGACCATTGCCGGCAACGTGGCGCCCTATTTTCAGTAAGGTTATCCGCCGCTCACCGCGGGCAGGATGTAGATCTCGGCGCCGTCGCGCACCGGAGCCGCGAGCCCACCGGTATCGCGGATGTTCTGTCCGTCGACAAAGATGTTGATATGAGGGCGCACTTCGCCGCGCTCGGTCAACACGCGGTCGCGCACCGCCGGGCACGCGGCCCAGAGGAGCGAAAGCGCTTCCGAGACCGAGCGGGCGGCGCCCTCAGTGCCCTCGGTACCCTCGACGGTGATCTCGGCACGATCCCCGGTCAGCTCGCGTAGCGGGCCGGGGATCATGAACAGCAGGGACATCAGACCCGGACCGCCTTGACCGAGACCACCGGCGGCAACCCGTCGGCCAGCTCGGACCAGGAATCGCCCTCGTCCGCCGATCCGAAGACCTTTCCACTTCGCGTCCCGAAGTAGACCCCCGTCGGGCTGAGCGGATCGACGGCCATGCCGTCGCGCAGCACCGTCTCGTACGCGTCCACCTGCGGCAACCCGTTCGACATCGGCTCCCAACTCGCGCCGGCGTCGCGGGTGCGGTACACACGGAGCTTGCCTTCGGGAGAGCAGCGGAACTGATCGGATTCGAGCGGCACGATCCAGGCGCAGTCGGGATTCTGCGGATGGATCGACATGCAGAAGCCGAAGTCGGACGGAACGCCGTTCGCGACGTCGGTCCAGCTCTCGCCGCGGTCGTCGCTGCGATAGAGGCCCCAGTGATTCTGGAGATACATCCGCTCAGGCTTCCCCTTCGCCTGCACCACCTTGTGCACGCACTGGCCGAACTCGGGATACGGGTCCGGCAGGAACTGGGCGCGCACGCCGTTGTTCGAAGGCCGCCAGGACACGCCGCCGTCCTCGGTCGCGTACATGCCGGCCGCCGACACGGCGATGCGGATGCGGTTCGCGTCGGCGGGATCGAGGAGGATCGTGTGCAGGCAGAGCCCGCCGCCGCCCGGATTCCACTTCGGCCGCTGGGGATGGTTCCACAGCCCCTCCATCAGATTCCAGGTGGCGCCCGCGTCGTCCGACACGAACAGGGCCGCCGGCTCGACGCCGCAGTAAAGCCGGTCCGGCTCGGATTCGCGGCCCGGGATGATCTGCCAGATCTGCTTCAGCGCCGCCTCGGTCCCTTCCGGAAACTTGACGTTCGCCTCCTCCGGGTTCGTCCAGCTCTGGCCGAAGTCGTCGCTCGTCCGCAGCAGCCCGCCCCAGTGCATGCTGTGCGGGCCGGCCCAGATGCGGTGCCGCCCCTCGCGGCCGTCGTAGGCCATGGCGTAGACCGCGCTGCCCGGAAAGTACGGTCCTCCCATCTCCCAGGTGCGACGGCCCGCGTCGGCGCGGAACAGGAACGCGCCCTTCATCGTGCCGACGAGAAGGAGGACATCTCCATTCCGAGGAGTGACATGACGAGTCTCAGGCATGAATGGTTCTCCTGTCGTTCAGTGCTTTTGCGCGGGCCATGATGCCTCCACCGATCCAGCGGCATGCTACAACAGAACAGGTCGCGGTTGGAGCGCTTCCTTCTCCCATCTCTCTCTTATCTCCCTTATCGCATCGAGATTTACGCATGAGTCTTGACGAGAAATTTCAAATCTGCTCTACTCCGCCCCGTTCGACAGGTCCAGCTGGCCTTAGAAGTAGACAGCCGAGTCAAATCGGTGGTGCGCAATCTTGCTTGCAGATGGAACCGGTGTGCCACCGCCGGCGGGGCTCAAGAATTTACTCGCCAGTGCAGGAGATTTACGAATGACCCGTATCAACCTTCGTTCCGCCGCTCTCTCCCTTTCGCTTCTTCTTGCCGCGTCCGCCGCTTTCGCCGCGGAGAATCCGCGCGGCGGCAAGCAGGACCCGTCAGAGCGCCGGAACGTCAAGTCGCTCAAGGAGCTTACGCTCGTCATCGATCCGAACGGCCAGGGCAAGCCTGGCAGTGAAGTCATGCACTACGTGGTGACCCGGGAGTCCATCGACAACAACGTTCTCTACGGCTTCACGACCCTGGAAGGACGCGACCAGTACGTTGCGGGCCAGGAGCGGCGCACCGGAGTGACGGAGTCGGGGCTGGGGCAGGCCGTGGAGGGGATCTGTGCCGACGCCCGCTTCAACAAGGTGGCCTATGGCACCGGAACCGACTGGCTGACCATGTATTGCGGCCAGACGAATCCCTACCTCAGCGACGCCTGGAACGATGTCATCTCCTACGCCGAGGCCTCCGGGTCCTGGACGATCCTCTACAAGTGCTACTACTTCAGCACGTCCGGTACCTGCAGCACCCTCACGATGCAGGGCGGCTCCACCATCCAGGACCTGAACGTCTACGGCTTCAACAACTACACCTCGTCGATCAAGGTGTGCCCCGAAGGCATCACCTACACCGAGTGCCAGAGCTACTGATCTGAGCGCGAGGTGACTTCCGGACCGGGCGTGGCACCGCGCCCGGTCCTTTGTCGTTCCTCGCTCATCCGCTACCATGGGCAGGTGAAGATCTCAAGCTCGCGTGCCCGACTCCTGGCCGGGTGCTTTGCCATGGCGGTTCTCTTCCAGACCTCGGCCTGCACCCTCGTGCGCTTCGACAAGCGGAGCGTCTATCGCTACGACACCCCCGCCGCCGGCGTGGAGGACGACTCCTTTCGCCGTTCCCTGAGCGCCTTCGGCTTCACCATGGTGGGGGGCAACCGGGCCGAGATCCTGAACAACGGCGACCAGATCTTCCCGGGCATCACCGACGCGATCGGGGCGGCCAGGCTGTCGGTCAATCTCGAGTCCTACATCTTCAACGACGACAAGGCCGGCAAGATCATCGCCGACTCCCTCATGGCCGCGGCGCGCCGCGGCGTCGAGGTGCGCGTGCTGGTGGACGGCACCGGCAGCAAGTTCTCCGGCGGGCTCCTCGCGCGCATGCGGGAAGCCGGGGTGAAGACCGCGGTGTACCGCCCGATCCGGCTGTGGACCCTGCACAAGATCGCGCGCCGCACCCATCGCAAGATCGTGGTCGTCGACGGCACCGTCAGCTTCACCGGCGGCTTCTGCATCGGCGAGAAGTGGCTCGGCAACGCCGGCAGCCCGCAGGAGTGGCGCGACATGATGGTGCGAGCCACCGGCGCCGTGTCGGCGCAGATGCAGGCCATCTTCAGCGAGGACTGGACCTTCGCGACCGGCGAGATCCTGGGCGGCGACCGCTTCTATCCGCAGATCGAACCGGCCGGCACGGTCTCGGCGCAGGCCATCCGCATCTCGCACGGCGACTCGTCCTCGCTCGCCGCGATGCTCTACTTCGTCTCGATCCAGTCGGCGCGCAAGTCGATCCACATCCAGAACGCCTATTTCGTCCCCACGCCGCAGATCCGCAAGGCGCTCATGGCGGCCGCGAAGCGCGGCGTCGACGTGCGGATCATGGTGCCCGGCCGGCACATGGACCAGCCGCTGGTGCGCACGGCCTCGCGACGCCACTACGGCGAGCTTCTCAAGGCCGGGGTGCGGATCTTCGAATACAACCGCACGATGATGCACAACAAGGATTTCGTGATCGACGGCATCTTCAGCACGATCGGATCGATCAATTTCGACGCCCGCTCCATCCACGAGAACGCCGAGGACAGCCTCGCCTTCTACGACAGCGACTTCGGCGCCCGCATGGAAGCCGTCTTCGCCGCCGACGCGCGCGACAGCCGCGAGATCACCTACCAGTCCTGGAGGAAGCGCAGCATCGAGCAACGTCTCGCCGAGATCGTCTCCAACTTCTTCTCGCCGTTGTACTGATGCAACCTTGCCGGCGGTCGTCCGTATCGAAGCGCGGAGACCCTGACATGACACGTACGATCGTCCGGCTGCTCGCCCTTGCCGTCCTGGTTCCCGCTCTGGCGCTCGCCGAGCCCGGCTCGCCGGCCAACATCGAGGTTCAGAAGATCGCGGAGGGGGTCTACGCCGTCCTCCGAACCGATCCCCCGGGTGTGATGTTCGAGGCGAACAGCGCCTTCATCGTGAACGCCGACGACGTGGTGGTGATCGACGGCGGCTCGAACCCGAGCTCGGCCCGGGAGGTGCTCGCGGCCATCCGCAAGGTCACGGACAAGCCTGTCCGCCTGCTGATCAAGACCCACTGGCACGACGATCACATGATGGGCTCCGCGGTCTACCGCGAGGCCTTCCCGGGCGTCGAGATCGTCGCGCACTCCACCGCCGCCGAGGACATGGCGACCCAGGGTGTGGTCAACCGCAAACGAATGGTGGAGCAGGGTCCCGGCTTCGCCGAGTCCCTGCGCGGACTCATCGCGCAGAAGAAAGGCCTCGACGGCGAGCCTCTCACCGACGAGGAGCGCGACAGCCACCTCAGCAGCATCGCGCTCGCGGAACGCTACTTCAACGAGCCCGGCAAGCTGCAGCCGCTCATGCCCACCCTGACCTTCGACGATCACATGACGATCGTCCGCGGCAACCGCAGGATCGATCTCCTCTGGCTCGGCCGTGCCCATACCCAGGGCGACATCGTGGTCCACCTGCCCAAGGAAGGCATCGTCTTCACGGGAGACCTCGTCTCCGCACCCATTCCGCTCGTCGGCAGCACGTCCTTCCCCATCGATTACGGGCCGACCCTGGAAAAGCTCCTCGCGCTCAGGGCTTCCGTTTTCGTCCCGGGCCACGGATCGGTGATGAAGGACGACTCCCACGTCCGCCTCATGGCCCGCCTGCTCGCTTCGATGCGCCAGCAGACCGAGGCCGCTGTGGCACGCGGCGAGACGCTGGAGCAGGCACGAAAGAGCGTGGACCTCTCGGAATTCCGCACGGCCATGGCCGGCGACAGCAAGCTTCGGAAACTGCTCTTCGACATGTACGTGGCCGGTCCCGGCGTGATGCGCGCCTACCAACAGGCGACCGGCAAGGAGTAAGCGAGCCGCTGGTAGTAGGATATCGGGCATGCTGCGCCTGACCGACCTGCGCCTGGCCCTGGACCACACCGAAGAGGAACTGAAAGCCGCCATCCAGGCCGAGCTCGGACCGCACGAGCTGATCCGCTACTCGATCTTCCGGCGCGGAGTCGACGCCCGGAAATCGCGGGCGATCGTTCTCGTCTACCATCTCGACGTCGAGGCCGCCGGCAGCGAAGAGGAGATCCTTCGGCGACACCAGAGCCGCGCCCGCAAGTCCGGTCCGCATCTCGGCCCGGTCCCGGATACCACCTATCGTCTCCCCACCCGCGCGCCGGCCAACCTGGCGCACCGGCCGATCGTGATCGGCCTGGGACCCTGCGGCCTCTTCGCCGGCCTGCTGCTGGCCGAGATGGGATTCCGGCCGCTCATCCTGGAGCGCGGCAAGGCCGTGCGCGAGCGCACCGTCGACACCTTCGGCCTCTGGAACAAGGGAGAGCTCGACCCGGAGTCCAACGTGCAGTTCGGCGAAGGCGGCGCCGGCACCTTTTCCGACGGCAAGCTCTACAGCCAGATCAAGGACCCGGGACACCGTGGCCGCAAGGTGCTGCAGGAGTTTGTCGAGGCCGGCGCGCCGCCCGAAATCCTTTATATCAGCAAGCCCCACATCGGCACCTTCCGTCTCGTCAAGATGGTCGAGACCATGCGCGCGAAGATCGAGGCGCTGGGAGGCGAGATCCGCTTCCGCAGCCGGGTGGAGGATCTGATCGTCGAGGATGGGAAGGTGCGCGGGGTCATCCTCAACGGCGGCGAGCGCCTGGAAGCGGACAAGGTGATCCTGGCGGTCGGCCACAGCGCCCGGGATACGTTCGCGATGCTCCACCGGTGCGGGGTCGCCATCGAAGCGAAACCCTTTTCCATCGGCTTCCGCATCGAGCACCCGCAGGCGCTCATCGACCGCTGCCGGTACGGGCCGCAGGCCGGCCATCCACTCCTCGGCGCGGCCGACTACAAGTTGGTCCACCACTGTCGCAACGGCCGCTCCGTCTATAGCTTCTGCATGTGCCCGGGCGGCACGGTGGTCGCCGCGGCTTCAGAACCCGGAGGCGTCGTCACCAACGGCATGAGCCAGTACTCCCGTGACGAGCGCAACGCCAACAGCGGGATCGTCGTGGGCATCACGCCGGACGACTATCCCGGCGGAGCGCTCGCCGGCATCGACTTCCAGCGCCACTGGGAGCGGCGCGCGTTCGAGCTCGGCGGCGGCACCTATGAAGCGCCGGGCCAGCTCGTCGGCGATTTCCTCGCCGGCCGGCCCTCCACGGAATTCGGCTCGGTCTTCCCGTCCTACCGGCCCGGCGTACACCTGACGGACTTGAGCACGTGCCTCCCGGATTACGCGATCGAGGCCATCCGCGAGGCCCTCCCCGCCTTCGACAGGAACATTCCGGGATTCGCCATGAGCGACGCCCTGCTGACCGCCGTTGAAACGCGCACCTCCTCGCCGGTCCGCATCCCACGCGGAGACGATTTCCAGAGCCTCGACACCGAAGGCCTCTACCCCGCCGGCGAAGGAGCCGGTTACGCCGGAGGCATCCTCTCCGCCGCCGTCGACGGCATCAAGGTCGCGGAGGCCGTCGCGCTGAGCCTCGCACCTCAAGCGAGCGACTGATAGATCGAGACCAGGTTGCCGACCGTGTGCATCGCGATCGGCAGCCATAGCGAGCCTCCGTAAACCCGCGCCAGTCCGAACACGATGCCGTCGGCTGCAATCAAGGCCAGGAGCCACGGCCCATACTAAAAGTGCAGCGCCGCCCAAACCACCGCGACCACCACGATAGCCGCGAATGGACCGAGCCGGGTCTTCCTGAGCCGGTGCAGGAACGCCCCGCGCATGACGATCTCCTCGGCAAACGGCCCGAGAATTCCGATCGCGGCGACGCGCAAAGCCACAATGAGCGGCGGATAGTCAGGCCACGGCTCCGGCTGCTCGAGGCCGAAGAACCGGATCAGTCCTTCTTCGACGACGATCAGGACAATCCAGAACCCGAGCCAGCCGGCCATCGCGGCGGCTGTCGGTCTCCGAAGCCCGAGGTCTTCTCTCCAGGAGATACCACGGAGCTTCGTGACCACAAGCACCACGACGATCGCGACAACTGGCAGAGCGACCTTGACGAGCGTGGACTGCAACAGTGCATCCATGTTCATGCCGGCGGCTTGGCGTTCAAAGTTTCGAGCTTCTTCTTCTGTTCGTCCAACGGCGGCACCTCCCAGCGCGCCCGTTCCTCGTCGGTGATCGTGGGGTCCACCTCCCAGAGAATCCAGCGGCCGTCCACCTTCTTGAACTGGGTACCGTAGAGTTGGGGCTTGCCCTGCCACATCAGCGATCGATCCTTAGCCGCAGCCGCGAGCCAGCGCGCCGACTTGTTCGTCGGGTCGAGCTCGACAGCCTTCAAGGCCAGCCGGTTCGCCTCGTCGTAGTCCGGAATTTCGCTGCCGTGCTGATAGATCATGGCCGCGTTGTAGTAATCGGTGGAGGTGGTGGCTCCACCCTTCGCCACGATCTGCCGCACGCGCTCGCGCCGTTCGCCGTCGCGCTTCGAGACCGCCGACCAGTCGATGTTGGCGTTCGGACCCTGCTCGCGGTCCTTCTGGTCCTCGGTGTACATCTGGGCCAGCTCGGCATCGTCCTTCGTCGCGGGCTCTTCGAACGCATGCGCCGCGGCAGCCAGCGCAAAAAGGACTGCCATGAAGATTGCACGCTGTCTCATCCGATCACCTCTCAGTCATTCGGTTTCCGCCAACCGCTCGTCGAGCAGACGCGAGATCAGAGGTCCGTACTGGCGGAGCTCATCGCGGAAGAACGCCACGCTCTCCTCGTCGAAGCTCGGCACAAGCTGCGAGTTCGCCTCGCAGAGCGCACGGTCGCGGTCGATGCAAAAGTCCCCATAACGCCAGAAGCCCTCCAGCGTATCGACGCCCATGGACACACAGGGATCGATGGCCTGGGGAAGGAGCCGGTCCAGCAGTTGGGGCCGATGGCGACCGATCGCACAGACTGCGCCCAGCAACGCCTGAAATGCCCAGTCCGCGTTGTAGCTGCCCTGGTAGGACCGGAACGCCGCGAGGACAGACTCGTCATCCTCACCGGAGTCCGGCTTGGCCATTCGGGCCAGTCGTCGGAGGGACATCATTGGAATCAATCTACCACCCGGCCGCCCAGCTCCGAAACCTTTGCCGCGCTGCGACGTAGTATAGGGGAGAAGGAGGGCTTGCCCGATGTGGACGTTCCTGATGTGGTTGCTCCTGTTCGTGCTCTGCTGGCCGCTGGCGCTGCTGGCTCTCGTGCTATACCCCTTCGTGTGGATCCTGTCCCTGCCGTTCCGGATCCTGGGCATTACGCTGGACGCGGTCTTCGAGCTTCTCAAGTCGATCCTCTTCTTGCCGGCCCGAGTACTGGGAGCGCGGCGGGCCTGAAGCTGGCGGTTGGGTGGCGCTGGAAAGCGGGATCCTCTATGATGTACATATAGATGTCCATCGGAGAGGCGAGGAGCATGTCAAAACAGTATTCGATCGCAGAGGCCCGCGAACATCTCTCTCATGTCATCCAGGAGGCCGAGCAAGGGACGAAGGTGGAGCTTACCCGGCGCGGGAAGGCTGTCGTCGTTCTTCTCTCCCTGAACGAATACGAGCGGCTCTCGCGGAGGCGAGGCTCATTCTGGGAGTCCTACCAGGAGTTCCGCCGCAAGTACAGTGACCTCGACGTCGAGACGGCGGATGCCTTCGAGGGAGTCCGCGACCCTTCGCCTGGGCGCGACTTCTCCTGGTGATGCTCAAGTACCTGCTGGACACCAACACCGTCTCCGAGCCGGCCCGTCCGTCTCCGAATCCCCGGGTTCTGGAGCGGCTGGAGCGAAATGCCCAAACCATCGCGATCGGGGCACCTGTCTGGCATGAGCTGCTGTTCGGCCTTCGGCGTCTTCCTCTATCGGCCAAACGGACCCGGATCGAGGGCTATCTCTTCACTTCGGTGATCGATCTGCCCATTCTTCCCTACGACGACGCGGCTGCGGATTGGCATGCGGATCAACGAGCTTTCCTGGAGGCGAAAGGCAGAGTCACCTCATTCAGCGATGGGCAGATTGCCGCCATCGCCTATGTCCACAATCTCATCGTGGTGACTGCCAATGGCACGCACTTCGAGCCCTTCGAGGGAATCCAGGTCGAGAACTGGATGGATTAGCAGGTTGGCGTCGTCTCGGGAAGGCGACGCGGAGTCGACCTGTCTGTCGCAAAGTCGGCTTGTCTGTTGCGAAGTGGATCTGTTCACCCCAACACAAGGTTGTTGACGGCAAGATGACCCCATCTGGGACGACGCCACCTTGTTTGCCGCGATACGAGCTTGTCCGTCGTACATTGACCTTGTTCACGCCGATACGCGCTTGTTTGCGGCGACGTGAGCTTGTCTGCCCCAAAACAAGTCTATCCACCGCAGGACGACCTTGTTTGCCCCAGAACCAGCTTATCCACGGCAAAACGGGCTTGTCTGTTGCAAAACGAGGCCATTTTGCAACAGACAAGTCCCCGCGGTCTTGGGTGGGTTGGAGCTACCCCCGCCGCTGGCGCATCCGCTCGCGGCGCATGGCGCCTCGGCTGCGCCGGTCTTCGAAGGCTTCGTCGCCTTCGCCTTCCTCGCGCTGCAGGAGCTTCGCGAAGGCGCTGACCGTCGGGCCTTCGAAGAGGCTGACTCCGGTCACTTCGGCGTTGAGCTCGCTCTTGACGCGCGAGATGACCTTCAGGCCGACGAGCGAGTTGCCGCCCAGGTCGAAGAAGTTGTCATGGATGCCAACACGGTCGATGCCGAGGATCTCCTGCCAGATGGCGGCGAGCTTCTCCTCCAGCTCGTTGCGTGGCGCCACGTAGGCGCTCCCCAGCACCGGTCTCGCGTGGACCTCTCTCGCTTCCACCGCCTCGGCGGCCAGCTCTTCGAGAGACTTCGCGGCGTAGCTCTCCTCGATCTGCGACTGGAAGTCCTCGCGGACGACCGCCACCTGGGAAAGGCTGCTGCGCAGGACTCTCTCCAGCGACTCCACGCCCTGGGCCGGTGAAAGGCCCTTCTTCAGGCTCTCCTCGCGCCAGGCCTTCAGCTCGGCCGGGACCTCGGTCTCGACCGCCATGCCGACCTCCTGCCAGGCGTCCCAGTCGATGGAGACGACCGGCAGGCCGCCGTTCAGTCGCTCGGCCTTGGCGAAGGCGTCGAGGTAGCCGTTGGCCGCGGCGTAGTCGGACTGGCCGGGCTGCGAGAGGATCGCGGTCACCGAGGAGAAGAGGACCACGAAGTCGAGCGGCAGGTCTCCAAACACGTCGGCGAGGACCTTCGTGCCCTGGATCTTCGGCGCGAAGACGCCCTCGGCGATCTCCTTCGTCTTGGTCTGGATGAGGCCCATGCCCGGCACGCCCGCGGCGTGAAGGATGCCGTGGATGGTTCCGAACCGCGCCAGGGCGCGCTCGCGCACCCCCTTCATGGCTTCGCGGTCGGAGCTGTCCGCGCTCTCCACCATCACCTCGGCGCCCGCGGCTTCCAGGGCTTTCACCTTGAGGATGCGGCGGCTCATCCGGTCGGCTTCGCCGTGCGACGAAAGCCAGCCGTCCCACTGGTCCCGTGTCGGCAGGCCGGAACGACCGGTGAGGATCAGCTTCGCGCGGTACTTGCTCGCCAGGTGCTCGGCCACGGCCAAGCCGATGCCGCCGAGACCGCCGGTCACGAGGTAGACGCCCTGGTCGCGCAGGCGCTGCGTGCCGGCCTCGGACTCCAGGCGGACCGGCTCGAAGACCTGCAGCCAGCGATGGATGCCGCGGAACGCGACGACCGGGTCCAGCTTGCCGCCGCCCAGCTCGCCGAGCACGCCGTCCACCAGGGCGGCGAGCCTGGCGGGCGCGGACGGTAGCGTCGCCGGCACGTCCACGGACCTGGGCTTGATCTTCGGCAGCTCGCGTGGGATGACCTTGGCCGCTCCGAGCGCGGTGGCGCGCTCGGGGATCAGCTCCTCTTCGCCGGTCACCTCCTGGGCGCCGCTCGTGACGAGAAGGAGGTCGACCTCCGGCTCTTCAGCGGCGAGCGTCCGGGCGAGGAAGACCAGGCTGTAGTAGCCACGGTCGAGCGTCTCCTCCAGGGTGCCTTTCTGCGGTCCGGAGCTCCAGAGGTGGACGACCTTGCGCGGCAGCTTGCCGGAGCCCTTGAGGTCCGCGACCAGCGAGGCGTAGTCGGCTTCGCTCCTCGGATCGAGACGGTACGAGCCGTCCGAAACCCTGGCGAAGGCGTGGCCGATCTCGACTGTGGTCACGTCGGCTCCCAGCTCGCGCAGCCGGCGCTCGAGGTGCGGTCCGAGGCCGTCCTGCGAGGTGAAAAGGAGCCAGCGCATGGCGTCGCCGTTCCCTTTCCCCACCAGCTCGTGGAGGTCGAAGGGCACGGGCCTTTCGGTCCGCTTCCAGGCCGGAGCCCAGAACCAGTCGGCCGGATCCTTGGAAGCCTTCTTGCGGCCGGCCAGCTCGGGCTGGAGCGGGTCGACCCAGAAGCGCTGGCGCTCGAAGGGATAGGTCGGCAGCGGCACGCGGCGCCGGCTTTCAGCGGCCCAGAAGGCGCCGAAGTCGATGTCCACGCCCGCCAGCCAGAGCCGGCCGAGCGCGGTGAGGATGAACGCCGCGTCCTCGTGCTTCTCCTTGGGGTGGCGGACCGTGGAGATGATCGCGTGCGTCGCCTGCTTGGCCGGATGGACCCGCGCCGAGGTCGAGAGCACGTTGCTCGGGCCGACCTCCAGGAGGACCCGGGCGTCATCCTTGAACAGCTCTCCGAGGTTGTCGGCGAAGCGCACGGCGCCGCGGAGCTGGGCGGCCCAGTAGTCCGGGCTCGTGGCCTCTTCGGGCTTGATCCAGGTGCCCGAGACGTTCGAGAGGTACGGGATGCGCGGCTCCTGCCTTGGCACCCGTGCCACGGTGGCCCTGAACTCGTCGAGGATCGGGTCCATCATGGCCGAGTGGAAGGCGTGCGAGGTGTGGACCGGCCGCACGTCCAGGCCGCGGCCTTCCATCTCCTGGCGGAACGCGGCCACGGCTTCGTGCGTGCCCGAAACCACGGTCATGTCGATGCGGTTGATCGCGCCCACCGAGACCTGCGGGTGGTTGGCGAGGAGCGGCAGCACGTCGGCCTCGGGCAGCGGCACGGCGAGCATGGCGCCGGAGGGCAGGCTCTGGACGAGCTTGCCGCGGCGGGCCACGAGCACCAGGCCGTCCTCCATGGAGAAGACGCCCGCGAGCGCCGCGGCCGTGTACTCGCCGACGCTGTGGCCGATCATGGCCTGCGGGCGCACGCCCCAGCTCAGGAAGAGCTGCGCGGTGGCGTACTCGATCACGAAGAGCGCCGGCTGCGCGTACATGGTCTGCCGCAGGCGCTCGCCCGCGGCTTCGAGGTCGGCACCTTCCGCGGGATAGATCACCTCGCGGATGTCGACGCCGTCCAGGTGCGGTTTGAGGATCTCGGCGCAACGGTCGACCACGTCGCGGAACACGGGCTCGGTGTCGTAGAGATCGCGGCCCATGTTCGGATACTGGGAGCCCTGGCCCGGGAAGAGGAAGGCCACGGCGCGCTCGCCGGCCTCGCGGTAGCCCGAGACCACGCGGTCCGGCTCCATCTCGCGGAGCGTCTGCGCGGCGTCCTCCAGGCTTTCCGCGACCACGAAGCGCCGGTTGTCGAAAACCTTTCTGCCGGTCTGGAGCGTATAGGCGACGTCCGCGAGAGGCTGGTCGTTCTCGCCCAGATGCGTAGCCAGATTGCCGGTGATCGTTTCGAGCGCGGTCGGCGTCTTGGCCGAGAGCACGAGGAGCTGATAGGGCCGCGACGGTCCCGACGCCTCCTGCTCCGGCGCCTCCTCCAGGATCATGTGCGTGTTGGTACCGCCCATGCCGAGCGAGCTGACGCCGGCGCGGCGCGGGATGCCCGCGGGCGGCTCCCAGGCTTTGAGCTCCGTGGAGACGTAGAACGGGCTGTTCTCGAAGTCGATCTTCGGGTTCGGGCTCTTGAAGTGGCAGATCGGCACCAGGGTCTTGTGGTGCAGGCAGAGCGTGGCCTTGATGAAGCCCGCCACGCCGGCCGCGGTGTCGAGGTGGCCGATGTTCGTCTTGACCGAGCCGATCGCGCAATATTGCTTTTTATCGGTGCCGGTGCGGAACGCCTGCGTGTAGGCGGCGACCTCGATCGGGTCGCCGAGCAGGGTGCCGGTGCCGTGGGCTTCGACATAGGTGATCGTGTCCGGCGTCACGCCGGCCGCGGCCTGCGCCATGAGGATGACGTCGGCGTGGCCGTCGACGCTCGGCGCCATGTAGCTCACCTTGTTCGAGCCGTCGTTGTTGCAGGCCGAGCCACGGACGATGGCGAGGACGTTGTCGCCGTCCGCGAGCGCCTCGGAAAGGCGCTTCAGGATCACCGCGCCGCCGCCGTGGCCGCTGACGAAACCCTTGGCGTCGGCGTCGAAGGTGCGGCAGTGGCCTTCCGGATCGGTGGTGCCGCCCTCCTGGTACATGTAGCCCTGGATCTCGGGCACATGGATCGAGCAGCCGCCCGCGATCGCCATGTCGCACTCGTGGTTGAGCAGGCTCATGCAGGCGTAGTGGATGGCGGTGAGCGAGGTCGAGGACGACGACTGCACGAGCACGCTCGGGCCGCGCAAGTTCATGCGGTACGAGACCTCGGTCGTGATGCTGTCCTTGTCGTTGCCGATCGCGGCCGCGAGGCTGTCCACGGACGCCACGAGGTCGATGTGGTAGTAAAGGTTTTTGAGCCAGTAGGTGTTCATGCTCTGGCCCGCGAACACGCCCACGCGGCCGGGGTAGCGCTCGGTGTCGTAGCCCGCGCTCTCCATCGCCTCCCAGGCGCACTCCAGGAACACGCGGTGCTGCGGATCGGTCAGCTCGGCGCTCCTCGGGTTGTAGCCGAAGAAGCCGGCGTCGAACAGCTCGACGTCGCCCACGATGCCCTGCGCCTTGACGTAGTTCGGGTTCGCGACCAGCTCGGGATCGTTGCCCGCCGCGATCAGCTCCTCTTCCGTGAAGTGGCGGATGGATTCGACCCGCTCCTTCAGATGCTGCCAGAGCTGGTCCGGGTTCGCCGCGCCCGGGAACCGCCCGCCCATGCCGATGATCGCGATCTCGGTGTCCCGGCCCGTCCCCCGCTTGGCTTCGGCGCGGCGGCGGCTCTCCTCCACCACGCTCGACTCTTCGGCTCCAGGAGCCAGGAAACGGACCAGGGAGCCGATCGTCGGGTAGCGGAAGAGGTCGATCAGCGAGACCTCCTGTGTCACGCCGTGGGCCTGGAGCGATTCCTTGAGGCGGGCGTGCACGCGGGTCATCAGGAGCGAGTGCCCGCCGAGGTCGAAGAAGTTGTCGTTGACGCCGACCTTGTCGACCTTGAGCGCTTCCTTCCAGACTTCGGCGATGACGCGCTCCAACTCGCCGCGCGGCGCCACGAACGCCGCGGCCAGCTCGGGCCGAAGCTGCTCGGGAACCGGAAGAGCCTTCACGTCGAGCTTGCCGTTCTGCGAGAGTGGCAGGGCGGCGAGGTTCATGAAGACCGCCGGCACCATGTAGTCCGGCAGCTTCTCCTTGGCGAAGGCGATGAGGTCGCCCGCGGTCGGGTTCTGTCCCTCTTCGGGGACCACGTAGGCCACGAGGCGCTTCTCGCCCGTGTCTTCGCGTGGGACGACGGCGCACTCGCGGACCGCGGGATGAAGGCCGAGGACGGTCTCGATCTCGCCCAACTCGATCCGGAAGCCGCGGATCTTCACCTGCTGATCGAGGCGGCCCAGGTACTCCAGGCGGCCGTCGGAGCGCCAGCGCGCGAGGTCGCCGGTGCGGTACATGCGGCCGCCGGGGGCGAGCGGGTCGGGCACGAAGCGTTCGGCCGTGCCGGCGGGGTTCTTCTGATAGCCGCGCGCCACGCCCTCGCCCGCGATGTAGAGCTCGCCCGGCGCGCCCACCGGCCGCGGCTGGAGGTCGGCGTCCAGCACGTAGAGGCGGTGGCCGGTGACCGGCTTGCCGATCGGGATCGGCTGGCTGGAGGCGAAGTCCTCCGCGCTCAGGCGATGGATGGTCGAGCAGATCGTGGTCTCGGTCAGACCGTAGCCGTTGACCAGCTCGGCGGTGTCGAGCAGTCGGTCCACGTCGCCCGCGGACAGCGCCTCGCCGCCGGAGAGGATCAGGCGGAGCTTCGGGAGCTGGTCCTTGATGGCGTTCAAACCCGCGATCATCGACGGCACGGTGCTCAGGATCGACACGCCGCGCCGGCCGATCAGCTCGGCGAGGCGGCTGAAGTCGAGCGCCTCGGCCTTGTCCGCCATGGCCACCGCGGCGCCGGCGCAGATCGCGGGCAGGACCTCGCCCACGAAGCTCGCCGAGGCCACCGAGGTGAGCGGCAGGACCACGTCGCCCGTGCCCGGCCGGTAGCTGCCGAGGAAGGAGGCGATCATGGAGACGAGGTTGCGGTGCTCCAGGAGGACGCCTTTCGGCTCTCCGGTGGAGCCGGAGGTGTAGATGAGGCAGGCGGTGGACGCGCCAATACTGGCCCTCACCCCCGGCTCCTCTCCCGGAACGGGAGAGGGGAGTGAAGAGCTTCCGGACGTCAACTCCACAAGAGAAGGACCGTCAAGGACGATCCGCGCTCCGGCGTTTTCGACCATGAAGGCTCGGCGCTCGGCCGGGGCTTCGGGGTCCATCGGGAGATAGCCGGCTCCGGCCTTGAGGATGCCGAGGGTGCCGGCCATCAGATCGAGCGACCGGTCGACGGTGAGGCCGACGAGGTCGTCAGCCTTCACGCCCTGGCCGCGCAGGTGGGCGGCGACGCGGTCGGCCTTCTCATTCAGGTCGCGATAGGTCCAGCTCTGGTCTCCGGCAAGGACGGCGACGGCGTCGGGCGTCTTCGCGGCCTGGGCTTCGAACAGCTCGTGGACCAGGGCTCCGGCGGGCAGCTCGGCGGCGGGCTCGGCGGGGCGGTTCCAGTCGGAGAGGACGAGCGCCTGCTCGGCTTCGGCGACGATCGGCAGCGCGGAGAGGCGGCGGCCCGGCTCGGTCGCGGCGGTCTCGAGGAGCGTCAGGAAGCTCCTCACCATGCGCTCGGCGGTGGCGCGGTCGAACAGGTCGACGTTGAAGTCGAGCGTGCCGGCGAGGCCACCGTCCAGCTCGCCCACGGACAGGGTGAGGTCGAACTGGGCGACCCGCTGCGGCAGCGGCAGGTGCTGAAGGCGCAAACCACCGACCTCGACCTCGGCTCCGGCCTCGCCGACGGCGAAGGCGGTGAGGCCCTGCTCCTGACCTTCAGTTCCAGGAAGACTCGGCGCGTTCTGGAGCGCGAACATGACCTGGAACACGGGCGAACGGCTCGGGTCGCGCTGAGGCTGGAGACGTTCGACGAGCGTCGGGAACGGATAGTCCTGATGCTCGAAGGCGCCGAGCACGGTGCGGCGCGTGGCGGCCAGGAAGTCGGAGAACGTGGGATCGCCGGACGCGTCGGAGCGCAACACGACGGGGTTCACGAAGTAGCCGACGACTCCGGAGAGACGCGCCCGGCCGCGGCCGGCCGAGGGCGAGCCCACGAGCAGGTCGGACTGGCCGGCGTAGCGATGGATCATTGCCTGGAAGGCCGCGAGGAGCGTCATGTACATCGTGGACTGCCGCTCCTGGCCCAGCGCCCGTACCCGCTTCGTGACGTCGGGGCCGACGCGGAAGCTCACGGCGTCGCCCTGGTAGGTCTGGACCGGCGGACGCGGACGGTCGGTCGGCAGGTCGAGCACCGGCAGCTCGCCGCCGAGCGCTTGCTTCCAATAACCGAGCTGCGAGTCGCCCTCGGCGCCACCCAGAGCTTCACGCTGCCAATGGACGTAGTCCGTGAAGCGCAGCTCGGGCCGCGCCATCTCGACCGGACGGCCGGCCACGAGCGCCGAGTAGTAGGCGCCCAGCTCGCGCGCCAGCACGGCCACCGACCAGAAGTCGCTGATGATGTGGTGCATCGTCAGCAGCAGGACCGACTCCTGAGCGGAGCGGCGATAGAGGCGGACGCGCAGCAGCGGACCGGCCTCCAGATCGAAGGCCCGGTTGGCCTCCTCGTCGAGTCGACGCATCAGCTCGTCGTCGTTCCATCCCGAAGCGTCCTCTTCCATGAAGGAGACGCCCATCTTCTCGTGGACCTTCTGGACCGGCTCGCCGTCCTCCACCGCGAAGGTGGTGCGGAGCGCGGGGTGGCGGTCCACCAGGGCCTGGAACGCGGCCTGAAGGGCACCGGATTCAACCGGCGAGACCACGCGCACGGCGGTCGGCATGTTGTACGCCGCGCTGCCGGGCTCCAGGCGCCAGAGGAACCACAGCGCCTTCTGGCCGTCGGAGAGCGGGAACGAGCCGCTCTCGGGACCCGCCGGCTCCAGGCGCAGGACCTCGGCCGGAGCCTCCGTTTTTCCAAGACCGCCAGCCACCTGGTCCGCGATCTGGCCGAGCGTGATGCCGCCGAAAAAGCTTTCCATCGGCAGCGAGACGCCGGTGCGCGTCTCGATCTCGTGCATCAGCTCGATGGCCTTGAGCGAGTCGAGCGCGTAGTCGGCCACGGCGCGCGACGGCGAGATGTCCGACAGCCGCACGTTCGCCGCCGCGGCCAGCCGGCCGGCCAGCCACAGCACCACGTCGTCGCGGTTCTTCAGCTCCGCCGGACCCGCGTCCACGGCTTCACTCGTCGATGCGCCGCCTTCCTTCCAGAGACCGACGAGGTCGAGCCGGCCTTCGAGGAAGTCGGCCTTGCTCTGGCGGCGCTGGATCTTGCCGCTGGTGGTCTTCGGCACGCTGCCGGGCTTGATCAGCGCCAGCGCGTGAAGCTGGACCTCGTGGTCGTCCGCGAGCGCCTTGCGCACGGCCGCGGCGATCTCGTCCACGTCGGCGTTCCGCGCCTCGCGCTGCACTTCCTGAACGATCACCAGCCGCTCTTCTCCGTCCACGTCCACCGAGAACGCCGCGCCCGAGCCGGGCCGTAGCGCGCGATGGGCACGCTCCGCGGTCAGCTCCAGGTCCTGCGGATAGTGGTTCGTGCCGCGGATGATCACCAGGTCCTTCTGGCGGCCGGTGATGTACAGCTCGCCACCCCAGAGGAACCCGAGGTCGCCGGTGCGCAGGAAGGGACCGGCGCCATCTGTCGTATAGGCGTGGAACGTCTCCTCGGTCACGTCTGGCCGGTTCCAGTAGCCCTGCGCGATGCTGCCGCCCTTGACCCAGATCTCGCCGACCATGCCTTCCGGACGGCGCTCGCGGGTCTCGGGATCGGCGATCACCGCCTCCAGGTCGCCGAGGATGCGGCCGCAGCCGACCAGGACGCGCGACGGATCTCCCTCGCCTGCCGGAACCACCCGGTTCTTCCCGAGCTCGTCGGACCGGAACGGGGTCGCCACGTGGCGCTCGTGCTTGGTGCCGGCGGAGACGATCAGCGTGGTCTCCGCCAGGCCGTAGCAGGGATAGAGCGCCTCGGGCCGGAAGCCGTACGGCGCGTAGACCTTGGCGAACTTGCGCAGCGTCTCCTGGCGCACCGGTTCGGCGCCGTTGAAGGCCACGCGCCAGCTCGACAGGTCGAGACCCTCGCGCTGCTCGGGCGCGACCTTGTAGACGCACAGCTCGTAGGCGAAGTTCGGACCGCCGCTGGTGTGGCCGCCGTACTGCGAGATCGCCTTGAGCCAGCGCACCGGGCTCTGGAGGAACGACACCGGCGCCATCAGCGTGCACGGCGTGCCCACGTACATCGACTGGATCATGTTTCCGATCAGACCCAGGTCGTGGTAGAGCGGCAGCCAGCTCACGCACGGCGTGTCGGCGGTGTGCTCGCAGGCGTTCTTGATCAGGTTTTCGTTGTGCAGCAGGTTGCCGTGCGTGACCATCACGCCCTTGGGCGACGCCGTGGAGCCCGAGGTGTACTGCAGGAACGCGAGCGTGTCGCGGTCGACCCGCGGGTCCTGCCAGCGCTCGGCCCAACCCAGATCGAGGTCGTCCGTGGAGCGCCAGGTCAGCGCCTTCAGGTCCGGCAGCTCCTCCACGCGGCGCTCGACCGAGCCGTAGACGGCCGACGTGGTGAGCGTGACGGTCGCCTGGGCGTCGGCCACGATGGTGCGGATGCGCGGCATGGGCCGGTTCGGGCGCGGCGGATAGGCCGGCACCGCCACGATGCCGCCGTACAGGCAGCCGAAGAAGGCAGCTACGTAGTCGAGGCTCGCGGGATAGAGCAGCAGCGCGCGGGCCCCGCGCGCCGACAGGTCCTGCAGGAACGCGCCGATGGCGGGGGCGCGGCGGTCCAGCTCGGCATAGGTGAAGGTCGCCTCCTCCACCTCGCCGTCCGCGAGGAAACGATAGGCAAGCCGGTCCGGCTGGCGCTCGGCGCGCCAGCGCAGGATGTCGACCAGGGAATTCAAGCCAAAGGGGTTCTCTTGATGACTCATTTTTTCGGCGTCAAGGTCAACACCGACTCCGCCTGGGCCTTCGCGGCTTCGCGGCTGCCGAGCACCGGGTGGTACTCGTTCGCCGCCCACATCCGGGCCTGGTCGTCGCGGTGGGGGTGGAACGGGAGAGCGGTCTGCCCGGTGCTGTTGACCGCGATCGAGCGGCTCAGATCCGAGAGGTCCGCGATGAAGCGCTGAGACGGGCCGAAGCCCACCTGGAAGTCCTGATCGGGATCGCCGCCGTTGGCGTTGATCGTCGAGCCGTCGCCGTTCAACGGGAACGTCGGGCTGTTGAAGATCCAGTTGAGCGGCGCCACCGGGCTCAGGCCCAGCGGCTGGTGCTTGAACGAGATCGAGTGCAGCTCGCCCCACTTCCAGTCCGCGGGATCGCCGCCGAGCTTGTCGGACAGGTACGCCACCGCCTCGGAGAAGCTCTTGCGCACGACGTCGTTCCGGGTCTCGACCACCTTGGGCGTGCCCTTGTCGTCGAACCACGGGCTGTTCGGCTGCTCCAGCAGTCCGGCGAACATGTCGGACTGCATGAACACGAGGCCCTTGGCCGGTCCTTGCATCAGGTCGTCGCCCATCTCATCCTTGAAGGTGTCCGGCAGCAGAAAACGGAGCCATGCCGAGTAGATCGCGGGCGCGGCCTTGTCCTTGTCGAAGCGCAGGTCCCAGCCCTGGATGGCGTCCAGGGCCTTGCGCTCGGCGTCGGTCAGCTTTGCGCCGTTCATCGATGCCAGCAGGCCGGGACGCATGCGGCCGGCCACGCCGAGCACCGTGTCGGCCTGGAACGCCTTCATGTCGTCCAGCGTGACCTTGGGGTTCGCCGCCACCAGCTCGTTGATGCGGCGGGCGCGCTCCGGCGGCGGCCAGTCGTTGGTCAGCGTGAACGGATAGCTGTCCGGCACCACCTTGTGGTTCGCGGACACCACGTAGCCGGCCGGCGGGTTGAGCTGGCTCGGCATGTCCTCATAGGGGATGAAGCCCTGCCACTCGAACTGGCCGGTCCAGCCGGGCACCGGCTCGGTGCCGGCGTGGCCGGGCGCGCGCAGCGGCAC
>JACZDC010018541.1_pt1 | contig 23606 bp, 15 predicted proteins | sample 8641791 | NCBI WGS metagenome assembly JACZDC01 (sample SAMN15324613, study PRJNA640507) | soil metagenome | isolation source: intercropping peanut in the second line | place: China: Luxin town, Laibin City, Guangxi Province | collected 2019-07-25 | depth 10cm m
TCGAGGTCCTGCTTGCGCAGCTCGATCTTGCCGCGGGTGATGCGGGAGACGTCCAGCAGGTCGTCCACCAGGCGGACGAGGTGCTGGATCTGGCGCTGGATCACCGGCACGGCGCGGTCCATGGGCGGTCCGGACGGGCCGGCCTGCTCCAGCACGTAAGAGGCGTTGGCGATGGCGCCGAGCGGGTTGCGCAGCTCGTGGGCGAGCATGGCCAGGAACTCGTCCTTGCGGCGGTCGGTTTCGATCAGGGCGCGGGTGCGCGCGTCAAGGCGCTCGCGCATCTCGCCAAAGGCGGCGGAGAGGCGCGCCACCTCGCTGATGTCGCTGGTCTGGAGCGGGGCGCCGGGGTTGCCGGCGGTGAGCTCATCGACGGCATCGGCCAGCGTACCCAGCGGCCGGGCGATGAGGCGGGCCACGATGATGCCGCCGAGGACCGCGAGAGGGACCACCAGCAGCAGGAGGCCGAAGGCCAGGTCGCGGCCCGTGCGCACGCCGGACAGGGCCGCGTCCCGCGGCTTCTCCACCGCGACCACCCACTCCAGTCCGGGCACCTGGGAGAAGGCGGCCAGGCGGCGCGCCGGGGTCGGGACCCGGCCGGCGCGGAGCTCGCGGTCCCAATTTGCGGGCAGGGCCTGCCTGGACTCCGCGCCCTCCTGGACGGCGATGATGCGGCCGTAGCCGTCCGCCAGGTAGACGTTCGAGCCGGGCCGCGCGATGCGGCGGCTCAGCATGTTGGCCTCGAAGATCATCACCAGGATGCCGGCGAGCCTCTGATCCGGACGCACGATGGGCGCGCTGAGCACCAGCAGCTGCTGCCCGCCGGCCGGGATCATGCGGATCTGGAGGCCGTTCGGGTTCAGGCGCCGCAGCTCCTCGGCGACCAGCCGCCAGTCCGAGAGGTCGAGCGGGACGCCGCCGGTGGCGGCGATCACCGTGCCCGCCGCGTCCAGGGTCAGGAAGGCGGACACGTCGCGATAGGAGGGGCGGCTCGCCTCCAGCAGCGCGCGCTGGAAGGTGGTCTCCATCGGCAGGCGGCCGGCCAGGGCCGCCACCACCGAGGCGCGGGCGCTGTTGAGCTGGACGTAGTCGGCGACGTTGCGCGCGATCGACTGCGCCTCGATCCGCCGCGTCTCCAGCACCTGGTTCACGGCGAGGTGCTCCTCCTGGGTCGTGGCCACGGCCGCGGTGAGCACCAGGGCGACCGACGTGGCCGTGGCGACCGCGAAGGCGAGCCGCGTGCGCAGGGAGGACGGGTCGAACGCGGCGAGCCGCCGGGAGAGGCCCGGCAGGAGAGCCAGAGCCAGGCCGCACCCCCAGTACACGGCGAGCCCGGTCCAGGACTGGGCCGGCAGCGAGAGCAGGGCGCCGTAGACGAAGAACGCCCCGCCGGCGCAGAGATGCGCCGCCCAGAGCAGCCGCCGGGACGGCGCCCGCCGGAGCTGGACCGAGAGCAGGAGCGCGCCGCCCAGGAGGAGGAGCACGCCGATCGGCATCAGGCGCGGCCGCATCGGGTCGAAGTAGCGGCTGACGAGCGTCATCGGAGCCAGCACGAGCAGCACGCCGAGGATGACCGCCGCGACGCCCATGACCAGCGCGAAGAGGTCATGACCGCGCTCCTCGCCTTCCTCCGGCGGCGGCAGCGGCGGCGTGGGCTCCGGGATGCCGCCGAGCACCAGGCCCAGGCCGAGCACGGAATAGAGGGCGGCCCCGGTCCACAGCGACAGCCCGGCGAAGCTGTACGCGAGCGCCAGGAGGCTCGCGCCGGCGATCCCGTGACCGAGGAGCCGCAGCGGCAGCCGCGGGCGCAGGATGGCGATCGCCAGGAGCGACACGCCGCCGGCGAGCGCCAGCATCCCCCAGCCGGCGCGGTAGGATGCCAGCCCTTGATACTGCATCCCCAGGAAGCGATGCGGAGCCACGAGCATGAAGGCGCCGACGAAGGAGCAGTACAGCCCCATCGTCCAGCGCAGGCTCTCGGCGCTCAAGGTCCTCGCGAAGCCTGGGGCGAAACTCGGCGTCCTCGTCACGCGTACAACTCCTCCACGGGGCTGCAAGGATACTGGACTCTGTTTAGAATCCGGGGGCTCTCACCCGACCGGCGCTGGCGCGCAGAGGAGACCTGCTGTATGCGGAGACGAGTAGCGAGAACCGTCCTGTCCCTCCCCCTCCTGACCCTGATGGCCGCGATGGCCGCGATGGCCGCCGCTCCGGCACCGGCGCAGGATTCCGGAGCGCCCCCCCTGCTCGGCTTCACCGCGGAGCGGGCCGCCGCGCAGCGCGACCTCGAGGCGCGCTTCGACGCCCAGCTCAAGGCCGGCAATCTGCGGGAGTGGATGAAACGCCTCTCGTCACGTCCCCATCATACCGGTTCCCCCTGGGACCGCCAGAACGCCGAGCTCATGGCCGGCCTCCTGCGCTCCTGGGGCTGGGACGCGCAGATCGAGGAGTTCCAGGTCCTCTTCCCGACCCCGAAGCTGCGCAAGCTGGAGATGCTCGCGCCGACGAAATTCACCGCCGCGCTCCAGGAGACTCCGGTCGCGGGCGACGCCACCTCCGGCCAGACCGACGAGCAGCTCCCGATCTACAACGCCTACTCGGTGGACGGCGACGTGACCGGCGAGCTGGTCTACGTGAACTATGGCGTCCCCCGCGACTACGAGGAGCTGGAGCGGCGCGGCGTGGACGTGAAGGGCAAGATCGTCATCGCCCGCTACGGCGGCTCCTGGCGCGGCATCAAGCCCAAGGTCGCGGCCGAGCACGGCGCGGTCGGCTGCCTGATCTACTCCGATCCGCGCGACGACGGCTACTTCCAGGGCGACGTCTATCCCAAGGGCGGCTTCCGGCCCGAGCAGGGCGCCCAGCGCGGCTCGGTCATGGACATGCCGACCCACCCCGGCGACCCGCTCACCCCCTTCATCGGCGCCACCAAGGACGCGAAGCGCCTGAAGATGGAGGAGGTGAAGACGCTGACGAAAATCCCCGTCCTCCCGATCTCCTACGCCGACGCCCTCCCGCTGCTGCGCGAGCTCGAAGGCCCGATGGTGCCGCCGGAGTGGCGCGGCTCGCTGCCGATCGCCTACCGCATGGGCCCCGGCCCCACGAAGGTCCACCTGCAGCTCCAGTTCGACTGGAAGATGGCGCCGGTGTATGACGTGATCGCGAAGCTCGCCGGCTCCGAGCAGCCGGACCAGTGGATCCTGCGCGGCAACCATCATGATGCCTGGGTCAACGGCGCCACCGACCCGGTCAGCGGCATGGTGGCGGTGCTGGAGGAGGCGCGGGCCATCGGCGAGCTGGTCAAGACCGGCTGGCGGCCGAAGCGGACCCTGGTCTACATGGGCTGGGACTCCGAGGAGCAGGGCCTCCTCGGCTCGACCGAGTGGGCCGAGACGCACGCCGACGAGCTGCGCGAGCACGCCGTGGTCTACATCAACTCGGACAGCAACTCGCGCGGCTTCCTCGACATGGGCGGCTCGCACACGCTGGAGGTGCTCGCCAACCAGGTGGCCCGCGACGTGACCGATCCGGAGACCGGCGTCAGCGTGGGCGAGCGCCTGCGGGCCGGCGCGGTTCTCTTCGGCACTCCCGAACAGCAGCAGCGCGCCGCCCAGCACCAGCCGCTCCACCTCTACCCGCTGGGCTCGGGCTCGGACTTCACCCCGTTCCTCCAGCACCTGACCATCCCGTCGATGAACATCGGCTACGGCGGCGAGGACGAGTACGGCCAGTACCACTCCATCTACGACTCCTTCGACCACTACATCCGCTTCATGGACACGGACTTCCAGTATGGTGTGACGCTGGCGAAGACCGGCGGTCGCCTGACGCTGCGCCTGGCCGAAGCCGACGTCCTGCCGCTGGAGTTCACCCGCCTCTCCGAGGCGATCGGCACCTACGCCGACGAGGTGGTCAAGCTCGCCGACCAGATGCGGACCGCGACCGAGGAGACGAACCGGCAGTTGGACGAGAACGTCTACAAGCTGATCGACGACCCGCGGCAGACGTACTGGGCGCCGCCGAAGCGGCACGAGCCGGTGCCGCACCTCAACTTCGCGCCGCTCCAGAACGCCGTCGACGTCCTGCGCCGCAGCGCCCAGGCCTATGACGGCGCGTGGTCCAAGGGCACGGGGCCGGGCCTGCCGAAGGAGGCGCGGGCGCGGCTCGACGCGATTCTGATGCGGACCGAGCGCGCCATGGCCCGGCCGGACGGCCTGCCCCTGCGGCCGTGGTACCGGCACCAGATCTACGCTCCCGGCTTCTACACCGGCTACGACGTGAAGACCCTGCCCGCCGTGCGCGAGGCCATCGAGCAGCGCAAGTGGAACGAGGTCGACGCCCAGGTCGCCTCGGTGGCGGCCACCCTCAAGGCCGTGGCCGCCGAGATCGACCGCGCCACCGCCGTCCTCCAGGAAAAGGGGAAATAACGCATGCGATCCAGAGCCTTCCTGCCTCTCCTTCTGCTCCTGACCGCTCCGGTCGCGGCGCAGCCCATGCTCGGCTTCAGCGACGACCGGGCCGCGGCGCAGCGCGACCTCGAAGCGCGTTTCGACGCCCAGCTCAAGGCCGAGAACCTCCGCGAGTGGATGAAGCGCCTCACCGCGCACCCCCACCACGTCGGCTCCCCCTGGGGCAAGGAGAACGCCGAGTTCATGGTCGGGCTCCTGAAGTCCTGGGGCTGGGACGCCCGGCTGGAGGAGTTCCAGGTGCTCTTCCCGACCCCGAAGCTGCGCAAGCTGGAGCTGATCGCGCCCACGAAGTTCACCGCCTCCCTGACCGAGACGCCGGTCGAGGGGGATTCGACCTCGGGCCAGACCGCCGAGCAGCTCCCGATCTACAACGCCTACTCGCGCGACGGCGACGTCACCGGCGAGCTGGTCTACGTCAACTTCGGCGTCCCCCGCGACTACGAGGAGCTGGAGCGCCGCGGGATCGACGTCAAGGGCAAGATCGTGATCGCGCGCTATTACGGTTCGTGGCGCGGGATCAAACCGAAAGTCGCCGCCGAGCACGGCGCCATCGGCTGCATCATCTACTCCGATCCGCACGAGGACGGCTACTTCCAGGGCGACATGTATCCCAAGGGCGGCTGGCGGCCGGACCAGGGTGCCCAGCGCGGCTCGGTGGCCGACGCGCCGCTGCGCTCGGGCGACCCGCTGACGCCGTTCGTCGGCGCCACGAAGGACGCGAAGCGCATCCCCCTGGAGCAGGCCGACACGATCACGAAGATCCCGGTGCTGCCGATCTCCTACGCCGACGCCCTGCCGCTGCTGCGCGCGATCGGCGGCCCCGTCGCACCGGAAAACTGGCGCGGCGCCATGCCGATCCCCTACCACATCGGCCCCGGCCCGGCGAAGGTCCACCTCCAGGTCGCCTTCAACTGGGATCTGAAGCCGGTGTACGACGTCATCGCCCGGCTGGAGGGTTCCGAGCATCCCGAGCAGTGGATCCTGCGCGGCAATCATCATGACGGCTGGGTCAACGGCGCCAACGATCCGGTGAGCGGCATGGTCGCGGTCCTCGAAGAGGCGCGCGTCCTGGGCGCCCTGGCCAAGGCCGGCTGGCGGCCGAAGCGGACGATCATCTACGCCGGCTGGGACGGCGGGGGGCCGGGCCTGCTCGGCTCGACCGAGTGGGCCGAGACCCACGGCGACGAGCTGCGCGAGCACGCGGTCGTCTACATCAACTCGGACAGCAACTCGCGCGGCTTCCTCGGCATCGGCGGCTCGCACACGCTGGAGGTGCTCGCCAACCAGGTGGCCCGCGACGTGCCCGATCCGCAGAAGGGGGTGAGCGTGGCCGAGCGGATGCGCTCCTCCTTCGTCTTCTACGGCTCGCCCGAGCAGCGCAAGAACGCCCTGGCGCACAAGCCGTTCCGCATCGGCGCCCTGGGCTCGGGCTCGGACTACACGCCGTTCCTCCAGCACCTCGGTATCGCCGCGATCAACTTCGGCTACGGCGACGAGGACGAGTACGGCCAGTACCACTCCATCTACGACTCGTTCGACCACTACGTGCGCTTCGAGGACCCCGACTTCTCCTACGGCGTGGCGATGGCGAAGACCGGCGGCCGGCTGGTCCTCCGCATGGCCGAGGCCGACGTGCTGCCGTTCGAGTTCACCCGCCTGGCCGAGGTAATCGGCGGCTACGCAGACGAGGTGCAGAAGCTCGCCGACACGATGCGGGACGAGACCGACGAGCGCAACAAGATGCTCGACGAGGATCTGTACCGGATCTTCGACGACCCGAAGAAGACCTGGGTGGCGCCGGAGCGCCGCGAGCCGGTGCCGCACTTCAACTTCGCGCCGCTCCAGAACGCGGTGGACGCCCTGCGCCAGAGCGCGAAGGCCTATGACGAGGCGTGGTCGAAGGCCACCGGCTCCGGCAAGCCGCTGCCGGCCGACGTGCGGGCGAAGCTCGACGATGTCCTGATGAAGAGCGAGCGCGCCCTGATGCGCAAGGACGGCCTTCCCGGCCGCCCCTGGTACCGGCACGACATCTACGCCCCCGGCTTCTACACGGGCTACGGGGTCAAGACGCTGCCGTCGGTGCGCGAGGCCATCGAGCAGCGCCGCTTCAAGGAGGTCGAGCCCCAGGTCGAGGCCGTGTCGGCCACGATCCGGAACGCGGCCCGGGAGATCGACCGGGCCACCGCCGCGCTACGGTAGTCATTTCTTCTTCTCCGCGGTTTCCGCCGCCAGCGCGACCGCCTGGTAGTCGCGGAAGCTCTCGTTCTCGTTGCCCCAGATCTGGAGGACGGCCCGGTTCTTCCCCTGGCCGTCCCGGATCACCTGGTGCCAGATGAACCCGGGCCCCGCGTTCTTCTGGTCGATCCACGCCGTGTCCCCCTGAAGCGCCAGCTTGACCGCCCGGTCGTCGTCGCGGGCGATGAAGAAGCGCTCGAAGCGCCGCTCGTCCTCGCATCCGTTGCAGGACTCCGTGGCCGGATATCGCCAGAGAACGGTCTCGTCCGCGGGGTCGGCGAGGTAGAGGGTGGCGGAGCTGGCGAAGGAGAGGCCCCTCATCGTACGGAAGAACTCGTCCAGTCCAGGCGTGCCGCAGGTCGCGCAGGGAGCCGGGATGCGGGCGACCTCGGCCGACAGGTGCGGACCGAGCTGGGCCATCTGGTCCCGGGCGATGAGCTTGAACACCTTGAGCCGGTTGTCCTCCACCCGCCGGTTCACGGCGGCCAGAACGGAGACGGTGACGACCAGCAGGACCAGGACCGCGGCCAGCGCCACGGTGTAGGTCCGCCGCGTGGCTTCCACGGTTACGGCCTCCGGCTCGGAGCGCTCCACCAGCTTGCGGAAGGCCCGCACCACCTCCTGGATCCCGAGCACGACGCAGATCGCCGCGCCGAAGCCGCCCAGGGCCACGCTCGACGCGAACAATCCGTAGAGCATCTTCTCCACCTCGGGACTGAAGATGTCCCAGCCCAGGTAGCCATCGAAGATCCCCAGCACCACCAGGAAGGCGCCGACCGTCAGCAGCACGACCGTGGCGCGCACCGTCAGCGACAGCAGCTTGATCTGGCTCCGCATTGTGACCGCTCCTTTCGGAGGGTCTACGGATGAGCGGGAGAAATCGTTGTGGCGAACGCCCCGGTCAGCACCCGGCCGCCGCTCTTCACCTGCAACCACACACGGTAGCGGCCGGGCTGCGGGAACTCATACGGGATCGAGACGACTCCGGGGGCTCCAGGACCCGCATGGTCCATATTCATGACCGGCTGCCCGAGCTGGCGCTCGAACGCCTCCTGGGAGGCCATGGAGACGCTCCCGACCGGGTGGAGGTGGACGAACACCGCGCCGTCCTCACGCATGACGACCGCGTGCGCGAGCATGCCCATGTAGGGCTCCAGGGAAACCGGCCGCCCGTCCGGCCCCTTGACCTCGAAGCGGAGATCGCCCGAGCCGTTGTCCGGCAGCCAGCGCATCTCGCCGCCGTCCTCCAGGGGGCTCCCCCCGGACCGCGCCGCGGCGAGGCTCCAGGAGTCGTCCGGGTCCAGCGGGCCGCCGGCCACACCCGCCGGGATATCCACTGTATTGACCAGGGTCTGGGGGAATCCGCTCTCGTGGACGACGTCGGCATACAGCCGGTAGCGCCCCGGGGGAAGAGGCGGCAAGGCGGACCGGAACCGCTCCTGTCCCTCTCCGGCCGGCACCGGGTGGAGGTGGGCGAAGGCGTCCAGGCCGGGCTCGCGCACCAGGAAGAGGTGCATCAGCTTGCCGTGATCGGGCATCAGCGGAGTCCACTCGGCCTTGCGCTCGTCGTGGATCGCGAGACTGAGGCCCTCGCCGGGACGGACCGCGACCTCGGTCGTGAACGGGCGGTAGAGGTCCTCGCGGGCCGCGGCCTCGACGGCTCCCCACCAGCGCTTCCCACCCACCAGGACGAGCGCCAGGAAGAGCCCGACCACGACCGCCACCTTCCGGGAACGCCGGACGCGGCGGTCGTCCGGAGCCTCGCCGGGCGCGAGCACGCTCTCCCGCACCGCGGCGCCGGCCAGCGTCACGGCGCCGGCGAACAGAAGCAGGCCGAGAACGGCGAGCACGGCACCCAGCCCGGGCGTCATCTCCTTGAGCCGCGTCGGCGCCGTGGTCACCGGCACCAGGACCTCCCCTTCGCGCCCGTCGCCCGCGACGCGCACGCGGATCGAGTACGAGCCCGGGATCATCAGCCAGAGCTGGCCGGAGTACGTGCCGGGCGCGCCCGGCACCGGCGCGGCCACGTCCGCCGGCGGCGCGCCCTTGATGCCTGTGCTGTAGTGGACCGGCTGGACCGTCACCCGGTCGGCGGTCCCCTGCCTGACGCGGACCGTGATCTCGGCCAGCCCCGGCACCACCTCGGGAGGGCGGACGATCACCCGCACCGGCCACGGCCCGGCCTCGCCGTCGAAGAACACGTTCGGGCTGCCCACGTGGGCATGCCCGGCGGTACCGGCAGAGGCGACCAGGAAGAGAAGGACCGCGATCCGCCGGCTCACCGCCGCACCCTCGCCATCCAGTCTCCCCACCAGAGTCCGAAGCGGGAGGAGAGCACGGCGAGCACGAAGGCCGTCGCGAGCGCGGCCGGCTTCATCGGATCCCTGTCCACGCCCCAGAACTCGTACCGCCAGTCCGCCAGGGTCGTGTTGTAGCTCCAGTGCCGGTCGCCGGCAAAGAACGCGTTGCGCGCTCCCGGCGAGAGCAGGAACTCGGCGAACAGCCACTGCGCCGTGCAGAACAGAGCCACGAACACGACGGCCAGCAGCAGAGCCTTCCCCCAGCCCCCATTCTTACGGCGCATCAACAGATCGAACCCGAGCGCCGGCACGAGGAGCAGGAGTGGGAAGGACGGCGGCGCCATGTGATCCATCGGGTTGTTGATCGGCCCGAGCAGCGGCCGGGCCGGGAAGAGCGGCAGGATCCAGACCATGGAGAGCACGACCAGCATGTAGAAGACCGCCGTCAGCGTCGCCGGCCAGCGCAGTCGCGAAGTCCGCGCCACCGCGGCCAGCAGGGCGGGATAGATCGCGCAGGAGACCTTGTAGAAGATCGCCGCGTGCTGCTTGTTGTTGTGGCCGTACTCGGAGAGCAGGATGGTGAGCATCATCAGCACGACCCCGGCCGAGTACAGGAACGCCAGCCCCAGCGGCCGGGACTGTTCCTCGGACGAGCGGTTTCCAGGTGCGAGCACGAGCAGCATCGTGCCGACCTGGATGGCGATCATGCCCAGGGCGAGCACCGAGTGCGGAGGCGAGAGGATCTTGACGTCCAGGCCGTAGACGTTGTGCCACCAGTCGTCGAACGGGGCCGAGGTCAGCATGGCGATCGCTCCCCAGATCGCCACCCAGGCTCCGAAGGGCGCGCGGAACCCCCAGAAGCGCACCGACGCCGCCCGCTCTTCCGGCGTGCCGGCGAAGGTGGTGCGCAGCGCCAGCCAGCCGCCGCAGATCCCGGCCAGCACGCCGCCGAGGTAGATGGCCATGTGGGCCGGCGTCCAGAACGTGTCCCGGCCGATCGTCATGTGCCAGGAGATGTCCCAGAGGAGGCCGATCGCGATGCTGGTCGAGCCCACCAGCATGGCCGGGATGGTCCAAGAAAGGGCGGCGGCCGGGACGGCGGCCGCCCGCGGCTGCACCGCGACCGGAGGGGTCGGAGCGAGGGATTCCATGAATTTCACGATAACACGGCTCGCTTTTGCCGCTCTCGCGTACCTACTCTCTTAGAGAACGTGCTGTAAGCCAGCCGTATCCCTCCTCGGGGCGGGGTCGCGTGGGCCTCGCCCCCCACTTTTCGCTCCAGCGCTTTCGCGGTAGCATCGATCCCCATCCATGAGCGGGCAGTGGTTCTATGTCCACAACGGCAGCACGGCGGGACCGGTCGAAGCGGATGTCCTGACGCGCCTCGTCAAGGAAGGCGTCGTCCTGCCCATGACCTACGTCTGGCAGGAGGGGATGCCGTCCTGGGTGCTGGCGAGCGACGTGCCGGGCCTGCTGCCGCCAGCGCCGGCCGTCCCCCTCCCACCGCCGCCGATCCCGAGACCCTCGGGCCGCAGCATCCTGGGTCAGATCGGGGCCGGCATCAGCAATGCCACCGAGTTGCCGACGCTCTCCGGCGTGCCGATCCGGGAGGTCCTGCTCGGCGGCCTTCAGCCCGGTGTGACCACCAGCCACATCGAGGACCTGTTCATCGTCGGCACCGAGACGACCACGCCCGACCTCGCCACCCTCCCTTCCGGCTGGCCCACGCCGCGGGTGTTCTGGCGCATCTTCGCCGTGTCCGTGGCCGCCTACCTGCTCCTGCTGATGGGCCTGCGGCAGTTCGGGAACGTCAACTTCCTGCCCGGCATGATCGTGCTCGGCGCCTTCGTGGTGCCGCTGTCGGTGGTGGTGCTCTTCTTCGAGCTCAACGTGCCGCGCAACGTCTCGGTCTACCAGGTCGCGAAGATGATCCTCTTCGGCGGCGCGCTGAGCCTCTTCATCACCATGATCGTGGCCACCCTCATCCCCGGCGACGGCGCGGGCTCCCTGATCCCCGCCATGCTGACCGGGGTGGTGGAGGAGCTCGGCAAGGCGCTCGTCCTCCTGATCCTCATCGGCTCGCTGCGCTACCCGTTCCAGCTCAACGGCCTGCTCTTCGGCGCCGCGGTCGGCGCCGGCTTCGCGGGCTTCGAGTCGGCCGGCTACGCCTTCGTCATGGCGCTCTCGAACGACACGCTCGAAGGGGCGTCGGGGAGCGCCGCGACCAGCGTCCTGATCCGCGGCCTGCTCGCACCGGGCGGCCACGTCATCTGGACCGCCATGGTCGGCGCCGCGCTCTGGAAGGTCAAGGGCGGCAAGCCGTTCCAGGTCCCCATGCTCTTCCACCCCGTGGTGGTCCGGCGCTGGCTGACCGCGGTCGTCCTGCACGGCATCTGGGACACGGACCTGCCGCTGATCCCGCCGCTGCTCAAATGCGCGCTCCTCCTGATCGCCGGCTGGTACATCGTCTTCGCGATGCTCAAGCAGTCCCTGGCCGAGGTCGAAGCCGCCAAGTCCGCCGCCGTCGAAGCGCTGACCCGCGCCGCCTGATCCAGGCCCGGGCGGCTCGCTTTTCACTCTGTCGCGTACCTTCCTATTTTAGAGAGTAGGCACTGCTCTGCCTTGACTCCTGCGCTGGAGATGGATCGATGGGACTCCCCGCCAAGCAGAAGGCCGTTCGTGGCCTTTCTTGAAAGGAGGAAGTATGAAGCGCCATGTCTTCCTGGTTGGTCTTGCGGCGATGACCCTGCTCAGCACCGGCTGCGCGATCTCGGACTACGACGGCTACGACGGCCACCAGACCTCGGCGGAAGCCAAGCTCTGGCAGGCCGAGATCGCCTTCGAGGGGACCGGGGACGCGGCCCTTGACGGTACCTACGCCTATACCGTCAAGTACAACAACCACGGCGGCCGCGACAGCAACCTGAAGATCTTCACCTACCGCAACCCGGTCCCCAGCTCGTTCAGCCGCGACGGGCAGATCGACCGCGACGGCGACGACGTCCAGGGCCGCGCCGGTGTCCTGGGCGGCAAGTTCCTGCCGCAGTGGACCGCGACCGATCCGTTGCCGGACTGCCAGTTCGAGCTCAACCGGATCCAGTCCCACGGCGGCGCTCCCGCCCCGCCGATCCTGTTCTGCGACACCGTGGAGGAGGAGATCGACCGCGACCTCGAGCTGCAGGCCAGCTTCTCCAGCACGGCCGACCTGCTCGCCCAGATCTGGACCGGCTCGCTCAACAGCGGCTTCACCATGGAGCTCACCGGTATCAAGCTCAACGGCGTCAGCGTGCCGCTGAGCCAGCCGTTCTCGATCGGCGCCCGCGCCAACGGCGTCCGCCCGATGCGGTTCTCGGTCGACCTGTCCCAGCCGGGGTCCGCCGGTCTCATCCAGGCCATCCTGAACAACACCACCAACGGGGTGCCGGTCTCGCTGGGCCTGCAGTTCTCCGGCGGCATGTCGGTCACCCTGCCCAGCACCATCAAGGTGGCGTTCAACCACAACACCCTGGGGAACCTGCTGTAGACCGGCTGTACCCCCTCCTCCCGGGCGGGTCCGCGTGGGCCCGCCCCCTTCTTCTGGCCTGTCTGCTGGCGGCCTGCGGGCCCCAGCCCGTTCCGCACACCGCGGCTCCCGCGGACCGGACCCTGCGCGTGCTCGTGGATCTCGACGAGCAGGTGGATCTGAAGCGGCTCGAACACTCCCTCTCCGGGAGCCGGCTCGAACGCCGGGAGCGCGTGCTCGAAGCGCTCCGGAAGGTCGCCGGCCGCAGCCAGAAGCGGCTTCGCCCCTTCCTGGAAGCGGCCCGCCGGGAGGGACTGGTTCGCTCGTGGCAGGGGTTCGTCATCCGGAACCGGCTGGTCGTCGAGGCCACCCCGGCCGGCATCGAGGCCCTGGCCAGGCGGCCGGAGGTCGCCGCCATCCTCCCGGAGTCCGACCTCCCCATCCCCTCCCTCGCGGGCCAGGGGGAGCCGGCTGCCGGGCGGGTGTCCTGGGCGGTAGAGGCCGTGGGCGCGCCCGCCGCCTGGGCGAAGGGGCTCGACGGCACGGGCGTGGTCGTGGGGGTGATCGACTCCGGCGCCAGCGCGGCCCACGAGCAACTCGCTCCCGGATTCCGCGGAGGTCCGGAATCGTGGCTGGACCCGGCCAACGGCAGCGCCGAGCCGAGGGACTCCCGCTTCGGCCACGGCACCGGAGTGTTGAGCGTGGCGGTGGGACGCAACGTCTCCGGATATACCCTGGGAATCGCCCCCGCGGCACGCTGGATCGCCTGCGCCGCTCTTCCCGAGGGCCGCTACAACAACGTGCTGGTGACCCGATGCGCCGACTGGATGCTGGAGGTCGGGCGGCCTGACGTGCTCGTGCTCGCCTGGGTGCTTCCGGCGGAGGGGTGCGACCGCTCTCTCCAGCCCCTGGTGGACGCTTGGCGCGCGGCCGGCATCCTCCCGGTCTTCGCCGCCGGCAATCACGGCCCGGAGGAGAGAACGGACCGCTCGCCGGCCAACTATGAGGAGGTCCTCTCCGTCGGCGGACTCACTCCGGACGGAGAGATTCTGCCGGAGACCAGCCGCGGACCGGACGCCTGCGGTGGCGGTCCCTTCCCGCGCCTGTCCGCGCCCGCCCAGGACCTGATCGCCGCCTTTCCTCTGGGCCGCGACACCTACCTGCGCGCCCGCGGCACCTCGTTCGCGGCCGGCATCGCGGCCGGAGCCGCGGCCCTCCTGGTCCAGAGCCGCCCCGAGGCCACGGTCCCGGAGCTGGAGCAGGCTCTCGGGTCTGGACGGCTCGATCTTCCCGCCGCCCTGGAGCGGCTCAGAACAGAGGACCGCCCCCGCCGTTGAGCATCGCGGCGCGCACCAGCGGGATCGGCGGGCCGCCGAAGGAGAGGAACCGGTCGTGGAACGCCCGCCAGGCCGAGCGCCCGCCGCGCGATGCGGTCCAGTCCTCGCGCAGCCGGCGCACCATCAGCTTGCCCAGCGTGTAGTTTAGGAACGCTGGATCGAACGTGCCCCGCGCCGCCTGCTGCCGGGCGTTCGCCACGTCCTGGAACCCCTGCTCGCGGAACATCCGCTCCGCCTCCTCGACGGTCATGCTGCCGGCGTGGAGCCCGATCGCCACCAGGTAGCGGACGTTGCGCAGCAACGCGTTCTGGAGCTGGCCGATCCGCGTCTTCGCGTCCCCGGCGCCGAAGCCGGCCTCCCAGATCAGCTCCTCGGAGTAGTGCGCCCACCCCTCGGCGAAGCCGTAGCCTACGAAGAGCCGGCCGATCAGCGACTCGGCGCGGTTCGAGTGTAAAAATTGCAGGAAGTGCCCGGGCCACACCTCGTGCGCGGTGATGAAGAGCAGGTCCGCCTCGCCGGGAACGTAGGCGGCGCGCTCCTCCGGCGACCAGGCAGGGTCCGGCGGCGAGATGTAGTAGATGGCCGGCAGATGCCGGTCGTAGGGACCGGGGATGTCGATGTAGGCCGAGTTCCAGCGCTGATACGGCGGCGCCTCCTGGACTTCGGCCTCTTCCTCGCCCGGGATGCTCACCAGCTCGGCTTCCTCGACGAATTGCCGCAGGCCGGCGAGCTGGCGGCGGGCACCAGCCACCGGGCCTTCCGCCGGCTTTTCGGCCTGCACCTGTGCCAGGCACTCCTCGACGGAGACTCCCGGCGCCCACTCCTGGCAGGCCTCGCGCAGGGCAGAGAGGTTGCGCTCCAGCTCGCGCCGGCCCGCGGCCTCCAGCTCTGTCAGGGATACGTCCACCCGCTCGGTCTCGCGCAGCATGGCCCGGAACAGGTCGGCCCCCATGGCGAAGCCGTCCAGGGGCGCCGCGGCGATCCGGTCGCGGAACCAGGCTCCCAACTCCCGCATGGCCGCCGCCGCGCCGGCGTTCGCCTCTCGCAGCTCCGTTTGGAGATCGGGGTCGTCCACGACCGCGAAGACCTGGGGGACGTCGGTCTCGTAATAGCTCGCCAGCCCGGCGAAGGACATCTCCCCCAGCTCGGCGTAGCTCCGAGGCATGGAGAACCCTTGCAGATTTTCCCGGATCTGGACGGCGGCCCGCGGCACCTCCCGGGCATAGACCACGTAGGCGCGCAGGCGGTCGGCGAGCGGGGCGTACTCGCGGGTCAGATAGAGGGCGGGGTCCATCGCGCCCGAGTAGTAGATCGGGTTGCGCCGATGCCACGCGGCGTCCTCGATCCAGAAGAGGTCGTGGTCGATCTGGGCGATCAGCCCTTCGCGCTCGACCTGCCGGCGCTCGTCGAGGCAGCCGGGGTCGAAGGCCAGCGCCCGCTCCCGTTCACCGTGCAGCCAGGAGGTCTTCTCCGCCATGGCGGCGGCGCTCCAGTCCGGCAGCCGGCCGTCGTATTCGTGCCGGCCGGAGGACGAGGCGAAGGTCGGGTTGCGTTCGAAGTAACCGTCGAGGAACGACTCGGCGAACCGGTCCCACGCGGGAGCGACGGCCGACACATCCAGGCAGGGGAGACCCTTGGCTTCCGCATCCATATGAAACGCGAGTTTAACGGAACCCGGCATCCATGCGGCCGCGATCAGGTAGGATTGTTCTCACCATGGTCGAACAGAACTATCGCAATCATCGCAGGTTTGTGCCCGCTTTCCACTTCTTTTCGTTTGGAGTCCTGGCCCTCAATCTCCTCTGGTCGCTGTACCGGCTGTTCCGCCCGGCGGTCGAGGGCATGCCGGTGATCGACCGCCTGCTGGCGGTGCTGGTGGCGGTGGCGCTGTGCCTGGTGGCGTTCTACGCCCGGGTCTTCGCCCTGGCGGTGCAGGACCGGGTCATCCGCAACGAGATGCAGGCACGGCTGGCCGCGGTGCTGCCTTCCGACCTGCGGGCGCGCATCGGAGAGCTGCGCCGGGGCCACCTGATCGCCCTGCGCTTCGCGCCCGACGACGAGCTTCCGGAGCTGACGCGCCAGGTGCTGGACGGCCGGCTGGCAAAGGGGGACGACATCAAGCGGGCGATCCGGAGCTGGCACGCAGACAGTTTGCGCGCCTAGATACACGTAGGGGCAACCCTTGTGGTTGCCCCTTACGAAAAGGGCAGGCACGAGGCCTGCCCCTACAGTCGTCGCTTCGTCTTCCTTACGGCTGCGGCGGCGGATCGCTCTCGTTCTTGTCGTCGGCCTTCTCGTCGCCCGGAACGTGGACGTCGACCTTAGGGACCGTGACCTCGCGCTTCTCGGTCGACACGTCGACGTCAGGAGCGTCGACGTCGTACTTGGGCATCTGGCCGCCCTCGGTCTTCACGTCGACTTTGGGCATCTCGCCCTCCTGGGTCTGACGGACACGGCAGGCGCCGGTCGCGAGGACCACGAGCAGGGCCATCAGCAGCACGAACACCTTCCAGCTTGAACGGGTCATGGGTCGTTCCTCCTTGATCAGGACTTCCTCTGGGTCGTCTCGTAGGATCGTTCGGTCCAGCCCCTCATGGGGCTCAATTCCGCCAAAATGCAGGGGTCGTGCCAACGAGGGCTGCTAGAGTCGCCAGCCATGTGGCGCCGCATCGCGCTCTCGGTCCTGCTGTTCCTGGCGACCGGCTGCTTCCGGCCCCGGCCCGCCACGGTGCCGATGCGCACGATCGAGATCAAGCCGGGCGCCCCGGGCTCGCGGTCGCTGATCGTGCTGCTGCCCGGCCGCTTCGACCGGCCCGAGGACTTCGCCCGCTTCGGCTTCGGCGAGCTCGCCGCGCGCTACGGGGTCGGGGCGCGCATCGTGTCCGCGGATGCCCACCTCGGGTATTACCTGGAGCGCAAGGTGGTGGACCGCCTGCGCGAGGACGTGATCGCACCGGCCCGGGCGCAAGGGATCGACCGCATCTGGCTCGCCGGGGTCTCCCTCGGCGGCACGGGCTCGATCCTCTACTCGATCGAGCACCCGGAGGACGTGACCGGCATCACCCTGATCGCTCCCTTTCTGGGCGAGGAGGAGGTGCGCAGGGAGATCGCGGCTGCGGGCGGCCTGCGCAACTGGACGCCGCCGCAGACGCTGAGCCCCACCGACTTCCAGCGTCCGATGTGGATCTGGCTCCAGAGCAAGGACGACCGGATCCCGGTCTATCTCGGCTGGGGCACCCGCGACCGCTTCGCCGCCATCGACGGCCTGCTCGCGGCCGTCCTGCCGCCGGACCGGGTGTTCACGACCCCCGGCGGCCACGCCTGGAAGCCGTGGCGGGCTCTGTGGGAGAGGTTTCTCGCGACCGGGGCCTTGAAGGGGTTCTAGGCCGGTGCCGGGGGACGTCGAGCGTCGAGTACTCCAGCTCCCGGTCCTCCCGCACCGCCCGCAGCATCAGCGAACCGCGGCTCATGTCCCCGATCCCCACGAAGCAACCGGGGAACTGCAATCGCTCGCCGAAGACCGGCAGCAGGAGGTCCACGTACTTGCCGGTGGCGATACTGCCGAGGAGCACGACGCGGGTGTCCTCCGGCATCGCCTCGGAAAGCCGCCGCGCGTGCTCCTGGAGCGGCACGGCGTAGTCCGGATTTCTGGCGTCGATCGGAGTGCCCCGGAGCGCCTCCATCCGGGCCAGGGTCAGGGGCCAACCTTCGGGGACCAGGCCGAAGGCAGGGGTGATGACCAGGGTGCCGGGCAGCCCCGCGGGCGGCCGCGCGAAGTGCCGCGCATAGGCGATCTTGCCCCGGAAGTAGAGCGAGCTGAGAAAGGCGAAGGCCTCCGCGATCGGTACCCCCTCGGGGCTGCGATAGCGTCGGGCCGTGTCGAACTTCGCCTCCGGCGAGGTGAGCTGGCGCGCCCTCTCTCCGGACAGGCTGGCCGGCGAGAGAAGAAAGATCTGGGAGGGAGAATTCTGAACGCCCACGGTGGCCACAACAGGGGCCACCGGTCGCGCATTCCCCGGAAAGATGCGGGATCTACGACACGGAGCGCCCGGAGAAGGGCATCGGGCTCGGCCAGTCGCGCACGTCGCGGGTGATGAGCGCCTCCACCTCGTCGCCGTCGACCGGGTGGGAGAAGAAGAAGCCCTGGCCATACTCGCACTTCAGACCGCGCAGCTTGGCCACGTGCTCCACGCTCTGGATCCCCTCGGCTACGACCTCCATGCCGAGCTGGTGGCCGAGCGTCACGATCGCGGCCACGATCGAGACGTTCCCTCCCTCCTCGTCGATCCGCGTCACGAACGAGCGGTCGATCTTGAGGATGTCCATGGGATAGCGGTGGAGGTAGTTGAGGGAGGAGTAGCCCTTGCCGAAGTCGTCCAGGTAAAGCTGTACGCCGAGCGCCTTGAGCCGGGCGAAGCGGCTGCTCGCCGACTCGGCGTGGCGGATGATCACGCCCTCGGTGATCTCCAGGCCCAGGTGCTCGGGCGCGAGCCCCGAGGAGGCCAGGGCGGCGGCGATCCGGTCGTCCAGGTCGGCCTGGAAGAACTGCTTGTTCGAGAGGTTGACGCTCACCCGCAGGTTGCGGTGCTCGGGGTACTTGATCTGCAGCTCCCGGACGCGGCGACAGGCCTCGTGGAACACGTGCTCGCCGATCGGCACGATCAGCCCGGTCTCCTCGGCCACGCTCAGAAAGTCGTCCGGGAGGATCAGGCCGCGCCGCGGATGGTTCCAGCGCACCAGAGCCTCCAGGCCGATCACCGTGCCGGTGGCGAGGTCGACGAACGGCTGGTAGTGGACCTCGATCTGGCCGCGCTCGATCGCGCGTCGCAGGTCGCTCTCGAGCTGCAGGCGGGCCATGACGAACTGGTGCATGGCGCGGTTGAACACCACGTGGCAGGCGCGGCCCGAGCTCTTCGCCCGGTACATGGCGGTGTCGGCGTCGCGCAGCAGGTCCTCGGGCTTCTCGTAGTCCGGGGTGTGGACGGCGATTCCGATGCTGGCGGTGATGAACACCTCGTGGCCGCCGAGCGTGATGGGCGCCGCCAGCCTCTCGTGGATGCGGTCGGCCACGCGGACCGCGTCGTCCACGTCCCGCCCCCCTTCGACCAGGATGGCGAACTCGTCGCCGCCGATGCGTGCGATCGTGTCCATCGGCCGGAGCACCGAGGAGAGCGAGAGCGCGATCTGGATCAGCAGCTCGTCGCCCACCAGGTGGCCCAGGCTGTCGTTCACGATCTTGAACCGGTCGACGTCCAGGAAGAGCACGGCGGTGAGGCGTTCGAGGTCGCGCTTGGCCCGCTCCATGGCCTGCCAGAGGCGGTCCATGAACAGGGCGCGGTTCGGCAGACCGGTCAGCTCGTCGTGGAGCGCGTCGTGGAGGAGCCGCTCCTCGGCCCGCTTGCGGTCGGTGATGTCGTGCGAGTTGAGGACGATGCCGGTGACCGCGGGGTGCTCCAGGAGGTTCGAGGCCGTGGATTCCACCGTCAGCCAGGTGCCGTTGCGGTGCTGGCAGCGGTACTCGATCGTCAGGTTCTCGTCCGGCAGATCGACCAGGCACTGCAGGGCGTTCGCCACCAGGGGGCGGTCCTCGGGATGGACCAGGTCGAGGAGGTTGCCGCCGACCAGGTCCCCGGCCGCGTGGCCGAGCAGCCGCTGATGGGAGGGGCTGGCGTGGCGCAGACTGCCGTCCGGCTCGAGGATGGCGATCATGTCCGAAGCGTTCTGGACCAGGGCACGGAAGCGCTCCTCGCTCGCTCGCAGCGCCTCCTCGGCGCGCCGGCGGTCGGTCACGTCCTCCAGGGCGCCTTCGTAGCGCAGGATCTTCCCCCGCTCGTCGCGATACACCCGCAGGCTGAAGCGCACCCAGATCACCGTCCCGTCATGGCGCCGCACCTCCGACTCGAAGGAGCGCACGCCCGAGCCTGACTCGGCCTCCACGGTCCGCTGCCAGCGCAGGCGGTCCTCCGGATCGTTGTAGATGTCGCCCACGTTGGCCCCGAGCAGCGTCTCCCGGTCCGGGTAGCTCAGAATGCGCACCAGTGCCTCGTTGGCATCGAGCAAGCGGCCCCCGGGTGTGGTGCGGTAGAGACCGATCGGCACGCCGTCGAACAGGCTGCGGTAGCGCTCCTCGGACTTCTTCCGCTCGGTCAGGCGGCGCTCGGCGGCCTGCAAGCGGAGATCGAGGAGCTCCGGGTCGAACGGCTCGACCAGCCAGTCGTCCGCCCCGGCCTCCACCAGCTCGCGCACGGCCGCAGGGCTGCCGTCGCCGGTCACCACCAGGAGCAAGCCCGGGCCGCTGCCGGGAACCCCACGCGCCCGCCGGCAGAGCTCCACGGTCTCGGCAGGGTCCGCGCGCCGCACGATCACCAGCGGCCAGATCTCGGGCGCGAGCCACGCCCAGGCCTCCGCGGGATCGGACGTCGTCGAAAGGTTGTACCCCCGCGCACGCAGCACCGCCTCCAGGGAATCCTGGCAGAGGGCCGCATCCTTCAGAAGTAGCGCGCGCATGGAACCAAGGCCCTCCGGAAACCGGGAGTTGCAGGCGGAAGTATATCGCCTTACGGCAATTTCCGCGCTGTGTGTGACCCCATTCGCTGTCCGGCTGTGATCGGGGTCACAGCGCCGTGCCCGGCGCGGCGGTATTCTGGGACCAAGCAGTACGAACGAACAGCGGAAGAACCTCCCTCTGCCGCGCCTTCCCCATCGGGCGCGGCCTTTTTTTGGGTACACTCTGTCGGGAGACGGTCTCCATCCGATGTCTGTGCGCTTTCTCGCCCTGGCCGGCCTGCTCCTGCTGGCCGCCTCCGCCGCGGCCCTCCCGGGTGCCGGGGAGCGCGGCTATCCCCTGATCCAGTCCTACGTCCCGAACCACCCCGGGGCCGAGTCGCAGAACTTCGGCGTCGCCCGTGACTCGCAGGGCGTCCTCTACGTCGCCAACCTGGCCGGCGTCCTGGCCTACGACGGCGCCTGGTGGCGGCTCGCCGAGATCGGGAAGGGCAGGATCGCCTACTCGATCGCCGAAGGAGCGGAGGGCCGCATGGGCGTCGGCGGGGTCGACGACTTCGGCTATCTGACCCCGGAGCCTGACGGCTCGCTGCGCTTCGTCTCCCTCGCCGGCCTGCTGCCAACCGAGGATCGCCGGCTCGGCCAGATCATGCAGGTGCGCGCCGTAGGCAAAGGGTTCGCCTACATGACGAAGACGCGGCTCCTGCTCTGGGATGGAGACGCCACGCTCCGCACCGTGGCCACGTTCCCCGGGGACCGGCCCTACGCCGTGGCCTTCGACGTGGAGAACCAGGTCCACGTCTGGACCCGCGCGGGCCTGACCCGGCTCGCGGCCGATCGCCTCGTCCCGATCCCCGGCGGCGAGGTCTTCGCCGGCCGGCGCGTCGATCAGGTACTCCCGGCCGAGGGCGGGCTCCTGGTCTCCGTGCGCGGGGAGGGTCTCTTCCTGTTGCGAGGCGGGCAGGCGGAGCCGTTCGCGCCCGACGCCTCGCGCTGGGCGGTCGACAACCGGATCATCGACGGCCTGCGGATGCCCGACGGCCGCTGGGTCCTCGGCTCGCTCCTGGGCGGCATCCTTCTGCTCGGTCCGGACGGCACCGTCGATCAGGTCGTCGACACTTCCGTTGGGCTCCCTGACGACATGGTCGGCGGCCTGTCCGTCGACCGTGAAAGCTCGCTCTGGGTGGCGCTCAACAGCGGCCTCGCCCGCGTGGAGGTCACCTCTCCCCTGTCGCTGGTAGACAGCCGGTCCGGGCTCAAGGGGAGCGTCTACGCGATCACGCGACACCGCGGCGCTCTCTGGGTGGCGACCTCGGCGGGGCTGTTCACCTCCGCCGGTGACAGTGGAGGCGGCGGGAGCGGCCTGATGCGCCTGCGCGCCGTGCCGGGGATCCCTCCCTCGGCCTGGAGCCTCCTGTCGGCCGGCGACGACCTCCTCGTGGGCACGATCTACGGCGTCTCCGTCGCCGACGCCTCCGGCTCCCGGGCCCTGCCCTGGTCCTGGTCCACGGTCTATACGATGACCCGTTCGGAGGCCGATCCGAACCGGGTCTGGGTCGGGTTCGAGAGCGGGCTGGCCGCCCTGCGCCGTCACGGCCGGGAGTGGCGCCTGGAGGGAAGGGTCGAAGGGGTTGCCTCCGAGGTGCGCACCATCGTGGAGGGTGCCGGCGGCGTCCTCTGGTGCGGCACGGTGCTCGACGGACTGCTGCGCATCGAGGTCCCCCCGGCCTGGCCCGCGGCACCGGCCAGGGCGCGGCGGATCGAGTCCCCCCGGAAGACTACGGCCGTCCAGGTCTTCCGGGTCGGAGGGCGCCTCCTGGCTTCTCTCGACGACCGGCTGATGGCCGTCGACGAGAGCCGCGGCGAGCTGGTCGAGGACCCCCGTCTCCACGCGATCGAGGGGAGCGCCGACGCCAGCCTCTTCGCCGAGGACGCCGAGGGGAACCTCTGGATGAACACGCGTCCACCGCTGGTGGCCCTGCGCCAGGGCGAGAACTGGTCTGCCCGGCCGATCCCGCTGGTCCAGATCACGGCGCGGGCCGTGGAGACGATCTTCCCCGAGCGCAACGGCGTGGTCTGGATGGGCGGCGAGAACGGCCTCTTCCGCTACGACGGCAGCCTGCGCAGGAACGGCCCCCCCCTGCCGGCGGCGCGGCTCACCCGCATCAGCCTCGGCGGCAAATCCCTGGCCTACCAGGCGCCGGAGGAGATGAAGATCGCGAACGTACGGCGGCTGCGCGTCGAGTTTGCCCCGCTCTCCTTCCGCGCCGGCCTGCGCTACCAGACCCGGCTCGATCCCGAGGACACCGCCTGGGGGGCGCCGGCATCCGAGCCGTTCGCCGAGCTCACGCGCCTGCCGGCCGGCGAGTACACCTTCCGCGTCCGCACCGTGGGACCGAACGGCGAGGTCGGACCGGAGACCTCCTGGAGCTTCTCCGTGCCGCCCCCCTGGTACGCGACCCCCTGGGCGTTCGCGCTCTGGACCGTGCTCGCCATGGCCTGCGTCGTAGGCTATGCGGGCCTGCGGAGCCGGACCCTGAGCCGGCGCGCCGCGCTTCTGGAGACCCGGATCGCCGCCCAGACCCGGGAGCTCCGGCACACCCTGGACGATCTGCAGCGCGCCCATGACGAGCTCGAGATCGCGAACGAGCGGCTCGAGGATCTGTCGCGCAAGGACGCCCTGACCAACGTCGCCAACCGCCGCCATCTCCAGGAGGTCCTGGAGGAGGAGTGGACCCGCGCCCGCCGCAACCGTCACCCGGTCGCGCTCATCCTCCTCGATCTGGACCACTTCAAGCTCCTCAACGACACCCGGGGCCACCGGGAGGGAGACCGCTGCCTCCAGACCGTGGCGCGCTACCTCGCCGGAGCCGTGCACCGCCCCGGCGACCTCGTGGCGCGCTACGGCGGCGAGGAGCTCGCGATCCTGCTCCCGGACACCGATCTGGACGGCGTCCTGGAAGTGGCCGAGCACCTGCGGCAGGGGATCGAAGAGCTGGCGCTCCCCCATCCGGCCGCCCCGCTCGGCCATCTCACCGCCAGCCTGGGCGTCGCCTCCCTGGTGCCCACCACCCAGCGCCTGGAGGAGCTGATCGAGATGGCCGACCGTGCCCTCTACGAAGCGAAGACCGCCGGCCGCAACCAGGTCTCCGCGTCCGCGGAGAGCGAGGCGCCGCCGGCCGACCGGCGGTCCAGCGGCATTCGGCGTATGGTTTGATCCCGTTCCCCCTCTCCCCGGCCCTCTCCCCCGTGCCGGGGGAGA
>JACZDC010035832.1_pt1 | contig 23182 bp, 20 predicted proteins | sample 8641791 | NCBI WGS metagenome assembly JACZDC01 (sample SAMN15324613, study PRJNA640507) | soil metagenome | isolation source: intercropping peanut in the second line | place: China: Luxin town, Laibin City, Guangxi Province | collected 2019-07-25 | depth 10cm m
CCAACACCTTGCGGGTGGTCGCCATCTCGTGGTCGTACTCGGGCAGGATCGAATCCTTGATCGCCATGTCGTCTCCTCGAACGTGGAAGGTCCGCCCGTGGGTGGAAGGTAGGCGGACGGACCGATTCTAGGCCGGGACGGCTCACGACTGCACGGGCTTGCCCATTTCGGAGAAGAACTTCCCGAGCGCCGTCAGGACCATCTTCTCGATCTCGGCCTGCGAGGGTCCGGCGGCCGCAGGCTGGGGCTCCGGCTCGGGCACCACGGCGTCCGTACCCTGCGCCGGATGGAGCTGCTCCAGCAGGCGCTGCAGGCGCCACGCCTCGCCGCTCTCCTCCTCCCGTTGCGGATAGGCCGCATGGAAGAACCGCGAAGGCGAGAACCCGATGACCTCGCATATGTCCAGTATATGCTTTACTTTAAGCTCGATCCCGCCGCTGAACAGCCGGCTCAGGCTTCCACTGCTCAGGCCGAGCTTGCGCTCGACTTCCCGCTGGGTGATGTTCGAGAACTTGACGGCCGCAGACAGCAAATTTGTGAGTCTCACAACTTCATCTTCGTTCATAGTGCGATGTAGCGTACTTCATTCCTCATGGGCATGCCAGATCCCCCGGGGTAGGAAACCGGGGGATCGGCGGGTGGGCAGAGGGATCGGAGAGAGCGCTGTCTAGCGCTTGCGGGCGATGAAGAAGGTGTGGCTGATCTCCGGATGGGGCCGCTCGACGACCACGTCGAGACCGGCTTCGGCCAGCCACTTGCGATGATCGGACGCCGGGTAGGCCATGCCGTTGCCGCCCGCTGCCGCGATGAAGTAGACGGACGACTTCACGGCCTGGAGAGGTCCGGTCTCGTCGTCGTTCGCGGTGATCGTCCACAGGATCAGCTTGCCGCCCGGCTCCAGGGCGCGCTGGACCTTGCCATAGACCTCGCGGATCTTGTCCGGCGCGAAGATCTCCACGAAGTGCGAGATGAGCACGCCGTCGAAGCCCTTCGGCAGCTCCTGGGCGAAGACGTCGCCGGGGTTGAAGCTCACCCGGCCCTCCATACCGTGCTGGCGGACGTTCTCCGCCGCCTTCTCGCAGACCGTGGGCAGGTCGAAGAGCGTGCCGTTCATCGCGGGGCGCCTCTCCAGCAGCCGCATCTGGACCGAGGCGTTGCCGCCGCCGATGTCGAGCAGCCGGTGAATGCCGTCCAGGTCCTCCGCCGCGCAGTCGAGGCAGCTCATCTTCGAGTACTCGGCCATGGCGACGTGGAAGAGGTGCTCCATCTCCTTGTCCGAGGCGAAGGCCTCATAGAGCGTCTTCGTGTCGTCGTGCCCGAGCGCGCGCAGGCCGACCGCCCGGCCGGCGCGCAGCGAGTCCAGGAAGAGGTTGCAGGCCTTCTGCTGCACCTCGCGCGTGAAGCGCACGAAGGCGAGCATGCAGAACGGCTCCCCTTCGACCAGGTAGGTGGCCGAGGCCAGGGTGTTGCGGTACCTGCCGTCCGCCTTGCGCTCGGCGAGGCCCGCCTCGCAGCAGCCCAGGAGGACGATGCGCGCGCCATGGACCGACAGCCCGCAGCGCTCCGCCACCTCCTCCAGCGTGGCCGAGCCCGCCTCGTTGAGGAACGTGAACAGGCCCACCTCGCACGCCGCCGTCAGGATCTCGGTCCGGATATAGCCGTTCAGGCTCTCCCCCAGCACCAGCCACGGGCTCGCGCTCGAACCCGCTTGCGCGAGGCTTGCCTCTTCCTTGGACATGGTCATGGTCAACGGGCACCTGCCTTTCTGTTCAGCGTACTGCTAAAACGATTTGGAGAAAATCTATCACAAACCTCCCCTGAAACCTTCTCCCGCGGCCTGCGTATCCCCCGTTGACGAACAACTACCTCGGTAGTACTATCGCGGTAGTCGAGACGGAGGAGACAGAAACCCATGGACGAATCCCACCACCTTGGAGACCTCCAGCTCGCCATCATGCGGATCCTCTGGAGCCGCGACGAGGCAAGCGTGGCGGACGTGCACGAGGCGCTCGAGCCCGAGCGTGGACTGGCCCTGACCACCATCGCCACGATGCTGGCGAAGCTGGAGAAGAAAGGGGTCGTGGAACACCGGGCGGAAGGGCGCCGCTACATCTACCGGCCGACGGTCAGCGAGGGGCAGGTGCGCCGCTCGATGGTGTCGGACCTGACCTCGCAGCTCTTCCGGGGCGACGCGCTCGCCCTGGTCAACCATCTGCTGTCCGAGCACGAGATCGACGCGCGCGAGCTGAGCCAGCTCAGCGACCTCATCGCGGCCAAAGAGAAGGAGGACCGGTGATGTTCGAGACTTTGATTTCCGGGATGACCGGAGCCGCCGGCCAGGTCACGGCCTGGCTGTTGACGTACGCCCTGCACAGCACGCTGTTCCTGGGCCTGGCCCTGCTGGCGTCGCGGCGGCTGAGCCGCTGGACCCGCCTGGAAGAGGCGGTCTGGCGCTTCGCGCTGCTCGCCGGCCTCGTCACCGCCAGCATCCAACTCGCCGCCGGCCGCGAGCCGCTCGCCGGCCGCTGGACCCTGGAAGCTCCGGCTGCTCAGACCTCCGAGGTCCGGGAGATGCCGCGAGCTCTGCCCGCCGCGCCGGTCCGGCCTGTCGAAAGAAGGTTGACGCCGCCCGTCCATTCGTCCACGCCGATCCCCGCGGCCGCTCCGGCCTCGCGGATCGACCTGCGCGTGGCCGTCGTCGGCCTCTGGGCCGCCGGCGCGCTTCTCCTGACGATGCGCTGGGGCTGGACCTATCTCCGCCTCCGCCGCCGTCTGCGGTCCCGTCCCGAGGTGATCGGCGGCGGACTGTTCTCGATCCACGGCCGACTCGCGGGCGAGATGGGCGTGCGCCTGACCTGCTCGTCGCGCGTCTCGGTGCCGGTGGCCCTGGGCGTGCTGCGGCGGGAGATCTGCGTGCCGCCACGCGCTCTCTCGCACCTGGAACCGGAGCAGCAGGAGGGCATGCTGGCGCACGAGCTGGCCCACCTGGTGCGGCGCGACCCGTTCTGGCTCGCGTTCAGCCGCCTCCTGTCGAGCGTCCTCTTCTTCCAGCCCCTGAACCGGGTGGCCGGCCGCCGGCTGCGCGAGCTGTCGGAGCGCCTCTGCGACGAATGGGCGGTGGAGCGCACCGGCCGGCCGCTGTCGCTGGCCCGCTGCCTCGCCGAAGTGGCCGGCTGGTCGGTGGGTCCGTTCCGCGACCTGCCCGTGCCGAGCATGGCCGACCGCCCGTCGGGCCTGGCCCAGCGTATCCGGCACCTGCTCGACGACGCCCGCTCGCCCGAGCGCCGGGTCCGGCCGCTCTGGCTGGCCGTCGGGATGCTCGCCGTCCTGGTCGGCGTGTCGACGGTGGTCCCAGGGGTCTATGCCGCGGCCGCGGTGGAGAAGCCGGCGTCCCAGGTCCTGGCTGACGACGCGGAGGCCGAGGCGAAGGCTGACGCGATCGCCGATGTCGACGATCCGGACGATGTGGGCGAGGTGGATGACGAGGTCACCGCGGACATCGAGCGGGAGCTCGACCGCGTGACCGACGAGGTGGACGACCTCGGAGATCTGGATGAGGTCGCCGAGCTGCCCTCCCTGGCCGCCATGGACGAGGCCTTCGCCCAGATCGCGGACCTGGACTGGGCCGGCGGCGAGCGGCTTTCCGAGGACGACCAGGCGCGGCTGCAGGAGATGTCGGAGCGCCTCGCCCGCGAGGCCGAGGGGATCTCCGAGAAGTACTCCGCCGACTACGAAGCCATGGCCGAGCGCATCACCACCCAGATGGAGCCGGAGCTGGAGCGGATCTCCGAGCAGGTGAACCGTGAGATGGCGCCGGAGATCGAGCGCATCTCGGAGCAGGTGAACCGTGAGATGGCACCAGAGATCGAGCGCATCTCCCAGGAGGTGGCCGACCGCATGAGCAAGCTCGGTCCCGAGATCGAGAAGCTCCATGCCGAGGTGGACAAGCTCCGGAAGGAAGGCAAGCTGACCGAAGGCGAGCGTGAGCGCATCCGCGAGCAGGCGCGCGAGATGGCCCGCCGGGCCCGCCCTTCGGACGAGGAGCTGAAGGCCATCCGCGAAACCCAGCGCAAGTACCGCGAGGAGATGCGCAAGGTGATGGAGGAGCACCGGGACGAGATCGAGGCGGCCCGGCGCGACGCCCGCATCCAGGGCGAAGCTCTGCGCGAGCAGATACGCCGCCAGTTCGAAGCCGACCCGAAGTTCCGTGAGCTCCAGGAACGGCACCGCCAGGACATGGAACAGTTCCGCGAGCGCCATCGCGAGGAGATGCGGAGGTTCCGCGAGCAGATGCGGGAGGACCGCGAGAAGCAGAAGGACAAGGAGAAGCCGGTAGAGAAGGAAAAGAAGGTACCGGCGGCTGCCTGAGACGTTCCTGCCGAGGGTGGGTGGCCTCTCCGGAATCTCCGGCCCCGGACGCCACCCACCTTCGGGTTTTTCCTTATCTGGCCTTCACGCTCTTTGACCCTTTCGCCTTAGAGCGGCGTGGCCCGGCAAGCGCATTTCACGGAGCCAAGGGGAGTGGAACAGACCAGGTCGGTGTCTTGGCACGTGTAGACCTTGCCCCCGACGATCCCACAGGCCGCGCCCGGGGAGGAACCCCGGCAAGGCACGGAGCTGCAGTCTCCGCATGCGCCGGTCATGAACATGGGCGCGGGCTGATCGGTGGGGGACATAGCCTGCATGTCGCAACCGGCCAAGGCCGAAAAGGCCGGGATATCAATCCCGGAGGGAACCGGAGCCGAGGTCTGGGCGCCGGCGAAGGACAAGGTCGACACCAGGACGAGGACGAAGAGGAACAGGGCTCGATAATTCATGTGGTCTCCTTTCTTCTGATCCACAGAAAAAGGGTGCACGAGACCGCCTTCAGCGCGCCTGGTCCTCTCTCGGCCTTTTCCTTACTTCGCCTTTACACTCTTCAGCATCGTTACGAAGTCGTCCCGCTCCGCGGTGATCGTGGAGTCCGGGCCGGTAGCCTTGAAGAACCAGGGACCGCCGGGACCTTCGACCACGGCGCCGAGGAGCCGCGAGTTCGGCTGCTCGGAAGTCGGGCCGGTGCCCATCTGGCTCGGCTTGAGCGTGCCGGGCACGTCGATCCAGGTCACGTGGTAACCGTTGGCCTCGAACGTCTCCGGCGTCGGAGTCGTGCCCGCGGGGACCTCCATCTGGTCGATCCAGCGCTGGATGTTGGCCTCGACGCCACCGCCGCCGCCGGGTCCGAAGTAGAAGACCACGAGATCGCCGGGTCCACCGGCTCCGGGGATCTTGGCCTGGGCCACGCGCATGTTGTTGGCGGGCTGCTCGTTCTGCCAACTCGCCGGGACGCTGAAGTCGATCGCGCCGTCCTGAGCCGTCCCGCCGCCGCCCATGTCGCCCATACCGCCGGCGGGCTGATCGGCGATCTTCTCGCCGCGGGAAGAGATGGGCCCGACGGGAGCGCCCCCACCGCTCTCGGACGAGCTGGCGGCGCCGGCTTCGGGCGTCGCCGGAGGCGGCGTCTCGTCGTTCTTTTTGCAGGCGGCCAGGGAGAGCAGCAGCATCAGCGATAGGGTGAGGAGAGATGTCCGAATCATGGCGCGAAGCGTATCACCGAGGCGTTTCCGCTAGAATCCTCCCGGAAGCGCTCGGGGGCTGGTGCTCTCTGCGGTCTTCAAAACCGTTGTCCGGCGCCGGTTGCGGCGTCGGGGGTGGGTTCGATTCCCATGCGCTTCCGCCAGTAGCTTCGATGAGTTACGGCAGTGCTGCACGTGGGAGCAGTCACGGCGATAAGATGCACAGGTGCACCTGACAAGCGCTCTCGCGATTGACATCGTCGGGTTTCTTGGCGCCTGGTTGCTCGTGGCTAGCTCGATCTACCAGGCCTCGATCGAGCTCGGACATGAGGAGATCGACCGTACCGGCCTCATCGCCGCGAAGCAATCCGTACAGGTTCCGACCAGCCTGTCGCCGTGGTGGTGGCTGCTGCCGCCAATCGCCTACTGGAAATGGCGACGACAGAGCCGGCTCTACCGCGAGGCGGTGTTGAGCGCCTTGACGACCGAGCAGGTCGAGCAGTGGGTGAGCTTCTCCGCAAAGGCGACGGGTTGGCTCATGGTTGGAGCGAGCGGAGTGCTGCTCGCCTCGAAAGAGACATGGGGGCTCGTCAATCATCTGCGTTGGCCCACCTGGATATTCTGGCCGATCGCCGCCGGCGCGTTCCTGCTCTGCGCGCTGCACACGGTGCTTCGGCAGCGGCGCGGCCGCAGCTTCATCCAAGCCACGGAGACACGGCGCACGAGCGGATAACGTCCCGTCAGCGGTGGCTGGCGGGGAGCGCTTCCCAGAGCCACTGTCCCACCCGGCGGGCGGAGACGTAGCTCGCCCAGGCGGCTGCGCCGAGCAATTGGGTGTCCTTGGGATACCGGGTGCGATAGGCGGCGACAACGGTGCTGTCCACCCGGTAGGAGGCGAGCGCGGTGAGAAGGGCGAAGCGGCCCGCGTCTTTCTCTTCCGGAGGAACTCCGGCGAGCGCGGCATCGAGCTCTTTCGGGCCCAGGCCCCCGAGGCCCGGATCGGTGCCATCCCAGGCTTCGAGCCGCTCCAATATCCGCTCCCGTACCGACTCGGGCAGCGCGTCCTGGACCGCGGCGTCCACGGCTGCGGCATAGCGGGCGAAGGCGCCGGCTACGCTGGGATTCCCGCGTGCCCAGGGGAGGTCGGCCGGCAGTTCGGCGGGCTCCAGGAGGGCCAGCGACGCGCCCGGCTCGGGACGGGCCGAGACGAGCGCCGCGAAACGGCCGGCGGCGAGCTTCCGGATCCACCCCTTGGCCCATGGAGCCACCGAGGGCAGGGGATAGGGCGAGTCAGGGAGGAAGACGTGGGCCATCCGGTTGATGTAGTGGAACGCCATCGCGGTACCGATCATCTCGCTGGTATCCGCGGCCGGAAACGGTGGGCGTGACAGTGCGGCGGCTCCGGGAGAACGGTGCGCCGCTCCCCAGGCCACGACCTCGCGGAGCCTCTCGTCGCGCAACGCGCCGGGTTTCCTGCCCGCGAGCGCCCGGGCGGCGTCCCGTTCCCCGGCCGCTTCCAGCATGAGGGTATGAGCGTCGACGCAGTAAGGGCAGCGGTTGAGGCGCGAGATCTCCGCCGCAAGGGCCTCCTTGACCGGTCTCGCGACTTGACCGGTCACGAGTGTCTCCCGCAGCACGCACCAGGCGCCGGCCAGCAGCCGCGGCACCGGAGAGTGGAGAGGGATCGGCGGCAGCAATCCGAACTCCCGCCGCGCCTGGGAGTAGACCTCGGCCACCAGCCCGGTGGCCGCCGTGGGCGAGACCGGCTGGAGGTATCGGATCTCTGGCATGTGTCTGCTGGAAGTATAGGCCTCCAACCTCAGGGATGAACGTCGCCACGCGAGGATCGAGGTCTCTACCCACAGGGTAGGACGTCGTCACGTCAGGGTAGAGGCATCTACCCTCAGGGTAGGGCATCGCCACGCCAGGGTAGAGCCCCCTACCCTCAGGGTAGAGGCCGCTACCCACAGGGTAGGACGTCGCCACGTCAGGGTAGAGGTCTCTACCCTCAGGGTAGGACGTCGCCACGGCAGGGTAGAGGCCGCTACCCTCAGGGTAGGACGTCGCCACGGCAGGGTAGACACCCTCCAGACCCGTGATCGGGTTTGCGCCGTTTTGCGCCGTCGGCGCCGGTTGCGGCGCCCGTGTTACGCTCACGGCCACCGTCAAGGTTTGTGCTAGTTCTGTGACATGTTCCTCCGTCTCAAGAATCTCCAGGTCGCGGCTCTCGGGCTCCCGACCGGGGTTGGAGCCGCCTGCTCATGAAAATGTCCGGCTTTCATGTTCTGCCGTTGTCCGAGGCGGCCCGCGGTGCGCTCGGCACGCCCATCCAGAATGCCTTGGTTGTCCATGCCGATACCACGGCCGAATTTACCGAGGTGAATCCCGACCTGCAGATCCTCGACGCGAAAAGCGCGTTCTGGCATTCCGTCGAGTGCGAGGCGAAGATCAACGTCGGCCTGCCGCTCGACCGGTTCGGCGATCTCCTGGAAGGTCTTTCCGGCGACGCGTTTTCCTTCGGTCCGCTCTCGCACAGCCTCTCGTATGAGCGGCACTTCCTTCTGCGCGCGGGGAGCGCCGAAGTCTACGTCGTCCGGCTCGGCAGGAAGAATGACAAGCGCAAGCCGGCGATCAAGGTCAAGGAGACCCGGGGAGAAAGGAACGGGATCCTGCTCCGCAGCATGAAGCTCGAAGAGTGGAGCCCGGCTGCCTTCGAGGCGGTGGTCGAGGACTTCGGCGCCCGCCACGGCGCGCCGGTGCGGATCACGGGGCTGCGTCCGTTCTACAAGCGCAAGGCGCGCGCGGTCTGCGTTCATCGCCGGCACGGCGTGGTCTTCGGGGTCAGTCTCGACCACTCCAAACCGGTCGGCCTCACCGCCGAGCTGTCTCAGATCGAGGTCGAGTACTGGAGCACGCTCCTGCCGAAGGCCGCGGCGCCGGACCCGGCAGGATTGCCCAGCGAGTCCTTGATCGCGGAGGTGCACGTCGAGCTTTGCGATCTGCTCTGCGGGCAGCTCGAACGCCAGGGAGTGGCGTCCGAGCCCACGCACCTGACGAAATCCGAATGGATCCGGCAGGTGACCGAAGGCGCCAGGTGATCGAATGAGGGTCATCGAGCGCTGGCTCGACCTGCCCGGCTCCACCCGCGAGCTGCTGCGCCGACACCGCTGGGACTTCGCGTCGCAGAACCATGACGACGACTTCCATACGGACGTGCTCTTCCTGCGGGTGTCGTGCGGCTCGATGGCGTCCTTCGCCGGCCATGCGAACCGCTCGGTGCTTTCCTATCACGATGGATTCGATGCCCGCTTCTTCTACGAGGAGCAGGAAAACCGCGGAGTCATCGCGCAGCTCGTGGAGCGGTTTTTCGGCGACCGCCCCTGGCGCGAATCGATCCCGGGCGCGATTCGTGAGGCCGCCGCCCGGCTCGACGCGGTCTTGTCCCCTCTGCGGACGCCCGAGGCGCTCCGCCGTCTGTCGCTGTCCGAGCTGCGGGCCGTCTACGCAGCGCAGCTCGAGGCGCACCTGAAGCTCTACGAGCCGTGCTGGACCGCCGAGGCGCTGCAGGCCGCGGGCAAGGGATTGACCGAGGCGTTGATCCGCCTCCTGCTCGAAAAGAACGTTCCCCGCGAGACGCTTTTCGAGGTGTTCAATACCCTGACCGTGACCGATGCACCCTCGATCTTCGGGGCGGAGCAGGAGCGGCTGCTGCGCGCGGCGATGGAGATCGCCGGCGATCCGGCGCTCAAGGTCCTGGTGGCAGCGCACCCGGCGCGGGCGAAGCTGTATTTCGACGCGGCGGTGCTGCGGCTCGCGCGCGAGGTGTCGGCGAGCAGCGGCGTCTTTGCCTATCATGGGTTCTCCCTGCGCCGGCGCGCTTCGGAGGACGACATTCTCGAACGGCTGGTCGAGCTGGTGGTCGACGACGCCCGCCGTGAGCGCGAACGGATGCTCCTCGAGCGCCGCGCGGCGTCGCTCGAGGAGCGCTCACGGCTGGAGCGGGAAATCGGGCTCGACGACGATGAGGTCTCGCTGTTCCGGACGTATGCGGAGCTCGGCAACACGAAGGTGCTGCGCCGGATGGTGCAGCTCCACAATTTCGAGATCCTCGACGCCCTGCTCCGCGAGCTCGCGATCCGGCTGGACACCTGCGAGGCCGTCTTCCGCTTCATGACGCCGGAGGAGGTCCTCGGCTGTTTCGATCGCCGACGCGTGGACGACGAGGCGCACTATCGCCAGCGCGCTGCCTCGATGACGTTCGTCATCCACGACGGCGAGGAATTCCTGCTGGTCGGGGAGGCGTCGCACACCTGCCGGGAGGCGGTAGTCGAGGTTCCGATCGGTGCCGGAGGGCAGCTCGCCGGCGTTCCGGTCTCCCCGGGCCGCGCGCGGGGACGGGCCGTGCTGGCGGTCCGCAATGACGAGTCGCTCCGCCAGCGCTTCCGCGATGGCGATGTGCTGGTCAGCGTCGAGACCGACCCGGACCTGGTGCCGGTGATGCGCAGGGCATCGGCGATCGTGACCGATCAGGGCGGCATCACCTCGCACGCGGCGATCATCGCGCGCGAGCTCGGCGTTCCCTGCGTCACCGGCGTGGCAGGCGCGACGGACATCATTCAAGAAGGGGATCTCCTGGTCGTCGATGCCTGGCGCGGGACGGTGGAGATCCTCAATTCCGCTGCACTTGGCACCGTGGATCGTCCGCTCCATAGGCTCGGCCAGGGAGCCTGGCCCGAAGCCGATCGAACCGGACGCAAGGCGGCAGTGCTGCACCGGTTGCTGCAGGCAGGCCATCCGATACCAGAAGGTTTTCTGGTGACCGATTACGTCAGCGGCGGTCGGCCCGCACCGGTCGCGGCGATCGAGGGCGAGCTGGCGTCTCTGGCGGCAGGCGATGCGGACGCGCGCTGGGCGGTGCGCAGCTCGGCAACCTGTGAGGACGGCGACGTTCAATCCAACGCCGGCCGTTTCACCACCCGGCTCGGCGTGCCGACCGCGGACGTGGCGCAGGCGATCGACGAGATCCAGCGCGAGCGGCGGGATCGTTCGGGCGGCGGGGCCGGCGGCGGGGAGGATTTCGAGCTGCCGGTGCTCGTCATGCGGATGGTCGAGGCGACCGTGTCCGGGGTTGTCTTTACGATCGACCCGCGGTATCCCGATTCCGGCGAGATGATCGTCGAGACCACGCCCGGCCTCTGCGAGGCGCTGGTTTCCGGACACACCCGGCCCCGTCGCGCGCAGGGGCCGCTGAACGGCAGCGCGCTGGCGGGGGAGACCTGGCTGACGCCGGAGCAGAGCAGCCGGCTCCTCGAAGAAGTGGCGCGACTCCAGGAGACTCTCGGAGAGCGGGCGCTCGACATCGAGTTTTCATTTGCCGGCGAGCGGCTGTTCGTGCTGCAGGCGCGACCCCTGTCGCGCGCGCAGTGGGGAGGAGGGGGAAACAGGACATGACGGCGATCCGGGCCGACGGCCTGTATAAATGTTATGAGCGCCGCAACTGGCGTGGGCGCGTCGTGGAGAGCGTCGAGGCGGTGCGCGGGATTTCATTCGAGGTGCAGCCCGGCGAGATGGCCGCCTTCATCGGTGCCAACGGCGCCGGCAAGAGCACCACGCTGCGGCTGCTCTCGGGCGTGTTGACCCCGACGCGCGGCGAGGCCTCGATCTGCGGCCATCGCAGCGGCACGCCGGAAGCGGCGATGCGCTTCGGTTTCGTATCCGGCAATCGCAGCCTGCTCTGGTCGCACATGACGGTGCGGCAGAGCCTGGAGATCATCGGCGCGATCTACGGGCTGCGCGCGGTGGAACGCCGCGAGCGCATCGCGGCGCTTGGGCGGGAGCTGGATCTGGAGGGTTTTCTCGGCCGGCGCGGCGGCACGCTCTCGCTCGGCGAGCGCATGCGCTGCGAGATGGCGGCGGCGGTGCTGCACCGTCCGGCCGTTCTGCTGGCCGACGAGCCGACGCTCGGCCTGGACATCCCCACCCGGTGGGCGCTGCGCGAGTTGCTGCGCGGCTGGACGCGCGCCTCCGGCATCACGCTGCTCCTCACCAGCCACGACGTCGGCGACATCGAATCGCTCTGCGAGCGCACGCTGCTCATCGCCCAGGGAGAGCTCGTCTTCGACGGGCCGACCGCGACGCTCGAGAGCCAGGCGGGCTCGCTCGAAGAGAGCCTCGCTCGGTATATGGAGGGGCGGCGGTGAGCGGGGGGCGCGCGGTGCTGCTGCTCGCCCGCTATGAATTCGTCGAGCTGGTCCGGCATCCGGCGCCGATCCTGATGCGTTGCCTGACCCTGCCAGTCTATGTCGTGGCCTTGACCGCCCTGTGGAACGGGTTGCGCAAGGGGACCGGCGCCGAGGACGGGTTTCCGGCGCTGGCCTACTTCCTGTTCACGCAGACGATCCTCGACAGTTGTCTGAACCGCTTCGGGATCGGCTCGCTGGTGCTCGGGTTCGAGCCGGCTCTTTCCCGTCCGCTCTCGTGGCGGGCGCAGGGCGTGGCCCAGGGGTTCGGCCGCACCGCCGGACAGCTCCTCGTGATCGGCGGGCTGGTGCAGGTCTTCCTGGCGCTGACCGACGCAGCCTATCGGCCGGCCATCGCTCTCCGCTGGCTGCTCGTCCTGCCGCTCCTCGCGCTGGCGGATGCGCTGGCGACCGAGGTGATGGCCGGCCTCTACATCCGGGTCGGCAAATCGGACAGCCTGCGTTTCGTCGTCACCAAGAGCCTGCTCGCGCTCGGCGGCGGTCTCTATCCGCTGCTCGGCGAAGGGCAGGGCGGGATCGGCTGGATGCGGTACCTGCCGTTCTCGGACTTCGTCTTCCAGCCAGCCTATTTCTGTCTGTACGGCCACGCCTGTGGCATGGCGACCGGGCTCTGGCTCGTGCGTGTGGCGTGCTGGATGGCTCTGCTCGCGCTCGCCGCGCACGCCTCGTTCCGGCTGGCGTGGCGCGGCCTGCAGGTGGCGGGAGGATGAGGCTCCGATGAGGTTCCGGCGGGCCGCGCTCTTCCTCTGGGTTTCGATCTCGCGCACGCTGCGCGCCGACCTCTCGCTGTTCGCCGATGCGGCCGTGGGGCTGGTCTGCATGCTGATCGTTCACGGCCTGCAGCTCTCCGCCTTCTGGCTGCTCCTGCGCGAGCTCAGCCCGGGCTCGCTCGTCCCCTACCTCGGCCAGCAGGGCGCGATGATCATGGCCTGGGGAGCGATCGGCGTGGGGTTCGACGGCCTGCGCCGGCTGGCGTTCGCGATCGAAAACGGTGAGATCGAATCCTATCTGGGCCTGCCACTGCCGCCGCTTCTCGTGGCCGCCGCGTCCGCGTCGAGCGTCGTCGCCCTGGCGGACGTGCTCTTCGGTCTCGTGCTCCTCGGCGTGACGGCCTGGTTCGATCCGTGGCGCGCGCTCCTCGGTCTTGCGTGCGTACCGATGGCGTTCTTCACCTTCGCCGCCCTGTTCACCCTCGGCGGAGCGGCCGCGCTCCGGATGCGGCGCGGCGGAGCGCTCAGCGACTTCCTGGTGTTCACCACGTTCACACTCTCCTCGCTTCCCTCGGCCGCCGCCTTCCAGGGTGAGGCGCGCCTGCTCCTCTATCTCTGCCCGGCGCTGCTCACGGCCTACCTGCCCTACGACAGCCTCGCCGCGGGGCGTGTCTGGACCCTGCCGCTCGGGACGGCGGCAGCGATCGTATTTCTCTGGATCTCGTCCCGGCTCTTCACACAGGCCCTGCGGCGGGCGGAGTTTTCGAGCATCGCCCGAATGCGGCGGTGAGGGCTCTCTCCTCTCATGGAGCCGCGGCCGCCCGCGGCTGCCGTTGCGCCTTGATCCAGCCGTCCACGCGCTCCTCCAGCAGGTCGAGCGGCAGCGGTCCGCCGTTCAGGATCTCGTCGTGGAAGGCCTTGAGGTCGAAGCGCGCGCCGAGCTGCGTCTTGGCGCGCTCCCGCAGCTCGCGGATCTTCAGTTGCCCCATCTTGTAGGCCAGGGCCTGGGCCGGCCGCGCGATGTAGCGGTCGGTCTCGGTCTGCGCGACGACCGCGTTGACGTCGTTGTCCCGCATGTAGGAGATGACCTGGTCGCGCGTCCAACCCTTGTTGTGGATGCCGGTGTCGACCACCAGCCGCACGGCGCGGAACAGCTCCGAATTGAGGCGGCCGTAGTCGGACACCGGGTCCTTGTAGAGGCCGATCTCCTTGCCGAGCTCCTCCGCGTACAGCGCCCAACCCTCGGTATAGGCGGACTGGCCGGCGCCGCCGAACACCCGGAACTTCGGCAGGCCCTGGAGCTGCTGCGCGATGCTGAGCTGCATGTGGTGCCCGGGGACGCCCTCGTGATAGGCGACGGCCTCGTCGTTCACGAGAGAGCGGTGGGTCGGATCGGAGACGGCGACCACCACGCGTCCGGCCCGCTTGCCGTCCGGGGTGCCGCGGACGTAGTGCGTCGCCGCGGCCTTGTCGAAGTCGGGGATGCCCTCGACGGTCACCGGCGACTTCGGCAGCAGCCCGAAGAGCTCCGGCAGGCGCGGCTGCATCTCGTCGATGTACTTCTTGAAGTCGGCGACGATCTGGTCCTCGCTCTTCGGCTGCCACTTCGGATCGTTGTTGATCGCGGCGCGGAAAGAGGCGAGATCCTTGTAGCCCTGCGCCTGCGCCAGCTTCGTCATCTCCGCCGTGATCCGCGCCACCTCCTTGAGGCCCAGCTCGTGGACGGCTTCCGGCGCGATGTCGACGGTGGTCATCGCCTTCACGGCCTCGGCGTAGCGCCGCTTGCCGTCCGGCAGGCTCTCGACCGAGATCGCGGCCCGCCCCTTCGGCGCGTACTCGTCGCGCAGGAAGGTCGCGAATTTTTTATAGGCCGGCAGGACCTCCTCGTCGACCGCCTTGGTCAACGCGGCCGTCAGCCGCTGCTTGTCCTCCGCCGAGAAGCTCGCGGGGAACTGCTTCAGCGGCAGCACGAAAGGGTTCGCGGAGACGATCCCCTCGCACTGGCCCGGCAACTGCTCCACGACGAGCTTCGGTGGCATCAGGCCGTCCTTCATTCCGGCGCGCAGCACCTCGACGGTCTGCTGCAGCGACCGCGGGATCTGGTGCAGGCGCGCGATGTAGTCCTCATAGTGCTGCACGGAATCGAGCGGCACGCTCAACGGCAGGTCTGCCAGAGCGGTATGGATGCCGCCCTGCTGGTTGATCGGCATCTCGTAGTTCTTGAGCTCGTGGTTCACGTCGGCGCGCTGGAGCTGGCGCTCCAGGAGCTCGTGCGACATCCGGTCGGTCTCCTCCATGCCGGTGGTCGGGATGGCCCGCAGCCGCGCCAGGAAGGCGTCGCTCTCCGCGTGCTGGCGCGCGATCTGCGCCAGCGATACATCGCTGAGCTGCGAGTTGTAGCGATAGTCGCCGACCGCGGTCGCGCGCTCCGGCGCGTTCTTGAGACCGGCCTGATAGAACTCTTCGAACAGGGCGTTCTGTTGCGCGACGCGCTCGGCGACCGAGGCGGCGGTCTGGGCATGGGCTGCGGAGCAGAGACTGGCGGCGAGCAGGAGGCATGCAGGATTTCGCATGCGCCCGAGACTACTACACCGCGCTCGCACGATCCTCGCCGGACCGCCGGGAATCTGCATCGCCTCCAGGCCGTTATAATGGCGGAAATGAGGCGGCGACAGCCTCCGGAGTCTCATCGGGTCTCTCATCTTTGTCTATGGACGTCCGCAGCAAGCTTTCCATCCTCGCCGACGCCGCCAAGTACGATGCTTCGTGCGCCAGCAGCGGCGCGCGCCGGAGCGGCAACGGCAAGGGGCTCGGCAGCAACGAGGGCTCCGGCATCTGCCATAGCTACACGCCGGACGGCCGCTGCGTCTCGCTGCTCAAGATCCTCCTGACCAACCACTGCGTCTACGACTGCCAGTTCTGCGTGAACCGGTCTTCGAGCGACATCCCGCGCGCCCGGTTCACGCCGGAAGAGGTCGTGGCGCTGACGCTGGACTTCTACCGCCGCAACTATATCGAGGGACTGTTCCTCTCCTCCGGAGTCCTGCGCAGCCCGGACTACACGATGGAGCAGCTCATCGCCGTGGCGCGCGCGCTGCGCGAGGACCATGCCTTCAACGGCTACATCCATCTCAAGGCGGTGCCGGGCGCGTCCGAGGAGCTGATCGCCAGGGCCGGACGTTGGGCGGACCGGCTGAGCGCCAACATCGAGCTGCCCACCCAGGTGGACCTCGACCGCCTGGCGCCGGAAAAGAAGCTCGTGATCATCGAGACCACGATGGCGCAGATCCGCGAGCGGCGCGACGAGGCCGTGGAGGCCCGGAAGACGAGCCGGTCGGCGCCCCGTTTCGCACCCGCCGGCCAGAGCACGCAGATCGTGGTGGGCGCCAGCGAGAGCACGGACGCGTCCATCCTGGACACGGCCTCGACTCTCTATGGACGCCACCGACTGCGGCGCATCTACTACACGGCGTTCTCGCCGTTTCCCAAGGCCGATCCGCGGCTGCCGGTCGAGCCCGCGCCGCTGGTGCGCGAGCACCGCCTCTACCAAGCCGACTGGCTGCTGCGCCACTATGGCTTCCAGGCCGGCGAGCTGACCTCGGCCGAGCAGCCCAACCTGGATCTGGCGATCGACCCCAAGCTCGCCTGGGCCCTGCGCCACCGCGCGATGTTCCCGGTGGACGTGAACCGCGCGCCGCGCTCGCGGCTCCTGCGCGTTCCCGGGCTCGGCGCCCGCAACGTCGAGCGCATCCTCAAGGCCCGCCGCTTCGGCCGCCTCACCCTGGCGGACCTGGCGCGGCTCAAGGTGGTGCTGCGCAAGGCGCAGCCGTTCCTGATCACGGCCGACCACAATCCGGACGCCCTGCTGATCGACCGCGCGGACCTGGGCGCCAGGATCGCCGCCCGCGCGGAGCAACTGCCACTCTTCGGGGTGATCGGGGGGACCGCGGAGACGGCGCGGACCGGCGAGATTTGAGGCAGATCGCCATCGAGCCCCGCTTCGAAGCCTGGCGCGACGTGGCCCGCGGCCTGCTGGCCGAGGGATTGTCGCCCGCGGAGGTCGTGTGGTGTGAGGGCGGCCAGGATCTCCTGCCGATGTTCGAGGCCGGGCCGGTTGCGGACGGCGCCGGGCCTCCCCTGCGCGTCTCCCGCCGCTTCCTGGACCTCGCGCGCGCGGCGGCCTGCCATGACGATCCCGGCCGCTGGGCGCTGCTCTACCGTCTTCTCTGGCGACAGATGCACGGCGAGCCGCGCCTGCTGGCGAACGAGGTCGACCCGGACGTGCGCCGGCTGGCCGTTCTCGAAAAGGCCGTGCGCCGGGACAGCCACAAGATGAAGGCCTTCGTGCGCTTCCGCCGGGTCGTCGCCGGAGATGGCGAGGAGACCTTCATCGCCTGGCACCGGCCCGACTACGACATCGTGGAGCGGGTCGCACCCTTTTTCGCCGACCGCTTCGGCGTGATGCGCTGGTCGATCCTGACGCCCCGGCGCTCCGCGCACTGGGACCGCGAGACGCTCAGCTTCGGTCCCGGACTGCCGCGCGAGGCCGCGCCGGAGGGCGACGAGCTCGAAAACCTCTGGCGCACCTACTACGGCTCGATCTTCAATCCCGCCCGGGTCAAGCTCAAGGCGATGCGCGCCGAGATGCCGGTGCGGCACTGGACCACGCTGCCCGAGACGGCGGTGCTCAACGAGCTGATCCGCGACGCCCCCCGGCGGGTCGAATCGATGATCGAGCAGAGCCGCCGGCCGACCGCGCGGGACTTCTTTCCCGCCGAGCGCGACCTGCCAAGCCTGCCCGCCCTAGCCGCTGCCTGCCAGGGCTGCGCCGCCTGTCCGTTATACGAGAACGCCTGCCAAGCCGTGTTCGGCGAAGGGCCGGCGCGGGCGAGGCTCCTGCTGATCGGCGAGCAGCCCGGCGACGTGGAGGACCGCACCGGACGCCCCTTCGTCGGACCCGCCGGCCAGGTGCTCGACGAGGCGCTGGCCGCCGTGGGGATCGCCCGCGAGGACTGCTACCTGACCAATGCGGTCAAGCACTTCAAGTTCGAGCCGCGGGGCAAGCAGCGCATCCATCGCACGCCCACCCTGGGCGAAGCGGCCGCCTGCCGCCCGTGGCTGGAGGAGGAGATCGCGCGGGTCCGTCCCGACCAGATCGTCTGCCTCGGAGCCACGGCCGCGCGCTCCCTGCTCGGCGCCGAGTTCCGCCTCACCGAGCACCGGGGCGCCGTCTTCACCGACACCACCTGGGCCCCCTGGCTGATGGCGACCTACCACCCTTCCGCCCTGCTGCGGATTCCCGACGAGGCGGCGCGGGCCCAGGCGCGGAGCGGCTTCCTGGAGGACCTGGGGCGGGCCGCGGAGCGCTGGCGAGCCGGGGCCCGCTGATCATCAGTCCTTGGCCGGTTTACGTCGGCTCGCCTTCGCGCCGGCTTCCGCCTTGGTCACGACCTGCGTCTCTCCGATCTCCGGGGCCTTGCCGGTGATCAGGCCCTTGACCAGCTCGAACAGCACGACGGGCTGTGGTTTGTTGACCTCCATGAAGGTCGCTGTTTCGATGTCGACGCCGATCAGGATGATGCGCGGGTCCTCGGCCGTGCCGTCGTGCTCGCCGCCCTCGTCGCCGAACCAGGCTTTCCAGTCCGGACGGTAGAGCTCGCGGATCTTGCGGCGATCGGTCGAAATCTTCGCGAGGCCCGAGACGGAGACCCACTCGCGGGTGCGGTCCTTGTAGTAGGAGAGATTGACGTGAGGATCGTGCTCCAGATCCTCGATCTTTCCAGTGTCCCTGGAGGTGACGAACCAGAGATCGGCGCCGTCGGCTGCCGCCTGGTTCGCCATCGGCCGTGAGACGAGCTGTCCGTTTCGACGGCGTGTCGTGAACATCGCCGTGTCGATGTCTTCAACCATGTCATAGAACTGCTTCAGTTTCTTGTTCATGCGTCGCCGGCGCTGCAGAATGGATGCCAGTCGGCGGGTCCTCCCAAGCTTCCGCTAGAATCCCCCCGGACGCGCATCGGCGCAAATTTTCTTCAAGGCGACAATGCCGCACCACGTTCCTCTCATCGCCACCATCGCCGCCGGGTTCGGGCTCGCCCTGATCCTGGGATTCATCGCTGTCCGCCTGAAGGTCCCCGCGCTCGTCGGCTACCTGGTCGCCGGCATCCTGATCGGCCCGGCTACGCCGGGTTTCGTCGCCGACGTCGGCCTCGCCAGCCAGCTTGCCGAGATCGGCGTCATGCTCCTGATGTTCGGGGTCGGGCTCCACTTCTCGTTCGCCGACCTCATGGCGGTCCGCCGCATCGCGCTGCCGGGCGCTCTCGTCCAGATCGCCGTCGCCACTGCCATGGGCGTCCTGGTGACCTGGCTCTGGGGGTGGAGCCTGGCCGCGGGGATCGTCTTCGGCCTGTCGCTCTCCGTCGCGAGCACGGTCGTGCTGCTGCGGGCGCTGGAGGGCCGCGGCGTCCTGGAATCCGTCAACGGCCGCATCGCGGTGGGCTGGCTGGTGGTCGAGGACCTGGTGACGGTCCTCGTCCTCGTCCTGCTGCCGCCGCTCGCCGCCGTGCTCGGCGGGGCTGCGGAGGCCGGAGGCGGATCTCTGCTGCCGGCTCTCGGGTGGACCCTGGCCCGGGTTCTGGCGTTCGCGGTGCTGATGATCGTCGTCGGCCGCCGGGTCTTTCCCTGGCTGCTGTGGCAGGTCGCCAAGGTGGGCTCGCGCGAGCTGTTCACGCTCTGCGTCATCGCGGCCGCCGTGGGGATCGCCTACGGCTCCTCCGTGCTGTTCGGCGTCTCGTTCGCGCTGGGGGCGTTCTTCGCCGGCATGGTGATGCGGGAGTCCGCGCTGAGCCATCGCGCCGCCGAGGACTCGCTGCCTCTGCGCGACGCGTTCTCGGTCCTCTTCTTCGTCTCGGTCGGCATGCTCTTCGACCCCCAGGTCCTGATCCGGGAGCCGCTCCGGGTACTGATGGTGATGGCCATCATCATCCTCGGCAAGTCGCTCGCCGCGTTCCTGATCGTGCTCGCCTTCCGCTATCCGCTCAACACGGCGCTGACCGTCTCCGCCAGCCTGGCGCAGATCGGCGAGTTCTCCTTCATCCTCGCCAGCCTGGGGATCTCCCTGGGCCTGCTGCCGGAGGAGGGACAGAGCCTGATCCTGGCCGGAGCGATCCTCTCGATCGCGGTCAACCCGCTGGTCTTCCAGGCGGTCGAGCCGTTGCAGCGCTGGATCCGCTCCAGGTCGAAGCTCGCCCGATCCCTCGAACGCCCGCACGACCCTCTCGCGGAGCTGCCGATGAGCGTCGACGCCGCGGAGCTCACCGGCCACGTGGTGCTGGCCGGCTATGGCCGGGTCGGCCGGCGGATCGGAGAGTCGCTGATCGAGCGCGGGGTGCGCTTCGTGGTCGCCGAGGAGAACCGCGAGCTGGTCGAGGAGTTGCGGAGCCAGGGGAGGCACGCGGTGACCGGCGATGCCGCGGAGCCGTCCGTCCTCATCCAGGCGCACATCGCGCGAGCCCGGGTGTTGGTGGTCGCTCTGCCGGACGCGTTCCACGCCCGGCGCGTGATCGAGCTGGCGCGCATGGTCAATCCCGCCGTGCAGACGGTGGTGCGCACCCACAGCGAGGAGGAGGCCGAGCTGCTGCGGAAGGAGCATGCCGGCAAGGTCTACATCGGGGAGCACGAGCTGGCGCGGAGCATGGCGGAGCATGTGCTGGAGCGGATCGCGGGGCCACAGGGATAGCTGTTATGGCTCAAGATTTGCTTCAAAATTAACAACCGGGGTGGAAGTTGTTGTTGGTGGAAGGTAGGTTGTTATGGCAGTACATGCAGGTCTTCACTGGCTGGAGCAGACGCTGGGCGCTCTGCTCGTTCTGTTCACTCTCCTCGACGTCTTCCTCACAGTGCTGTACGCGCGGATCGGCGCCGGCATCCTTTCCTACCGGATCGCGAAGGTGACGTGGTGGACCTTCCGTTGGATCTCGAAACCGTTCGGCCGCCGCCGCGGGTACGTGCTCTCCTTCTGCGCGCCGGCGATGCTCGTGTTGCTCGTGCTGAGCTGGGCTCTCCTGCTGACGGTCGGCACGGGGATGATCTTCCACCCGAAGATGGGCACGTCGATCCGCGCCAGCCAGGGAGAGACGCCGCGGGACTTCGCCACGGCGATGTACGCCGGCGGCGGCAGCATGTCGATCGTGGGGGCCAGCGACTTCGGGCCGGAGACAGCCCCCTTTCGGATGCTCTTCCTGTTCAATTCGCTCGCCGGCCTGTCCATTACATCCTTGACCCTGACCTATCTGATGCAGGTCTACACCGCGCTCCAGCGGCGGAACACGCTCGCGCTGAAGCTCCATCTCTCCTCCGCCGAGACCGGCGACGCCGCCGAGCTCCTCGCCGGCCTGGGGCCGGAGGGGCAGTTCACCGGCGGCTACAACAACCTGTCGGAGATCTCGGTGGAGATGGCCCACGCCAAGGAGTCGCACCACTTCTATCCGGTGCTGTTCTACTTCCGCTTCCGCGAGCCGCTGTACTCCGTATCCCGGTTCACCCTGGTGGCGTTCGACACCGTGACCCTGATCAAGAGCGCCCTGGACGACGAGCGGGACGGGTGGCTCAAGGAGTCGGTGGCGGTGGCACAGCTCTGGCGGGCGTCGATGCTCCTGGTGACGAGCCTGGAGGACACGTTCCTGTCCGGCAACACGGCCGAGGCGCAGGAGCCGCCCGACGCCGCGACGCTGGAGCGCTGGCGCCGCCGCTACTTCGCCGGGCTGCGCCGGCTCCGGCAGGCAGGGATCCAGACCCTCGCCGACGAGCGGGCCGGCGCCGAGACCTACGTCTCGCTGCGCTCCCAGTGGGACCCTCACATCCGGGCTCTCGCGCCCGGCATGGTCTACACCCTGGAAGAGATCGACCCCGCCGGCAGCAATCCCGAGTCGGCGGACGAGAGGACGGAATTCAGGGCGAGATTGCGGTCAGTGGGATAAGGACGCCCGCTTTCCGTATCCGGAGGCGCCGCCGAGCCGGGGTCGGTCTATGATCTTCCGGCAGACACTGAGAGAGGTGCGCCATGCGCGGACGGCCCCTCATGACATGATTCCAAGGAGGAGAATCGATGTCCCGATCCATCGCTTTCGTGCTGTTCATGTTGTGCGCGCCCCTCGCCGCTCAGGTGGGGACGGCGGGCGGCCATGGCGTGATCACCCGCCAGACCGGGTGGGATGAGAAAACCAACGGACCCATTACCGAGCAGGCCGCCTTCTCGCCCCGGTACTCCTACACCTACACCGAGGGGACCGGAGCGAAGCAGTACCGCTGGATCGTCCTCACCGACAAGGAGCCGCCCCTCGCCAGCTGGGCGGGGAAGGATCCGGCCGAGGCCCGGCGCCTCTGGTGCGGGAAGGAAAAGGCTTCCTTCGTCGCGGTGAAGCTGGACGCCAAGGGAGCGGTCGACCTCTACTTCCTCTGCCCGGCCAACGGAGCGGTCAACACCGAGATGCTGAGCACCTGGAACGGGCTCGACAGCGTCGTCGTGACGCTCGACGGCAAGGATCCGAAGCGGATCAAGGGCACGCTCCGCGGTGGAGAAGGGTCCTGCCCGGATGACAACGGCGGGCAGGTCTACTGCACCCAGGAGGACGACTACACCTTCGACGCGCCTCTCCGCTGATTCGACGAGGCTCTCGTCGGCCTGGAGGAAATCTCAGAGAAAAACCACCTCGCAGGCGTCGCCCTCCCGGGCCGGCTCGGCGCCGGCCCGGACCCTCACCAGGCCCGTTCCCTGACCGTAGGCGGCGAGGTCGTGGGAGCCTTTCGGCGCGTGCGGGGTGACCCGGAGCTGACCGTTCCGGATCGTCACGGTCGCGGGCAGGAAGCGGTCGCGGTTCCGCAGGCCCGGGAGGAGCGGCGTTTCCAGGATTCCGGTCAGGGCTCCGGACCACCAGCCGGTCTCGATCCCCAGCAGGCGCATCAGGGCGGGGCGGACGAAGAGCCAGAAGCCCGCCATGACCGAGGCCGGGTTGCCGGGGAGACCGAAGACCATGCCTCCGGGGTGGGTCGCGAAGACCAGGGGCTTGCCGGGCTGGATGGCCACGGCGTCAAAGTGCGCCTCGCAGCCGAGATCGGCGAGCACGCCTTCCACCAGGTCCAGCTCTCCCATGGAGACGCCGCCGCAGAGGAGGAGGACGTCCGAGCGGAGGCCCTGCTCGACAAGGGCCTTCAATTCGTCCACCCGGTCGGGCGCGATGCCGAGCGACTCGAAGCGGAGGCCGAGACGCTCTCCGGCCGCGAGGAGGAAGTCGGTGTGCGAGTCGCGGAGCTGGCCCGGCGCCGGCTCGGTCTCCGGCGTCACCACCTCGTCGCCGGTGGTCAGGACGGCGACCGACGGCGGCCGGTGGACCGGTACCTCTCTATAGCCGTGGGTGGCGATGAGCCCGAGGGCACCCGGGGTGAGCAGGGCGCCGGCCGGCAGGAGCGGGTCCCCGGTCTTCAGGACCTCCGCGCGGCGGCGGATGTGGGCTCCCGGCTGCGCCTCGACATTGAAGACGACGTTCTCCTTGCCGCCGTCGGTCTGCTCGACCGGCACCACCCGGTCGGCTCCGGACGGGACCGGCGCACCGGTCATGATCCGCGCCACGGACGGTGCCGCGAGGACGAAGCCCGGGGCGTC
>JACZDC010124845.1_pt1 | contig 23182 bp, 21 predicted proteins | sample 8641791 | NCBI WGS metagenome assembly JACZDC01 (sample SAMN15324613, study PRJNA640507) | soil metagenome | isolation source: intercropping peanut in the second line | place: China: Luxin town, Laibin City, Guangxi Province | collected 2019-07-25 | depth 10cm m
ATCGCCGACCGCATCGCGCAGAATCCCGAAGGCAGCTATACGGCCAAGCTCTACAGCCAGGGCATCCGTCGCATGGCGCAGAAGGTGGGTGAAGAAGGCGTGGAAGTGGCGCTGGCCGCGCAAAGCGGCGACAACGCCGAACTGGTGAGCGAGGCGGCTGACCTGCTGTTCCACCTCGCATTGCTGCTGCGAGCGCGCGATCTGTCACTGGATGCCGTGGCCGCGGAGCTCTCGGCACGTCATCGCGCCCGGACCCGCTGAGCGCGCTAAAATTCACGCGCTGTCGCCGACGCCAACGGAGAGTGCCATGATCGGATACGTCACGCTGGGAACCAATGATCTGCCCAGGGCCGCAGCCTTCTACGATCAGCTCTTCGCCGAAATCGGGGTGAAGCGCCTGATGGACAACGAGCGCTACATTTTCTGGGGCATCGACGAGACGAAGCCCGTGTTCTGCGTCATCAAGCCCTACGACGGCAAGCTGGCAACCGTGGGCAATGGCACGATGGTGGGCCTCACCGCAAGCACCAAGGAGCAGGTGGATGCATTGCATGCACGTGCCATCGCGCTGGGTGGCCAGGATGAAGGTGCGCCCGGGCCGCGCGGCACCAGCGGCTTCTACTGCGGCTACTTCCGTGATCTCGACGGCAACAAGCTGCTGGCATTCACCGTCGGCGCACCGTGAAGCCGCCGACGTTCAATTCAGGATGATTTCTTCCGGCGGCGAACGCAGGTTGTAATTCGAAGCCATCGAGCGGCCATACGCACCGGCATTGGCGATCAGCAGCACATCGCCTTCGCGTGTGTGGGGCAACAAGCGATCATGTCCCAGCACATCGCCGGATTCGCAGATCGGTCCGACCACATCGTAGCTGCCCGCCGGTGACTCGCCCGGCTGGCTCAGATTCACGATCTCGTGGAAGGCGCCATACAGCGCGGGCCGGATCAGCGCATTCATGCCCGTGGCCACACCCACATAGCCCTGCGCGCCCTTCTGCTTGAGTTGCGTGACACGCGCCAGCAGCACGCCTGCAGCCGCCACCAAATAGCGACCCGGCTCGATCCACAGCGTGAACTGCGGATGCTCAGCCTTGAATTTCTGCAACTGCGCATCCAGCGCGGCCAGATTCACGCCCTGCCGGTGACTGGAATCCGGCACGCCGAATCCGCCACCGATGTTCAGCGTGGTGACCGTGCCCAGTTGCTGCGCCACCTCGGCCAGCGCCTGTGCGGTCTGTACCCAGTTCTGGATGTCGAAGATGCCGCTGCCGGTGTGCGCATGCAGACCGAAGATGGTGCAGCCGGCGCGCGCGGCGAGTTCTTTCAGTTCCGCCACTTCACTGAGCGGCACGCCGAACTTGGCGTAGGTGCCAGCCGTGCGCACATGATGATGATGACCGCGACCGGTGCCAGGATCGATGCGCACCAGGAGCTTGCGACCCCGGAACAGCTCCGGCCATTCGCGCAGCGCATGCAGATTGTCGATGGTCAGCGTCACGCCACGTTCCAGCGCCCAGGCATATTCCGCGCGCGGCGCGAAATTCGGCGTGAACAGCACGTCGGCTGCATTCAGCGCCGGCACCGTCTGCAGCAGATGCTCGATCTCGGCGCGCGACACGCACTCCATGGCAATGCCCGCGGCATGCAGTTCCTTCAGCAGCTGCGGATGCCAGTTGGCCTTCATCGCGTAGTGCACGCGATCGATGGCACGCATGGCCTTCAACTCGCCCGCCGCCTTGCGCACGGTGGCCGCGTCATACACATAGGCCGCATCGCGGCCCTGCATCACCTGCAGCAGCTCGGCCGCCTTCGCCTGCCACCACCAGGGCTGCGCGGCAGCCACGGCTTCGGGCTTGCGGAACAGTTCTTCCCACGTGGGACCGAGCACCTGATCGCCGCGCTCGGGATGAATGAGCAATGCATGGAGCTGATCCACCAGCCGGTCGGCCTGGTTCTCGTCCACGACGAAGGTGAAATTCAGGTCATTCGCGGCCTGGCTCACCAGATAGATCTTCTGCTCTTCGAAGATTTCGAAGGCATCGCCCAGCTTGTGCAGGATGCCGCGGATGTTGCGGCCCACCAGGCTTACCGAAGCACAGGGCCCGATGATCTGCGCGCGGCACAGCTCCGAGAGTTCCGCCGTCAGCGCCTGCATCACCTGCGCATCCATGGAATTGGCTTGCGGATCCAGCGACACGGAGACATTGGTCTCCGATGTCGACACCAGGTCCACCGACAGTCCATGAGATTTGAAGATCTGGAAGGCATCGGCGAGGAAGCCCACCTCATGCCACATGCCGGGGCTTTCCAGCGACACCAGCGTGATGCCCTTCTTCACGCAGACCGCCTTGACCTTGGCCGAGGCATCGGCGGTGGCAATGGTGATGTGCGTGCCTTCCAGATCCGGCGTCTGCGTAGCGTAGACGTACAGCGGAATGCGGTGCACGCGCACCGGCAGCACGCAGCGGGGATGCAGCACCTTGGCGCCACTGCTCGCGATTTCCTGCGCCTCGTCGTAATGCAGTTCGCGCAGCAATCGCGCCGAAGGCGTGGAACGCGGATTGGCGCTGAACATGCCCGGCACGTCGGTCCAGATCTCCAGCCGCACGGCCGAAAGCTTCGCGGCCAGATAAGCGCCGGAAGTATCCGAGCCGCCGCGCCCCAGGAGCACGGTGTCGCCATTGGGATCGCTGGCGATGAAGCCCTGCGTGATCACCAGCGGCGACAGCGCCGCCAGCCGCGATGCCAGCTCCGCATCGGGCGAAAAATCGCAGGTGGCCGACAGCCAGTTGCCGCGTTCCGAAGCGTGGCTGCGCTGCTCAGCAGCCAGCCCCTCACGCACATCCCACCACCTGTCCGCGATGCCCTGCTTCTGCAGGAAGCGCGCGCCGATCTCGGTGGACATCAGCTCGCCCGTGCCCATCACGCGCGCACGAGTGCGGTCGCTGATCTCGTGTGTGAGATGAATGCCCTGCGCGATCTGCCGCAGTTCGGTGAAATAGCCATCGAGCTGCGCGCTGCGCCCCACGCCCAGCTCTTCGCAGAGCTGCAGATGGCGCGCCTCGATGGCAGCCAGTGCCGCTTCATGCTCGTCCGCCAGCGCCGCGGCCAGCAGTTTCTCGAGCCGGTCGGTGATGCCGCTGACGGCCGAGTGCACGATGAGCACATGCGCGCCTTCAGCCAGGCGGCGCCTGGCCACCGCGGCGATGTTGCTCCAGTTGGGAAGCGTGGAAACGCTGGTGCCGCCGAACTTCAGCACGATCCAGCGCGGCGCGCTGTGGATGCCCATCAGCTTTCGTAGTCGTCGTAGTCGGACAGATCGCGCTGCAGCTTGCGATCGGCCAGCACTTCTTCGAGCTTGCTCCAGGCGGCTTTGCCCACCTTGCGCGCCTTGTCCCGGGAGCGTTTGTCTACCCGGTCCAGCAGTCGGTCGTAGTCGTTGCCGTCTTCCTGCTCTGCCAGGAATTCGTCGTCGATATCGAATCGTTCAGGATCGCGCTCGGACATCTTCGCGAGTATTTGTTCGTTAAATCAGACAGTTAAGGCCGGAAGGCACCCTTTTAAGGGCAGCGAACTATAGCGGATTCCCGCCGGCATTCAACTAGCGGCGGGCCACCGGTGGATTTGGCCCCACAGCAGGCGGCGACCCCTCCGGGGAGGCCTCCACGGGTCCGGGAGAGCCCCCTGGGGGCAAATCCGGGGCCTCGGCGGCCAGACCCACCACCGCGGGCATGCCCAGCGCCTGCGAGAGCTCCGCGCGCGCCCGGTCCCAGTGGATGGCCACGACAGAATCACCCAGTGCCTGCTCCAGCAGCCCCTCGAACACCGTGAGGTCGGGCTCGGTGGTCTGGCCCTGCGCATCCACTGGCGGATGGGCCTCGAGCAGCAGCTGGCCCGCTACCCAGGCGATCTTCACCGGTTCGTTGATCAGGTACACGGGCGTGCCCACGGCCACCATGGGAAACAGCTCCTCGATGTCCTCGGGATACATGCGGATGCAGCCATGCGTCACCGCCATGCCTACGGCGATGGGGTTGTTGGTGCCATGGATGAGATAGGCGCCGGCGAGGCCGAGCCGCATGGCATAGGCGCCGAGCGGATTGTCCGGACCCGGCCCCACCACGGCAGGCAGTGGCGGTTCGCCATTGGCGATGTGCTCGCGACGCACGGATTCCGGCGGCGTCCACGTGGGGTTCTTGCGCTTGTTGACGACCTTCGTCTTGCCCAGCGGCGTGTGCCAATCCATCTTCCCGATGCTGATGGGATAGGTGTAGACCACGCGCGGCTTGCCGGCCACGGGCTTGGGATAGAAGTAGAGCCGGTGCTCGGGCAGGTTCACCACGATGCCTTCACGCGGCCCTGGCGGCAGCACGCGCTGGCCGGGAATCACGATGTTCTTGCCGGCACCCGGCAGCCAGGGATCGATACCCGGATTCACGCGCACCACTTCTTCGGAACCCAGGCTGTAGCGCCGCGCGATTTCATACAGCGTGTCTTCGAAGCTGGTGACCACGCGCTCCTCGCGGCCGAACAGCGCCGCATCGGGCGATGGCAGGACGTACACCGTAGCCTGCGCCGTGCCCACACAACCCAGCAGCAGCAGCGCCAGCGCGGCGCCCGGACGATTCATGTTCATGCGGCAAATCTCGCGCATATGGCCGGCCCCTTCAAGAGTCCTGCGGGATAAGTACTACACTGAGACATGGAAAACACCGACACGTCACTCACTGTCGCCACCCTGGACTCACTGGTGGGCAGGCAGTTCACGTCTGCCGACTGGGTCCTGATCGATCAGCAGCGCATTGATCGCTTCGCTGAGTGCACGGGCGATCACCAGTTCATCCACGTGGACCCCGAGCGCGTGGCGCGCGAAACGCCTTTCCCCGGCACGCTGGCACATGGCTTCCTGCTGTTGTCGCTGGCGGCCGGTCACCGGCAGCGCGACTTTCCCCCGGTGAGCGATGTGGCGCTGGTGCTGAACTACGGTCTGGACAAGCTGCGCTTCATCTCGCCGGTGCTCGCCGGAGCGCGCGTGCGCTACCACACCCGCGTGCTTGCAGCCGAACCGCGCGGCGCGGGCCGCGTGCTGCTGCGGCAGGAGGCGAAACTGGAAGTGGACGGCCAGGAAAAACCCGCACTGGTGGCGGAGCTGCTGGCTTTGTATATCGCGCGCGGTCAGTGACCGCGCGGACGGGCGGCGCACCGGACGGTGCACCGCAAGACCGAGCGCTCAGCCTACCGGCGAGGCGGCAGCCGCGTCGGAACCCAGCACCTGTTTCCAGCTTACCTCGGTGCCGTTGCGACGACCCTTCTCGACCAGCTTCAGTCCGTTGGCATCGATCGTCAGCGTGAAGGGCTTGTCATCAACAACGATCTCGCGCTTCAGCGGGCGCTCCAGCTTGGTGGTCATGGTTTGAGCCTCTTTGGGTAACCGTGGGAAGAATGGCCCAAGCCTAACAGCGCCTTGAGGCCTCCGAAAGGCCCTCAAGCTGTCGCATCAGCGCCACCTTGCAACAGATTTCGCTAGACTGCCCCTCCCCATGAAGAAGCAGAAAGCAGCGCGGGAAGCACCCGGCGCACCCGTTTCGGAGCGCATTCGGCGCCGGTTGCAGCGACAAGGCCGCCGCTTTCATGCCAATGACAATATTGCCGATGCCATCGAATCCGGGGAGCTCGAACAGCTTATTGACGAGGTCGCCGGCCGCATGCAGTCGGTGCTCGAATCGCTGGTGATCGACACCAGGAGCGACCACAACACGCAGGAAACGGCGCGCCGCGTCGCCAAGATGTACGTCACCGAAGTGTTTCGCGGCCGTTATTTTCCGCTGCCCGCCGTCACCGAATTCCCCAATGCCGAACGGCTCAATGAACTGATGATCGTGGGGCCGGTGAAGGTGCGCAGCGCCTGCAGCCATCATTTCTGCCCCATCATTGGCCGCGTGTGGATCGGGCTCATGCCCAACGAGCATTCCAATCTGATCGGGCTTTCCAAGTATGTGCGGCTGACAGACTGGATCATGACGCGTCCGCAGATCCAGGAAGAAGCCATCACGCAGATCGCCGAACTGCTGATGACCAAGGTGAACCCCGATGGACTTGCCATCGTGATGGAAGCCGATCATTACTGCATGCACTGGCGCGGCGTGAAGGACGATGACGCCAAGATGATCAACAGCGTCGTGCGCGGCTCCTTCCTCAAGGATCACACGCTGCGCCGCGAATTCCTGTCGCTGATCAAACTCAAGAGCTGAGGTAGTTATGCTGGTCCGCCTGCTGTACGCCAGTCGCGCCGCCAAACCACAGACCGCCAGGAACGTCGCCGCCATCCTGGCCGAATGCCAGAAGAACAATCCCCGGCACGGCATCACCGGCGTGCTGTGCTACAGCGACGACATCTACCTGCAGGTGCTCGAAGGCGGCCGCGACGCGGTGTGCGAAACCTTCAACGCCATCGTGCGCGACACGCGCCATGAGTCGGTGCGGCTGCTGAGCTTCGAGGAGATCAGCGAGCGCCGCTTCGGCAGCTGGAGCATGGGACAGGTCAACATCGAGAAGATCAACTCGACGCTGCTGCTCAAGTATGCCGAGAAGGCCGAGCTGAATCCCTTCACCGTCTCGGGCAAGGTGTCGATGGCGCTGCTCGAGGAATTGATCGCCACCGCGTCGGTGGTGGGCCGCTCGGCCTGAACGCTGCAACAGCAGCCAACCTGACTTGCCTGGTTCGACATACGAAACCCCCTGCCGGATCGGCAGTTGGCCCGATTGACCTGCTTCCGCGACACGCTGGCCCCGGTTACCGCATCTGATAGACTTTCCGCAGGTCTTTTCTTTCTCTTAACTTGGGGGATCGACAATGAAGCGTCTGTATCGCGTGGGTGTGGCGGCTGTTCTGGCGACCGTGTCCGTGGCAGCTCTTTCGCAGGGTGCTCCGGGCGGCCCGCCGAATCCGGCAGCCCAGGCCAAGACGGCCATCGAGACGCGTCAGGGTCTGTTCAAGCTCATGAACAACCAGAATGGTCCCATCACGGCCATGCTCCTGCGCAACCAGCGCGAACTGGACGCCGCAGTGGTCCAGCGCAATGCCGAACGCATGCAGATGTTCGCCGGCATGATCCCCGAGCTGTTCGCCCTCGACACGCGCCAGTTCAAGGACGTGAAGACGGCCGCGCTGGACGGCATCTGGGCCAGCCAGGCCGACTTCAAAGCCAAGGCCGACGCCATGGCCAACTACGCCGGCGCGCTGGCCGCGGCCGCGAAGTCGGGCGACAAGGAAGCCATGCGCAAGGCGGCCCAGGAGATGGGTCCCAAGGGCTGCGGCGGCTGCCACGATAACTATCGCGCCAAGCCGTAACGCGCCGCCCCTTCGGGGCTGCTGAAACGAAATGGCCGGAAGATTTTCTTCCGGCCATTTTTTTTGCGCCTGCTTTGGTCGCGAAGATTGCCGATCGACTGCTCAGTACGAGTAGTCGTCCACCGGCGGCGGTGGCGCCTGGCTCAGCAGCAGATACACGGCGCCCGCGCACAGCAGCGCGATGATCAGCGCCTTCAGAAGCTGCGAGCTGGCAATGGCCTCATGCGCCGGCACGATGTGTCCGGGCTTGTGGCCCGCGAGCATGGGGCCCACCAGGTTCTGGCGCTTGTAGAACACATAGAACAGGATGGCCAGCACATGCAGCGATACCACCCACAGCAGCACGTTGAAATTGATGCGGTGAAACTTGCCCAGTGACGCCGCAGTTTCGCCGCTGACCGCGGGGTGATACGGCGCGGGCCAGATCTCCGTGTTGTCGATGAGGAACAATCCGGTAACCGCCTGCGCACCCACCATCAGCAGCATCAGCACCACCATCCACCCGCCCACCGGGTTGTGGCCGACGGCCGGCGCCGAATCGCGCTTGAACAGGCCACGTGCATACGAGGCAAATTTCGAGCCCCCAGCCAGGAAGGTCGAGAAGCGCGCATGCCTGGGACCGACGAAGCCCCAGATGATGCGAAAGGTGACCATGCCCAGGGCGAAATACCCGAGATAGAAATGGATCTGGATATAGGCCAGCGGTGTGTCGCCGATATTCAGGAATTCCGAACCGTTTTCGGCCGTGTACCAGGAGCCGGCGAGACTGATCGCCAGCAGCCAGTGAAACAGCCGCAGTGGCAGATCCCACACCAGGCGCTTCTCTTTCGTCATTACGAACTCGCTCCTCATTGCTGCAAATGAATCACCGCATCTGCGGCCACTGACCAGGGCAGACGGTTGACCTGGGCCCGGCGCCCTTGGTTCCGCTGACCGGGCAGGGAATTGTATGATCCCGGCCCCCATCGAACTCAATCGAAGACTTGACCCGGAACCGGGCAAGTTTAGCGATTGCCGCTACGGAGTACCCGCCCAGTGAAGACCAGCGACGCAATGGCCGAGATCCTCAAGCGCGAAGGCGTGAAGTATCTGTTCGGATACCCGCGCAATGCGTTGCTGGATGCGGCGGCGAAGAAGGACATCCGTACGATCATCGTGCGCCAGGAACGCACCGGCCTGCACATGGCCGATGCGGTATCGCGCATCACCCGCGGCAAGATCATCGGCGCCTTCTGCATGCAGCATGGCCCCGGCGCCGAGAATGCCTATGGCGGCGTGGCGCAGGCCTTTGCCGATTCGGTGCCCATCCTGGTGGTGCCGCAGGGCTATGCGCGCAAGAACATGTACCTGCCCTACAACTACAACTCCACGTTGCAGATGCGGGGCATCTCCAAGCATAACGAGCCCATCCTCATCGGCGCAGAGACGCCGCATGTGATGCGCCGCGCGTTCACGCAGCTGCGCAATGGCCGTCCGCAGCCCGTGGTTGTCGAAGTACCCTTCGACGCCTTCCTCGATGAGGTGCCCGAGCCGCTGGACTACACGCCGGTGTATGCCACCAGGGCGGCGCCGGATCCCGAATCGGTGGTGAAGGCCGCCAGGGTTCTGGCCGACGCGAAGAAGCTGGTCATCCACGCCGGACAGGGCGTGCACTGGGCCGATGCCTATCAGGAACTGCAGGAACTGGCCGAGCTGCTGGGTGCGCCGGTTTCCACTTCGCTGCCGGGCAAGAGCGCCTTCAACGAGCGTCACCCGCTGTCACTGGGTTCGGGCGGCCACGGCATCAACGGCCAGGTGTGGAAGTTCATCAGCGAGGCCGATGTGATCTTCGGCATCGGCTGCTCCTTCACCGAGAGCAGCTTCGCCATCCAGTTTCCGCAGGGACCTGGCAAGCGTTACATCCACTCCACCATCGACCCGGTGGATTTCAACAAGACGGTGCGCTCCGAGATGGGCCTGGTGGGCGATGCGAAGCTGGTGCTGAAGGCGCTGATCGCCGAGCTGCGCAAGACCATCAGCAGCAATCGCGATTCCACCAAGGTGGCCGCCGAGATCAAGGCGGTGGAAGCCGAGTGGATCAAGCTGTGGCTGCCCAAGATCAACAGCAGCAACAGCCCGCTGTCGCCCTATCGCGTGCTGCACGATCTGCAGAAGACGGTGGACATCGACAACACCATCATCACGCACGATGCCGGATCGCCGCGCGACCAGCTCGTGCCGTTCTGGAAGTCCACCACGCCGCTGTCGTACATCGGCTGGGGCAAGACCACGCAGCTGGGCTACGGCCTGCCGCTGGCCATGGGCGCCAAGCTGGTGCATCCGGAGAAGCTGTGCATCAATGTGTGGGGCGATGCGGCCATCGGCTTCACCGGCATGGATTTCGAAACGGCGGTGCGCGACAAGCTGCCCATCATGTCCATCCTGCTCAACAACTTCACCATGGCCATCGAGCTGCCCATCATGCCCAATGCCACGGAGCGCTTCCGCGCCACGGACATCTCGGGCGACTACGCCGCGATGGCGCGTGCCTTCGGCGGTTACGGCGAGCGCGTGACCAAGGCCGAGGACATCGTCCCCGCCATCAAGCGCGGCATCGAGCAGACGCAGAAGGGCGTGCCGGTGCTGCTGGAATTCATCACCGAGCAGGAAACGGAAGTCAGCCGTCCCTGGGTACAGGGCGGCAAGTAGGGTCTGATCGAACGCGAACGGCGGGCGGCGCAGGCCGCCCCGCCTTCAGGTCACGACCACTTCGACCAGTGTCGGGCGCGGCGCCGCCAACGCCGCGCGCAGCGCATTTTCCAGCTCCGCGGCGCGCGTGACCCGCACGCCCTCGCACCCCTGCGCCTTCGCAAGCTGCACGAAATCAATGCCCGGCAGATCGGTGCCCACCGGACTTTCGATGCCAAAGCGCTGCGAGAAGTGATGCAGTGCCTGGTAGCGCGCGTTGTTCACGATCACGAAGGTGATGGGCAGCTTGAGCTGCGCAGCGCTCCACAATGACTGGATGGCGTACATCGCGGAGCCGTCGCCGATCAGTGCAATGACCTTGCGGGCCGCGTTGCGGTCGGCCATGCCCAGTGCCACGCCCACGGCCGCGGGCATCGAATGTCCCAGTCCGCCACTGGCACAGGTGAAGAAGGATTCGGGGCGCGAGATGGGCAGATAGCGCTGCACCGGCCCGCGCGTGCTCGGCGCCTCTTCGACGATGATGGAATCCGCGGGCCGCAGGTCCTGCAGCGCTTGCACCAGCATGGCGTCGGTGAGCGGATCGGTGAGCGCCAGTCGCGGCGCCGCGGCCCTGCCCTGTTGTCCCGCAGGTCCGCCCGCGCGTGGCGTCGCGAGCAGAGCTTCGATCGACAATCCCACGCTGCCCACGATGGATTCTCCCGCCAGCGCGCTCGCCGCCCAATCCGGATCTTCGGTGAGCTGGAAGGCCTGGATGCCCGGCGGCAGGTACGGGCCATGTCCTTCGGCGTGGTAGGTGAAGATCGGCGCACCCATGGCGACCACCACATCATGCGGCGCGAGCCGCGCGCAGATTTCCTCGCGGAATGCCGGCAGTTGTCCGGCATACAGCCGGTGATCTTCAGGAAAGGAACAGCGACCGATGAGTGGACTGGTCCACACCACCGCGCCATGCATTTCGGCGAGGCGCACCAACGCATCCCAGGCGCCATCGCGATCCACGGCGCCACCCACGACGAATACCGGGCGCTGGCTCCTGCCCAGCGCCGCGGACAGACGCTGCAGCGCCGTGGCATCAGGCGCAATGCGTGTGGACACCTGGCGCGCATGCAGCGGCTCGGCCTCGGCATCCCAATCGTCGATGGGCACGGATACGAAGGTGGGCCCACAGGGCGGCTGCATGGCAAGGTAGTACGCGCGCGCAATGGCGGCTGGCACATCCTCGGCGCGCGCCGGCTCGCAGCTCCACTTCACATAGGGCTTGGGAAGCTCGGTGGGCTGAGTGGAAAAAAGAAACGGCTCCATCTGCAGCAGCGACCGGGACTGCTGTCCTGCGGTAATCACCAGCGGCGTGCGATTGCGATAGGCCGTGAACACATTGCCCATGGCATGTCCCACGCCCACTGCCGAGTGCAGGTTCACCAGCGCCGCATTGCGCGTTGCCTGCGCATAGCCATCGGCCATGCCCACCGCCACCGATTCCTGCAGGCCGAGCACATACGAAAAATCCGCGGGAAAATCCTTGAAAAGGGTCAGTTCGGTGGAACCGGGATTGCCGAAGATCCTGCGTATGCCGAACTCGCGCAACAGCCCGAAGGTCACCTCCCGCACTGTCGCCATGTTTGGCCTCCCTTCTGGCCCGTTTGTTAGAATGCGCAGTCTATGACTTTTGGGGTGGACGCGCTGTGAGTGAATCCGTTGTCGTCGGCAGGCTCGAGATTGCCAGTGCGCTGCATGCCTTCATCGAGAAAGAGGCATTGCCCGGCACCAAGGTCGAGCCGGCGCGGTTCTGGGCGGGCCTCGAAGCCATCGCCACGGAATTCACGCCTCGCAACCGCGCGCTGCTCGCACGCCGCGATGAATTGCAGGGCGCCATAGACGCGTGGTGGCGCGAACGCAAGGGCCAGGCATTCGACATCACCGCGCACACGGCCTTTCTGCGCGACATCGGCTACCTGGTCGAAGAACCCGCCGGCGTGAGCATCGACACGGCGAATGTGGATGCCGAAATCGCGAGCATCGCCGGCCCGCAACTGGTGGTGCCGGTCAGCAATGCGCGCTATGCGTTGAACGCGGCCAATGCGCGCTGGGTCAGCCTGTACGACGCCCTGTATGGCACCGATGCCATTATGGCGATCGATCCCGATGCCAGGGGCTACGATGCGGCGCGCGGCGCCCGCGTCATCGCCTATGCGCGCGCGCTGCTCGATGAAATCGCGCCGCTGACCACCGGCAGCCATGCCGATGCGGCGCGCTACTCCATCGAAAACAGCCAGCTCACCGTGTACCTGGTCAACGGCGATGTGGCCTGGTTGCGCGAGCCTTCACGCTATGTGGGCTGGCGCGGCACTCCTGCGCAGCCCACGCATGTACTGCTGCGCAATCACGGCCTGCATGTGGAACTGGTGATCGACCGCAATCACCGCATCGGCAGCACCGACGCGGCCGGCGTGGCCGATGTGATCGTCGAGGCGGCGATCACCACGATCCAGGATTGCGAAGACTCCGTCAGCGCAGTGGATGCGGCCGACAAGGTCGGCGTGTACCGCAACTGGCTGGGTCTGATGAATGGCGCGCTCTCGGCCAGCTTCCCCAAGGGCGGCAGCACCGTGGTGCGCAAGCTCAACGAGGACCGCCGCTACACCGACCCCAGGGGCCGCGAGCTCACGTTGCCCGGTCGCAGCCTGATGCTGGTGCGTAACGTGGGCCACCACATGAGCACCGACTGCGTGCGTTTCGATGGCGAGCCCATCTTCGAAACCCTGCTCGATGCCTGCGTCACGCTGGCCATCGCGCTGCATGACGCGCGGCGCTTCAAGCGCAACAGCCGCACCAGCTCCATCTATGTGGTCAAGCCCAAGATGCATGGCCCCGAGGAAGTGGCCTTCGCCAATGACCTGTTCGACAAGGTCGAGGATCTGCTGGAACTGCCGCGTCACACCGTGAAGATGGGCGTGATGGATGAGGAGCGTCGCACCAGCGCCAACCTGGCTGCCTGCATCGCGGCCGCGCGGCATCGCATCGTCTTCATCAACACCGGCTTTCTCGACCGCACCGGCGATGAAATCCACACCTGCATGGAAGCCGGTCCCGTGTTGCCGAAGGAAGAGGTCAAGACCCAGCCGTGGATTCGCGACTATGAGCGCCGCAATGTGCTGATCGGCCTTGCCATGGGCTTCTCGGGCCGCGCGCAGATCGGCAAGGGCATGTGGGCCATGCCCGATCGCATGGCCGACATGCTCAAGACCAAGGTGGGACATCCCATGGCCGGCGCGAATACGGCGTGGGTGCCCTCGCCTACCGCCGCGGCGCTGCACGTGCTGCACTATCACCGCGTGGATGTGGCCGCCGTGCAGCGCGAGATTGCAGGTCAGCCCATTCCGGACACCGACGCATTGCTCACGCCGCCACTGGCGCCTGAACTGCCGCTGCCCGACCAGATCCAGCGCGAGCTGGACAACAACATCCAGGGCATCCTCGGTTACGTGGTGCGCTGGATCGAGGCCGGTGTGGGTTGTTCGAAGGTGCCCGACATCCACGACGTGGGCCTGATGGAAGACCGCGCCACACTGCGCATCTCCAGTCAGCATGTGGCCAACTGGCTGCATCACGGGGTGTGTTCCGAAGCGCAGGTGCGCGACACGCTGGCGCGCATGGCGGCAGTGGTCGACCAGCAGAACGCCGGCGATGCCAGCTACCTGCCCATGGCGCCGTCGCTCAAGGGCAGCCTCGCATTCGCCGCTGCCTCCGATCTGATCTTCAAGGGCCGCGAACAGCCCAATGGCTACACCGAATTCATCCTGCATGCCCGCCGTCGCCAGTTCAAGGCGCGAACCTGACACCCAAGGACATCCATGCTCACGCTCAAGACCATTTCACTGGCCGATGCCAAAAAGATCGCCGCAGCCGCCTCGACCAAGGCTTCGGCCGAAGGCTGGAAGGTCGTCATCGCCATTCACGACAATGGCGGCAATCTGCTCTACCTGGAGCGCGCCGACGGCACGCAACTGGGATCCATCGTGGTGGCGCAGGAAAAATCACGCACCGCGCTGCGCTTCAAGCGCCCCACCAAGGTGCTCGAAGACACCGTGCTCGCCGGCCGCGTGCACATGATGTCGCTGCCGGGAATCACCTCAGTGGAAGGCGGCCTGCCGCTGATCGTCGATGGCGAGGTGGTGGGCAGCATCGGCGTATCCGGCGTGCAGTCCAGCCAGGATGGGCAGGTTGCCGCTGCAGGCGCCGCGGCGCTGACCGAACCTTGAGACCTGACTAAGGCGGTCTGGTCGCGTCCTTCTCGCGTTGCGCACGCTCTTCGGCGCGCGCAATCGAAACCGTCCAGTAGATGCCGAAGCCAAACAGGCCGATCAGCACCACCATCACCACGCCGAAGCCCCGCGCCAGGTGAAAGCCTTCGTAGATTCCCAGTGGCAAGCCGATGGCGGTGGTAGTGATCAGCAGCGGCTTGCCTATGCGCATGGCCCGCTCCGGCGCCATGCGCAGCTGAAAGTGCGTGTCACAGCAGTGTTCATGAATCAACGTTACGGCCTGATGCCCGGCGCGGCAAGCTGCCGTTGATGCCAATCAGGTTGAGTCCCCCACAGCGCAGGGCGCACAATTGTCGCGATACAGCAGCCCGCTCCAGAATGTAGTGAAAGGGGGTCTCATGAGCCACAAGGTCGCGCACTTCGTACGGATGACCATCATGCTGGGCGCTGCATCCGCTGCGCTACCCTCCCTGGCCGCCGATGACGAAATACTGCTCGATCAGGTCGTCGTCACCGCGCAGAAGCGCGAGGAATCGCTGCGCGACGTGCCGCTTTCCGTGGAGGCTGTCGCCGGCGAGAAGCTCGCCGACATCGGCGTGGTGCGGCTGGATGACATGAAGTCCTACGTGCCGAACCTGCAGATGACTGAAACAGGCATCGCCAACAACATCTATATCCGCGGCATCGGCTCCGGGCTGAACCAGGGTTTCGAACAGTCGGTGAGCATCTACCAGGACGGCATCTACCACGGCCGCGGCCACCAGGCGCGCATGCCCTTCCTCGACCTGCAGCGCGTCGAGGTGCTGCGTGGACCGCAGCCCATCCTGTTCGGCAAGAATGCCGTGGCGGGCGCCGTGAACCAGGTGGCCGCGCAACCCGGCAAGGAATTCGAGGCCATGGCGCGCCTGTCGCGCGATCTGGAACTGGATGAGACCGTGGCCAATCTCGTGCTGTCGGGGCCGTTCAACGACGTCATCGGCGGGCGCGTGGCGGTTTACCACCGGCACTCGAATGGTTATCTGCACAATGCGACGCTCGATACCGACGAGCCCCGGCGCAATGAATTCGGCGCACGCGCCATCCTGCGCGCCACGCCCACCGACGCGCTGGATATTTCGCTGCGCGTGGAAGGCGGCAAGTACGACTCGGACGGACGGCAGATCGAGATCTTCGGCGAAACGCCCATCACCACCGGCGCGCTGGCGCCGCTGAACCTGCGCTACAGCCAGATCGTCGGCGGCACCGTACCCTCATTCATCACGCAGGGGCGCAGCGCCTCGGCGCTGAACAACACCATCGACCATGTGCGCTCGTCGAATGGCGATCGCAGCAACACCGACAACTTCGAGTCGGCGCTCACCGTCAACTATCTCTTCGCCAATGACATCACGTTGACGTCGACCACCGGCTTCAGCCATTACAAGCTCGATGAGGTCTGCGACTGCGACTTCGTCGGCGCGAATATCTTCACCGCCGGCATCGGCGAGGAATACGACCAGTACAGCCAGGAGCTGCGATTCGCCTCGCCCACCACCGGCAACTTCTCGTGGATCGGCGGCCTGTTCTGGCAGCGTTACGAGCTCGATGAAACCGACTATCTCTATGTGCCCACCAGCAGCCTGGTGATGTCGGTGCTGGCGCAGAATCCGGCGCTGGGCGCCACGCCGCAGGCGCGCGCCGCGGCGGCCAGCCTGTTTTCCAACGCCGCCAATCCGCGCATCTTCGCGCAGAACAGCAAGTTGTATTCGGCTTTTGCGCAGGGCACCTGGAAGCTCAGCGACAGCTTCAGCATCACGGCCGGAGGCCGCCTGATGAAGGAAGACAAGGACGCCTACCGCATCACCCGCCTCACCTACGGCCTGGGCGGACCGGATCTGTCCACCGTGGCGCCCGCGCCGCTGCGTCCGGCCATTGCGCCGCTGTTCAACAGCGTGCTCGGCATCGTGCCGCACGCCGTGGCGGGCGATCGCAGCGAAACGAACTTCGCGCCGATGATCAACCTGCAGTACCGGACCGCAAATGACGCCATGTGGTATCTGTCGGCCGCGCGCGGCTACAAGTCCGGCGGCTTCGACGCGCGTTCGAACAAGCCGCCCCCCGCCCCCACCGGTCTGCCCGCCAGCTTCGGCGGCGGCTCGTTCGAGTTCGCCACCGAAAAGGCCACGAACTATGAGCTGGGCGTGAAGGCGGGTCTGGGCAGCAGCGCCGAGGTCAATGCCGACATCTTCCTCACCGACTACAAGGACCTGCAGACCAGCGCCTTCGACGGCGCCATCGGATTCAATGTGGGCAATGGCACCGCGCAGGTGAAGGGCGCCGAGTTGCAGACGCGCTGGAAGCCGTCGCGGCAGCTTCTGTTCACCGGCTCCCTCGCCTATCTCGACTTCGAGTGGAAGCGCTATTCCGGACAATGCTATTTCGACCGCCTGCTGGCGGCGCCCACGGTGTCGAACTGCGACTACTCCGGACGCACCAACCAGCTCGCGCCCAAGTTCACCGGCTACATCAGCGGCGAATACACCTGGGATGTGGGACCGAACCTGGCGCTGCATCTGCGCAGCGACGTGGTGCATTCGAGCAAGTACCTGCAGTCGCTGAATCTCGACCCCATGGCCACGCAGCCGTCTTACACGAAAATCAATGCGCGCCTGGCGCTGGGCGACACCAATGACCGCTGGGAAGTGGCCGTGGTGGGCCGCAATCTCACCGACAAGACCACGGTGAGCTATGCCGGTGACACCCCGCTGGCCTTCAGGCTGTTCAGCGCGCGCAGCTACTACGGCTTCGTCGATCCGCCGCGCGGCATCGCGCTCGAAGGCCAGATCAAGTTCTGATTTCTTCGCTGTTGCTGCATCGCCGCCCTGTGGCGGCGATGCCTTTGCGCTGGCGTCTACTGAAACAGCTTCGGATGGTGCCGGTCGATGTACCGGCGCAGCTGCTCCAGATCCTCCGGCGAAAGCTGCGAGGCGATGTTGGCGATCCGCGCACCCTCGGCACCGGCATTGCGCGTAGGCTCCGATTCCTTTCTGCCTGGCTCGGAGGCTTTGTTCTCCGGCGAAATCTCCGACATGGGTGCTCCTGCGTTGTCGTGCGCGCGTGCGCACCATCGCAGGGGAGCAGCCCCCAATGACCGCAAAACGATGCCCGACTGATACGTCTGGACTGTCGCATGCCGTGCAGGACGATTCTTACAAGGTGACGGCGTGCGGACGTAGTTACATATCGTACTTCTCATGCCAGCCTTCCATGTTTTGGGCGCGGCCGTCTGCTGCGTTGGGGTTCCAATGGCTCTGGTCAAAAGATCAAAAATCGCATCCAGCGTCTCCCGCACACCAGGTCCCACCGCCGCAAGCAAGCCGAATTCGCCACCCCCTAAAGGCACGCGACCGGCTCCTGCCGCTCCCCGTCATGACACCGCCTCGGAACGCATTGCCGCCGCCACGGAAGAACTGGCCAGCGGCCTGACGGAGTCCGCCGCGGCCACGCGGCAACTGGCTGAGTCGATGGCCCAGGTTGCCAGCGGGGCCGAAGAGGCAGCCGGCGCTTCCCAGGAGCAATCACATGCGATCAAGCGCATTGCCGCCTCGCTGGCGACGGCCAGGACGGAAGCCGAGGCATCCAGCCGCCGCACCGAAGCGGTCACCACGCTGCTCGCCGAATTCTCTGGTCGGATCGCCGGCTCGGTCCGTGCCATCGAGCGCAGCACGCAGCGGCAGACCGATGCCGCCTCGCTGGCGACCGAACTGGATGAGCGTGCGAGGGAAATCGGCGAGATCACCCGTGCCGTAAGCCGCATCTCGGATCAGACCAACCTGCTGGCCTTGAATGCCGCAATCGAAGCGGCGCGGGCCGGAGAACAGGGCCGCGGCTTCGCCGTCGTGGCCGACGAGGTCCGGACACTGGCCGAGACCTCCGATAAAAGCGCCCGGGAAGTCCAGACGCTGACGCAAACCATCCAGCAGGGCATCGTCGAAGTCAGCACCGGCCTGAAGAGCGCCGCGCAGGCAGCACTCAAGGATGCCAGTGCCGCCGTCAACGTCGCGCAGACGCTCGAGGCACAGCGGGAGAACATGGCCCGCATCAACGACAACAGTCGCGAGATCCTCACCACCACCGTCGAAGCCGAGCGCGCCGCCAACGAGGCCAGCAAGGGCGGCGAGCAAATCGCGGCGGCGGCGGAAGAACAGTCCGCAGGCGCGGTCCAGGCCCAGGCGGCCGTGGAGCAACAGGCCAAGTCGCTGGAGCAGGGGCAGGTCGCGGCCCAGGGACTGGCGTCGCTGGCCGAGGGAATCCGCACCGGCAAGGCCAATGCCATCGCGGTGGAGCAGATCAGCGCCGCCGCCGAAGAACTGTCGGCCTCCATTCAGCAGATGTCGGGCGCCGGCAGCGAGGTCATGGCCGCCATCGAGCAGATCAGCAAGGCGTCGCAATTGCAGTCGGCGGCCGCCCAGCAGAGTGCGGCGGCCCTCACCCAGATCGAAAAGAGTGCCCGGCTGGCACAGCACAATGGCAGCGCCGCCAACGAGCGCGTACGAAATCTCGAGACGGCGCTGAAGGATGGTCGCCACGCCATCGCGAACCTCGTCGAAGGCGTTGCAACCAGCCTGCAGACTACGCAGGCAAGCATGGCCAGCATCAGGCAACTGGAAGGAATCGGCCGCAGGATCGAGAAGATCGTCGACGCCATTGCGCTGGTGGCCGTGCAGACCAGCATGCTGGCCGTCAGTGGCGCTGTCGAAGCAGCACGCGCCGGCGAGGCAGGACAGGGGTTTGCGGTGGTATCCAACGACATCCGCAATCTGGCGCGCGAAGCGGCAGAGAACGTGGAGCGGGCCAAGGATACGGTACGCGGAATTCTCGACCAGATCGCCTCGCTGCGCGGCGAGTTCGAACAGATCATCGCGGCAGCCGACGGCGAGGTGCAGAACAATCGTTCCGTGTCCGCCGGCCTGCAGCAGATCGAACACGATGTACTGGCGCTGGGTCTGGCAAGCAGAACCATTCTGGAAGGCGCGGACAATATCCTGGCGGCCACCTCGGAAATGAGCAAAGCAGCGCGGCAGATCGCGGCCGCGGCCGAAGAGGCCAGCGCCGCGACCCGGCAGGCGGCAACCGCGGCCGCTCAGCAGTCACGCGGCGTGGAAGACCTCGCGGCGGCCATCGAGGAGATTGCAACGCTGGCCGTCGAGCTCAAGCGGCAGTCCGCATGACCACTTCGTGAGCACCGCAGCCGCAAGCTCGACCCGATTCCTCACCTTCGAGGTGAACGGGCAGCTGTATGCGCTGCGTGCCGATGAGATTCAAGAGGTCATCCGCCTGCCCTCGATGGCGCGTGTCCCGCAGGCCCCTGCCGCGTTGCTCGGCGTCGCCAACCTGCGCGGCTCGGTCCTGCCAGTAGCCAGCCTTGCCATCATGTTGGGCGGCGAGCTACCGCAGGCCGTCGCGGCATCGGCCATCGTGCTGGACGTGGGCAATCCGGTAGCCATCGTGGTCGACGCCGTGGCAACGCTCGAGTCGGCCGACCCGGCACAGATCGCAAAGCAGGAGACCGACGCAGCGCAAGCCACTTACTTTGTCGGCGCCTTCGCGGTGGCGGGCACACAACGAGTTGCCCGGATTCTCGACATCAAGACCCTGCTCGACCGATCCTTCGCGCGGCGCGCCACCCATCCGCAGCAGCGACAGCGCACCGGCACTGTTGGTGGCCGTCGTCAGACACAGGCTGCCGGCAACGTGGAGATGCTGGTGACATTCGAGGTGGCAGGCCAGGAATTCGCGCTGCCACTGTCGGCCGTGCAGGAGATCCTGCCAGCGCCGGCCGCGGTCACCGCCGTGGCGCAGGCGGAGGCGGCGATTCTGGGCATGACCTCGGTGCGCGATCGGCTGCTGCCGCTGCTTTCGTTACGTGCCCTGCTCGGATTTTCCTCCACCTCCGGCGCCGCGAATGACCGACAGAAGGTAGTCGTGGTCAACATCGGAAACGCGCAAGTGGGGCTGGTTACGGACCGGGCGCGCTCGATCATCGCGGCCCCGGGCAGTCGCGTTGATCCGGTGCCACCCGTGCTCGCCGCGCGCACGGGCGGCGAATCACGCATCCGCTCGATCTACCGCGGGGACGACGGAAAGCGGTTGATATCCATCCTTGCGCCCGAACTGTTGTTCCGGAACGAAATCATGCAGAGACTCACGCAGAATCGCCAGGCCGCTGCCGCGGCTCCGCAAGCCACACCGGGCACCGACGCCGAGCTCATTTATCTCGTCTTCCGGCTCGCCGATGACGAATTCGGTCTTCCCATCGATACCGTCGTGGAAGTGGCGCAGATTCCGCCACAGATCACCCGCGTGCCGCGCACGCCCAGGTTCCTGGAGGGCGTGGCGAACCTGCGTGGCGAGGCGTTACCCATCGTCGACCAGCGCCGGCGCTTCGACATGCCCGCGCTCGATGCCGTGGAGGGACGGCGGCTGGTCGTCGTGAGAACAGCCAGGCATAGGGCAGGAATCATCGTCGACGGCGTCAGTGATGTGCTGCGCGCCAGCGCGGCGCAGATCGAGCCGGCGCCGGAACTCACCGACGCCGTCTCGCGGCTGGTCAGCGGCATCCTCAATCTCGAAAAGTCGCGGCGCATGGTGCTGCTGCTCGATCCCGCCGAACTGCTGACACGGGCCGAACAGGGATTGCTCGACGCCTTCCAGACATCGCGAAAGAAGGCGAATGCGTGATCCGTGTGCTGGTGGTCGATGATTCCGCGCTGGTCCGCAAGCTCTTTGGTGAGGTACTGGCCGAGGAAGCGGATCTCGAGGTGCCGCTAGCGCGCAATGGCGTGGAGGCACTGGCGGAACTGGAGGGCTACCGTCCTCATGTCATCACACTCGACGTGCAGATGCCCGAGATGGACGGGCTGGCCTGCCTCGACCGCATCATGGTCCAGCGGCCCACTCCGGTGGTGATGGTGTCGTCCATTACCGCGGAGGGCGCCGAGGCCACGTTGAATGCACTGAAACTCGGCGCCATCGACTTCATGGCCAAGCCATCCGGCGCCGTATCGCTGCGCGACGACGAATTCGCGCCCATGCTGAAAAACAAGATACGCACCGCGGCGACGGCAAAAATGCCCGCCAGTCGCCGGTTGCGCGAACGCGTCCAGTTCCGCGCCGGCGGCGGATCCATGCCCCGGCAACGCCGCGTGGCCGACTCGGCAGACCCTGCTGTTGCTGCTGTGCCAGCCGCGGGTGAGGGTGTTGTATTGGTGGGCACTTCCACCGGTGGCCCGCCCGCGCTGGAAGCCCTGCTGTGTTCCATTCCCGCCAGCTTTGCGTGGCCCATCCTGGTTGCGCAGCACATGCCTGCCAGCTTCACCGGTCCGCTGGCGCGACGGCTGAACGATATGTGCGCGTTGCATGTCGTGGAGGCGGCCACTGCCCTGCCGCTCGAGCCCGGCAAGGTCTATATCGGTCGTGGCGATGCCGACATCCTGCTGTCCAGGCGTGGAGCGGACTTCGTCGTGATGCCGGCGCCGGCGAAGGCGGATTATCCCTGGCACCCCAGCACCGATCGTCTCGTGCGCTCCGCCATGAATTGCCTGCCGGCGAGCCAGCTTGTCGGCGTGCTGATGACGGGCATGGGCAATGACGGCGCCCAGGCCATGGCCGAACTGCGCGCGCAGGGTGGAGTCACCATCGCCGAGGCCGAGGAGACCGCCGTCGTGTGGGGCATGCCCGGCGAACTGGCCCGGGTCGGCGGCGCCACCTTCATCGTGCCGCTGCAGAAAATCGCACAGCGGCTCCAGTCAGTGGTACCCCTGCATGCCGCTCGTACTTAAGCCGCGAGAAGTATCCGCACAGGCCGCGCCGCAGGCCGGCGACGGACTTGCATCCCTTGCGAGCCCCGACGAGGACCTGCGCTGGAGCGCCGCACGGTCGGCAGCCGACATTCCCGGCAGCGCCGCCCCCCTGGCAGCAGCCCTGCGCAAGGAAACATCGCCGCGCGTGCGCGAGGCCATGTTCACCAGCCTGGCTCGCATCGGCGATACGACGGCAGCCGTGCAGACATTGCCGCTGCTGCGATCCGATGACGCCAACCTGCGCGCCGGGGCGCTCGACGCGCTGCGCATCATGATCGGCAACACGCGCGAACTGCTGCCGCCGCTGCTGGAAGATGCCGATGTCGACGTGCGCGTGCTCAGCTGCGAACTGGTGCGTACGCTGGCCGGCGGAGAGGCAACCGCGCTGCTGTGCGAAGTGCTGCGGCGCGAATCCGATCCGAATGTATGCGCGGCGGCGCTGGATGTGCTCGCCGAAGTCGGACAGAGCGACGCGCTGCCGGTCCTGGCGGCCTGCGCGATGAGGTTCCAGGACACGCCCTTTCTGGCATTTGCCTTCCAGGTGACCGCGGACCGGATCAATGGACACTCGCCACGCAACCGTGATTGAGTTTCCGCCGCTCACCGAGGAAGAACTCGAACGGTTCGGCGACTTCCTCTATCGCCGCACGGGCATGGTGTTCGCGGAAAACAAGCGCTACTACACCGAGCGGCGCATCGCCGAAAGAATGACCGAGACGGGCTGCGAATCTTTCCCCGTCTATCTTGCCCGGCTGCGCTCGGACATCGGGCGTGAGATCGAGCTGCTCATCAACGCCTTCACGGTGAACGAGACCTACTTCTATCGCGAAGACCACCAGCTGCAGTGCCTGACGAACAACCTGTTGGCCGAGCGGATCCGCGGCAGGACCAAGGAGGATTCGCTGCGCATCTGGAGCGTGCCCTGCTCCACCGGCGAAGAGCCCTATTCGGTTGCCATCTGGCTGCTGGAGAACTGGCCTCTGGGCGATCGCTACGAAACCGAGATCTGGGGATCGGACAACGACACACGGGCGCTGGAG
>JACZDC010120875.1_pt1 | contig 23166 bp, 16 predicted proteins | sample 8641791 | NCBI WGS metagenome assembly JACZDC01 (sample SAMN15324613, study PRJNA640507) | soil metagenome | isolation source: intercropping peanut in the second line | place: China: Luxin town, Laibin City, Guangxi Province | collected 2019-07-25 | depth 10cm m
CGCTCCACTGTGTTGGAGAAGGCAGGGGGCACTGCAAGATGACAATGTGGTTCGAGGGCTCACCGGGCCAGTGCTACGGAACTTCTCAAAGCTCCACGGAGCTCGATCTCGACTGGGGTAGGTGGGCCGTCGTGACGGGCTTCGAAGTCACTTCGTATTGCCACCCCATCATCGAGCAGTTCGACTCGCAACCTGCCTCCTGTGGGGATGTAACGCGGTAACTCACCGGCCTCCCACCACGAGGCCGACCAGAACTCGGCGAGACTTCGCGCATTCTGTCCTGGAGCGCGGAGTCCCGAGGCGTGAGCTTCGGACCACGAAAGGTGTAGATCGGGTGCACGACCCCTAGCGCAAGGAGCAGGTGTCGGCAGCGCAGCATTTGGATGTATACTATCAAAGTCTTCCTTCATCCGCTCTTGTTGAGAGGAGTCCTCCTATGCGCGTGCCGGCTCTGATCGTGTCTTTGTGTCTCCTCTTGGGCTTTCCAGTCGTCGCCCGATCTCAGGATTCGGCTTGGCCTTCTCTCGATCAGCAGCTCGAGGCTGGTCGCGTCGCCCCCGGCAGCGCCTTGCAGCGGCTCATCGAGGAAAATCAGGACTTCGACTTGCTCCGGCCGGCAGAGGCGAACGATACGCTTCCACTGCCTCTCTGGTTGCGCTCGTTGTGGCGCAAGGAACATCCGGATCTGGAATACCGGAGAGACGATCCGACGGGCGGCTATCCACGTGCCCTGCAGGACGCCTACGACTGGATGCTCGCACACCAGGATCTGCTGCCGGACGAAGCCGATCCGAACGCCCCGATGGCAAATCTCCAGGTGACGGTCGGCACCCCTGAGAGACGGATCTCAAGTCCACTTCTCACCCGCAGCGAGCCGGACCTTCGCGTCAATACCTGGGACCCTTCCCAGATCGTCGCCGCTTCTAACAATCTCAAGGGATCGGGACGGCAGGCCGAGTACTATTCCACCGATGGCGGCCGCACCTGGAGCGAGACCACGCTTCCACTCGTCACTCCTGACGCGCTTCACTCCAGCCCCACCGTCGACTGGACGTCGGATGGAACGGCCTGGTCCTCCACGATCGGCATCACCGGTGCCGCGCATCCGAGTCTGCGCCTGCGTCTATATCGTTCGACCGACAACGGCGCCACCTGGGTTTTCGACAGCACGATCTCCGGCAACCAGACGGCAGCAGACAAGCAGAGGACCTGGGTCGATCACAGCCCGGCTTCTCCCCATGTCGACAATCTTTACGCCATCTGGCACAACGGCCGGCAGGTCTTCATGAACCGCAAGACTCGGAACGGCAACTGGGGCGCACCGATTCAGGTGAGCGGCCCGGAGACGACGGGCACCGGCATTGGGGCCGATGTCAAGACCAATGGCGCCGGAGTGGTCTTCGGCTTCTGGCCTGATACCGGCAGCCGCAGGATCTATATGGTCAAGTCGACTAATGGAGGCCAGACCTGGTCGAAACCGAAGGCGGTGGCCGCTACCTTGGACAGTCTCGATATCGGCATTCCCGCCATGAACCGCCGGCGGGCTCCCGTATACGTTTCGGCGGCAGCGTACAGGACGACGACGAGAGATCTGGTCTTCGTTACCTGGACCGACCTGTCGGGTGCGATGGGGTGCCGTACGGCCCGTGACGAACCGCGGAGCGACTCCGCGTCCGACTGCAAGACCCGCGTCTGGTTCACTCGTTCCATCGATGGTGGAGACACCTGGAGTCCCAAGCGTGCGATCAACAATCAGGCGGCAAGGAACGATCAATTCAATCAAGCCCTGACCGTCGACGAGGCCACCGGGCGGCTGGCGGTCATCTACTACGATTCTGTCGGGCAGACCCGAACGCAGACCAACGTCTGGTATCAGTCCTCTGCGGACCAGGGAGCGACCTGGAGCGTGCCGTTCCGGATGACCTCGCGGTCGACGGACGAGTCGGCGCCCGCGGCGGATTCCAAGAGACAGTACGGTGATCACAGCGGTCTTTCCGGCCATGCCGGCACGTTCTTTCCGACGTGGACCGATCGGCGGGAGGGGGGAAGAGAGCAGATCTGGACCGCCGCCCTGCTCGACCCACTGGGTTGCGCGGCGCCCGCCGCACCGACCGAACTGCGGGCCTCGGCCAATGGAGTCGGCCGGATCGACTTGACCTGGAACCCGTCCGCAGGGGCCCAGGAATACAGGATCTATCGGGCTACCGCGAGCGACGGGGTCTTTTTCCCGATCGCCAGCGTCGGCGGGACTGCGACGTCCTATGCCAACACCGGCCTGATCGGTGGTACTACCTACTTCTATGTGGTGCGCGCCGCGGTGGCTGCGTGTGAATCGAGCGCCTCGAACCAGGCTTCGGCCACGGCCCAGAGCGGCAACTGCACCAACACGTCCCTCTATAATCAGAATTTCGAGAAGGTGACCGGCCTGGCAGGCTGGTCGTTGGGTACCTTCGACGACTACACCAATATTGCCGACTGGCGAGGAGTCCAACTCTGCAAGTCGTACAGTGGCCTGCTGGTGTTTCGCTTCGGCGGTGTCGGGTGTACGGAGGACTACGGCCCCAACGTCTACGCCTTTGCCCAACCCGGAGGGACTGCAGGCATAACGGTGCCAACAGGGGCGAGCAAGGTGCGGCTCTCCTTCTGGCATCAGTTCGACTTCGAGAACGGAGCGGACGGAGGTCTGATCGCGGTGTCGCTTGACGGTCAGAACTACAAATACATTCCGGACTCCGCCATTTCGGGATTTGGGTATAGCGGGCGGGTTACGGACGATGGCGTCTTCTGCAGCCACCCCAGCGGCATCAAGAACATCCACCTGTTCACGGGCGAATTGCGCAAATGGTCCAACACCATTGTGAACCTGGACGCGGTCTGCGACCTCGTTTCCGGAGGAGCCGGAGGCTGCGCCGGACATTCGGTCCGCATTGGGTTTACCGTTTTCTCAGATTGCCTTGCAGTCGACGACGGTTGGTTCATCGACGATGTGCAGGTTACGGCCTGTGTGCCCTAGCAGCCTGAGTCGGTATCGATATCCACGGTCAACCAGAGGAGCGCCGCCACGAGGCATACTCCGGACCAGAACACGAGCGTCCCGTTCCAACCCCAGGCCGCGGACATCCTCGGTACGAGCCAGATGGAGAGGACGCCGCCGAGATTCCCCATCAGATTGAGCATGCCGGCCGCCGCCCCTGGGCTTTCTGCTCCGAGAGCGGTCGCGGTCATGAAGAACGGCCCCTCGGCTCCGTTCACGCATCCGGTCGACAGGCTCAGGGCGAGGATTGCGAGGATCGCGCTGGGAAGAATCGCTCCTGCCGTCACGAAGCCCGCGGCGGCAAAGAGGCACGTCATCGCGGCGCGACGCCGCGCCCGCGCGGAGCCGATGCGACGGCCGAGGCGATCGGTCGCCAGCCCGATGAGCGGCGCGAGCACGAGGGCGGCGAGACTTGGCAGGCCTCCCCAGCGGCCGCTGGTCAGGACGGTGAAGCCGCGCCCCTCCGTCAGATAGCGGAAGAACCAGAATACAAATACAAACCAGACGGCGGAATGCAGCAGGTAGGCGATCGAGAGGCGCAGCAGAGGAGCGTTTCGGACGAGGACGCGCAACTCGGAAAGGGAACCGTGCCTCACTGGATCCTGCTGCTTCAGATGTGATGGCCGTGGCGGCATCAGCGCTACCCAGGCGAGGGCGGTGACAGTCGCGATGACGCCGCTGAGCCCGAAGACCGCGCGCCAGCCGAACCTCTCCATGACGGGCGCCATCAGGAGCGGAGCCGTGGCCGCACCGAGGCTCGCCGCAGCCACGTAGAGAGCCGTGGCGAGCACGCGCTTCGTCACCGGTACGTGGATCATGACCGCCATGGCGGCCACCGGGAAGACCGCGGCCTGGGCGATGCCGAGCAGCACCCGGGTGGACACGAGCGTCAGGGCGGCTCCCTCGTGGGGCATGGCGCTCGTGAGGAACGACGCGACGCTGCAACCGGCCAGCGCGAGCGCGAGCGCCGCCCGCTCGCCGAAGCGCTCGCCGAACATGCCGGCCGGCACTTGAAATAGAGCGTACGTGAGCTGAAAGGCCCACGCCGTGATGGCTCCCATTTCGATCATCGTAAGCCCCATGGCCGGAGCCATGCGCTCTTGCGCTACCGCGACATCCGAACGTGCGAGGTAGGCGACGCCCGAGACCAGACAGAGGAGAAGGATGACGCGCCAGGAGTGCGGCACGAAGGTGGGAGGGGACAGCCTCGTCTGTTCCACTGTTTCCAAAGATAGCATCGTTTGGCTGGAGGGCTGTAGAATCGGGTGGCGGAGCTCTGAATGAAATTCAATCGAGTCCTATTGACTGTCCTGATTCTTGCCGTAGGACTTTCCACGCTCGCCGCTGCGCCGGGGCCGGAGGCGGAGATCGCTCAGCGCATTCGCGCCCGGTTGGACGCCTATCGCCAGGGCGACGCACGCCAGTGGGCCACGTTCGTGGACGACGACTGCGTCTGCGCCGCGGAGACCAAGGCGGACATCCTCAAGGCGATCGCGAACCGCCCGCCGGGCGTCAAGAACTGGTATGGCGACATTTTCGACCTCAAGGTCCATCTCCATGAAGACGTCGCCGTCGTTCGCTACCGGACCAGCGAGTACACGGAGGTGAACGGCCAGCTGAACACGCTGGAGGAGTGGAGGACCGAGACCCATCTCCGCCGGGATGGCCGCTGGATTCTGATCGCGGCGGCCGAAAACCCCATTCCACCGGAACCGAAATCCATCGATCTCCCGCGGGAGGTGCTCGCCAGGTACGTAGGGAAGTACGAGTACACGCCGGGTTCGGTGGACGTCGTCACCCTGGAAAACGGTCGTCTGTTCGTCCAGCCGACCAGCGATCCCAAGGTCGAGCTTTTTCCCGAGAACGCCACGACCTTCTTTGCCAAGGGAGAGGCGTGGCGGATCGTGTTCCGGACCGATCCGCAGGGAGTCGTCACGTCCCTCGTCTTTCGTCAGCAAGGCCAGGAGTACGTCGCGAAGCGCCTTCCGTAGAGGGGCCGGGCCTTTGATAGGCTCCCGGTCATGACGAACCCAACCCAACCCCGCCAGCTCGGCGCCACCGGTCCGACCGTCTTCCCTCTCTCCCTGGGCTGCATGGGCATGTCCGGGATGTACGGGCAGTCCGACGAGCGCGAGAGCATCGCCACCATCCATGCCGCGCTCGACCGCGGCGTCACGCTGCTCGACACGGGTGATTTCTACGGGCAGGGCCACAACGAGATGCTGATCGGCCGCGCGCTGCGCGAGTGGTCCGGCGACCGCAGCAAGGTCCTGCTGTCGGTCAAGTTCGGCGCCCTGCGCGCGCCGGACATGAGCTTCGTCGGCATGGACACGCGGCCCGCGGCGATCAAGAACTTCCTGGGTTACAGCCTGAACCGCCTCGGCGTGGACCACATCGACGTCTACCGTCCGGCGCGCCTCGATCCGTCGGTGCCGATCGAGGAGACGATCGGCGGCATCGCCGACATGGTGAAGGCCGGGTACGTGCGCGCCATCGGCCTGTCCGAGGTCGGACCGGAGACGATCCGCCGCGCCGCGGCCGTGCATCCGATCGTCGATCTCCAGATCGAATACTCGCTGATCAGCCGCGCTCCCGAGGCCGCGATCTTCCCGCTGCTCGACGAGCTGGGCATCGCCGTCACGGCCTACGGCGTGCTGTCGCGCGGCCTGCTCAGCGGCTCGAAGCCGGCGGGTCCGGGCGACTTCCGCGCGCACCTGCCGCGCTTCCGCGGCGAGAACCTGGAGCGCAACCGGCCACTGATCGAGGCGCTGGAGCGGCTGGCGGCGGAGAAGGGGATCACCCCTTCACAGCTCGCCATCGCCTGGGTGCTGGCGAAGAGCGAACGCATCGTGCCCGTGATCGGCGCGCGCACCCGCAGGCAGCTCGAGGAGTCGCTGGGCGCGCTCGACGTGACGCTCTCGGCCGAGGAGCTGGCGCGGGTGGAGCAGGCGGTGCCCGCGTCCGAGGTGGCGGGCACGCGCTACGACGAGCACCAGATGCGGATGCTCGACAGCGAGCGCGCCTGAGCTCAAGGGGAAACACATGCGATCGTCCCGGCTGCTCGCCTCTCTCGCCCTCGTCCTGTCGTCCTGCGCGCCCGCCGTCCAGACGCCGGTGTCCCAGCCGGCCGCGACGGCTTCGCGCGTGTCGGAGCTGGCCGATGCCTATCTGGCGTCCTATCTGAAGGCCTTCCCTGAGAACGTCACCTGGTTCTCCCTGCCTGGCGCCCGGCACGATCGGCTCACCGACAACTCGCCGGAGGGGCTGCGCGCCTGGCGCGAGGCCGAGGACCGGTTTGCCGTCCTGCTGGCCGGCATCGAGCCCCAGCCGGTTCTTGGCACTCCGGACTGGGTGACCTTCGGCTTTCTGCGCGAGGCGCTCGAGTCCTCCCGTGGCTTGCGCGTCTGCCGCAACGAGCTCTGGCCCGTGAACCAGATGGCCGGCTGGCAGGGGAACTATGCCCAGCTCGCAGGGGTCCAGCCCGTGGGCACCCCGGACCTGCGCGAGCAGGCTCTGGCGCGTTGGCGCGGCCTGCCGCGCTTCATCGACCAGGAGATCGCCAACCTCCGCGAGGGCATCCGCCTGGGGTACAGCACCCCGAAGCGGAGCGTCACGCTTGTGATCGAGCAACTCGACGGGCTCCTCGCCCTGCCGCCCGAGCAGTCGCCGTTCTACAGTCCCGCCGAGCGCGATGACGATCCGGCCTTCCGCAAGGCCTGGCTGGAGCTGGTCCGCGACGAAATCTACCCCGCCGCCGGACGTTACCGCGACTATCTGCGCGACGAATACCTGGCGGCCGCCCGCGAGCCTCTCGCCGTGTCCGCCAACCCGGACGGCGCCGCCTGTTATGCCGCCTCCCTGCGCTTCTACACCACCCTCGAGGACTCGCCCCGCGCGGTCTTCGAGCGCGGGGAGCGGGCGATCGCCGCGCGCGAGGAGCGGATGAAGGAGATGGGCCGCGAGCTCTACGCCACCGGCGATCTCGCAGAGATCCGCCGCCGGCTGAGCGACGACCCGGCGGACAGGTTTTCCTCGCGCGACGAGATCCTGAGCTACTCGCAGGCGGCGGTGGAGCGCGCGAAGCGCGCCGTGCCGCAGTGGTTCGGCCGAGTGCCCCGGGCCGACGTGGTGATCCGGGCCCAGCCGGAGCACGCCGAGAAAAGCAGCTTTTCGCAGTACCTGCCCGCCTCGGAGGACGGCAGCCGGCCCGGCACCTATGAGATCAACCTCTACCGGCCCGAGGTCCAGCGCCGCGGCGGCGTCGAAATGACCGCTTTCCACGAAACCTGGCCAGGGCACCACATGCAGATCGCCCTGGCCCAGGAGCGCGCCGGAGCCCACCCCGTCACCCGTTTCCTGTTCAACTCCGGCTTCGTCGAAGGTTGGGCGCGCTATTGCGAAACGACCCTCGCCGACGAAATGGGCCTCTATTCGTCCGACCTCAACCGGCTCACCGCGAGGTCCGCCCTGCCCAGCGGCATGGTGCTCGACACCGGCATCCATGCCTTGGGATGGACGCGGCAACAGGCCATCGACTATCTCCTTGCGAAAAGGCCCAGCATCACCCCCGAACGCGCTTCCACGGCGGTCGACCGCATCTCGGTCCTCCCGGGCCAGCTCACCAGCTACGACGTCGGCGAGCAGGAGATCGTGGCCCTGCGCGACGAGGCCAGGAAGGTCCTGGGCACGCGCTTCGACGCGCGCGCGTTCCACGACCGGGTGCTCGAGAACGGCTCGATCACCCTCGGCATGCTCCGCGAGGTGATCCACCATTGGCTCGCCACGGAATCGGGGAACGAGCGCTAGGCAATACAAATCGCCGGCACCCATCCGAAGGGGACCTCCCCTTCCGCGCGCGGGTGCCGGCGGGCTTGCGCGCTTTGCGCGCGTGAAGGAAACGCGCGCACACCCCCTGAACGCTCCAGCGGAGCGATTCTTAACTTCGTCTCAGGAAGACCCGCAGGAAAACCCGGCCTCGCGGTTTCCAGGTCCAGAAATCGAGACTGGATCGCCGGTTCGGGGTCCACAAAGCCGGATTGCCGGCAAGGGAGACCTGAGCATGGAATCGAGGAGACGGAAGTCTTCCATGGGACTCGTGTTGCTTCTTCTGGCCGCCCCCGTCGCCGTAGCGACCGCGGCGACCGTGGCGATCACCGCCGCTGAAGCGCCGGCGGGTTTCGACGACGTGACGAACGACATGGTCTCGCAGTCGCAGTTCGATGCGGACCGCGAGGTCTTCGAGGAGCGGGAGCTGGCGGAGGACGGCCTCGGACCGACGTACAACGCGCAGGCCTGCGCCGAGTGCCATGAGAACCCGGTGACCGGCGGCAGCAGCCAGGTGACGGTGCTGCGCGCGGGCCGTTACGACGGCCGCCGCTATATGGATCACTCCGGCGGCTCGCTGATCCAGGACCGCGCGCTCGACGCCTCCATCCAGGAGCGGGCGCACCCGATGGACAACGTCCGCACCTTCCGCGCCTCGGTGAGCGTGCTCGGCGACGGCTTCGTGGAGGCGATCCCGGACAGCGCGTTCGCGGACATCCAGGCGCGCCAGCCGGTGGGCCTGAAGGGGACGATCATCCAGGTGCCCGTCCTGGAGGCGCCGGGCACGACGCGGATCGGCCGCTTCGGCTGGAAGAACCAGCACGCGAGCCTGCTCTCGTTCTCGGCCGACGCCTATCTGAACGAGATGGGGATCACGAGTCCGCTCCAGCCCACGGAGAACACGTCGAGCGGCAATTCGGTGGCCGTCTGGGACCTGGTTTCCGATCCCGAGGAGGCGCCGACGGCCGCGGAGCCGGCCGGGCCGGACGTCGAGGCGTTCGCGCGGTTCATGCGCGCCACCCGGGCGCCGGGGCGCGACGCCAATCTCGCGCGCTCGGCCGAGGCCCAGGCCGGCGAGCAGGTCTTCAATCAGCTCGGCTGCCAGCATTGCCACACGCCGGCGATCACCACGGCGCCCGCGGGCACGCCGATCAATGGCAACCGGTTCGTGGTGCCGGCGGCGCTCGGCGCAAAAGTGATCCATCCGTACGGTGACTTCATGCTGCACGACGTGGGCACCGGCGACGGCATCGTGCAGAACGGTGGAGAAAGAACGCGCAACATGATCCGCACGGCGCCGCTCTGGGGTCTGCGCACGCGCTCGCGGCTGCTGCACGATGGCACGGCGCTGACGCCGAACGAGGCCATCCTGCGCCACGACCGCGAGGCCCGGATGGTGGCGCAGGCCTATCAGCGCTTGCCCAAGGATCAGCGCGACCTGCTGATGGCGTTCCTCAACTCGCTGTAGCCGGTCATTTCGACGTAGCCCTTGCCCGGCGAAGAGCCTTCGAGCTTCACGGCTCCTTCCCAGTAGCGGAACGAGACGTCCAGCTCCTGGTCGGCGAGCAGGGGCTCGATCTTCACGTCGATCTGTTCGGAAGGGATGCGAAGGCGCCAGCCGGACGGATAGCTGGCGCCGCTCCGCGGGCTTTGCCAGCGGTCGAGCACCTGGAGCTGGAAATCCGATCGGTTCAGATGCCGGGTCTGTCCAGCAAGACCGATCACGGTGCCGTTGCTCGACGGATCGACGCTGCCGTCCGTGCGCCGGAGTTGGTAGAGCATGAGATCGCGGCCGTCCGAGAGATGGAGCGCGAACCAGTCCCAACCGATCTGATCCGTGCCGAGCGCGCTGGTGCTCCACTCGCGGTCCATCCAGGCGAGGCCGGTGACGTTGAATTGTTCACCTTTCAGGCGGATCGTGCCCGCGGCGGGCATGCGGGTGAGCGAGTAGTAATAGGACGCGTTGCCCGGCTCGGGATTCTTCTGGCTCAGCCCGCGGTCTCCTTGAAGGGTCGGCGGCTTGCCGGGCTGGAGTGTGAGATCGATCGACGCGCCGTCTTCCGAAGCCCGCAGGCGCATGGCTTGGCCGACCCCTCCAGACATCTCGGCGGACCAGTCTTCCAGCCAGACGCGGAACGGCGAGCCCTGGGCGCCCGCGAGCCCGAGCGCGCCTCGGTTCCAGCGCTCGAACGAGTGGAAACGCTTGCCTTCGACGTCCGTGATCGTGAAGTGGGCGAGATACGCCTGGCGCGAGGCCCATTCGGAGGATCTCGGCGCCATGGTCGGCGCCAACGCTGAGCGGAAAAATGTGAGCTGAAACCCGAGCTCGCGGCCTTCGCGGGTGGTGAGGTTGCCGGTGTAGTACCACCACTCGGTGCGGAACTCCGGGTGGGGTCCGTGGTCCTCGGGGAAATGGAACGGTCTCGGCTCCAGCGCCTTGGCGTAGCCTGCGGTGTCGGGCGAGCGCAGCGCGCTGGCCACGGAGATCGAGGCGCTCGGCAGTCGCTCGGGCTCGCGGCAGGCGACGAGGGCGAGCAGGAGGAGTAGAAAGGCTTTGCGCATCATTCTTCCCGCAAAGCCAGCGCCGGGGAGGTGCGGGACATCTTCCAGGCGGGGTAGATGCCGGCGAGGAGCGCGGCGCCGAGCGCCAGAGCCAAGGCTCCGAGGAGGATCGCGGGGTCCACCTCCATGCGGATCGTCCAGCCGAAGGAGCGGCGGTTGACCACGAAGATCATGATCGCGGCGAGCGCGAGTCCCACCGGCAGCGAGAGCAGGCCGGCCGCGAGACCCAGAAGACCGGTCTGCGAGGTGACGAGGTGCCAGACCTGGCCGGGCGTCAGGCCGTTGGCGCGCAGCACGCCCAGCTCCCGCGCCCGTTCGAGCTGCAGCGCCATGAGCGCCGAGAGCACGCCGATGAAGGCCACCAGCCCCGAGACCATCCGGAGCACGCTGGTGATCCGGAACGTCCGGTCGAAGATGGTCATGGAGACCTTCTTGAGCGCCCGGTTCGACTGGATGCTCAGGCCCTCGCCTCCGGGCTCCCTGGCGAGCGCGGCGCGCAGCCTCTTGATGGTCTCTTCCACGTTCCCGCCGGGCTTCAGGTCCACGGAAAAGCCCGTGAGGGGCCGGTCTTGCCAGTGCCTCAGGTAGGTTTTGCGGCTCATCAGCACGAGGCCCCGGTCCGAGGCGTAGTCGTAATAGACGCCGACGACGCGGAACTCGCGGTCTCCGGCGGCCGTCCGCAGGCGGATGCGATCGCCCGCGGCCACGCCCCGGCGGTGGGAGAACGGCTCGGAGACCACGACCGCGTCCTGGTCCTGGAACGCCGGCCAGGCCTCGGACGACTTCCCTTCCTTGAGCTCGTAGCCGGACAGGCCGCGCAGGTCGGTGCCGAGGACGATCAGCCGCACCGGGCCGTCTTCGGAAGGCAGCTCCGTGCGGCGCAGGAGGTTGACGCGTTCGATGCCGGGCAGCTTCGCCATGCGCAGCGCCACGTCCGGATCGAGATCGCCGCCGCTGAAGCCGCCGGCCCGGCTCGGCGTCCCGAGATAGATGTCGGAGCGGAGCGTGGCGTCGAGCCAGCGCACCACGGTGCCTCGGAAGCTGTCGATCATGACCCCGATGCCGATCGTCGCCGAGACCGCGATGACCAGCGCGGCGATGGCCACGGCCGTGCGCGAGAGCGACGCGACCACGCCGCCGGCCGCCATCCGGCCGAGGATGCCGAAGAGCCTGCCCATCACCGGCCGCAGCAGGCGGACGAGCGCCACCGTGGCGCCGGGCGCGAGCAGGGCCGCGCCGAGGATGACCGCGAACAGGCCGGCGAAGCTCACGATCAGACCCTTTCCGCCTCCCGAAGGGATTGCGAGGAGGACTCCGCCCAGCGCGAGCATTCCGAGACCGGCCAGGGTCACGCGGGGGAGGACGCGGCGCAGGCGGACCTCTAGGGCCGACCGGCTGAGCACGGCCCGGGGCGGCGCGTTCGTGGCTTCGAGCGCCGGCGCGAGCGCTGCCGTCAGCGTGGCGCCGATCCCGAGCACGCCGCCCTTGACCAGCACGGCCACGGGCACGGCCAACTCGCGCACGGTGACGACGAAATAGAGGTCGTTGATCGTCTGCGTGACCAGCCGCACCAGCTCGCGGGCGAGGAGCACGCCGACGCCGAGCCCGGCCGCGGTGCCGGCCACGGCCACGACCGCGGCCTCGCCGAGGACCAGCGCGAAGATCTGGCCGCGGGTCACGCCGATCGCCCGCAGCGTGCCGATCAGCGTGCGGCGCTGGACGACCGAGAAGACCATGGTGTTGTAGATGAGGAAGACGCCGCAGACCAGCGCCAGCAGCGACAGCGCGGTCAGGTTGAGCCGGAACGCCTGCGTCATCTCCTCGGTGGTCCGGGTGCGCGAGCTGGAGCGGAGGATCTGGGCGCCCGGAGGCAGCACCGAAGCGGCGCGCTGGATCTCTCCATCCGGCAGGATGAGATCGATCCGGTCGAGGCGTCCGACCCGGCCGAGGACCTCCTGGGCGGCCGCGATGTCCATCACCAGCAGGTCGGCGAGCGCGTTGCGGGTGCTCTCGTCGCGCGGCTCCAGGACGCCGATCAGCTCGATCGTCCTGGGCGAGGCGCCGGAGCGGATGGAGAAGGACGAGCCGGGCTCAAGACCCATCTCCGCGGCGGTCGTGGCGGAGAGCAGGCCCGCGGCCGGCCGGGTCAGGAGCGGTCCGAGGTCGACCGAGCTGCCTTCCTCGCGGGTCCCCTTGGAGCCGCCGGCCAGATAGGGGCGGAACGGTCGCTCCGAGAACGGGTCGACTCCGAGGAGATGGAGCATCCGGCCGGGCCGGCCCGGCTGTCCCGGCTGTCCAGGGACGAGGACGTAACCTTCGACGACCGGGGCGGCCGGGATGTCGGTCTCCAGGACCAGGCGGCGGAACGCGGAGTCCGGGAGACCTTCGGGGCCGCCGACCACCTGGTGGGTGGCGCGCCCGGACACGGCTTCGCTGGAGAGCGAGAAGGCGCGCGTGGCGCTGGCGTTGGCGAGGTCGATCGAGACGATGACCGCCACGCCGAGAGCCACGCCGAGCACCGCGAGCCCGAACTGCCACGGGTGGCGGAGGAGGTAGCGCAGGCTGGAGCGTCGCAGCAGGGGAGCGCTCATGGGGCCTCTACGAGTTGGCCGTTCTCGACCCGGAGCACGCGGTCGGCGAGGCCGACCACCTCCTGGCCGTGGGTGACCATGACCATGGTCTTGCCCGCCTGCCGCGTCAGGCGGTCGAGGATCTCCAGCACCTGCAGGCCGGTCTCCAGATCCAGGTTGCCGGTCGGCTCGTCGGCGAGGACGAGCAGCGGATCGTGGGCCAGGGCCCGCGCCACGGCCACGCGCTGCTGCTCGCCGCCCGAGAGCCGGTCCGGATAGCTCGCGGCGCGGTCGGCGAGGCCGACCTCGGCGAGCAGATCGAGCGCCGCCCGGCGCTGCGCCGCGCTGACGGTCCCCTTCAGCTCCATGGGGAGCACGAGGTTCTCCTCGACCGTCAGCGTCGGGATCAGATTGAAGAACTGGAACACGAACCCGATCCGGTCGCGCCGGAACAGGGTGCGCTCGCGCTCGGACAGCGCCGAGACCACGACGCCGTCGATCGCGATCTCGCCTGAATCCGGCAGGTCGATCCCGGAGATCAGGTTGAGCAGCGTCGACTTGCCCGACCCGCTCCGGCCGACGAGCACGGCCAGCTCCCCGCGCCCGATGCCGACGGTGGCGTCGCGGAGCACCACGCGGCGGCAGTCGCCTTCGTCGTACGCCTTGCTGAGGTTGCGGAGCTCGATCAGGGGCGTCATGCCGAGGCCAGCCGCTCCCGGATGGCCCGCACATAGGCCAGCAGGTCGTCCAGGTTTTGCCGGACGACCTGCTCGATCACCTCGGGATCGACCGCCTCATAGCCATGGACCAGGATGTTGCGGAACCCGACCATGCCGCGCAAGGTAGGGAGGAGCGTCGCTGGAATCCAGCCGTGCTGGGCCAAGGCTTCAAACAGGGCGCGGTTGGTGTCCGGTTCGCCGAGGCGCTCGTCGGAGGCGATGTGCGCTGCGACGTCGAGAGCGGCCTGGATCGCGATCTGGAGCGTGTGCGCCTCGAACCGCTGCTCGCGGATGTCCGTCAGGACATTCTCCGGCTGGGCGAGCGTTCTGAGCTCCCGCACGCAAGTCTCGATGAAGGCCAACTTCTTGTGAACCAGCCCCTGGTCGGTCAAGACACCCTCTCTCCCTGCCTCCGGTAGAGGCGCAGATACGGTTCCAGATCCCAATACTCGTTGCGCGTCCGAACCTCGAAGCGGACACGCCGGGACGGATCCTGGTTCACGAGCAGCTTGCCGTCCCGAAGGACCCGCTTTGTCAGGTCGACCGGAGCCCGATTCAGCACGACGAGTTGCACGGGCATGCGCAGCATCCTCTCCAACTCGGCTTCCAGGTCGAAACGGTACCCCTCCAGCGTCCGCGGAGGGTCCTCCCGAAAGAGGACTCCGACATCGACGTCGCTGCCGGAGCGCGCGGTCCCCCGTGCGACGCTGCCGAAGAGCCAGGCCGCAGCGATCGCCTCGCTCTGCGCCCTGGCCTCGAAGAAATCCCTGAGCCGCCGCTCGATCGTCGCCCCGTCCATGGCCTGGATTATAGAGGCCTGAGCCCGCCTGTCTTGTTTTTGCCTTCCAGCGGCACCTATGATCCGGTGGCTTCGCTACCCGGTATCTTGGAATTTTCAATGCAGCTTCATTGCCGCCCGTTGTTCCCCGGTGAGGGTGCGGCGGCTTCGGAGGGATCGTCGTGAGAAAACCGCTTCCCGAGCCCTGGCGGGTCAAGGTCGTCGAAAAGGTCAAGCTGCTCAGCCGCGAGGAGCGCGAGCGGGTGCTGGTCGAAGGTGGCTTCAGCATGTTCGGTATCCCGTCGGAGGCGGTCTACATCGACCTGTTCACCGACTCCGGCACGTCGGCCATGTCCGACTGGCAGTGGGGAGGCCTCATGCAGGGCGACGAGGCCTACGCCGGCGCGCGCAACTTCTTTCATCTCAAGGAATCCGTCCAGGACGTCTTCGGCTTCCCGTACTTCCTGCCGACCCATCAGGGGCGCGCCGCGGAGAGTCTGTTCTTCTCCTGGATCCTGCGCGACCCCAAAGGCAAGGCCATCCCGAGCAACACCCACTTCGACACCACCCGCGCCAACATCGAGGTCAACGGCGGCACCTGCGTCGACCTCGTGGTCCAGGAGGCGCACGACCCGGCCTCCGAGGCGCCGTTCAAGGGCAACATGGACCTCGCGCGGCTGCGCCGGTTCTTCGAGGAAACGCCGCGCGAGAACATCCCGGTCTGCATGCTGACCCTGACCAACAATGCCGGCGGCGGCCAGCCGGTGTCGCTCGCGAACGTCAAGGCCACGTCGGAGCTGTGCAAGGAGTTCGGCATCCCGCTCTACATCGACGCCTGCCGCTTCGCCGAGAACTCCTGGTTCATCAAGCAGCGCGAGGAGGGCCAGGGGCACCGCTCGGTGGCCGAGATCGCGCGCGAGATCTTCAGCTATGCCGAGGGCTGCACCATGAGCGCCAAGAAGGACGGCCTGGTGAACATCGGCGGCCTGTTCTGCACCCGCGACAAGGATCTCATCGACGTCCTCACCCAGCGCCTGCTCGTGGTGGAGGGCTTCCCGACCTACGGCGGCCTCGCCGGTCGCGACCTCGAAGCCATCGCCCGCGGCCTGCGCGAGGTGCTGGACGAGAGCTACCTCGCCTTCCGCACCGGCCAGGTGGCCCTGTTCGGCGAGATGCTGACCGAGCGCGGGGTGCCGCACCTCAAGCCCACGGGCGGCCACGCGGTCTACCTCGACGCCGGAGCGTTCCTGCCGCACATCCCGCCGCAGCGCTTCCCGGGCCACGCTCTGGCCGTGGAGCTCTATCGCGACGGCGGCGTCCGCGGCGCCGAGCTGGGCACCGCCATGTTCGGCGAGATGGACGAGGCAACCGGCGAGATGACCACCCACGCGCCGATCGAGATGGTGCGCCTCGCGATCCCGAGGCGCGTGTACACCAACGACCACCTGGAGTACGTGGCGGACATCCTGGGCGACATCGCGAAGCGGAAGGAGCAGCTCAAGGGCTTCCGCTTCACGTTCGCGCCCAAGATCATGCGCCACTTCACGGCGCGCTTCGAGGAGATCACGTAGGGGCGGCCCTTGTGGCCGCCCTCTGAGGGCACTCACAAGGGGTGCCCCTACAGGAGGGATCGATCCGGGCGTGTCAGATCCCTACTTGATCGCGCCCTCCTTGCCGACGAGCCGGCGCAGGATGCCGGCTTGGCCGGCGTGGTAGGCCTGGTGGAAGGCGACCGTGGTCAGGAGCGTGCGGACGGTCTCGTTCGGGTTGCCGGTGGGGGAGTTGGGGGCCGGCCGGTCCAGGACCTCCTGGGTCAGGCCGGCGAGGCCGGCGTCCATGCGCTTCGACGCCTCTTTCCAACCGTCCAACAGCGCCTGGAGGTCCAGGGCCTCGGCGGGATCCGTGATGGGCGAGGAGCCGCGCGCGTAGCGCTTCACGGCATCCTTGTCCATCACCGGCTCCTGTCCCAGGAGGGGGAGCGCACCGTTGTAGGCCCAGATGAGGTGGCCCAGCACCCAGTTCAGGCAGTTCCCTCCGGGGCTCGGCTGGATCAGGCCCTCCTCGTGCGTGACGCCCTGGAGGTTGATCTCGACGACCCTCTGGGACGCGCGGGCCTGCTGACGGAGGACTTCGACTTCGCTGAGGCTCATGGCTCTCCTCTCCTGGCTTGGGTTGCGTCGGGATCACCCCCGCGCTTCCGGAACTATATCGACGGCCGCCCGCGAAAGCGCCGGCAGGCGGACCACGAAAGTGCTGCCCTTGCCGGGGCCTTCGCTGTGGGCCTCGACCCGGCCGCCGTGCAGGGTGACGAGGCTCTTGACCAGGGTCAGCCCGATGCCGAGGCCGCCTTCGCGGCGGTCGATGGAGCGGGGGCCCTGCACGAAGAGATCGAACACCCGCGGCAGCAGGTCCGGGCCGATCCCCTGTCCGTCGTCGGTCACGGACAGGGCCACCTCCTCGCCGTCGCGCCAGGCGCGCACCGCGATGTGGCCGCCGGGCTCGGTGTAGCGGGCGGCGTTCGTGAGGAGGTTGGCGACCACCTGCGACAGGCGCACGGGATCGCCGTGGACCTCCAGACCTTCCGGCGGGACCTCCACGGCCAGCGCGTGCTGGCGCTGCTCGAGGAGCGGGCCGGCCATCTCGATCCCCTTGGCGACCGCGGTCAGCAGCTCGACCGGCTCCTTGCGGATCTCGACCTTGCCGCGGGTGATGCGGGACACGTCGAGCAGGTCGTCCACCAGCCGCGTGAGGTGCTGCACCTGGCGCCGGAGAATACCCATCTCCCGCTCCGGCACCTGGCCGCGCAGCCGCAGGACCTCCAGGGCGGTCACGATCGGCGCCAGCGGGTTGCGCAGCTCGTGGCCGAGCATGGCCAGGAACTCGTCCTTCGAGCGGCTCGCGGTCTCGGCCTCGACGCGCGCGGTCTCGGCGCGGGCCAGGTTCTCGTCGCGCTCCCGCTCGCGGCTCAGCAGCAGCTCCGCCGAGCGCTCCAGCGACTCGCCGAGGCGTGCCACCTCCTCCACGGACGAGGGTTGGACCAGCGGGTGTCCGCCATGGGCCAGCGCATCCGCGGCGGCCGCGGCGGACCCGATCTCGCGGGCGATGCGGCGCGACAGGAGGAAGGCGCCCGCGCCGCTCAGCAGCAGGAGCGCCAGCCCGAGCCCCACGGCGGTGAACATGGAGCGCCGGCCGGGACCGTCCAGGACCTCGACGCGCGCGCTCACCACGGCCGTCCAGCCGCAGAACGGAGCGTGGCTGAAGCCGGTGTACACCGCGACGCCGTCGAGGGTCCGGCTGCGCATCACTCCCTCGCGGGCCTTGTGGACCTGCCGCAGGAAGGACGGCGTTCCGGGCTTGCCGACGAACTGCTCGGGCGACCGGGTCCGGGCGACGACGAGGCCCTTGTGGTCCGCCACCGTCCGGGTCCACTCGTCCTGGACCGAGGGACGGGGGGCGACGAGGTCGGAGAAGGCCCTGGAGGTGACGGCCGCGGTGAGCACGTACTTGACCTGGCCGTTCCGCAGGACCGGGACGCGCACGGGAAAGGCCCAGCGTCCGTTCCAGCCCAGGGTGATGGACCCGACCACCGGCCGCCGGCTCGCGACCGCCTGCCGCAGGCTTTCGAGCTCGTTGGCCGACCCCAGGGCCACACCCCAGGGCTGGGAGGAGCTGACCAGCAGCCGGCCATCCGGAGTCAGGAGCAGCACGGAAAGCCAGGACGGCTGGGTCCGCTGGGCTCGCTGCGCCTCGCTGTGGAAGCCTTCCAGGTCGCCGCGGTCGAGGCGCTCGGACTCGGCCATGACTTCGAGGGTGCGGATCGTGGAGGTGATCTCGCGGTCGATGCCGATGGCCATCATCCGGGCGGAGCTGACGAGCTGCCGCTCCACCGCGGCGCGCTCCTTGCGCGAGAGCTGGGCCACGAGCAGCACCGCGAACACCACGACCGGCAGCACCGCGCCGATGGCGAGGCCGATCAGGTGCCAGCGCAGCGAGAGCCGGCGTGGAGGGGCAGTGCGTTGAGAGGTCATTCCGGGTCCTGGTTTGCAGTCTTCAGCCGTCCAGACTAAAATAGCTCAATCCTTATGAGTTACGAGTTGTCCCAGCCCGAGATCCGGCAGTTCTATGATGCCGGCTACCTTCTTGTCGAGGGGTTGTATTCCCAGGACGAGGTCGAGGAGCTGGCGGCGGCCGCGGAGCGGTTGCGCGCCGTCGGCCGCGAGATCGCGGAGGAGATCGCGCCGAGTGAGGACGGCGGCGAGGTCAAGGTCGAGCACGAGGGCAGCCAGTTCGTGATCGGGGCGAACCGCCGGGTGCTGCGGATCGTCTGGGCGGGCGGCTGCGAGCCGGCCTTCCTGGACGCCGGCCGGGACCCGCGGCTGACCGCGATCGTCGGCCAGCTCTTCGGCTCGGACAAGGCGGTCCACCTGCTCAACCAACTCCACGCCAAGTACCCGCACGACGGCCTGGAGTTCGAGCCCCACCAGGACAGCGAGCATCGGCGCTACGGCACCCCCGAATGGCGGGACGTCGACGGCCGCGGCAGCTACATCCAGACCGTGGTGGCGATCGACGACACCACGCCCGACAACGGCCCCCTGATCTTCTACCCGGGGAGCGGCCGGCAGGGCCATCTCGATCCCGGCTCGGTCCGCAACAACTACCGCGGCCGACCCGGAATTCCAGCCCTGCTCAAGGCCGGGAGCGCGGCCTTCTTCGGACCGTACGTCGTCCACCGCAGCGAGGAGAACCGCGGCGAAGCCCCGAGGCGCATCTCGATCAACGGCTTCGCCCTCCCCGGCGCCAACTCGCGCGAGTACTTCGGCTCGGGGACCGGCGTGCCGGTCCGGCTGATCAACTGACGCTCCGCTTTCGCGGATCGAAGGTTGAACTTTCGATTCGCGAAAGTTAGAGTGCCGGCATGTTCGTCCCTCGCACCCTGTCCGGGCTGTTGGACAAGGCGGTCCGCGGCTTTCCGGCGGTGCTGGTGAGCGGGCCTCGTCAATCGGGCAAGACCACTCTTCTGCGGACCCGGTTCGGCGAAACTCACCGCTACGTTTCTCTGGAGGCTCCGCACATCCGGGAGCGCGCGCTGGCCGATCCGACGGGCTTCCTCGGCGATCATCCGCCGCCGGTGATCCTGGATGAGATCCAGCATGCCCCGGCTCTCCTCTCGTACCTCCAGGTGGCCATCGACGAGGACCGGCGTCCGGGCCGATGGCTGTTGTCGGGGTCGCAAAGCTTTCCTCTCCTTCAGGGGACGAGCGAGTCGCTGGCGGGCCGGGTGGCCATCCTCACTCTCCTTCCTCTTTCCTGGAGCGAGATCCAGGGCCGAGCGGAGGGGGACCTTGCCGTCGAAACGGTTTTCGACCGGCTCCTGGAAGCCCGACCCGCGCCGGAGTCTTCGACCCGGCCGGACCTGGCGCAGTGGCTCCTGCGCGGTGGGTTTCCACAACTCTGGAGCGACCCGGCCGTCGATCCCCAACTCTGGCTCGCGAGCTACATCCAGACCTACCTGGAGCGCGACGTGCGTTCGGTGCTCGGGGTCCGCGACCTGGGAGCCTTTCAGACCTTCCTGCGCCTGACGGCGGCCCGCACCGGCCAGGTCCTCAACCTCGTCGATCTCGCCCGGGATGCCGGGATCTCTCCACCGACGGTCCGTCAGTGGCTCTCGGTGCTTGAAGCCAGCCACCAGATCTTCCTCCTGCGGCCCCACTTCGAGAATTTCGGCAAGCGGCTCATCAAGGCGCCGAAGCTCTACTGGCTCGACACCGGCCTGGCCTGCTTTGTTCTTGGGCTGAAGGATGAGGAGGCGGTCCTGCGGGGTCCGATGGCCGGCGCCCTGTTCGAGACCGCCGTGGTGGCCGAGTTGGCGAAGCTCTTCTACCACCGCGGCCTGCCGCCGCCGCTCTGGTACTGGCGGTCGCGGGATGGCTGGGAGATCGACCTTCTGGTGGAACTGCGCGGAAGGCTGCACCCGATCGAGATCAAGGCGACGGCGACTCCACGCCCCGCGCAGGCGGAGGCCGTGGCGCGCTGGCGGTCGCTGGCAGGAGAGAAGGCGGGCAGCGGCCTGCTGGTGGCTCAGACCGAGGAGGCGTCCGCGCTTGTACCCGGAGTCCGTGTCCTTCCCTGGAACCGGCTCTGAGGCTCGCGAGGTGGGTGTCTACTGCTCGGCTGGCCGACGTGCCGGTGCCGAAACCACCCGTGGCCCAAGATAACGTTGTCAGCCGTGACTGAACGTTCTACGGCGCGACGGAACGTTCTCTGCCGTGACAGAGCGTTCTCTGCTGTGCCAGAACGATCTCTGCCGTGACGTAACGATCTCTGGTGTGATGGAGCGTTCTCTGCCGCTCCGGAAAGTTCTCTGGCGCCACAGAACGTTCTTTGTCGGGACGGAGCGTTCGCTGGCGCGACAGAACGTTCTCCGGCGTGACCGAGCGTTCTCTGCCGTGTCGGAACGTTCTCTGGCGCGACGGAACGTTCTCTGGCCCGACATGAGGCTCGGTTGGCTGCAAGAACGTTCCGTGGCCTGACAGAACGTTCTGTGGTCCCAGGATAAGCGGCTTGGCCTTCCAGCAGGTTCCCGGTCGCGAAGCCGACCTGAACCGGACTGGTAAGTTGTTGATTGTTCATGGGATGCGCCCGACTTTGAAGGAATCGTGGCGGGCTTATCAATCTGCATAAGCCGCTTCGTACTCGATCCCAAACGCCTTATCCATCTCAGGCACGCCCCGGCCCCACGATTCCTGGGACCCACAAGCCCTTGAAGACAAGAGCTCATCCATCTATTTAAGGACTGAGAGGAATTGGTCCGTAAGGACTTGATGCGAAGTCCTCGCCTGCCAGGCGCCTATGCAGCGGTGGAGAAGCAGGATTGACGCCAATCTTCTGCAGCTCTATACTTGCTAAGTATTGGAGCTAAGAAACTTGAGGCGTGTTGAGGCACGTGATGGAGAGTGCTTCGCTTCATTAGATTTGAGGCGAAGGACGATTCGCATGGGTTCTTTAGCCGACTGATACCAAGGTTAGGCGCGTGAGCACGCATCCCATGATCGACCATTTTTGGAGCACCGTGACAAAAAACTGGGCGGCGCTCGTGACCACTGGCGCTTTCGTCGCAGCGTGCCTTGTTTGCTCGCGTGATTTGCTCACCATCCGGAAGCTACGTCACGAGATCGCTCAGCTAAAGAAGGCCGCCGCGGAGCGTGATTCCCGCATTGTAGCCGCAACAGACGCCGAGATTCGGAAGTATGCTAGGCGCGGGCCGCAGCGTTTTCTCTACTCTCCTCCGGGGCCACCATGGTATGTCAGAATCATTCACGAACTCGGCCCCCTGAGGGCCAAGCTCCTTCGAGTTTGGCTGATCACAGTCATCGCGTCTACAGTATTACTCTTCAATCCTACGCTCGTCACCGCGATTATCGCGACATCAGCTTTCGCGTTCTTTATCTACTGGGGCATTCGCCTACTGTTCGACAGGTTCTATCTGGGGCACGCTCTCGACGAATTACAAGAGCGCATCAATGGAGAGAGTTCCCCATTTCACTTCGACGACTCAAAAGCGCCTAACCCCGGCGTTCGAGCGGACTGCTAACGCATCCGCTCAACGCCATCCCCGTTCGCCCAGTTGCGCTGATGTGAAACTCTTGTAGAAAACAGAATTCACCAAAGGAGAACTGAATGAAGATCAGAATCATTCTGCCGCCCTTCGCTTCGCTGCTGCTGATGAGCGTCGCTGCAGGCGCAGCTAATCCGGCTTCTGCGATAGAGTCAAACACAACAGTAAACACGGCTCCGGTTCAGGTGTTGAGCACCCCACTTCCCGTGTGGTCGCCCAACTGCGCCGGCAATAGTTCCGTGGTAGAGCTTCCGGTCTTCAATCCTGCTTCAACGGAGCGGACAACTTTACCGTGCGGATCGTGTAGTTCCACAGCTTGTCTGGGAATGAATGTGGGGGATACATGTGGCTATGTCAACTATCAAACCCTGCATTGCTACATGATTAACTTTTGCGGCTCAGGACCGGGAACAGGGAGATTCTGCGATTGTGCAGCGGCGCCTTACTAAGCCTGAGCAGGTGTGCAGCTCGCTCCCACTTTGGGGATTCCCCGGTCAAGCAGCCGTGACGGGTTGCCTGATCCCGGCCGCTCCGCGGAACTGAACCGGCTCCGAGAGAGCGGGCCGCCCGGGAGTAGCGCCGGCCCGCCCCGATCTGGTAAACCTCTGTCCGACGGGCAGCCTGCCGGCCCTCGCGGCTGGCAGGCGATCTGCAAAGCGGACGGAGATGCGGATGAACGGGGAGGACCCACGACAGGAACGCCAGGAAGACGCGGAGCGCGAGCCGCTCTGGTACAAGGACGCCGTTCTCTATGAGATCCACGTCCGCGCCTTCGCCGACTCGGACGGCGACGGCATGGGCGACTTCAAGGGGCTGACGTCCCGGCTCGACTATCTCCAGGAGCTGGGCGTCACGGCGATCTGGATCCTGCCGTTCTACCCGTCGCCCTGGCGCGACGACGGCTACGACATCGCCGACTACTCCGAGGTTCATCCTGCCTATGGCTCGATGAAGGACTTCAAGGCGTTCCTCAAGGAAGCCCATCGCCGCGGACTCAAGGTGATCACGGAGCTGGTCATCAACCACACCTCCGACCAGCACCCGTGGTTCCAGCGCGCCCG
>JACZDC010046883.1_pt1 | contig 23022 bp, 21 predicted proteins | sample 8641791 | NCBI WGS metagenome assembly JACZDC01 (sample SAMN15324613, study PRJNA640507) | soil metagenome | isolation source: intercropping peanut in the second line | place: China: Luxin town, Laibin City, Guangxi Province | collected 2019-07-25 | depth 10cm m
CTGGATAAGGCTGCGTTGGCCTGAACAACCTTGAATTGCCGTGGATAACGTTGTGTCGCCTTGGGCAGGCTTGCGTGGTCATCGCCATGGGGAAGGACCCTCGCCCCTTCGCTTCAGACCCAAACGGATTCCTGGGACTGGTCTGGCGTGGCGTTTGACGTGACCCATCGCAACTGGCACACGCCGATGGGGCGATCCGCGTTGACCTCCCGATACGCGGATGCTAGCGTCGGTGCCGATCATGACAAGGAAACAACTCCTCTTCACGCTGCCGTTCCTCTTTGTATCCATCGATGCGCGCGCGCAGCAGCGGCTTCCCATCATCGACATGCACCTCCACGCCTCCTCGCCGGACAGCTTCGGCGGACCGCAGACCGTCTGCACCAATCGGGACAGGATCGAGTTCCCGCCCATCGATCCTCGCGAGGAGGCGACGGTCCAGAAGGCCTCGACGTGCGCCAGGCCCCTGATGTCGATCCGGGACGGCGACGAAAACGCGCGCCGGACCGGCGAGATGTTGAAGCGGTACAACATCCATGGCGTCCTGGACGCCACGGTTGAAAGCGGTCTCGAAGCGAGCCTGGCGCATGGCGAGGAGTGGCGCCGCTACGCGCCGGGGCGATATTGGATGGCCGTCGATTTTGCCGGCGCCGGCCTGCCGCCTCTCGCTCGACTGGAGGCACTGGTCCGCGAAGGCCGCATCCAACTCTTCGCCGAGATCAGCCCGCAGTACGACGGCAAGAAGGCTACGGACGAATCGCTGGAGCCCTACTTCGCCCTCGCCGAGCGCCTCGAGATCCCGGTCGGCCTTCATCTCGGCGAGGGGCCGCCGGGAGGCGCGCTCGTCGTGCCGGGCAGCCAGTATCGCGCCGACGCGGGCCGGCCGCTCGATATCGAGCCGCTCCTGATCCGGCACCCCAGGCTGCGCCTCTACGTCATGCATTTCGGGTCGCCGCTGGTCGAGGAAATGATCGCCCTGCTCTACTCCCATCCCAATGTCTATGTCGACGTGGCGCAGAACGACTGGGGTTTTCCTCGCGCTCATTTCTATCGCCAGTTGCAGCAGTTGGTGGACGCCGGGTTCGGCAAGCGGATCCTGTTCGGCTCCGATCAGATGATCTGGCCCGACACGATCCCCATCGCCGTGGAGACGATTGAACAGGCGCCCTTCCTGAGCGAGGAGCAGAAGCGCGACATCCTCTACAACAATGCCGCCCGCTTCCTCCGCCTGAGCGAGGAGGAGATCGCCCGGCATCACCGCGGAGAGGAGCCGTGATCTGCGCTGTACGCCGGCTTGCAAGGAGCTGGAAACCCTGGATTTCGCTCTCTCGTAGTCCTGGTTGCCATGGCTACCACGCGCCGCATCGTCCTCAGGATCGCGATCGGGATCGCGGTCTTCCTCGTGCTCGGTCTCGGTTTCATCTACTGGTATGACAGCACCGGTCAGCGCCCGGACCCCGGCTTCGATCCGGCCGTGGCGCAACCCGCGTATGCCGGAGAGGGGGCCCCTCGCGTAGCGTTTGACGTTGCCCACCGCAACTGGCACACGCCGGCGGGCCGATACTCTCCTCTGGCAGACCTGTTGCGGCACGACGGCTACAGCGTCGGTGAAATGAAATCCGAATTCACCGCGGCCTCGTTGAGCCCGGTCCAGGTCCTGATCGTGGCGAATGCGATGGGGCCGGATGGCAGCGAAGGCCATCCAGCCTTCACGGAAACCGAGGAGGCGGCGCTCGCGGCATGGGTCCAGGACGGCGGCTCGCTTCTTCTCATTGCCGACCATGTGCCGTTCGGGTCCGCCGCGGAACGGCTGGCCAGACGGTTCGGTGTCGAGATGTATCTGGCCTTTGCCCGCGACGATCTTCACCATCAGGGATGGGACAACGAGCGGCTCGTGTTCAGCCGCGCCAACGGCCTGCTCACGGCGTGCCCGATTACCGAAGGCCGGACAGCCAGGGAGCGCGTCGACCGTGTCGTGACGTTCACGGGCCAGTCGCTGTCCGTTCCGCGAGGCGCCGTTCCCATCCTTCGCCTCGATGACGAAGCGTACGACTGGGAGTCCCGGTCGGTCCGGCATTCTGCGCGTGGCCACGCGCAGGCCATCGCGATGCCATTTGGGAAAGGCAGGTTGGTCGTGCTCGGCGAGGCCGGTCTGCTCTCCGCTCAGGTGGACCCGCTCGGGATCAAGATGGGCATGAATACGAAGGGCAATGACGACAGGCAGTTCGCCCTGAACCTTCTGCACTGGCTGTCGCACGCCTTGAAATGACGGGATGCGCTGTGGCGAAAGCACTACACGGGCATCGTTGAAACCGGGGCAGTGTCTCGACAGAACCGCCGACTTTCAACGGGCCCGGGAAGGCGCATGATTGTCCTCAGTAAGGGAGGACGCCATGAACGAGTCAGGGAGGTTGAAGCAGCAAGGCTTCGGGAGGAACGAGGGGGGCTTCGATACAAGGTAGACAGGCCCGGGGGAGGCCGCCAAAGCCCAGGAAGGTCGAAGCGATTCTTTTGATGAAGTTGCCGTTTTGGAGGGAGTGCGGAGCGGGGGTGGGCCAGAGAGTCTTACGGCAGACTCAACGAAGAGGTAGCAGGGTGCAGGAAATTTGAAGCAGTTCTTTTGATGAAGTTGCCGTTCTGGAGGGAGTGCGGAGCGTGGGGGGCAGGGGTCTTACGGCAGACCTCTCTAAAAGATGACGGAGAAAAGGGCGGAAGAGGGAAGAGGTGTCCGAGGATCGACAAGAATTCCGGACTCCTCTTCCCTCCGTGCCTTTTCATGTCGGTTCGATTCCTTTCACCTCGCGGCAACTCCTTCAGCGCGGCAATTCCTTCAGCGCGGCAGCTTGGCGGTCCAGTCGAGGAGCAGGCTCACGACCTCGGGCCAGGGCCGGCCCACCGACTGATTGACGAGGAAGCGCTGGCCGTCCGGCATGCTGTCGTACTCGGCCAGGTCGTAGGGCAGCACGCCCAGGCGCGCGTCGAAGAGGGATCGGGCAGGGCCGGGATCGAGCGTCTGCGGCGATCCCACGGGCACGACCATGAGGCGGCCGTCCTGCGCGCTGTAGAAGAGCTCGCGGCCGTCGCGGCGCCAGCGCGGAGCGAATCCTCCGTCGGCTGAGACCAGCCGCTCGGCGCCCGGCCGGCCGAAGGGGCGCACGTAGACCTCCAACCGTTCATTGGCGTCGGAGACATAGGCGAGCCACCGCCCGTCCGGCGAGAGCTGGGCATCGTACTCGATGAACGGGTGGTTCAGGATGGCGAAAGGAGGCCCGCCCGAGAGCGGCAGCGCCTCGACGTCCCACCCCCCGTTGGGGTCCGTCGCCGTATACAGGAGCAGCCGGCCGTCGGAGGACCAGTCGGTGGGAAACTTGAAGCTCCCGGAGATCCGCAGCGCGCGTTCCGCGCCGCCGTCCAGGCCCTTTGCATAGAGATCCGCCGCGGCGCCGCGCTCGACGGCGAGAGCGATCCGGGACTGATCCGGAGACCAGACGGGGAAGAGGTAGCTGCCGGGATTCGACTGCGCGAAGGGGTGAGCCTGACCTCCCGCGGCGTCGACGAGCCAGACGCTGAAGGCCTGGTTCTGCGGGTCGAATCGCGTCACCGCCACCTGCCGTCCGTCCGGAGAGATCCGCGGGTTGGTCCAGTAGCCCGGCTCGCTCAGCGCATTCTGGCGCTGCCCGGTGCGATCGAACCAGAGGAGCTGCGTGAGCACCAGGGGCGTGGTGCGGTAGGTCAGAGCTCCCGTGCCGGCGACCGAAAAGTCGGCCGCACCGGCCTCGATGCTGAGCCCTCCCGCCAGGGGGATCGGCTCTCCCGCGAGCTCGAGCGATCCGGCGTCGAACCTCTGGGCCATCAGGTTGCCTTCGCGTGCGAAAAGGAGATATCCCGGCGGCGCGTAGAGGACGTTCGAGGAGGAGGCGAAGAGGAACTGCAGGTCCGGCGAGCCGACGGTCCCGACATAGACGCCGCTGCGGTCCCCGTCCGTCTGCACGGTGACGAGGAAGCGTCTCTGGCCGGGGAGAAAGGCGGGCCAGCGGTGGCTGACGTCGCGGCGCTTCGGGTCCAGCCGGGTGGCGGGCGCCGCGGCTCCGCCGCCGGCGTTGACACGCCACAGGGACGACAGGGTGCTGGGCGCGAAAAGGATCGTGCCGTCCTCTCCCCAGACGCCGCCGAAGCCCATGGGCGCCGCGGCCAGGGTCAGTACCGGTCCGCCCTCCGCCGGGATCCGCTTGAGCTTCCCCTCGGCGAAGAACGCGATCGATCTACCGTCCGGCGACCAGAAGGGGCGTTGCGCTCCGGTCGTGCCGTCGAGCGGCCGCGGCTCGTCCTTGTCCAGGGAGCGGACCCAGAGGCGGGTGCCGCTGTCGGCCCCGATGGCGACGAGGACGACCTGCGTGCCGTCCGGCGACAGCACCGCCGAGGGGAAGGTGTACAGCTTCGAGCCGGGCGGCGCCAGGATGGACGCCTGGAGCGGAGCCCGCGGTCCCTCCGGCGTCCTGAAGAGCCAGATCCCCAGTCCCAGGAGGCCGAGGAGAAGGAGGCCCGCGGCTCCCCAGGCGATCCGCCGCCGGGTCGAGAGAGGAGGCCTGGCGCCTGGGATGGAGGTGGAGCCGGACAGCGCTTCCAGGGCGAACACGAAGTCGCGCGCCGACTGGAAGCGCGCCTCGCGGTCCTTCTCAAGACAGTGCCGGACCACGAGCTCGACGGCCAGGGGGATCGGCCGGCCTTCCGCGCTCTGGAGGTCCGGCGGATCCTGGCGCAGGATGGCGCCCAGGATCTCGACCGCCGCGCTGCCCTGAAAGGCGCGGCGTCCGGCGAGCATTTCGTAGAGGATGGCACCCAGCGAGAAGAGGTCGGCCCGCGGATCGACCGGCAGCCCGCGCGCCTGCTCGGGCGCCATGTAGCCGACCGTGCCCATCACCACGCCGGGCTCCGTGCCGGGCACGGTGGTGGCCGCGGCGAACCGGGAGGCCGAGTCCGGAAGCGGCAGCTTGGCGAGGCCGAAGTCCAGGATCTTCACCTGCCCGTCCCGCGTCAGGAACAGGTTTTCGGGCTTCAGGTCCCGGTGCACGATGCCCTGCTCGTGCGCCGCCGCCAGGCCGCGCGCGGTCTGGACCGCGATGTCCACGGCCTTGCGCACCGGCAGCGCTCCTCCCGCGAGCCGTGCACGGAGGGTCTCGCCTTCGAGCAGCTCGGTCACGAGGTAGGATGTCCCGCCGTCGGAGCGGAAGTCGAAGACCGCCAGGATGTGAGGATGGCTGAGCGCCGAGGCGGCCCGCGCCTCCTGCTCGAAGCGGTGGAGCCGCTCGGGATCGGAGGCGAGCTCGGGAGCCAGGATCTTGATCGCCACCTGTCGCCCCAGCCGCGGATCCTTGGCGCGGTAGACCTCTCCCATGCCACCCGCACCCAGCGGGGCAAGGATCTCATAGGGACCGAGGCGGGTGCCGGCGACGAGCATAGAAATCAGAAAGTCCTGAGATGTCTTAAGATAATCCTACTACGATTCCACGGAGGGATCATCGATGCAGTTCCCGCTGAAGCTTGTCCGTCGGGGAGGCCCTGCGCTCACCGGCGAGATCCGGCCGGACGGCAGGCCGCTCCAGATCGGCCGGGCGACAAACTGCGACGTCGTCCTCTCGGATCTCGCCGTCTCGCGCCGGCATGCGCGCCTGCGCTGTCAGGGAGCCGAGCTGGTGTTGGAGGACCTCGGCTCCTCGGGAGGGACCTGGGTCAACGGCGCACGCGTCGAGCGCCGCAGCCTGCAGCTTGGAGACGTCGTGCGCTTCGGGCGGAAGACCGAATACGAGGTGGTGAGCACGGAGCTGACCGGCGCGACCTTCGTGGAGGCGGCGCAGCCGGCGCCCGCCGCGGACGAGTCAGCGGAGGGCGACCGGCAGGAGGTCTGAATCATTTCGCCTTCGCGCGCCGGGTCGACCCCACCCAGAGGTAGACGCAGACCGCCAGGAAGGCGGCGATCGAAACCATCTGCGACACGGGCTCGTTGGTGAAGAACGGCGTCGTGATCAGGTCTTCGGAGTAGCGCGGCCAGAGGCGCAGCGCGGCTCCGAAGACGCCGCCCAGAGCGCCGCCGGCCATCAGGCCTGAGGCGATGATCACACCCCTCTCGCGGATCGACCGGCCTTCCTCGCCACCGACCCGTTCCGAGCGCTTGCTGACCCAGTGCGAAAGGAAGCCGCCCACGAGCGCCGGCGTATTGAGCTCCAGCGGCAGGTACATGCCGAGCGCCACGATCAGCGCCGGCACGCCGAGCATCTCCAGGATCACGGCCATCACGGCGCCGGCCCCGAACAGGATGTAGGCGATCGGCTGCCGGCTCATGAACCCTTCGACCAGCGCCTTCATGATCGACGCCTGCGGCGAGGCGAGCACCTGCCGCGTGTCGCCCGGCACCGCATCGCCGAACTGGAACGCCTTGGCGAGCAGCACGATCGTGAGCGCCGCGGCGATCGCCGAGGCGATGACGCCGAGGAACTTCACCTTCTCCTGCACCGACGGCGTCGAGCCCAGCCAGTAGCCGGTCTTGAGGTCGGTGATCGTCTGGCCCGAGACCGACAGCGCCGTGCACACCATGCCGGCGATGGCCATCACGAAAAACATCCCGGTCGTCCCCGACAGTCCGAAGCGCAGCAGCACGACCGACGAGATGATGATCGTCAGCATCGTCATGCCCGACACCGGGTTGCGCGCCGTGGTGGCGATGGCGTTCGCCGCCACCGAGGCAAAGAAGAAAGAGAAGATCAGGGTCAGGACCAGGCCGACGAGCGCTACCAGGAGGCCGCCGCCGAGCGTGGTGAAGAAGACGCCGGCGGCCAGGGTGGAGAGCACGACGCCGATGAGCATGATGGTCGCCGGCATGTCGCGGTCCGTGCGCTCCAGTCCCGTGTCCTCGCCGTGGCGGAACGTGCGCGCCGCGATCGCGAACGAGCCGGCCACGATGCGCAGCGACTTGAGGATGCCGAAGATGCCCGCGGTGGCGATGGCGCCGACGCCGACGAAGCGCACATAGTTGCGGAAGATCATGGCCGCATCCATGCTCGCGATGGGTGCGGTGCCGGGATAGACCACGAGGTCCGGCGCGTTGTGGCCGATCATCCAGATGAGCGGCACGAGCACGAAGTTCGCGAGGAAGCCGCCGGCGCAGAGGAGCGTCGACGCGCGCAGGCCCATGACGTAGCCGAGGCCGAGGATGAACGAGATCGCGTCGAACCGGACCACGAACCGGGCGCGTTCGGCGAGGTCGCGCATGGCCGGGATGAACTGGAAGTCGACCGTCTCGCGCCACACCTGGAACGTGGTGACGAAGAAGTCGTAGACCGCCGAGATGCCGGTGGCCTGGAGGAGGAGCGCGGCCTGCGAGCCGCCCTTCTCGCCCGTGACCAGCACCTCGGTGATGGCCGTGGCTTCGGGGTAGGGGAACATGCCGTGCGTCTCGCGCACGAAGTAGCGCCGCAGCGGGATGAGGAACAACACGCCCAGGCAGCCGCCCGCGATCAGGATGAACGTGGTCTGCACGGGATGCGGGCTGAGTTGCAGGATGTAGAGCGCCGGCAGCGTGAAGATGGCGCCGGCCACCATGGCGCCGGAGGTGCCGCCGATGTTCGTGAGGATGACGTTCTCGAGCAGCGTCGACCGGCGCGGGAAGGCGCGAGCCAGGCCGATCGCCAGGATCGAGATCGGGATCGAGGCCTCCATGACCTGTCCCACCTTGAGCCCGGAGTAGGCCGAGGCCACGGTGAACACGATGCACAGGAAGAGGCCCCAGCCGACGGACCGCACCGTGGCCTCTTCCTGGTTGACCGAAGCCGGCACGAGCGGCTGATACGTCTGGCCGGGCGCGAGCGGCAGGTAAGCGTTCTCGGGCAGGGACTTGGTTTCAGGAGCGTCCATCCGTCCTCCGGTCCTCGGGCGTCCGTGGTTTGAAAAGGCGGCCCTACTCTAGCGCATCACCCCTTGATCGTCATCAGCGGGCCAGAGCCGTTCGGCGGTCCGCCGGAAGGAGATCCGCGTGGTATACTGAACCGTATGGTTCAGTATGAGAAGGCCCGCCTCGATGCCTCGTTCGCCGCGCTCTCGGACGCGACCCGACGCGGCGTTCTGGAGCAGCTCGGACGTGCAGACGCTTCGATCTCGGAGCTTGCCGAGAAGTTTCACATGACCCTCACGGGTATGAAGAAGCACGTCGGCGTCCTGGAGCAGGCGGGGCTCGTCACCACGGAGAAGGTCGGGCGCGTGCGGACCTGCAAGCTCGGCCTGCGCCGTCTGGAGGAAGAGGCGGCATGGATCGAGAGGTACCGCCAGCTCTGGGACGCACGCTTCGACGAGTTGGACAAGGTTGTCGAGGAATTGCAACGGAAGGAGAAGCTCGATGGACGCAAGAAGAGAGAGTGAGCCCACGCCCATGAAGAACCGCACGACTGTGGAGCGGACGTCCGAGCGTGAGCTCGTCGTCACGCGAACTTTCAACGCTCCGGCGCGCCTCGTGTTCGAGGCGTGGACCAGGCCCGAGCTGTTCAAGCAGTGGTGGGCGCCCAGGTCGATGGGCATGATCCTGCATTCCTGCGAGATGGATGTTCGTGTCGGGGGCGGGTACCGTTTGGAGTTCGGCGACGGTATGTCGTTCTTCGGCAGGTACCTTGAAGTGACACCGCACTCGCGCCTCGTCTGGACCAATGACGAAAGTGGTGACAGTGGGCCCATCACCACGGTGACCTTCGAGGAAAAAGGTGGCAAGACGCTGTTGGTCCTGCGCGAGCTCTATCCCTCGAAGGAGGCTCTCGACGCTGCCGGCACCGGAGCGGCGGATGCGATGAGCGAGATGTTCGAGCAACTGGACGAGCTTCTCGTCACCCTGGGCGCGAGCGTGGGGACGGGCATGAATTGACGTCGATCGCTGCAGGTCGGAAGGAGCCTTGCGTGTCACGTCTGCCCGCGCAGACGGCCACCACGAGCAGTCCCGTGATACGCTTGGCTCGATGACCAAGGAGGAGATCGCGTCCGCAAGGCTGAGAACCGCCTTCGACCTCTTCACCGCGGGTGAACGGATGATGCGCCAGAACCTCCGGCGTCGGCACCCGGATGCGTCCGCCACGGAGATCGAAGAGATGCTGTGGGCTTGGCTCATGGACCGTCCTGGCGCGGAGCACGGCGACGGCGTCGGGAGGCCGGCCACGTGGCCACGGAAGGCTTCGCAAGCCAGCTAGAGAGCGTTGCCGTCCACGCCAAGGAGACTTTGGCGGATCTGGGGCACCCATGGGCCTTGGTTGGCGGCTTGGCGGTTTCCGCACGGGCAGAGCCACGGTTCACCCGCGACGTCGATTTCGCTGTCGCTCTGCGGAATGATCGTGAAGCGGAAGCCTTGATCCTCGCGGTTCAGGCACGCGGTTACCGGATCGACACCGTCCTTGAACAGGAGGTCACCGGCCGCCTCGCAACCGTCCGACTGGTCGCACCCGGCAGCGGCAAGCACGGGATCATTCTTGATCTTCTCTTCGCATCTTCGGGTATCGAGCCCGAGGTCGTCGAGCGGGCGACGGTGATCGAAGTCTTCCCGGGCATTGAGCTTCCCGTTGCGCGGGTCTCTGAGCTGTTGGCGCTCAAGATCCTTGCCCGCGACGACGAACGCCGCCCCCAGGATACGATTGACATCCGCGCACTGTTCCAGGAGGCCACCGCCTCCGATCTCAACGCGACGAAGGCGGCGTTGGCACTCATTGTCGAGCGGGGCTTCCACCGGAACCGCGACCTGCTGCAGGACTTTGAAGATCTGACAAAGCGGTTTCTTTCGTAGCACCCCGGGCGTTCCCGTTGGGAGTCACTACTGCATGCGCATCTCGATCATCGGCAACTCCGGTTCGGGCAAGTCCACGATCGCCAGGTCGCTGGCAGCCATGCACGGGCTGGCGACGCTCGATCTGGACACCGTTGCCTGGGAACCGGGCAAGATCGCCGTCGCTCGCGATCCGGCGGTCGCCGCGGTCGACGTCATGGCGTTCTGCGAAGCAGCCTCGGATTGGGTTGTCGAAGGTTGCTATGCCAACCTCATTGCAGCGACCCTCCAATATTCGCCCGTGCTCCTGTTTGTTGAGCCAGGAGTCGAAGCGTGCCTGGCGAATTGCCGGGCTCGCCCCTGGGAGCCTCACAAATACGAGTCCAGGCAAGAGCAAGATGAGAAGCTCGAATTCTTGCTCGCCTGGGTGCGTGATTACTACACGCGCCAGGGGGATCTCTCGCTGGCTGGCCATCAGGCGCTCTTCGACAGCTATGGCGGCGTCAAGCGCAAGCTTGTGAATCGGCCTGGGAGCGAGCTCTTCTCAGAGTCGGCAGCCTGGGCCCCGTGACGGCCAGCCGAGCGCATCACCCCTTGATCGTCATCAGCGGCCAGAGCCGGAGTGCGCCATGATCGCCACCGCTCCTGGCTTCAGACCCCACGCGTGCGCCGTGCCGCCGTCGAGCACGTCCTCCACGACCTGGATCTCAACGAAGTGGTTGCCGCCACCGACCGACCCGAGATGGCTGTCGCGACCGTCCACCAGGCCCGACCCGCGGATGTAGTCCTCGAACGCGAAGATCCCGCGCGCTGGCAGCGGAGCAACGCCTCGCGCTGGCGCGGAGACATCGGGATGTTGCGCCGGCCCTCGAAGAAACTCGCACGGAGTGGACCGGCGAGCCGGTCGAGCAGCGGCTCGACTTCACTCCGGGTCAGATCGGTGACGATCAGCCGCATGCCGCAGCAGACGTCGTTGCCGACCACCCGGGGGATCACAAAACCGCGAGCATCTGTGACCGTTCCGATCGGGATGCCCGAGCCGCGATGGAAATCCGGCGTGACGACGACCGACGCGAGCCGGCCGGGCTCACCGTTCCAGAACGATGCGATCCCGCTGAGGGAATCGAGCGTCTCCTGGAGGGAGACGAATTCGAGAAGCTCTTCGACGGCCCCGGCGTCCACCGGGATGTCGTCGTTGGCGAACAGGGTGATCGGAACACCCTGGAGGTTGTCGATGCGAAGGCGCGTCGCGTCCACGCGATGCACCCCGTCCAGCTTTCGTCTGCGGCCCATGAAGGTCTCCTGTGTCGAAATCGTTCGGAGACACGGGTTCCGTGCGCTCCGGAAGAGCGGTCCAGCGATCAGATTTCGAGGGAAACACCTTGCAACGCGAGGTGAGCGGACCTTGTAAAGGGTCCGGGGACGTGCAAGGGCAGCAGCCGAGGGTAAGGGTAGGGCGCGCCGGAGCGCCTGTCAAGGCTACTCCGGCCGCTGGTTCACCCACTCCCACCCGAACCGGCCCTTGATGCACAGATGGCCGCGGGTCACGTCGTGATCGACGGGAGAGGTGACTTTCACAATCTTCTCGTCCTGCGCGTGGACGGTGAGCGTGCAGCCGACTCCGCAGTAGGGGCAGATCGTGTCGGTCTGCGTCTGGCGGGGCTCGTCCCAGGTGCCCGCCTGGCGCATGTCGTGCTCGCTCTTGAACATCAGCGCGCCGGTGGGGCAGACGCCGATGCAGTTGCCGCAGTAGACGCAGGCCGAGTCCGGCAGCGCCACGTCATACTCGGTTGAAATGCGCGCCTCGAAGCCGCGGCCGGCCACGGCGATCGCGAAGGTGTTCTGCGCGTCCTCGCCGCAGGCCTCCACGCACTTGTAGCAGACGATGCACTTCGAGTAGTCACGGACATAAAGGTCGTTGTCGACCTTGACCGGCTGGGCCACCGTAGCCGCCTGATCCGCGTGCGGCGGATGGTGATGACCTGGACGCGCGGCGTCGCGCTCGCCCGGTTCCGCAGGCGGCGCCGACGGACCGAAGCGCTTGGGCTCGGCCTCGTAGCGGTCCATGTACGAAAGGAGCTGCGGCGCGGTCGAGACGTCGACCGACGAGGCGAGGAGCTCCAGCACGAGCCGGCGGCTGAGGCGTACGCGCTCGGAGTCGGTCTTCACGATCATGCCCGGCTCGGCCTTGCGCGAGCAGGCCGGCACCAGCGTGCGCGCGCCTTCCAACTCCACCACGCAGACGCGGCAGACGTTGACCGGCGTCAGGTTTTCCAGGTAGCAAAGCGTAGGCGTATCGATCCCGACCTGGCGCGCGGCTTCGAGCAGCGTGGCGCCTTCCGGCACGGTCACGGGCTGGCCGTCGATCGTCAGCTCCACGGTGTTGCGCGGACGCGGCGGCGGGATGACGGGAAGCGGTCCGCGCGGGACCGGGATCTTGAGATCGGGAGCGGAGCTCATCTCTTCTCCTGACGCTTGTAGGAAAGAACTGGGAAGCGCGCGAGCGCCGACTCGATGGCGCCCGAAGCGGTCTGGCCGAGGCCACAGATGGAGGCGTCGCGCATCACCTGGCCCAGCTCCTTGAGGAGTGCCAGCTCCTCTTCGACCGAACCGAACGGCTGGTCCGACGCGAGCCGGTGCAGCACCTCTTCCTGACGCACGGTGCCGACGCGGCAGGGTACGCACTGGCCGCAGGACTCGTCGCGGAAAAACTGCGCGATCCGGCGCAGCACGTGCCGCAGGTCGACCGTATCGTCGAACGGCATGACCACGCCCGAACCGAGGGCGGCGCCGATGGCGCGCGTGCCTTCGAAGGTCAGCGGCACGTCGATCTGGTCCGGCGTGATGAACGCTCCGGCCGCGCCGCCGAGGAGAATGGCCTGCAGATTTCCGTTGCCACCGATACCGCCTGCCATGTCGATCAACTGGCGCAGGGTGGTTCCGAACGGAACCTCGTAGACGCCGGGCTGCTTCACGTGGCCGGAGAGGCAGAAGAGCTTGGGGCCGGTCGAGCGCTCGGTGCCCACGGATGCATAGGCTTTTCCGCCTGCGATCACGATCGGCAGAACGTTGACCAGCGTCTCGACGTTGTTGATCGCCGTGGGCTGGCCGAACAGGCCGACCTGGGTGGGGAAGGGCGGCTTGTTGCGCGGCTCGCCGCGTTCGCCTTCGATCGAGTTGAGGAGCGCCGTTTCCTCGCCGCAGATATAGGCCCCGGCGCCGCGCCGCAGCTCGATGTCGAAACAAACGCCCGAGCCCAGGATGTCGGCGCCGAGGAAGCCGCGCTCGTAGCAGCGCCGGATCGCGTTCTGCAGCAGCTCCGTGGCCAGCGGATACTCGCCTCGGATGTAGAGATAGCCGCGCTCGCAGCCGGTGGCGAAGCCGGCGACGATCATCGATTCGATCAGCGAGTATGGATCGCCTTCGAGGATCACCCGGTCCTTGAACGTGCCGGGCTCGGACTCGTCGGCGTTGCAGACGAGATAGCGCGGCAGCGGCGCCGAGCGCATGCCGAGCCACTTCTGACCGGTCGGGAACGCGGCGCCGCCGCGGCCCACAAGCTTCGAATCGATCACTTCGCGTACCACCCGGTCGGGGCCCATTTCGAAAGCCCGGCGCAGCGCGAGGAAGCCGCCGGCCGCGCGGTAGTCGTCCAGGCTTCGCGGATCGACTCGGCCCACGCGGCGCAGGAGGACGAGACCGTCCTCACCGATCTGCCGTATCTGCGGAACGGAGGCGGTGAGATCCATGGGCGGCACCGATCCCTTGGAGACCGCGGCCTGGAGATCGTCCAGCGTCGTCGGCGCGAGGGACATCTCCCGCGCGGGGTTGCCGGCCATGGTGACCAGCGCCGCGGGCGCGCGCTCGCACTGGCCGAGGCACGGGCTACGATGCCAGGTCATGCCGTCGCGAGGCTCGCCGGGCGGACCGATCACTTTTTCGAGCCCGGCGCAGATCGCCTCCGCACCGTGTGGCTGGCAGCCGATGTCGTCACAGACATGGATGGCGACCGGCGGGTGCGGGCGGGTCTGGAGCAACGCGTAGAAGTCGGCCACGCCGAACGCTTCGGCCGGCGGTACTTCGAGCGCACGGCAGGCGTAGTTGAGCGCGCCCGGGCTGATCCACCCAACGCGGCCCTGGATGGCATGGAGCACCGGCAGGAGATATTGCCTCCGCTGCCGGCTGGGGCCGCTCCAGAAGCTGTCGAGCATCAGCTCGGCGAGACAGACGTCGACGGCATCCTGCTCCTCGGGTGTGGGTTCGTGTCCGGTGAAATGGAGGTCCATTCAGCTCCCGTCAGACAGAGACAGTCTCCTCGACAGCAAGGGTTTCGGCGGACGCCCGCACCGGCTCGATCCGGATCGCGGCGGCCTTGAACTCCGAGGTGCCGGACTTCGGGTCCACGGCGTCGATCGTCAGCTCGTTCGTGGCCACCTGCTCGGGGAAGTGGAAGGTCATGAAGGCGAGTCCGGGACGCAGTCCCTCGTCGAGCCGCACGGGCGCGAGCACCGAGCCGCGCGGCGACACCACGCGCACGATCTCGCCCGCGCCGAAGCCGAGGCGCCTCGCGTCCTCGGGACAGAGGTCGATGGTCTCCCCCTGGCGCAGCGGCGACGAGAAGCGGCCCGACTGCACGCCGGTGTTGTAGGAGTCGAGCCGCCGGCCGGTGGTCAGGCGGATCGGGAACTCTTCGGAGAGCGACTCCACGGGTGGCTCGTCGTTGAGGCAGGCGAACGGCGCCTTCGGTCCGACCACCGGCCGTTCCCAGAGCCGGCCGTGCAAGTAGCTTTCGCCAGGGTGGGTCTCGTCGTAGCACGGCCATTGGAGACCGTCGAGCTCCTCCAGCCGCGCATACGACATGCCGGTGTGGACCGGGCTCAGCGCCCGCAGCTCGTTCCAGATCTCCTCGGACGTGGGATTGCCGAGATCCTTCCCAAGCCGGCGCGACAACTCGCAGAGGATCTCGATGTCGTCGCGCACGCCGTTCGGTGGCGGCACGGCACGGCGCACGCGCTGGACGCGGCGCTCGCTGTTGGTGACCGTCCCTTCGGACTCGCACCAGCCGGCCGCGGCCGGCAGCACGACATCCGCGAGCTCGGCCGTGCCGGTCATCACCATGTCCTGCACGACCAGCGTGGAAAGACCGCCGAGCAGCCGCACGGCGCGGTGCTGGTCGGCCTCGGAGTGAGCCGGGTTCTCGCCGATGACGTAGAGCGCGGTCAGGTCGCCATGCTCCATGGCCTCGAACATCTGGCTCAGGTTCCAGCCGCGCCTGGCCGGGACCGGGACGCCCCAGGCGCGCTCGAAATTCGCGCGCAGCTCGTCGTTCTCCACGTGCTGGAAACCGGGCAGGCGGTCGGGCAGCGCGCCCATGTCGCCACCGCCCTGCACGTTGTTCTGGCCGCGGAGCGGGTTCAGGCCCGAGCCGTAGCGCCCGACGTGACCGGTGAGGAGGCCGAGGTTGATCAGCGAGCGGACGTTGTCCACGCCGTTGTGGTGCTCGGTGATGCCGAGCGTCCAGCAGATCTGCGCGCGGTCGGCGCGCGCGTAGGCATGGGCAAGCTCGCGGATGACCGCCGCGGGCACGCCGGTGACCTGCTCGGCGGCGTCGAGCGTGTAGGGCTCGACGTGACGGCGGAACTCTTCGAAGCCGCTCGTCGCGTTCTCGACGAAGCTGCGGTTTTCGAGGCCGGCCGCGAGGATCTCGCGCGCCACGGCGTTGGCGAGGAACACGTCCGTGCCGACGTTGAGGGACAGGTGCCGCACCGCCCACTGGGCGGACGAGGTCCGCCGCGGATCGACCACGTAGAGACGGGCACCGTTGTGGATCCCCTTGAGCACGTGGTGAAAGTAGATCGGATGCGTCTCGCGGGCGTTGCTGCCCCAGAGCACAATGAGATCCGTCTCCTCGACCTCGCGGTAGGAGCTGGTGCCACCACCCATTCCGAAGACCGTCGCCAGACCGACGACGCTGGGGGCGTGTCAGGTCCGGTTGCAGCTATCGATGTTGTTGCTGCCGATCACCGTCCGGGCGAACTTCTGGGCGAGGAAGTTCATCTCGTTGGTGGTCTTGGAGCAGCTGAACAACCCGAACGTCTGCGGCCCCTTCCTCTCCACGGCGGAACGGAAGCCTGCCGCGGCGCGGTCGAGCGCCTCGTCCCAGGTAGCGGGACGCAGGATGCCGTTGTCACGGACGAGGGGGGTGGTCAGTCGGGTGTCTCGCGTGCGCATAGGGTCCTCCTGAGCAGGGTATATTAGCCGGAAAGGACCTCGAGGACGGCAAGGACCCCAAGGACGCAAGGAGACCTCATGCAGGAGATCACTCGCAGGAGCTTTCTGGGCACCGCGGCGGTGCTCGGCGCGGGACGGGTGCTCGGCTTCCCCATGCTGGCCGCGGCCGAACCGGGTGCGCTCCCCGCAATCGACGCCTTTGTGAACCGCCACATCCGGGAACGGGGGGCTCCGGGGCTGATCCTTGGCTTGGCGGACCGCGACCACGTCCTGGCCGCCCGCACCTACGGCCACCGGGACGTCAAGACCGGCCAGCCGATCGAGGCCGGCGACCTGTTCGAGATCGGGTCCATCACCAAATCCTTCATCGCGATCTCCCTGCTCCAACTCCGCGAGGCCGGCAAGCTCGACCTCGACCGGCCCATCCGCGAGTACCTGCCCTGGCTGCGGATCGAAAGCTCCTACGCCCCGATCACGGTCCACCACCTGCTGACCCACACCTCCGGGCTGCCGAACCCGCTCGCCTGGACCGGAGCTCCGCTCTGGACGGGACACGCGCCGGGCGAGCATTTTCACTACTGCAACCTGGGCTACGACATCCTGGGCCGGCTGCTCGAGACGCTCGACGGCCGGCGGCTCCGGGAGATCCTGCCGGCCCGCATCTTCCAGCCGCTCGGCATGACGTCGACCTCGCCGGTGATCTCGCACGACCTCCGCTCGCGGATGCCGATGAGCTACTGGCCGCTCTACGACGACCGGCCGTTCCCGCGCCACGGCCCGCTGACCGAGGCTCCGTATCTGGCCATGGACAACGCCGCCGGCTGCATCGTCTCGACCGCCATCGACATGGGCTTCTACATGAGGATGCTGCTCAACCGCGGGCGGGGCCCGCGAGGCCCGGTGATCTCCGAGGAGAGCTTCGCGCTGTTCACGAAGCCGGCCATCCCGTCGCCGGGCTTCGGGCCGGGCGCGGGCTACGGCTACGGCATCGCCATCCAATCGGTCGAAGGCCGGACGCTCCTGCGGCACACGGGCGGCATGGTCTCGTTCTGCTCGGCCATGCAGGTGGACCTCGACGCCGGCTTCGGCGCCTTCGCCTCGGTGAACGCCTCGCTGGCCGGCTACCGGCCGAACCCGGTGGCGGCCTACGCGCTGGCCGCGCTCCAGGCGGACCGCGACGGCAAGCCGATGCCGCCGATGCCGGAGCCCGACGATCCTTACAAGCAGACGAACGCGGCCGACTACGTCGGCACCTACAAGGCTTCGGACGGCCGCAAGCTCTCGCTATCGGCCGAAGACGACCTCCTGCGCCTGACCTGGAAAGGCGAGAGCATCCCATTGGAACGCCTCGCGCCGGACACCTTCTTCGTCTCGCACCCGGACTTCGCCCTGTTCGCCCTGACCTTCGGCCGCGATGAAAAGGGAGCCGTCATGGATGCGGTCTACGGCGAGGACTGGTACGCCGGAGATCGCTACGTCGGGCCGCGGACCTTCGAGGCTCCGGCGGAGTGGCGCGCCTTCGCCGGCCACTACCGCAACGACAGTCCCTGGGAAGGCAGCGCGCGGATCGTCCTGCGCAACGGCCGCCTCTGGATCGGCGGCGACACGCCGCTCGTGCCGCTCGGTGGAGACCTCTTCCGCATCGGAGACGAGGACCATTCGCCGGACCGCGTGCGCTTCGGCAATGTCGTCAACGGTCGCGCCCTCATCGCCACGTTCAACGGCGTCGACTATCGGCGGATCGAGACCTCGTGACGCCGCCGGGAGAGAGCCCGGGTCGGCGCGCAAGATCGGCCAGGCGCTCGGCGCGCTGGTCGCCCCCTTCCATCTGATTCCGGGCCCGCTCGGCGGCCTGGTCCGGCGTCTGCCCCTGCCGGCCAATCGCCGCGCGAAGCGGGCGGTCGAGACGACGGTGAATGCCTTCTGGGTAGGCGGCTCGACTCAACCTTTCTCCCTCCCTCGTGTCTATTTCCCCGAATCTCTATCTCGGGGAAGAGTTCCTTGCTCGTAAACAATCGATTCCAAAGGGAGGTGTTGGATGACGCCCGCTCAACCTCAAGCTTTGAATGCATTCTGTCATGCCTGTGGCGCAAGTATCGACCCGAGAGCCGAGTTGTGCACGAAGTGCGGAGTGCGGCAAAGGCCTGCGACTTCCGAGCGAAACCGCATAAGCGCCGCCATTCTGGCTTTCTTCCTCGGCGGTCTTGGAGCCCACAAGTTTTACCTCGGCAAGCCGGTCCTGGGTCTTGTCTATCTCCTCTTCTGTTGGACCTTCATCCCTGCGATCGTCGCTCTCATCGAAGGGATTACCTATCTATCGATATCAGACCAGGAGTTCGCGGCGAAGCACGTCGCCTCCTAACTCCCTGCACGCTGAGGCCTGAGTGCAATGACGCGAGCCACGGAACCCGACCTGACCCTGATTGTGAAGCAGGCATGGTTGAACAACGACCGGGTGCTCAATTTCGTCGCCAAGACCCGCAAGCCGCAACTCGGCCTCAACTATACAAGCTTCGACTCGAAACCGTTTCGGACGGATCCACAGGAGCACTTTCGACAGCTTCTCGGCGACCGAGAGCAGATGCAGGAAGAAGGTTTCGACGACTGGCTGGGAGATCGTGGAGCGCAACTCTTCGCGGAACTCCTTCCAATCGAGCTCCAGCGTCGCCTCTGTGCACTGGTCGGCCGGGTCAATACATGCCAGATCCTTTCCGATGAGGTCTGGATTCCCTGGGAGCTCCTACGGCTGCGTGATCCGGACAAGCCTTCGGCCCGAAGTCGATTCCTGGTCGAGGTATTCCACGTGACCCGATGGCTGCCGGGTTCGGAGCTGACCCTCGAGCTGCCGCTACGCCGCATGGCACTGGTAATTCCCAGGGACAGCGGATTGCCGAAGGTCGGCGACGAAGGGGAGCGGGTTAAATCCCTTGGCGGCGCGCTGCGCGAGGTGGTGGAGATCCCGGCAAATCGTCAGGACGTCAAGAACGCTTTGGCGACCGGCGAGTTTGACGGCTGGCACTTCGCCGGCCACGGCTCGGCGCACGACGGTAGCCCGAATCGATGGAGCATCGTCCTGGAGCGGAACCAGAGTCTGCTTACTGCGGACCTCTATGGCGAAGCCAGTCAACTGGGCCGTGCCCGACCTTTCGTCTTCCTCAACGCCTGCCACAGCGGGCGCGGAGCGGCTTCGTTGACCGGGATGGTCGGCCTGGCCAGCGCCTTTCTCCAAGCGGGAGCGGGAGCCTTCGTCGGCTCCCATTGGGCCTTGGAAGACGAGCAGGCGTTCTGCTTCGCAGAAGAGCTCTACAGGCATCTGTTCGCAGGGATCGAGATCGGTGAAGCCGTTGCCAAGGCTCGTCTGCGCTTGCGCGAGAACTTTCACGGCAGCAGCGATTGGCTGGCTTACACGGTGTTCGCGCATCCCCTGGCGCGATGTCGGTTACGAGCGGAAGCGAAGAAGAGAACGCGGTGCCGCATCGTCGAAGCGGCCCTTGTGCAGGCGCCGGTCTCGGAGTCGCGAGAAGTGGTCCCTGAGCCCGACAGACCGACCATGCCAATGCCGGGAGAAGAGCAGACACATCCCCGGGATGGAACGGTCCTGGTGTATGTGCCCGGCGGCGAAGTTGTCCTCGGAGATGAGGCGCATCCCTCTTCCAGGCCTTTGCGTCGGGTACGCCTCAGTCCCTTCTGGATCGGCAAGTTTCTCGTGACGAACGAGCAGTTCTCCCGGTACTTGGCTGAGAATCCGTCCTCCCCAAGGCCCGCGTTCTGGGACGATCCACGTTTCAACCAGCCCCGGCTGCCGGTGGTCGGATTGAGCTGGGAGGAAGCCGCGGCCTACTGCGCTTGGGCTGGTCTTGAACTGCCCACCGAGGCGCAGTGGGAGGCGGCAGCCAGAGGCTTGGACCGGCGCGCTTTTCCCTGGGGAGCAGGATTTCCGACTCCTCACCATGCGAACTTCGATGAAACGAACGGCGGCACCACTCCTGTTGGAACCTACCTCGCCGGTATCGGACCGTATGGGACGCACGATCAGGCCGGCAACGTCTGGGAGTGGTGCGCCGATCCCTGGGCTGCCGACGCCTTCAAGAGAATGCAGGACAGGCAGAGGGACCCCGTAGCCAGCGGGGCCCCGTCTGTCCGCTCCTTGCGCGGGGGGTCCTGGTTGGACCCGGCCGCATTTCTGACCGCCACCCGTCGTGAGAAGGGAAGCGCCGGACGTCGCCTCAACAACCAGGGGTTTCGATGCGTCTGGCGCCCGGCGTAAGCGGATGGCCGCACGCTTTACAGAACTTCCAGTCGAGGTCGTTGATGTGCCCGTTGATGCACTGCTGCTGCCGTGAGGGGTTCTGATCGAGCGAGCACACCGGGCAACGAGGCTCTGCTCCCACAGGGGTCCGGCACAGCGGACAGCTCCGGACGCCTAGGATCTCGACGCGTCCTTCAGCCTCGACCTCGAACTTCGTCAGATAACGCCCGCCGCGAATCGTCTTGAAATCCTCCGAGTTGGCCCAGCGCATGATCTCGCCGACGCGCTTGGCTGGTTCTGGATGAGTCAGAAAGGCATCCATCCCCAGGGTGACGATTTGAGTCCACCAGGTGGACTCATCCTCGTGGGTGCTGACCTGTCCAATGAACAGTCCGAGGTCGAACTCTTCCTCGAGCCGGTTGGGTACTCCTGCCAGGCGGCTCAAGCACTGGGCGAGAGGCTCCGGGTCGTCCAGAATCAGGACAGCTGCCCTGTCGGCCGAGTACTCGGCGGCACGAAACCAGGCGAAGAAGGCGCGGTACAAGGTTTCTTCGACGATCGGTAGAAGCTTCGTGAGGCCGAGAGTCGGAAGAGCCCCGCTGGTCAAGGTGAGCCCCACGCCCATATAGAGCATGTGCTGACAGAGGATGTGGCCCATCTCGTGAGCTACTATGCCTTCGAGCTCGCGGTCCGACATCAAATCCACGAGCTCGGTTGTCAACACGATCGAATGCGTGTTCCTTCCGAAGGCGAAGGCGTTGATTCCACCGCGCCGCGAGAGATAGGTATGCGGCACCGGAATGGCCAGCCGCTCAGCTACCGTGTTGACGATCCGCCAGATCGAGCGAAACTGATGAGGTCCGACCTCGATGCTGTTAAGCATGTGGTGGGCGCGGAATTTTTCTTCAATGCCGAGGCGGCCGATCTTCTTCATGAGCTCAGGAAACAAAGGTAGCTTCTCGAAGCTGGAGGTCGCCTTCTGGTCGAACGGATGGGCGAAAGCGCGCGGATGAATCTGGGAAAATTGAATCGTGCTCATGTTCAGCTCCTCAAATCCACGACCTGAGTGCCGGCCAGAAAGTCGCCCAAGCGCCGGCCTTTCGGATTTGCCATGATCATGATGACGTCGAGTGCCACGAAGAGTGTGAAGAACGGTGAAGTGACCCAGTCGACGAGAGGCAGGAGGGCGAGCAGGAGCAGGCCTAGATAGTAGCCGTTCCTGGCGAGAGCCTGGGCGTTCGAGGCCGGCTGGCCCGTCCGCCAGTCCACGACCCTCATGTTGCTTATCCTTTTGGCAATACTGAAGGCACCCGCGTTACAGTCGCGAAGGACGATCAATCCCGCAAGAAGCAGGCAGAGAAGACCCATCAGGCCGGCGCTGAAGAAATCGAGAAACGTGATCAGCCAAGCGCCGAGCACATAGGCGACGTACTCGATACCAGAACCCAGGAGACGGCGATGGGTCGTCGCCTTGGGGAGGATGAGGGGGCCGGTTTTTGTCTTCCGCGCCGGAGTCGTGTAGCCCGACGGACAGCGGCAATTCTCAACCGGTTTGCCACAAGCCTCGCAAAAGCCAGTCATAGATCCCTCCTTTTAAGGAAAACTCGTCCGGGATCTAGACACCCTCCAGTTAGTTCTGTGTAGCGCGAATACACTCGCGCCTCGCGGCCTACCCAGGCCGGAACCGCGTCGTCTAGCTCTGCGACGCCATGAGCTGTTCGCGCATCCTCAGGAGCGCGTTCTTGGAGCTCATCAGGCTGTCGAGCTGGCGGTCGATCTTGCGCAGGAGGCGATCGGTCTCCTGCACGAGCGGCGTGGGGGCCGGGTGCTGCGGTCGGGCGTCAGGTGGGGCTTCGCGGCCAAGGCGCTCGCGCCGGCACTCTTCCATGACCTCGCGCAGCCTTTCCACTGAGTAGCCCAGGGCGTCCGCGATACGGACCAGCGAGACCTGGCGCGGCGTCGTGCCGCCCTGCTCCCACTTGCACCACGTGCCGGGACTGACTTTCACACTCTTGGCCAGCGCGTTCTGATGACGCGTGCCTCTCAGCTTTCGAATGGCCGCTGCCAGGTCTCGGGGATCGAACATGGGAAAAAGACTAGGAGAGGACGTGCTCAGGCGCAATGTGGACAAAGCGCGGAGCGATTGACGTGTTCTCCGAAGATCATCGCCGCAACGACAAGGTTCGCCCCTCTTTGCGCGAACCCGCGGGATTCAGGCTGATCCGTCCGGCGAAGAAATTCGCGGTAAATCGGAAGATTGAGAAGCAGGAACTTCTGGCGGAAGTCCGCATGGCCGGTCTACGATCCCGGAGGCATCGGCGTGCCCGGCGGCAGACCGACGAGGTAGCGCCGGAAGGCCAGGAGGAGCTTCTTCTTGGCGAGCAGCGAGTCCAGGTTGCGGTCGATCTCGTGGAGCTCCCGGTCCGTGCTTTCGAGCAGGGAATCCGAGGTCTCCGGCGGCTCGCCGGCTCCCTCTTCGGCCTTGGCGCGCTCGTTGGCCACCTTCAAGGCTTCCTGGTCCAGCTCCTTGACGGTGATGCCGAGAGCCTCGGCGATCCGCTTCTTCTGCGGCGGACGGGGCTTGCGCTTGCCGCGCTCGTAGTCGCTCCACGAGCTGGTCGTCATACTGGCCGCTTCGGCCAGCTTCCACTGCGGCCGCCGGCCCCCGGGCCGGGGCCGGCGGGTCGCGGCGCCCCGGTGGGTGGGGTGCCCCATGCAAAAAAAAAAAGAATGGTGGGCGGAGGGGGGGGAAACC
>JACZDC010154754.1_pt1 | contig 22989 bp, 20 predicted proteins | sample 8641791 | NCBI WGS metagenome assembly JACZDC01 (sample SAMN15324613, study PRJNA640507) | soil metagenome | isolation source: intercropping peanut in the second line | place: China: Luxin town, Laibin City, Guangxi Province | collected 2019-07-25 | depth 10cm m
CCCTCCCAGGGCACCCACAAGGGGTGCCCCTACATGGCGGTTCCTACCCCTTGAGCGAGGCCATGTCGATCACGAAGCGGTATTTCACATCGCTCCGGAGCATGCGCTCGTAGGCCTCGTTGATGTAGCTGATCGGGATCACCTCGACGTCCGAGACGATCCCGTGCTCGGCGCAGAAGTCGAGCATCTCCTGGGTCTCCCGGATGCCGCCGATCAGCGAGCCGGCGATGGAGCGCCGGCCTCCGATCAGGTTCGAGACGTTGGGCGACGGATGCGGCTCGCCCGGCGCGCCGACCAGCGTCATCACGCCGTCGCGCTTGAGCAGGACGACGAAAGCGTCGAGGTCGTGCGGCGCGGAGACGGTGTTGAGGATGAAGTTGAAGCTGCCCGCGTGCTTCGCCATCTCCTCGGGGTTTCGCGACACCACGACCTCGTCCGCGCCGAGGCGGCGCGCGTCGTCGGCCTTGCCCGGCGAGGTGGTGAACATCACGACGTGCGCGCCGAGCGCGTGCGCGAGCTTGACCCCCATGTGGCCGAGCCCGCCCAGACCCACCACGCCGACCTTGTCACCCTTGCCGACGTTCCAGTGGCGGAGCGGCGACCAGGTCGTGATACCGGCGCAGAGCAGGGGAGCCGTGGCGGCCGGGTCCAGCTTGTCGGAGACGCTCAGGACGAAGTCCTGGTCGACGACGATCTTGTTCGAGTAGCCGCCGTTGGTGGGACGGCCGGTCTCCTTCTCGACCCCGCCGTAGGTGCCGGTGAAACCGTTCTCGCAATATTGCTCCAGCCCTTCGGAGCAGCTCGCGCAGTGGCGGCAGGAGTCCACCATGCAGCCCACGGCCACGAGGTCGCCGGCCTTGTATTTCGTGACCTCGGCACCGACCTTGACCGCCCGGCCGACGATCTCGTGCCCCGGCACCATCGGGTAGACGGTTCCGGGCCATTCGCTGCGGACGGTGTGAAGGTCGGAGTGGCAGACGCCACAGAAGAGGATCTCGATCTGGACATCCTTCGGACCAGGCTCACGGCGTTCGAAGCTGTACGGAGTGAGCGGGGTGGTGGCGGAGCGGGCGGCGTAGCCTTGGGTATCGATCATGGGTTGCCTCTTGAAGTCTGCGCGAGCGACGTGGGGTCGCGTTCAAAAACACCATGGGAGTAGAGAGCTTCATCCAGGTCGTTCGTGACCTGGGCCTGCTCAAGCCAGAGATTCCAGTAGGCGACCAGCTCGTCCTGCGAAAGATTACGCAGGTCGAGATCCTCTTCGCTCAGGAATTCATCATGGAGATCCACCCCGACTCTCCTCCCGGTTGGGCTCGAAGGGGAGGACCCCTTCAGCGCGCGAGACTATCAGATTGTGAGCATCTGGCAGGGAAAGGCCTTCGGCCTGCCGCTGAACGTCAGGCCAGATCTCCGTCCACGCCTGGCTGGCGGCGAGATAACGGGCGAGGCGCTCCTCATTGATCCGCATGAGCGTGCGGCGCTCCCGGTCGAGAGCCTCTTCCAGCGCCTCCCGGCCTTGGGAAATCAGGGCCAGGAGCGGGCGCTGCCGCGTTACCTCGGCAAGGATGTCCGAGTGCTCCTCCGCCAGCTTCATCAGATCGCGGCTGCTGCGCGAGTAGAGGAACTGTGAGCGAGGCGTGGTCATCAGGCGCGCCAACTCACCCACCACGGCATAGTCCTTGTCCCGGTTGGTCAGCTTCAGTGCAGCCAGGGGCTCCGGTCCCACAACCTCGTCTTTCGTTGTCTCGGCTTCCTGCCACATCCGAGCGAGCCAGTCAGCAGAAATCCGCGGCGGCCGGGTGACGAAGTCGGTCCGAATCCGTAAGGATTCCTGCCGGAACTCGAAGTGAGCGCTCCAGCCGTGCGCGAGCCAGCGCAGGTCCAACGGCGCGCCAAAGCGGTACCGAGCGCCATGGGAGGAGAGGACCTCCAGGATGTGGCTTACCGTTTCAGGATCCTCGTGCAGAATCCAGTCACCGTCCTTGCTCATGATGGCCAGTCGATGAACCACCACCGCCTGGCCCGAGCTGAGCAGTGCGCGCAAGCGGCCTCGATTGAATTGACGGGTCAGCTCAAGATAGGGATTGTCCATCGGAGAGGCAGTATACCGATCCGGGTCAGAGTCACTGAAAATACCCGGTCACGTCCAGTACCAGATGGGCGCTGCCGGCGGAGAGCCGCGCGTCGATCTCTCCTTTCAGACCCAGGGGAAGGATCGCAAGGCTGCCGCGGTTCGTCTGGGCCGGGAAGTTGACGATGCTCGTCTGCGGCGAGAGGAGACCTGAAGGGTAGAGCTGCAGGTTGCCCGAGGTCGTGGGACTGATCACCGTCGCGTTCACCACGGCGGCCACGGCGCCGGGCGGAATGCCGCACGAGCCGGCGGCGGGAAAAGATCTCACGGCTCCGGCCGACAGGGAGGACGAGCTCCGGGTGTCCACCAGCCGGCACGGCGCGAGCGTGTGGAAGTCCGAGACCGGAGCGGGCAGGGCCGAATGGCAGAGGCCGTGGCCGGAGTCCAGGGGGGCTCCGGCGTCGGAGAGGAACCGCCACTCGTATCCATTTGAGTGGAGCTTCAGCTCCAGGATGCCGAACGAGGCGTAGTTGCGGACCTCGCTGTTGGCGCGGACCGTCGTCACCGAGGTGATGTCCTTGCCTCCCGTTCCGACCACGAATTCGCGCGGGCCGCCGGGATCGGCGGCACCGTCCGGCGCCTGCGGCGCGAAGCGCTCGTAGCCGTGGTCGTGGCCGTTCAGGATCAGGTCCGCGTCGGCCGATCGGAGCAGCGTCCAGAAATCCTGGAACAGCGGGTCGTCGCCGTGCGGGCCCGACGAGAAGCGCGGGTGGTGCCAGAAGGCCAGGGTGCAGACGTCCGGGTGCGCCGCCAGGTCCGCGGCCAGCCACAGGCCCTGCTGCGAGGCGAGACCGCAACCGCCAATCATCGCGCAGTTCGAGTTGAGCGCGACCAGGTGCCACCCGCCAAGGTCGAACGAGTACCAGCCTTTCGTCGGATCGCCGGCCGCCATGCCGAAGTAGTCGTAGTAGCCCTGGGCGTTGGCCGTGGCGTACTCGTGGTTGCCTGGAGCCGGCCGGATGACCGACTTCAGCCGTCCCCAGGAGGGATCGAACGAGGCCTGGTACTTGGCGAGCCCGCCGTTCTCATACTGATTGTCGCCGAGGAGGAGGACCGCGGCCGGGGAGAGGCCGAGCGCCACGTTCGAAGTGGCCAGCATGTGGCAGCGCGTGGCCGTACCGGCGCCGCCGTTGTAGCCGACGTCGGCGGGGTCGCAGGCGATGTCGCCCACCGCGACCACTGTCACCTGGGCGGTCGCCGGCCAGGCCAGCAGAAGGAGCGCCAGAAAGCGGGGGAGCATGCGTGATTGTAAACCAGCGGATAGAATGCCCGGCGATAAGGAGATGGACATGAAAAAGAGCTGGCTCCCTCTCTTCCTCCTCCTGGCCATCCCCGCGGTCGCCCAGGAGTCCTGGACACCTCCGGACCCGGCCCTGGTGGCGCGGGCGCGCAAGCTCCTCGACCAGGTGCCGCTCGTCGACGGCCACAACGACGTGCCCTGGGAGATGCGCAACCGGGTGAAGAACCATCTCGCCCAGCTCGACCTGCGGGCCGACACGAGCGTCCTTGAGAAGCGCATGCACACGGACATCGCGCGGCTGCGCAAGGGCGGCCTCGGCGGCCAGTTCTGGTCGGTCTACATCCCGGCCGAGAACGCCGGTCCGGACGCGGTCCGCATGGTGCTGGAGCAGATCGACGTCGTCCACCGGCTCGCCGAGATCTACCCGGACACCTTCGAGATCGCCACCACGGCCGACGACGTGGTCCGCATCCACAAGGCCGGCCGCATCGCCTCGCTGGTCGGCATGGAGGGGGGGCACTCGATCGACAACTCGCTCGGCGTGCTGCGCCAGCTCTACGCCGCGGGCGCGCGCTACATGACGCTCACCCATTCGAAGAACGTGGACTGGGCGGACTCGGGCACCGACAAGCCCGCGCACGGCGGCCTCACGAAGTTCGGCGAGGAGGTTGTGCGGGAGATGAACCGGCTCGGCATGCTGGTCGACCTCTCCCATGTGTCGCCCGATACCATGAAGGACGCGCTCGCCGTGTCGCAGGCGCCGGTGATCTTCTCGCACTCCTCGGCGCGCGCCCTCGACGCCCACCCCCGCAACGTGCCCGACGACGTGCTCCAGAGGATCCCCGCCAACGGCGGCGTGGTCATGGTCACCTTCGTGCCCTCGTTCCTGTCGGAGGAGGTGCGGGCCTGGAACGCCGAGGACGACGCGGCCGAAGCGCGCCTCAAGGCGCTCCATCCCGAGGACCCCGACCGGGTGAAGAGCGAGCTGGAGTCCTGGGTGAAGGAGCACCCGGCGCCGAAGGCGACGCTGGCGCAGGCCGCGGACCACATCGAGCACGTGCGCAAGGTGGCAGGGATCGATCACGTCGGCATCGGCTCGGACTTCGACGGCATCACCGCCACGCCCCTGGGGCTGGAAGGGGTGGACGCCTATCCGGTCCTGCTCGCGGAGCTGCTCCGCCGGGGGTGGACCGACGAGGAGGTCAAGAAGCTGGCCGGTTTGAATGTTTTGCGCGCTTTTCGCGAAGCGGAGAAGGTCGCGCAGCGCCTGCGCAAGGAGCGGCCCGCCTCGGACGCGCTGATCGAAGAGCTGGACAAGCCGGCCGCCGCACCGTAGAGGCCAACCGGCACGCCTCTTGCTGCTTCGGCAGCAAGGGGCGGTGGCCGGGAGAGGAAAGTAGAGATTCGCTCGGCGCTCGCCAAAGGAGGTGGGGTATGCCGAGGCGGATCGCCGTTCCCGCGTTTCTGGTTTCCTTCCTGCTGTTCTCCCCGATCTCAAAGGCTGCGGAGTTGAGCTGGCTCGACGAGGTCGCGCCGCTGATCGGCGCTGCCGAGCGCGAGGCGTTCCTGGGCCTCGCCGATCCCGCGCAGCGCGACGAGTTCGTCCAGCGGTTCTGGCAGGTCCGCGACCCTTTCCCGAAAACCGAGCGCAACGAGCTGCTGGAGAGCTGGACCGGGCGCCTCGCCGAAGCGCGCACGCGGTGGGGGAGTCTCCAGGACGATCGCGCCCGCACCCTGCTGCTGCGCGGCGAGCCGGACGCGACGTTCGAGGCGAATTGCGCGGACGTCGGCCGGCCTGTCGAAGTCTGGACCTACGAGCCCGGCTTCGGCTCCAAGTACCGGATGGTGCTCGTCTTTCTGCACGAAGGCGGGGCGGCTCGCCTCTGGCAGCCTGGAGCGGGCGCGCCGGATCTCCGGCCGGCCTCTCCCGATGCCTGCGAGAACGGACGCCGGCTCGCCAGGGAGATGAAGTGGATCGGTGCGGTGGGCGTCGATCAGTACAACGCCCTGATCGAAAAGACATTCGCCCGCCCCAGGCCCGAGCCGCGCGACTGGTACACGCGGCTCGCGTCCGACAACGCGATCGAGCCGGCGCGGACGGACGGTGGCCTCGAAGCCGGGATGGAGGTCGACTATCCGGACCGCTTCGAGGACAGCCGGGTGGTGCGCGTGCTCATGACCGTGCCCTCGGACTCGCTGATCCAGCCGGCCGGCGAGCGCGAGCTCCTGGTCACCGGCCAGGTGCTGGGTGGCCGCGGAGTGCTGGACGACTTCCGCTACAGCTTCCAGGTCGACCCCCGCGTCCATTCCCAGCCGTTCATCCCGCTCGTCTTCGAGCGCTATCTGCGGCCGGGCCTGTACCGGCTGCGGGTGAAGCTGATCGATCTGTTCACCAAGCGTTCCTTCCAGGACGAGCGCGAGCTGTCCGTGCCCGGGCTGGCGGAAGCCTCGGGCCCGGTCGCGCCGCCCGACGTCCATCTGATCTCTCCCGGTAGCGGACCGCTCGCCGGCGAAACGCGTTTCGCGGCGAAGGTCGAGGGCGCGATCCAAAAGGTTTCCTTCCTGCTCGACGGCCACCCGATCTACACCCGCACGCGGCCTCCTTATGAAGTCACGCTCGACCTGGGCTCGGTGCCGAAGTCCCAGAAGCTGGCCGTCGAGGGGCTCGACGATCAAGGCCAGGTGATCGCCCGCGACGAGCTGGTCCTCAACTCGGGCTCGCAAAGGTTCTCGATCCGCCTGCTGGAACCGCGGCCCGGACAGGGCTCCCAGGGCAACCTGCGGGCCCGGGTCCAGGCGACGCCGCCGCCGGGCGAGACGGTCGAGCGGGTGGAGCTGTGGCTCGACGAGAACCGGGTCGCGACCCTCTATCAGCCGCCGTACACCCAGCCGATCCTGGTCCCGAACGGACAGGCGATGGGATATGTGCGGGCCGTGGCCTACCTGCGCGACGGCCGTGCGGCCGAGGATACGATCCTCCTCAACTCGCCGGAGAAGCCGGAGGAGATGGCGGTGCGGCTCGTGGACTTCTTCGCCACCGTGGTCGACCCGGCCGGGCGGCCGGTGCAGACCGTGGATCCGGGTCTCTTCTCGGTGGCGGAGGACGGCGTGCCGCAACGCCTCCGGCTGGTGGAGCCCGCCGGCGACACGCCGATCCGCGTCGTCACCCTCATCGACAACTCCATGTCCATGCGGGAAAACCTTTCCAGGACCCGCGCCGCGGCGCTCGGCTTCCTGCGCCGGACGCTGCGGCCCACGGACCAGGCGGCCGTGATCACCTTCAATCGCTCGCCGCGGGTGGCGGTTCAACTGACCAACGATCTGGCGGAGCTGGAGGAGGGCTTCACCGGGCTCCTGGCGGAGGACCAGACGTCGCTCTACGACAGCATCGCCTTCTCGCTCCAATATCTGACCGGCGTGAAGGGACAGCGGGCGGTGCTGCTGCTCTCGGACGGCATGGACCGCACCAGCCGCCTCTCCTACGACCAGGCGCTGGAGGTCGCGCGCCGCACCGGCATCGCGATCTACACCATCGGGCTGAACCTGGAGGAAGGGGGGAGCGGAGAGCCGGGGAAGAAGCTCTCGAAGATCGCCGCCGAGACCGGCGGCCGGAGCTGGTTCGTGGCCGGCACCGCGGACCTGGACGGCGTCTACGCCCAGATCGAGCACGAGCTGCGGTCGCAGTACCACCTCACCTACCAGTCCACCAACAACAGCCCGGACAGCGGCTTCCGGGCCGTGAAGGTTCAACTTGCGGGCAAGGATCTGGAGGCGAGAACCATCAGCGGCTACTACCCGTAGCCCGGCCGTGGGCGCCCTGTTGAGAAAAGAGGGTGTGCGGCCGCGGATCCCCTCTTTTATGCTGAGACAAGGTACCGATTCTCAGCCGCACACCTGTTTGTCTCAGCCGCGCACGGTGGATTCTCAGCGGATCATGGGCGTTCTGCTGAGAATCACAGTCCAGCGGCTGAGACTATCCTTCCATTGGCTGAGAGTCGAGGGCAAGATGGTGAGAAAAAGAGGCTTTCTGCTGAGAAATGGGAGGGGACTGCTGAGAATCGCGGTCGATTCTCAGCAGGTCGCGCCGGCGTTATTCCGCGATATGCACCAGCAGGCTGCGCGACCCTTCGCGCTTGCGGTGCTCCCACACGTAGATGCCCTGCCAGGTGCCGAGCCCGAGCTCGCCGTCGACGATCGGCACCGACAGTGAGACGTCGGTGAGCGCGGCTTTGATGTGCGACGGCATGTCGTCCGGCCCTTCCGTCGTATGGGTGTAGAGCGGATCGCGCTCGGGGACCAGGCGGTTGAGCCAGCTTTCGAGATCGCGCCGTGCCGAGGGATCGGCGTTCTCCTGGATGGTCAGGCTCGCCGAGGTGTGCTGGAGGAAAACCGTGCAGAGACCCTCGCGGACGCCGCTCTCGCGAACGGCGCCCGCTACGTCGCGGGTGATCTCGTGCAGACCCTGGCCCGAAATGCGGACGGAAAGGCGCTTCACCATGGCCGGGATATCAACCCGGAACGTAGGCCACGAGCCGCTGTCCCGGCCGCAGGATCTTCTTCGAGGTCAACCCGTTGGCGGTAAGGATGTGGTCGAGGCTCACCCCGAGCCGCCGGGCGATGGCCGCGAGGCTGTCGCCGCGGCGGACCTTGTAGGTGCGCATCTCGTAGTCGCGGCCCGGGAAGATGTGGAGCTTCTGGCCCGCCTTCACCTTGCGGCTCCGCAGATCGTTCCAGTCCACGATGTCGTCGTCGCGGACCGAGAAGATCTCGGCGATGTCCGCGAGCGAGTTGCCGGCCTTCACGGTGTAGACGAGCCGCGTCGCGTTCCTGTCCGCCGGGAGGGTCAGGCGCTGGCCGACGCTCAGGGTGTAGGGGCTGCGGATGCCGTTCGACTTCGCCAGGGTGTTGACGTCGAGGTCGTAGCGGCGGGCGATCGAGCTGAGGGTGTCGCCGGCCTTGACCATGTAGCTGCGGCTCGGGGCCGGCTTCTCCGCGCGCATCTCGGGCACCGTGCTGGAGGCGAGCACGACCTCGGGCTCAGGTGCGGGCATCGGCGGCATCGCCGCGAGCGCGGTCTGGAACTGGGCGCCGGCGCCGGCCGGGAGATAGAGCGGGAAGTTGCGGCCGGGCGTGAACGAGGAGGCGGGATCGAGCTCGTTGTTGGCGAGCCGTAGGTCGACGACGTCGATGCCGGCCATCTCGGCGATGCGCGTGAGCGGCATCACCTGCGGCACGACCGCGACGTCGTAGCGCTGCCGCATCTCCTCTTCGCTCGGCAGGTTGAACCCGTAGCGGGCCGGGTCCGAGCTGATCACCGCCGCGCCGAGGATCTTCGGCACGTACTCCTGGGTCTCGACCGCGAGGCAGCTCCGGATCTCCCAGAAGTTGCGCTTGTCGAGCCTGTCGAGCTGGCGCAGGCAGCTCATGATCTTCCCTTCGCCGGCGTTGTAGGACGCCGTGGCGAGAGCGAACGAAGGGGTGCCGAAGATGTTCAGCAGATCGATGAGGTAGCTCGCCGCCGCCTCGGTCGACTTGCGCACGTCGTAGAAGTCGTCACGGGTGACGAGCCCGTAGCGCTTGCCGGTCTCGGGGATGAACTGCCACATGCCGAGCGCGTTGGCGTGGCTCAGGGCCTTGGGATTGAAGCCGCTCTCGACGAACGCGATGTAGCCCAGCTCGCCGGGCAGCTTGCGCGCCGCCAGGACCTCCTGGATCGTCGGCCAGTACTTGTGCTTGCGGAGGAAGGAGCGCTCGAAGAACTCGCGGTACTTGCCGCGGTAGAACTGCACGTAGCGCTGGGTCTCGTAGACGAGCGCGTTGAGATAGCTCTCGTCGGGTGAGTTGTCGCCGAACTGCCGCATGATGCGGCGGACCTCGCGCTCGATCGACGCCAGCTCGGCCAGCTCCGCGGCGTTCGGCCGGTCCTTGCGCTCGACCTCCTTGGCGATGGCTTCGAGGTCGTAGTGCCGGAAGCTCTCCGGCAGGCCGGACTGGATGGCGGCGAGACCCTGCCGCTTCCAGAACTCGGGGAGATCGGCCTCGAGGAGGATGAGGCGCGCGTCGTTGAAGTTCTTGCTGGCCGAGTCCCACTCGCCGTGCTCGTAGAACGTCAGACCCTCGACCGCCCAGGAGACGGCCTTTTCCATGGCTTCGCGGGTGGAGAGGGGAGCGCCGAGAGCGGCGCTCTCGGTCTTCTCGGACTCGGCCGGAAGAGGCGTTGCGGCAGAAGGGGGAGTCTGCACCGCGGGAGCCGCCGTTGCGGGGACCTGCGGAGTCGCGTCGCTGTAGGTGATCTTGACCTGGGGTTTGGGCTGAGGATTCCCCGCGCAGCCGAGACCAGCCGCGAGGAGCAGGGCGAGGGTACACGTTCCGTAAGCGCGCTGCATAACCATGATGAAAACTCCGAACCGAACTGCGGGATTCTAGCATATCGAATGGCGGCTATGTGCCACCCCCGGCTCGCTTTCGACGACACCGGACACCGTAAAGGGCAGGGAAGACCCCAGAGCCGCCGCCCTTGCGGCGCTCATGGGATCGGATCCATCCATTTCTTTTGAAGGAGACGCGAATGAGAACACGTTGGATGCGTGCCCTCGGAATGGCCGTCGTGCCGGCGCTCGTAGCAGTATCGGCGATGTCTGCCCATGCTGCCGGCAATGAGCTGTTCTCCCCCTTCGACATCAAGTCCGTCCACGGCAACTCCGTGAGCCTGGATCCCTCGTTCCAGGCCCTGGCCGACAACCCGGCCACCGCGACCCTGCAGATCGTGCACGCCAACGCCGGCGTGGTCACGGAGAAGACCGACACCCTGCGGCTCAACCTCGGCCAGGGTCTCGATCTCGTCGCCCGCCGCCTCGACTCCAAGGTCACCAACGAAGGCCACGTGATCTGGTCCGGCATCATCCTCGACTCCTGGTCGGCCAACGTGCCGTTCCGCGCCGACCGCGCCGAGTTCGATCCGGCCAACTCGGTGATGCTCGTCCGTGACGGCGACACGATCACGGGCAACATCCACGTCAACGCCGAGTGGTACAAGATCCGGCCGCTCCGGAGCGGCGGCCATGCCATCGTCGCGGTCGATTCCCGTTCCATGCCGGCCGATCACCCGGCCGAGTACAGGAACCTGCCGGTGATCAAGATGCCCGTCCGCCCCGTGCAGGTGCAGGCGGACACGCCGATCCGCGTCATGGTCCACTACACGCCGTCCGCGGCCGCGGCCTCGGGCAACATCAGCGCGCTGATCGATCTGGCCGTTGCCGAAGCGAACACGGGCTACACGAACAGCGGCGTGCTGATCGACCTGTTCCTCGCCACCAAGGCCCAGGTCTCCTACACCGAGAGCGGCAGCTTCAGCACCGACCTCAGCCGCTACCGCGGGACCGCCGACGGCTACATGGATTCGATCCACACCACCCGCAACACGGTCACGGCCGACGTCGGCGTGCTGCTGATCAACAACGCGTCCTCCTGCGGCCTCGCGTCGAGCATCGGCTCGACCGCCAGCACCGCCTTCGCCACCGCGCACTGGGATTGCGCCACGGGCTACTACTCGTTCGCGCACGAGATCGGGCACCTGCAGTCCGCCCGCCACGACCCGGCGACCGACCCGACCACCACGCCCTACGCCTACGGCCACGGCTTCCAGAGGAACACCAGCCCGCGGTGGCGCACGATCATGGCGTACGACTGCTCGGCCGGCTGCCCGCGCCTGAACTACTGGTCCAACCCGAACAAGCTCTACAACGGCGTGGCCATGGGCACGGCGAGCACGAGCGACAACACCCGCGTGCTCAACAACACCCGCGGCACGGTCTCGGCGTTCCGGTAAACCCTCGCACCAACTAACCCCGGGGCGGCCTTCGTTCGGGCCCCGGGGTGCTCCACCTCTCCTCGAACGGCCGCGCGATCTGCACCTTGACCTTGCGCCCGCGGAGCTTGGTGCGGCGCAAGGCCTGGATCACGTTCTGGGCCTCGGCCTTCGGGACCTCCACGAAGGCGGTGTGGTCGAGGATGTCGATGGTGCCGATCGAGCGCCCCTGGAGGCCGGCCTCGTTGGCGATGGCGCCCACCAGGTCGCCCGGCCGCAGGCCGCCCTGGCGGCCGAGGCCGATGAAGATGCGGGTCATGCCCGGCTCGGGCTGGAGCGCGTCGGCCGCGATCTCCTCGGCCTCCGCCGCGCCGCCGCCGGACTGCGCGCCGTGCTGGCTCTTCCAGAGCATCTGGAGCGCCGCGGCGGCGATGGCGGCGGGGTCGTATTCTCCCGCCAGCTCCTCGACCGTGGCGAGGTGGCCGTCGAAGTCGCCGGCCTCCAGGGTCTCGCGCAGGGACTCGCGGAAGAGGTCCCGGCGACGCGCCGCAATGTCGGCCATGGTGGGGATGCGCGCCGGCTTGATCGGCGCGCCGATCAGGCGCTCGATCGCCTTGAGCTGCCGCCGCTCGCGCGGCTCGATCAACGTCAGGGCGTCGCCCGACCGGCCGGCCCGGCCCGTGCGGCCGATGCGGTGGATGTACTGCTCCACGTCCCACGGGATGTCGTAGTTGATGACGTGGGTCACGGACTCGATGTCCAGCCCGCGCGCCGCCACGTCGGTGGCGATCAGGAGGTCGTCCTGGCCTTCGCGGAAGCGGCGCAGCACGCGGTCGCGGTCGGCCTGGCCCATCTCGCCGTGCAGCGCCTCGGCGCTGTAGCCGCGCAGGCGCAGGGCCTCGGCGAGGTCGGCGGTCTCCTTGCGCGTGCGGCAGAAGATGATCGTCGCGCCCGGGCTCTCCATGTCGAGGACCCGCGCCAGCGCCTCCAGCTTCTTGCCCGGCGGCACCTCGTAATACGTCTGGTTCGTGGTCTCGACCGTCCGCTTGCGGGCTTCGATCGACACCCGCGCCGGGTCGCGCAGGAAGCGCTTTGTCAGGTCCGCGATGCGCGGCGGCATGGTGGCGGAGAAGAACGCGAGCTGGCGCTCCTCCGGCAGCTCGGCCAGGATGGTCTCCATGTCCTCCAGGAAACCCAGGGCGAGCATCTCGTCGGCCTCGTCGAGCACGCAGAAGGTCACATGCTCCAGCGTGAGAGACCCGCGGCGCAGGTGGTCGAGCAGCCGTCCGGGGGTGCCCACCACGATCTGGGCTCCGCCTTTGAGAGCCCGGAACTGCCGGTCGATCGGCTGGCCGCCGTAGACCGGCACGACCCGGGCGCCCGTGTATTTCGCCAGGTCGTGGATGCCACCCGCGACCTGGCCCGCCAGCTCGCGGGTGGGCGCCAGGACCAGGGCCTGGGTGTCGGTCCGCTTCGGGTCCACCTTCTGGATGAGCGGCAGCGCGAAGGCCGCGGTCTTGCCCGTGCCGGTCTGGGCCTGGCCGATGAGGTCCCGGCCCGACATCAGGAGCGGCACGGCCCGGGCCTGGATCGGCGTCGGCGCCTCGAAGCCCAGCTCGGACACGGCGCGGGCGACGGGTTCGGGCAGCTCCAGGTCGTTGAAGGAGAGGATCTCCGTTGGGACAGATGTATTCACAGGGAAAGCTCCATGCGACGTTCGTGCCGGAAGAGCCCGTCACGGTCCAGCGGCACGCCGGCAAGCCAGAGCTTCGCGAGGCTGCCGAGCAGATAGGCGAGGTCGGGCTGCCGGTCGTAGGACGGCCGCAGAGTGGAAAGGACCACCTGACCCCCCTGATTGCTGGCCTGCGGCCCGGCCGCGGTCTGGAGCGCGAGCGTCGACAGGCTCAGGCCCGGGCCGACCTCCAGCAGGACCTTGCCGGCGTCGTTGCGCAGCTCGGAGAGCGCCTGCCCGAAGCGCACGGCCTGGCAGAGGTGCCGGCCCCAGTAGCCGGGATCGGTCGCCTCCTCCGGCTTCATCCAGGTGCCGGTCACGTTCGAGAGATAGGGGACGGCCGGCGGGTTGGGATGGAGACCGCGGGCCATCTCCACGACGCGGTCGCGGATCGGCTCCATCATGGTCGAGTGGAAGGCGTGCGTGGTCGGCAGGCGGCGGACCGCCACGCCCTTGGCGGCGAGCTGCTGCTCCAGCGCCGTCACGGCCGGCACCGGGCCGGAGACCACGGAAAGGTTCGGACCGTTCACCGCGGCGAGCGAGAGCTGGGGACCGAGTACGGCCCGCGCCTCGGCCTCGGGGAGCGGCACCGCGAGCATGGCGCCGGCCTCCAACTCGTCGATGAGCAGGGCGCGCCGGGCGACCAGCGCGAGCGCGTCCTCCAGCGAGAAGACGCCGGCCACGCAGGCGGCCACGTACTCGCCGAGGCTGTAGCCGACCAGCGCCGCGGGCTTGAGACCCCACTCCAGGAGGAGCTGCGCCAGCGCGTACTCCACCGCGAAGAGCGCCGGCTGGGTGTAGCGCGTCCTGTTCAGCTTCTGGGCCGCCGGGTCCGGCGCGGCCGGCGCTCCAGGAGCCGCTCCGCCTCGTCCGAGCATCGCCTTGAGGTCGAGCTTGCCGCCCGGCGCTCCGGCACCCGCCGGCTGCGCGGAGGTGCCCTTGGGATAGATCACCGTCCGGATGTCGAGCCCGAGATGCGGCTGGAGGATCTGGGCGCACTGATCAACCGCGGCGCGGAACGTGGGCTCGGTCTGATAGAGGGCGAGCCCCATGTCGAGGTAATGGTCGCCGAGACCCGAGAACATCATCGCCACCGATTTCGGAGAGACCGGCTGAACACTGCCGAGACTACTGAGCAGCCGGCGGGCGTCGCGGGCGCGGAGCGCGGTGAGCGCGTCCTCGCGGTTGCTCGCGACCAGCGTCCGCCGGATTGGCAGGGCCGGGCGGCCGGCGAGCGTGAACGCCACGTCTGCCAGGGAGGCGGACGGGTTCGCTTCGAGCCCGCGGGTGAGCGCGTCCGTGGCTGCCTCCAGCGCGGCGGGGTTTTCGGCGGACAGCATCAGAAGCTGCCAGGAACGGCCCTGGGCAGGTTGAGTCATGGTCGGCTCCTCGTTCAAGGGGATTGGATGTACGGCTACTCGCCCAGCTCCATCTCGGCCCGCAGGTCGCGCCTCAGCTCTTCCGGGGTGACGACGACGCCTTCGCCGTCCGGGCTGAGGAAGACCGCGATCCGGATGCCGTCCTCCTCCAGGATGGTGAGGAGGTCCTCCAGCAGCTCGTCCAGGGCGACCGGCGCGGGCTCCGTCCCTTCCCAGCTCCCATGCGCGCAGGCCTGGGCGAAAGCCGGGTGGGGCCAGAGCGGGAGGATATCCTGTCCATCCTCATGGCTGGAGAGGACCCAGCCGTCCTCCGCGTAGAGGCCCCAGACCTCCTCCCAGTCCGTGGCCACCTGGAGGAAGAGACCGTAGCGCTCCCGCGGCGGCAGGGCGAGCACCTGGCGGCGCTCGTCGTCGCTCAGCTCCCAGGGCGCGTCCTGCTGGTCGTGCTCGTGATCGCTGCTCATGGCCGTCCCGCCCCCCGCACGATCCAGGTGCGCTTGGTGCCGCTCATGTCCTCGCCGGGACCGACAAAGAGCATCTCCTCCACGGGCTCGTCTTCTCGGCGAAGTCTTATCCGGACCTCCCAGGAATTCGCGTCCGCCGCCTTGACGGAGAGGATTTCGAAACCCGTGTACGAGATGGCCAGCAGGTTGATCCCCTGCTCGTGCCGCTCGTACTGCTCGAAGGCGTTGGGAGAGAGGAAGTTGCGCGCCATCGAATCGTCGCCCACCACCCGGGCCTGGAGGAAGGCGGAGACGAGCTCCCGCACGCCGGCCTCGCCGGGCGAGGACGGCAGCGCCATGGGAGCGGGCAGCGCGGGTGGATGCCTCCGCGGCTCGTCCTGAAGGGCCGGGCGCGTGGAGGGCGCCGGTGTCGGCGTCGCCGGTGTGGCGGCAGCCTCGCGCGCGGGAGCGGAAGGGCAGGCGGAGAGTCCCATTCCCAGGAAACCCAGGAACAGCGCCAGCGCACCCGTGGCGAGCGGCCGGCTCACGCGCGGATCTCCTGCGGCTCCGGCTGGGGCTCCTCGGTTTCCTTCGGAGCGGCGTCGTCCCCGGAGGCCGGGACCTCTTCGATCGCCGCAGTCGCCGCGGGATTCCTCTGGATCTCGCCCAGGATCCACTCGCCCAGGATGTCCCGCTCCTCGGGGGTGAGGGTGAGGCCGGCGCTGTCGCAGAGCCCGAGCACGTTCTTGAAGAACGACTGCGCGAGGGTCAACCCGTCGTCGCCGCCGTTCTGGCCGAAGCGGTGGCCGCCGAACGTGATGCCGCGCAGGATGAAGTTGACGCTCGCCCGCGCCACCGTCGCCCCCTCCTCGATGCAGCGGTCGCGGACCGCCTTCGAGGTGCGGGTCAGGAAGTAGCCGTTCCGGCCCACCTCCTCGGAGATGTGGCGGAAGATGAGCGCGTACTCGCCCGGCGTGAGATAGGGCGTGTCCGTGAGCTGGTGGACCCGCCAGGCGAGCGAGCTCAGCTTGGGATCGGTGGACGGCAACTCGTCGGGCCGGCCATTGGCCGGGAGCTGGTGGCGCTGCGGATCGAAGAGATAGCCGGGCTTGAGCGCCGACACCTCGAAGCCGCCGCCCTGGCTCCCTTCGAGCAGGTCGCGGAACGTGCCCGCGCCGGCCCAGCGCGAGTCGAGAACCTCTTCGCCGAAGCGGCTGATCACCATCTGGGCCGCCCGCGCCATGGGCACGGCGACCTCCGACTCGGACACCAGCATGCGCACGTAGTCGAGGATCTCCTCGGTGAGCGCCGTGAACGCCGCCGGCTGCGGCCGCTCGCGCGAGATCGCGGTCACCGACGGCCGGCCGCTGGCCGCCTCGTCGTCCTCGATCGGACCCTCGCCGACCCGCACCCGCCACGGGTCGCCCTCCAGCATCTCCAGGTCGCGCCGCGCCTGGATCACCGCGCTCGTCATGCCGCGCAGGCTGTTGAAGCCGAGCCAGTTGGTGCTGGAGGTGAACTCCGAGAACTCGCGGTAGATGCCGGGCAGGTCCGTGGCCACCAGCTCGCCCATGGCGCTCGCCCGCTCGTAGACCTTGTCGGCGATGCGGCGCAGCAGCTCCTGCATGACCGTGTTGCGCGGTCCCTCGGCGCCGCTCGATTGCGTGACCGTCAGCCCCATGGCCTCCTCCAGGAACGTGTCCTGGTCGATCAGGAGGTCGCAGGCCGCCTTGTACGCCACCGAAGCCGGGCCGATCGCCAGCACCGTGCTGCGCCGGTCGTGCTTGGAGAGGCGCAGGAGGACCGGCGTGAAGTCGGCGTCGCCCGAGAGGATGATGAACTCCTCGAAATACGTGGCATGGCCGAGCGCGTCCAGGATGTCCATCACCATCTGGATGTCGGCGCTCGTCTTGCCGCCGCTGGTGAGAGGCGGGCAGTCGACCACCTCGAAGGCCGAGCGCGTGAAGTAGGGCCGGAAGCGGCCGAACTGGGACGGGTTCAGGTAGCAGCGTCGGAACAGGATCCGGCGCCGGACCGGCGCCCCCGCGGCGTCGCCCACATGGTCCAGGGACAGCTTCTCCTGGAGCCATCGCAGCCAGTGTCCGGGATCGGTCGCGAACTGCTCCGCGGCATTGGGGTCTTCCCTCTGCAATCCCAGGTAGATGTTATCGAAGTCCACGAAGAGGGCTGCTCTGACGTGCGACGACGGCATGTCTTGCGCCATGAAATTCCTCCCGGCAACAAACAGTGGTAGCCCCGGTCAGGGCCCCAGCCAACACTCCTTCCGGGCCATTCTAGCGGATTGGAGGTTACAGGCCTGTCGCAAAGACCCCGAAACATTCCCGATCCCCCGGATCGACCTCTCCAAGCGCGAGGTCAAGGCCGGGAACGGGGGCAGCCATGGCAGCCGCCCCGAGCCCTTGTTACGTTCCGCCGCCGGATCTCAGTTGCCGAGACGGAAGCTGACCCGGCTCTCGCCACAGTCCGAGATCACCCAGAAGATGTGATCTCCGCCCTTCAGCTTGTGCACGAACTGGGCGCTGAACATGTCGTAGAAGGCGGCCGAGCCGAGGGTGGTGCTGTCGAAACCCCACCTGACGTTGCGCGGGCCTCCGGCGCAGGTGACGCTGAAGCTGGAAGTGAAGTACGCCGAATCGAGCGGGCCGGGAGCCGGATTCGTGATCGGATAGGTGCCGCCGTTGATGGGGTAGACGATGTTCACCGGCGCCTGGGCCTGAGCCATGCCGGCAAACGCCAGGAGCACGGCGACGAAAGCGAGGATGGGGAACTTCTTCACGGATACCTCCTTCAGGGTTTCAAGACAGGCCGATCTGCCGGCCTGCCCCCTTTGGGCGTATCCAGTCGCAGCAGTGTTACAGCAGGAACGTAGGATGAAGCCAACGTAGGATGAAGCCCGGGTGGCCGACCGTCTAGATCTGGAAATCGCCCAGAAACAGGTGCCCGGTGCTCTTGTCGATCAGGACCCGGAAATGGCTGCGAGGGTCGCCCTGGTAGCTCCAGACCTCGTAAGCCTCGAGAGGCTTCGGCGCGAACCACTCGGGGCAGTCGCCGGCGCAGGGCCGGGCTTCGTGGTCAAGCTCCGTTCCCTCGAGTTTTTGCAAGCGGTTCTCGGTGAACAACTGCCGTCGAATCGCAGCGTTGGGCGCGATTTCGAACAGATAGCCCGCCTCGTACGTAAAATGGGGGGTACGCCAATACTGGGAGTGAACGACGACGACATCGTCCGGCTTCGTCGTCTGAAAAGCCCGGTCCCAGTTGTCCGGGTCGTCTTCCCATTGTCCGCTGAAGATATACCCGCAGCCGGCTACGAAAAGAGACAGGACGAGCAGTGCAGCGGCGCCTTTCGCGTTCATTCCTATCAACCCTGTCTTTCCCGGCAGCGTTTCAGAGCGCGCCGCTCGTCGCCTGCTCGATCGTGATCTCGTAATTGAGCCTCGCCGCGGCCTGGACTCCCGAGGCTGCCGAGAGGGTGGCGCTTTGCACGGGCGTGATGAGATCTCCGGCCGCGTAGATCCCCGGAAGCGAGGTCTGGCGGTCCTCGGCGACCTGTACATACCCGCCGGCGTCGAGCGCCAGTCCGAGCGATTGCACGAGCGCTACCTGCCGCTGCGGTGGACGCGCGAAGAGCACCTCGAGAGGCATCGGATCGCCGTCCGCGAATTCGATCCGATCGAGAAATCCCTCCTTGGCAGAGAGACGCGCGATGCGGCGCTCCTCGACGCGAACGCCTCCGGCTTCGAGGAGCGTGCGCATCTCCGGAGGGATGGCGAACCGGCCGTCCGTCAGAGCGATGACGTCATTGGACCAGTTGCGGAGGAAGACGGCGAAATCGAGCGCTTCGGGGCTCGGCGCCAGGAAGCCGAGCTTGCGGTCCCGCACCTCCCAGCCGTGGCAGTACGGGCATTGGAAGATCGATTTACCCCACAGCTCCCGATAGCCGTCGATGTCCGGCAACTCGTCGATCATTCCCGTACAGAGGAGGATGCGGCGGGCTTCCACGGCGCCGGTCGGCAGGCGGACCTGAAACGCTCCCCGCTCGCCGTGAATCGCCTCGACCGGCTCGTCGCGGGCTTCGACGCTGGTGTAGGGTTCGAGCTGCCGGCGGCCGATGCGGCGGAACTCGGGCGGCGGGGTGCCGTCCTGCGTCACGAATCCATGGACCTGCTCGGCGGCGGCGTTGCGCCGCGGCCCGGAATCGAGGAGCAGGACGCGCTTGCGCGAGCGTCCGAGATTGAGAGCGGCGGCAAGGCCGGAGGGACCGCCGCCGATGATCACGACATCGTAGGGCCTGGATTGGGTGGGCGTCGTCATGGTGACACGATATCGGCAAAGGCACCGATCTTGAAGAGTGAGTGTCGGTGGCTCTGGGATCTGATACCGTCCAAGGCGAGGGGGAAATCGATGCAAAAGCGCAAACTGGGAACGAGCGGCCTCGAAGTCTCGGCGATCGGGCTCGGCTGCATGGGCATGAGCTTCGGCTACGGACCGGCCAAGAACGAGCAGGAGATGATCTCCGTCATCCGGTCCGCCGTCGACCTCGGCGTCACTTTCTTCGACACGGCCGAGGTCTACGGTCCGTTCGCCAACGAGAAGCTGGTGGGGAAGGCGCTCTCTCCAGTGCGCGACCGGGTGGTGATCGCGACCAAGTTCGGGTTCAACATCGACGCCGAAGGCAAGCAGCAGCCCGGACTGAACAGCCGGCCCGAGCACATCCGGGAGGTCGCGGAAGCGTCGCTCCGGCGGCTCGGCACCGACTTCATCGACCTGCTCTATCAGCACCGGGTTGATCCCAGCGTGCCCATCGAAGAGGTGGCGGGAGCGGTCAAGGAGCTGATCCAGGAGGGGAAGGTCCGGTGCTTCGGGCTCTCCGAGGCGAGCGCGAAGACGATCCGCCGCGCGCACGCCGTCCAGCCCGTCACGGCCCTTCAGAGCGAATATTCGCTCTGGTGGAGAGAGCCCGAGGAGAAGACCTTTCCGACGCTGGAGGAATTGGGCATCGGCTTCGTCCCCTTCAGCCCGCTGGGCCGGGGTTTTCTCACCGGCAAGATCGACGAGAACACCACGTTCGACAGCACCGACTTCCGCGCCAATGTCCCGCGGTTCACTCCGGAGGCCCGGAAGGAGAACCGGGCGCTGGTGGATCTTCTCGAAAGCATCGCGCAGCGCAAGAACGCGACGCCCGCCCAGATCGCGCTCGCCTGGCTTCTCGCCCAGAAGCCCTGGATCGTGCCGATCCCCGGTACCACGAAGCTGCATCGCCTGCAGGAGAACGTCGCCGCGGCTTCGGTCGAGCTCACCGCGAGCGATCTCCGCGAGATCGAAAGCGCCGCATCCGAGATCACGGTGCAAGGGGCTCGGTACTCCGAAGGCTCGGAGAAGATGGTCGACCGCTGAGGGGCCTGGCGTAACGGTTCGAGCGGTTTGGAAAAGAACCCTCCGGGATCGGAGTCCCGGAGGGTTCTTTCGGGTCGGCCGCTTCGCCCGGCTCCTATCACGTCGGCAATCCGAAGGGAGTGCTTACCAGGGCTCGGGCGATTTCTGGCTCGCAGGGACGGCCGAGAAGGGGACCCTGCGCCAGATCGCAGCCGAGAGCGCGCAGCCGTGAGAACTGCATCTCGCTGTCCACTCCCTCGGCGACGATCTCCAGATCCGAGTGGTGGGCGGAGTTGAGGATGGTTGCCAGGATCGCCGAGCCTCCGGCGCTGTCCGGACGGATGACGAGGGGGCGGCCGATCTTGATCTGATCCACCGGCCACCACCTCAGGGCGCTGGGCGCGGCGAGGCCGGTGTCGGCGAGCGCGACCCGCACTCCCATGTCGCGGATCCGCTGGAGCACGCCGGCGGCGCCGGGCAGGCGGGAGCAGGCCACGTCGGTGACCTGTACCATGAGATGTTCGGCCGGGAGGTCGTTGACGACGAGCGCGGCCTCGAGACGGGACATGAGATGAGGGCAGTGGAGGCTGCCGGGCGGCAGATTGACATACATCGCGAGGTCCGGTTCGCCAGAGCCGCGCAGATGGAGCCAGGTGCTGAGGCGCCAGCAGCTCTCGGCAATGATCCAGGTCGTCAGCGGTGCGGTCATGCCGGCGGTCTCCGCGATCCGCAGGAGGTCCCCGGCCTCCAACCGGCTGAGAAAAGGGTCCGGACAGTGCAGATGGGCCTCGAAACCCACGAGCGAGCCGTCTTCCACGCGCAGGATGGGTTCGTAGAGGAGCCTCAGCCGGCCGCGCTCGAAGGCGGTGCGCAGGACGGCTTCGGAATCTCCCTCCAGCATGTAACCGGACTCGCTCCGATGCCGCGGACCCGGGACGGGGGCGGACATGGACATGCCGGTCTGCGCCTCGAGCTGTGCCAGGAGCTGATCCTGTTCGTGGAGCTTGTTCTGGCTCTGGTGCAGCTCGAGAATGTGGCGCAGGGAGCGCGCCAGCAGGTCCTCCGGCTGGATCCGGCCTTTGAAAACGTAGTCCTGCGCTCCCATCCACAGGGCGCCGAACGCAAGCTCTTCCTCGCCCGGAGGGGTGAGCACCATGATCGGCAGGTCGCCGGCGGCGTCGCGGATCGCAGCGAGATTCTCCAGGCTTCCTCCGGGCGGCGACAGATCGACCACGACGATGTCGAACCCTTCCCGCGACAACCGTTGGAGCGCGATGGCGGGCCGCTCGGCGACCTCGACCTCGAAGTGCTCGGTGCCGGAATCCACCAGGATCTCCTGGATGGCCCTGGCCTCGGCGGGGCTCTCTTCGACCAGCAGGATACGGGTGCTATGCGGGCTGTCCATCTCTGGGCTCACCAACCGGCTGGAGTCGCTCATCGCTTTTCTCCTTTGCATGGAGAAAGCATGCGCCCACCCGATCGGCCGGCCAATCGGCAGCCCTGTCCTTCGCTTGCCGGGATTGGCCTCGTCCGGTTGTCGCGATTCCGCTACAGCGCGCGGCGCGCTTTGATGTCCGTGTACGCGCTCACGATGAGCTTCTCCAGAGCCGCGGTGTCCACCTGGCGTTCGGGCGAAAGCTTGACGTGGCGCATGAGCTTGCCCGTGCCTTCCATCAGGCCTGCCGGATCAGGAAGCTCGGTGCCGCGGAAGAATCCGACGTTGACGTGCGCCCGGAAGGCGTTGACGTAGGCGAAGGCCGCGTCCCCGACACAGGCGGTTGGATGGCCGTCATGCAGAAGCTCCCGGACATCGCTTCCGCAGCCGCGAATGAAGGAAAACCAGCGCTCTGCGATGGCTCCCAACTCGTCCGGATGCCGGAGCATCCAGGCGTCGACCTCAGGATCGTGCGGGGTTGCGCTTGGGAACCGCATCAGTGGGCTCATTTCGGCTGCGGATTCTACAGGAAACGGTTCGACCGGCCATTTCGAGCTTGCTTGACGTAGAATCGCCCTGCTGCACGCCCCACGGTGTTGAAAAGCCGGAAGGACTTCTGAAGCCGACCGGCACGTTCACGAGTTTCGACGTGCCGAAGTGGTATACGGATATGAATCTCACGGCGCCTGAGGTCACGGCCTCCGGAAGCGTCTACTGGAGAGCTCTCGCTCAAAACGCTGGAGCCTTTCAATCTGTCGCCAGATCCGTCCCGGATGTCGTCTGAGCTTGTTGGCGAGTCGCCCGGGCGCGGAGCGCAGGCACGACCTCTTGAAGCATCCGGGCCGCAACCTTGCGGTTCGCCGCCTCACCCAGGTGGACGCGGTCCAGGTAGCAGGGTTCGCGCTCCTCCGCGAAAATCTCCGTGAGATCGTGGAAGCTCTCATTGTGGGACAGGGCCTGGTCGGCGAGCAGGTATCGATGGACAGCATCGAAGAAGTCGCTGGCCTTGTCGTGCTGCACCATGCGTTCTTCAAAGGCTGATCTGTAGTTCTTGTGCTGGACCGTCGGCTGCCAATAGAAAATGGTCTGGAATCCAAGCGCCCGGCCGACCTCCTGCACGAGGTGGACGTTGGCGGCATAACGCTCGACCACGCCGCGGGCGATCTCATCCGCCCGCTCGGGGTCCGCGGGGGCCGAAAGCGGCCGGGGAGGCTCGACGTACCGGCTCCAGCGTACAAAGCCGCTGCTATCCAGCAGCGCGCCGAACAGGTCGCGGGGGCGCTTGAGAATCTGGAACTCCCGGGCGCGATCCTTCTCGGCATAGCTGTTCCCGGCAACGCCGGTCTGCAGAGCCGCGCCGGAGTCGTTCGCGCCGTCATAAAAGATCACGATATCGGGGACGGGCATCGTTTCGAGAGCCCTGAGCAG
>JACZDC010069017.1_pt1 | contig 22746 bp, 18 predicted proteins | sample 8641791 | NCBI WGS metagenome assembly JACZDC01 (sample SAMN15324613, study PRJNA640507) | soil metagenome | isolation source: intercropping peanut in the second line | place: China: Luxin town, Laibin City, Guangxi Province | collected 2019-07-25 | depth 10cm m
AGATCCGGCGCGATCAGCTCGATCTTGGCGATCTCCAGGAGCGACTCGGCGGTCTCGGTGTGGTCCTCCGGGAAGTACCACTGCGCCGCCACGCTGGCGTCGACCACGTAGCGCCTCATCGCCGCTCCCTCGCCGCCCGGATCAGCGTGGCGCTGGCCGCGAGGCCGCGGCCGGCGAGGCCTTCGCGGATGCGGCGCGCCAGCGCCAGGGAGCGCGCGCGGGAGAAGCCGAGGGCGTCCTCCAGGACGGCCTTCGCCTCGCCTTCGATCTCCCGGCCGCGCAGGTCGGCGCGCCGGCGAAGCTCCTCCATTACCTCGGGATCGACGTCGTGCAGGATCAGATGGGCCATGGGGTCATCCTACCCCAGGACCCCGGACGGATCAGCCCCGATCAGCGGGCTTCGACGAGCATCGACGGCAGATCTTCGCTGCGCAGCGCGTGCCAGGTGTCCGCCACCGAGCTCTCCAGCCGGTTGAACACCCGGTCGTAAGCCCCCTGCGGGACCTCGGGGCGCAGCAGAAAAGCCAGCCGGCGCGAGCAGCGGCCGCATCCCTTCAGCAGGTGGGCGACCAGGGACCGGTTCTCGGCCGGCGACGTCCTCCCTGACGCGAATCGTTCCAAGCAGCTTTCCGAGATCGCATGTTCCATGATGTGACTCCCTCTCAAAGACGACTCGGGTTGGCTCCCCCGCGTACCGGCGCCGATTCGACGCCTGTTTTCGCAACAGAAGCAAACCTCTTGCCAGCCCACCGCCCACAAGGAGCGGCGGACCGGAATGAGAGGGAGTCAGGACGGTGACAAAAAGTGGATAAATAGCTATGCGCGCATGACAATACTCAGTCAGGCAATGCGGAAGTGTCCGCGCGGCTCCCGAACTGGCCGGCCGGGTTCTTGTAGGTCACGCTCCGGCCGGTCTCGGTGTCGGTGACGGTGATCGTGTACTCGACGTTGCTGAGGGCGCCGTAGAACACCCAGAAGTGCCCGTTGAGAGCGCGTCCGTCGAGCACCTTGATGGCGACCTCGACGTTGGTGGGCGAGAAAAACCAGAAGTAGCCGGTGTCGGAGGTCAGCGGCACGGCCTGGCCCGCGCCCTGGGTGCCCTGGGCCTTCCAGTCGAGGGAGACCCGGAAGCGGCCGCCGTTGAGGCAGAGGTCGGTGGGTCCGGGCGCGCAGTTGGATGCGGTGGCCGGCATCGTGTCCAGCCGGAGAGACTCCGGCTCCACGAGCGCGCCGGTCGCGGTCTTGCCCACCGGGAACGCGTTGGTGTCGCCGGCGCTGGCCAGCCGGCCGGAGGGATTGCGGTAGGAGCGCACGCGGCCGGTGACCGTGTCGGTGATCTTCAGGGTGTACTCGACGTTGCTCAGGGAGCCGTAGAAGACCCAGAAGCTGCCGTTGAGCGGCCGGCCGTCGAGCACCTTCACGACCAGCTCGACGTTGCTCGAGTTGAAGAACCAGAAGTAGCCGGTGTCGGAGGTGAGGGACACGGCCTGGCCCGAGCCCGTCTTGCCTTGGAAATCCTTCCACGCCACTTCGGCCACGAAGCGGTCGCCATTCAGGCACAGGGCGGGGCCAGAGGTGCAGGCCGAGGCCGCGACCCGGGCCGTGCCCACGGCGCCGCCCTCGACCGCCAGCGTGTAGTCGCCGGCCGCGGTCGCTTCGAGGAGGCCGGCCTTGTTCGAGAGCGACTGGCCGGCGAGCGTGGCCGAGCGGCCGCTCCAGGCATAGGCCAGGAACGACCGGCCCGGGGACGAGGATGAGCCGGTGCCCAGGAACGGCGGCGCCGCGAGCACCGCGCCGACCCGGGGCGCGCTCGTCAGCCGCGTGTTGCCGCCGTCGCTCTTGCCGGGCAGGAAGTTCAGCTCCTGCGCGCTGGCGCCGCCGGGAGCGAGCTGGTTGTGGCCGTAGACCAAAGTGCTGAACGTGGTCGAGTAGAACTGGTTGCCGTTGTAGCGCATCTGGTTGAACAGACCCGAGGGCGGTTCGTTGTCCCAGATCGGCAGTCCGATGTTGCCGCTGAACACGGAGCTCGACACCACGCCGCCGACGTTACGCGGGTGGCCCGGGTCGCTCAGGGGCATCGTGAAGATCGCCGCGCCGCGCGACTGCGAGGCCGGCTCGGAGGTGCCGGGGCTGATCTCGTTGTCGAGGAACAGGCTGCCGGCGACCTGCATCACGGAGCCGCTCGCGAAGAGCGCCCCGCCCCAGCGCTCGGCCGAGTTGCGGGCGAAGGTGGTGCGGTTGATCACCGCGCTCGTCTCGCGCACGAGCGCCACGCCGCCGCCGGTGCCGACCGTGCCGCGGGCGTCCGAGGCGAGGACCATCGAATCCTCCATCAGCAGGTCCGCAAGGTCGGCCTGGATCGCACCGCCGCTGCCCGCCTGGTTCCCGTCCGGCTCGATGTCGCAGTCGTAGAACACGCTGCGGCGGATCTCGACATGAGCGCGGTTCTCGTCCAGGGTGCCGGCCGGGGTCAGACCGTTCTCGCCGTAAGCGCGACTGCCGTCGCCGGCCGCGAGCAGGCAGCCGCCCGTGTGCGCCACGGAACCTCCTCCACCCTGAAGGAGGGAATCGGAGATGGTGATCCGGGCCGAACGCCGATTGATCGCACCGGCGCCGGTCGAGGCGTCGGCGAAGTCCACGGAGCTGACCTGGATGGCACCGCCGGCCCCGGTGAAAGCGCCGGTCAGCGGCGTGCGGTTGCCCACGAACCAGGAGCCGCGGACCGCGACGAGCCCGCGGTAGCTGTCCACCGCGCCGCCAAACTCGGCAATGTTGCCGGAGAACACGGAGCTGTCGATCTCCAGGCTGGACTGGTCCTCGACATGGATGGCGCCGCCGCTGGTCGGCCCCGGCGAGGTGACCGCCGGATCGGGCACGGCCTGGTTCTGCTCGAAAGTCGAACGGCTCACCTGCACCAGGGAGCGGGGAGTGGTTTCGGGGTCAGCCCAGACGCCGAACGCGTAGATGGCGCCGCCGGTCCAGCCGGCTTGATTGCCACGGAAGCGGGCTCCGGAGACCTTGAGTTTGCCGTGCAGCAGGTAGATCGCGCCGCCGGACGAGTTCGCCTTGTGGCCCGCGAGGTTGGTCCGGTTGTCCGCCAGCTCGCCGCCCTGGATCGTGGCGGCCGACTCGATGATCTCGATCGCGCCGCCGCGGTTGAGCGAGGAGTTGCGCCGGAAGGAGGTATCCGCGAACGTCGCATCGCTGCCGGCGTTGAGCCGCACCGCGCCGCCGCCGCTGGTCCGGCCGGTCGCCTGGTTGTCCTCGAACGCGCAGCTCACGAACAGGGCCTCGGCCGCGCTCATCGTCACGCCGCCGGCGTAGGCCTCGGTCTCCGAGAAGCCGTTCCTGAAGGTGATCCCCTCGAACGTCACCAGCTTGCCGCGGTCGCGCTTGCCGTTCTCATAGCGGACGAGCTGGTTTGCTCCCTGGCCGTCGAGCACCACCGCGCCGCCGACAGCCTTGATCGTGAAGCCCTTCTTCTCGTTCTCGATCGAGTAGCCGCGCGGCGGCGTCTTGTAGATGTTCGCCGCGACCTCGATCACTCCGCCGTCGGCGACGGTGTTGATGGCCAGTTGGATGTCCTTGGCGTCCTGGGGCACGCGCACGGTCTGCGGCGCCGCCAGCACGGATTCAGGAAGAAAAAGGAATACGACGGCCAAGGACCGCCACGCAAAGCGGAGCATGGATACCTCTCTTCTCAAACAAATCGACGTCCGTCGATTTTAGCAGCTCCAACGAGAGATGTCCGGAGTTGATTCCCCGCTCAGGGGTGGCTCGCGTGCTCCTCGCAGTGCTCGGGCTCGATCTGGACCGTGGCGTGGTGGATGCCGAAGCGCTCGTGGAGCGAGGTCCGGACGGTGCGCAGCAGGGAGCCTGCGCATCGCGGGTCGTCCACCACCAGGTGCGCGGACAGGGCCTCCATGCCGCTCGTGATGGTCCACACATGGAGGTCGTGAACCCCCTCGACCCCGGGGAGATCTTCCAGGGTGGTGCGCACCGCGTCCAGATCGATGTGCGACGGAGTGCCTTCCATGAGGACGCCGACCGTTTCGCGCAGCAGATGCCAGGCGGAGTAGACGACCAGGAGCGAGATGAGGATGGAGGCCACCGGGTCGGCCCATTGCCATCCGTAGGCCCAGATCAGAGCGCCGGCCGCGATGGCCTGGACGCTGCCGAGCGCGTCGGTGAGCACGTGCAGCCAGGCGCCGCGCACGTTCAGGCTCTCGTCGCGGCCGCCGCTCAGGATGCGCAGGCCGATCAGATTGACCGCGAGCCCCCCGACGGCGATGGCCATCATGACCGGCGCGTCCACCTCGGGCGGGTTGCGGAAGCGCTGGACGGCTTCGACGACCACCCAGAGGGAGATGCCCACCAGGGCCGCGCCGTTGGCGAGCGCGGCGAGGATCTCGGTGCGGTGGTAGCCCCAGGTGCGGCGCGGGTTGGGCGGGCGCTGGGAGATCCACATCGCGAACAGCGACAGGCCGAGCGCCGCGGCGTCGGACAGCATGTGGCCGGCGTCGGCGAGCAGCGCGAGCGAGCCGGTGAGCCAGCCGCCGATCGCCTCGGCCAGCATGTAGGAAGCGGCCAGCCCGAGGGTCAGCGCGAGCCGCCGCCGGTTGTCGGCGTGGGCTCCGTGTGCGTGATCGTGGCCGTGCCCGTGGTGATGCCCCATCGATGCAGATTCTTGCACGACTGGATCGACTTGGCTCCAACCTCCCTTTTGCCCACTTCCTGAGCTTCGGAGCGGCTCCGATTTGCACTCTCCGGCGGCAGGGAGTATCCTCGCTCCATGGCCAGTCGCCTCGGCCTCCTCCGCATCCACCCCGCCGTCTCAGTGATTGGTGCGCTCGTTCCGCCTGCGGGAGTCCTCTTCTGCGCGGAAAAGGACTGCCCGACGACGGATGGGACGGCCGCCCCTGTGGCGGTCGGCGAGGGAACCGGGACGCACTGACCAGCCTCTGGCGGGAGCGCCGCACCTCCCCGTGCGCCGCGCCCGCCTGGTCCTGCCATCACCGCGGCTCCTGGCCGCGGTTGCCGACCCCCGAACTGGTCCGGACCGCCGCAGCCGGACCGGTCGCCGCGCCAGCGGCACCCCAGGGGGTCGGCCTTTCCGTTTCCTCCTCCTCAGGCCACCCCGACGGGTGGCCCCGGAAACCACCTCGGGGAATGGTGACGGCCGGTCCGGCGTTGGAGATGATTCGAACCATGAGGCGCATCGGACGAAACCGCATCGCAGTCACTGCCGGAGCCGCCCTGCTGGCGCTCCTGGCCGGGATCGCGGGGCCCCTGTGGGCCGGTTGCTGTACGTCCGCAACGGCCACCCAAATGCCGGGTTGTCATGAGGAGAGCGCACCGGAGATCCACCCGCCCTGCTGTGGCGGCAAGGAGGTGGCCCCCACCGGGGACTGCTGCGGCCGAATCCAGGCCGCAGCACCCGCCACCGTCACGCCGACCGCGGCGCCGGCTCCGCTGTGCGCACCAACCTCTCCTCCCCTCCCCGCCGAGCCCGTCCGGCAGGATGCGGCGCCGGTGCGCCTCCCCCTCCATCCCCCTCCGCTCCACGCCGACGTGGGGCTGTTCACGCTCTACGCCGTCTTCCTGATTTGAAGCCTCCGGTCTGACCCGTCCCGGCGCCGCCTTGCGCGCGCGCTCCCGGAAGACGTGTGACCGGAGGTTTCGTCATGCAACGCAGGATTTTCCTTCTGACCGCGCTGGTCACCGCGCTCGCCGTTCCGCTGCGAGCCCAGACCGCGGACGAGCTGGTGCGGATGGCCCTCGACGGCTCGCCGGCCCTGGCCGCTCTGCGCGAAGGCCTGGCCGCCGCCCGCGAGATGGAGCGGCCGGCCACCGCTCTGCCCGACCCGATGGTCGAGGGGATGCTCCAGAACGAGGAGTTCCCGGACTACACCGTGGGCACGATGCCCATGTCGATGATCGGCGTCGAGGTCCGCCAGCCGCTCCCCTACCCCGGCAAGCGCCGCGCCCGCGGCGAGGCCGCCCAGGCCGAGACCGCGCTCCAGGCCGCCCGGATCCACGCTCTGGAGGCGCGCATCGCGTCCGAGGTCCGGGTCCTTTATGGAAAGATCTATGCGATCGATCGCGAGCGCCAGGCGCTCACCGCCGCGCACGAGCTGGTCGACCTCCTCTCCGCCACCGCGGCCAGCCGCTACGCCGCGGGCGGCACCGAGCAGGAGGCCGTGATCAAGGCCCAGCTCCAGGTGAGCCGCCTCGGCGAGCAGATCGAGGACCTCGACGGCGAGCGGGCCGCGATGGTGGCGGAGTTGGGCCGCTGGCTCGGCCGTCCCGTCACCCTCGGCGAGATCACCGAGCTGCCGAAGGTCTCGTTCGAGACCCTGGTTGAGGCGGCGTCGGCCGACGTCGAGGTCGCCCGCGCGGCCGTGGCCGTGGCCGAGCGCCGGCTGGCCGTGGCCCGGCTCGACCTCAAACCCGACTTCTCGCCGTCCGCCGGCCTCGCCGGCCGCGGCTCGCTCGGCGCGGTCCTGACGCTGCGTTTCGGCGTCGAGCTGCCGTTCTGGAAGGAGAGCAAGCAGGAGCCCATGATCCGCGCCGCCGAGCGCGAGCTGGAGCGGGCCCGCCTGGAGCTGCGCAACGCCGAGGCCATGGCCGCCTCCGAGACCGCCCGCCTCGACGCCCGCCGGCAGCAGGCCGAGCGCCAGGTCGTCCGCTTCCGCGAGGCCATCCTGCCGCAGAGCAGCACCGCCCTGGACGCCGCCCGCTCCGCCTACCTGAACGACCGCGGCGACTTCTCCACCGTGATCGAAGACTTCAGCCTCTGGCTGGAGGCGAGAACTCAGCTCGCCCGCCGCGAGGCCGATCTCTACACCACCTGGGCCGAGCTCCAGCGCCTGAGGAACCCGTCATGAAGAGCCCTCACCCCCGTCCCCTCTCCCGCCCCCCCACCCCCCTCGCCGGGAGAGGGGCGCCCCCGCACACCCTGAAACCAAGAAAATACGATGCAAGTCTCCCCCTCTCCCGGGGAGGGGGGTGGAGGGGCGGGAGAGGGGGCCGGGGGGTGAGGGCTCTTTTCGTCCTCGCCCTCCTATTGGTCCTCGGCTGCCAACAGGCCCCCCAGCAGGCCCTCAAGTACCACTGCCCCATGCACCCGGACTACGTCTCCGACGAGCCCGGCGACTGCCCGATCTGCGGCATGCGCTTGGTTCCCATCGAAGGAGCCACGAAGGCCGCTGAAACCCCGAAGTCCAACGTAACGCCCGTCCCCGGGATGGCCGCGGTCGAGATGGACGAGCAGGCGACCCGCCTCTCCGGCGTGCAGACCGCCGTGGCCGAGCGCCGCGCCCTGACCCGCTCGACCCGCGCCGTGGGTCTCGTCACGGCCGACGAGTCGCGCATCCGCCACGTCCACACCAAGACCTCGGGCTGGATCGAGAAGCTCTACGTCCTTTCGACCGGCCAGGCCGTGCGCCGCGGCCAGCCGCTGCTGGCGATCTACTCCCCCGAGCTGCTCGCCAGCCAGGAGGAGTACCTGCGCGCCCGCGAGGCCGCCGGACGCTTCGCCAACTCGCAGCTCCCCGAAGTGCGCCGCGGCGGCGAGGACCTGCTCGCCGCCTCCCGCCGCCGCCTGGAGCTGCTCGACGTGCCGCACAGCCTCATCGAGCAGCTCGAAACGACCGGCAAGCCGCAGCGCACCGTGACCCTCTACTCGCCAGCCTCGGGCTACGTCACCGGCAAGGAGATCTTCGAGGGCATGGAGGTCGGCCCGGGCATGGACCTCCTCACCGTCACCGATCTCTCCCGGATCTGGGTGGAGGCCGACTTCTACGAGTACGAGAGCCGCGCCGTGCGCCTGGGCCAGACGGTCACGCTCCACCTGCCCAACGACCCGGCGAGCGCCCGCAGCGGCCGGGTCTCCTTCATCTACCCGTTCCTCAACCCGGAGAGCCGCACGGTCAAGGTGCGCATCGAGCTCTCGAACCCCGGCCTCCAGCTCAAGCCCGGCATGTACGTGGACGTGACGCCTGAGATGGCCGCCGCCGAAGGCGTGGTCATCCCCGACTCGGCGGTGATCGACACCGGCCTCCGCCAGGTGGTCTTCGTCAAGACTCCCGCCGGCTTCGAGCCGCGCCAGGTGCAGGTGGGCAGCCGCGCCGAAGGCCAGGCCATGATCCTCGCCGGCCTCGACGCGGGCGAGAGCGTGGCCGTGCGCGCCAACTTCCTGCTCGACTCCGAGTCGCGCCTCCGCGCCGCCGTGCAGGGCCTGGGGGGCGCGAAATGATCCGCCGCGTCATCGCCTTCTCGGCGAAGAACCCCTGGATCGTCCTGCTCTTCGTGGGCGCCCTGGTGGCGCTCGCGGTCTGGACCCTGCGCGAGATCCGCCTCGACGCCCTGCCCGACCTGTCGGACACCCAGGTCATCGTCTACTCGAAGTGGGACCGTTCGCCCGACATCGTCGAGGACCAGGTCACCTACCCGATCGTCACCGCGCTCCTCGGCGCCCCGAAAATCAAGGCGGTCCGCGGCTACTCGGACTTCGGCTTCTCCTACGTCTACGTGGTCTTCCAGGACGGCACCGACCTCTACTGGGCGCGCTCCCGGGTGCTCGAATACCTTTCGAAGATCCAGTCCCGGCTGCCCGACGACGTGCGCACCGAGCTCGGGCCGGACGCGACCGGCGTCGGCTGGATCTACCAGTACGCCCTGGTCGACCGCTCCGGCAAGCACTCGCTCGAAGATCTCCGCTCGTACCAGGACTGGACCCTGCGCTACGCCCTCCAGTCCGTGCCCGGCGTGGCCGAGGTCGCGGCCGTCGGCGGCTTCGTCAAGCAGTACCAGGTGACCGTCGACCCGAACCGGCTGGCCGCCTACGGCCTGCCGCTCGACGAGGTGGTGCGCGCGCTCCGCGAGTCGAACAACGAGGTCGGCGGCCGGCTCATCGAGTGGAGCGGCACCGAGTACATGGTGCGCGGCCGGGGCTACGCGAAGAGCCCCGAGGACTTCGGCCAGATCGTGCTCAAGGTCGGTCCCGGCGGCGTACCGGTGCTGCTCTCGGACGTCGCCCGCGTCGAGCTGGGGCCCGAGATCCGGCGCGGCGTGTCCGATCTCGACGGCCTCGGCGACCACGTCGGCGGCATCGTGGTCATGCGCCACGGCGAGAACGCGCTCAACGTCATCCAGCGCGTCGAGGCCAAGCTCCAGGATCTCAAGGCCAGCCTGCCGGAGGGGGTCGAGATCGTCACCACCTACGACCGGTCGGACCTGATCGAGCGCGCCCTCGATACCCTCAAACACGAGTTGGTGGTCGAGATGGTGATCGTCTCGCTGGTCATCCTGATCTTTCTCTGGCACATCCCCTCCGCGATCGTGCCCATCGTGACCATCCCGGTCGCGGTCCTCCTCTCCTTCATCCCGCTCTACTACTCCGGGGTGACGATCAACATCATGTCGCTCGCCGGCATCGCGATCTCGATCGGCGTGCTGGTCGACGGCGCGATCGTCGAGGTGGAGAACGCCTACAACAAGCTCCACCAGTGGGAAGCGGGGGGCCGCAAGGGCGACTTCCATCAGGTCCGCCTCGAGGCGCTCCAGGAGGTGGGGCCGTCGGTCTTCTTCTCGCTCCTGGTGATCGCGGTCGCCTTCCTGCCGGTCTTCGCCCTGGTCGATCAGGAGGGCCGCCTGTTCAAGCCGCTGGCCTACTCGAAAAACCTTGCGATGGCGGTCGCGGCCCTCCTCGCGATCACGCTCGACCCGGCGCTGCGCATGCTCTTCACGCGCATGGACCCGTTCACCTTCCGGCCGCGCTGGCTGGCGCGGCTCGCCACGGGCACGGCGGTCGGCACCTACCACGCCGAGGAGCGCCACCCGATCAGCCGCGCCATCTTCCGTGTCTACGAGCCGGCCTGCCGCTTCGTGCTGCGCCGGCCCTGGCTGGCGATCGGCGCGGCCGTGGCGCTGGTCGCCGTCTCGCTGCCGATGTACTTCCGGCTCGGCTCCGAGTTCATGCCGCCGCTCCACGAGGGGACCATCCTCTACATGCCCACCACGCTGCCGGGCGTCTCCGTGGCCCAGGCCGAGGAGTTGCTCCAGGCCCAGGACCGCGTGCTCAAGCGCTTCCCCGAGGTCGAGCGCGTCTTCGGCAAGGCCGGCCGCGCCGACACCTCCACGGACCCGGCGCCGTTCTCCATGTTCGAGACCACCGTCGTGCTCAAGCCCGAGAGCCAGTGGCGCGAGGGGATGACCTACGAGAAGCTGGTCGACCAGATGGATCGCGCGGTCCGCACCCCGGGCGTCACCAACGCCTGGACGATGCCGATCAAGGGCCGCATCGACATGCTGACCACCGGCGTCCGCACGCCGGTCGGCGTCAAGGTCTTCGGCGACGACCTCAAGGAGGTCGAGCGCGTCGGCGAGGAGCTCGAGTCGATCCTGCGCACCGTGCGCGGCACCCGCAGCGTCTACGCCGAGCGCGTGGCCGGCGGCTACTTCGTGGACATCGTGCCGCGCCGCGACCAGCTCGCCCGGTATGGATTGACGATCGAACAGCTCCAGATGGTGATCGCCACGGCCATCGGCGGCGAGAACGTCACCACCACTCTAGAAGGCCGGGCGCGCTACCCGGTCAACGTCCGCTATCCGCGCGAGCTGCGCGACGATCCGGACCGGCTCGACCGCGTCCTCGTCGCCACGCCGACCGGTGCCCAGGTCCCGCTGGCGCAGGTGGCGGACATCCAGCTCGCCCAGGGTCCGTCAATGATCCGCGACGAGAACGGCTTCCTGGCTGGCTATGTCTACGTGGACGTGACGGGCCGGGATGTCGGCGGCTACGTCGAAGAGGCCAAGAAGGCGGTGACGGCGCACCTGGTGCTGCCGCCCGGGACGACGCTCCAGTGGAGCGGCCAGTACGAGAACATGGTGCGGGTGCGCGAGCGGCTGAAGATCGTGGTACCGGTGACGCTCGCGCTGATCTTCACCCTGCTCTACCTGAACACCCGCTCGGCGTTCAAGGCGCTGGTGGTGATGCTGGCGGTGCCGTTCTCGGCGGTAGGGGCGATCTGGCTGTTCCACCTGCTGGGCTACAACGTCTCGATCGCCGCCTGGATCGGCATGATCGCGCTGCTCGGCCTGGACGCCGAGACCGGCGTGTTCATGCTGCTCTTCCTGGACCTCTCCTACGACGAAGCGAGGCGGGAAGGCCGTCTGCGCAGCCGCGAGGATCTGGACGAGGCGATCGTCCACGGCGCGGTGAAGCGCGTGCGGCCGAAGATGATGACCGTCTGCGCCGCCTTCATGGGTCTGCTGCCCATCCTGTGGTCCACGGCGGCGGGGGCGGACGTGATGAAACGCATCGCCGCGCCGATGATCGGCGGTCTGGTGACCTCGTTCCTTCTGGAGCTGCTGGTCTACCCGGCGATCTACAAGATCTGGAAATGGCGCACCGAGGTGCGCGCGCTGTCAGTCTGACCGAAGGAGATGAAGATGAACCGCATGGGAACCACCCTGATGATCCTGGCCCTCCTGCTGACCGCGGGTCCGGCCTTCTCCGCTCCAGCCCCGTCCGGCTTCGACGCCGTGCTCGGCCACTACGAAGCTGTCCGCAAGGCCCTGCTGTCCGACACCGTGGCGGGCATCCCCGGCCACGCCGCCGAGATCGCGAAGCTCGCCAAGTCCGCCCCGGCCGACCTGGCGCCGCAGATCTCCGGCGCCGCGCAGAAGCTGTCCGCCGCCAAGGATCTCAAGACCGCCCGCGACGCCTTCTATGAGCTGAGCAAGCCCATGGTCCGCTGGCGCGAGGCCGCCCGCAGCAAGGCGAACGTGGTGGCATTCTGCTCCATGACCAAGAGATCGTGGATCCAGCCGAAAGGTGAGATCGGGAACCCGTACTACGGCAAGGCGATGGCGACATGCGGCGAGGTGGTGTCGAAACAGGGTTGACGCATCCATCGGGCGCCGCGGCCCGGCAAAGCAGGAGCTGAGGGGCCTGCCGCGCCCGCAGGCCCCGACTCCTGTACATCGATTGTCAAAGATCAATCGTCCCACGCTTTTTCAGCGATCCTTCCCGGGACAAACGGATCTTGCAATGAACACTACCTAGCCGTCAATAACCGAAACAGTCATCTATACCCCCTATTGACTTCCCGATCACATCATCTATTGCAGAGACCGTCGGGCGGGTAGCGGCGGCGGCTCACGGGTTTTCCGCCGCGGCCCGGAGTCGTGCGGCAGCGGCCAGCGATCGTTCCGCTGCGGCTCGGGTGCGATCCGCAGCGGCAAGCCCGTGAGCGGCAGCCGCTCGACAGAGGGTTCATTGACATTTTGGAGAGACGGCGGCCGCCGAACCCAAGGACGCCGCCGCCTCGACCCGGGAGGCCCGCGGGAGGCGGCAGGCTCATGCCGGAGGTGTGCGGAGACAGGATGCTCCCACACCCCAAGACCGGGTTTTTCCTATCGTCTCAGTGGCCCAGCTTCGACAGAAGGAACGAAGTCAGGAACCCCAGCACGGTGATCAGACCGGCGAGGTCGTGCGCCTGCTCGAAGGCTTCCGGAATCATGGTATCCACGAGCATGGCCATGATCCCGCCCGCCGCGACCGCGGTCGTCGCGGCCACGACCGCTTCCGACAGGCCGCGGAACGCGGTATAGCCGATCACCGACGCGATCCCGGAGACGAGCGCGATCGCGCCCCAGATGCCGAAGATGTAGGGCGCCGAACGGCCGGCCTTCTTCATGCCCGAGGCGCTCGACAGCCCCTCCGGGACGTTGGAGAGGAACACCGCGATCACGGCCACGCTGCTTACCGCTCCGCCCTGGAGCAGGCTCAGGCCGATCACGATCGACTCCGGGATGCCGTCGATCAGCGCGCCCACCGCGATCGCCGCTCCACTGCCGCCGTGCTCCTCCTCCGAAGGCTGCTGTTTACCGGAACGCTTGCGGTGCTTGGCTCCGCGATGGTCGAGCCAGCGGTTGGCGAGCGTGTAGATCAGCGCCCCGCCCAGGAACCCGACCGCCGTCGAGACGAAGCCGCCGCGCTCGTAGGCATCGTCCATCAGCTCGAAGGAGAGCGCCGAGATCAGCACGCCACTGCCGAACGCCATGACCGCCGCGATCAGCCGCTGGGAGACGTCGGTGAAGTACGCGACGGCCGCTCCCAGGAGGAGGGCGCCGCCGGCCAGCAATCCCCAGAGCCCGGCTTGCAGCCATGCCGGAATGGACTCCATCGGTGTGTCCTAGCGCGAGCCTGGCGCGTTCCGGAATCTGGCTTCCAGAGCTTCGAGTGCCGCGACGAGCTGGTCGAAGCGCTGCTGCTTCTCGCCGTGGGTCTCCGGCGTCATCCGGGCGAACTGGCGGGCCTGGATCGACTTGGTGCGGTTCAGCACGTCGATCTGCAGGTCCTGGTACCAGGTCGAATAGAGATTGGCCGGCAGGTCGCTGGGCCGCACGCCCGCGAGAGCGCCGGCGAGACCGGCCACGTCGGCCGCGGAGAGACGGATCCGGCGCGGCGCGCTCCAGCCGGCGTCCGAGATCCGCGAGAGCCGCGCTTCGCCGCTCTCGATGCGCAGCATCCAGCCGCCCTCGCTGGAATGCGCGTCCTCGGGCCGGCGCAGGAGCTGTAGGGTCAGGAGCTCGGGCGCCAGCTCGCCGCGGGCGATCTTCTCCAGGCCGTCCTCGAGGGACGTCACGGTGATGCCGGCCGGGCCGAGCTTCTCGCCCACGTCGAGGATGTGGTCGGCCAGGGCCTTGAGCACGGGGGACTCTTCCCGTTCCAGGATCTGCTGCGCCTGCTTCTCCGTGCCGTCCAAGGCGACCCCGACGCGGCAGGTCAGCTCGAAGCCTTCCTCCTCGCCCTCGCCTTCGTCGGATTCGAACGTGTCGGGCAGCCGGCTGAACCGGGCGCGGTCGACTTCCGCCAGCAGGTCGATCAGGGTCTCGCGGGGGACGGTGAAGAGCCGCTGGTGGTTCCAGATGCCGATGCCGGAGCCGTACAGCCGGACCGTCCGCGGAAGCTGGGTCTGGTCCTGGCAGTCGGCGTCGATCCGCAGGTCGTTCCAGGACTTGCGCGACCGCGCCGTATCCAGGGCGCGTTCGAACGCGGCATCTTCCGGCGTAGCCGGCGTCAGGCTCTCCTTTTCCTTCTCTCTCTCCCTCTCACGCTCCCTTTCGCGCTCCTCACGGCTTTCGGCGGTACGGGCGGCGGAAGACGGAGCCGGTCCCGTCGTGGTGCACGCGACCAGGGAGAGCGCCAGCAGGGCGGTCAGGGTTCTCAGCATTGAGGCCTTCTATCACATTCCAGTCTTGCTAAGCTGCCGGCCATGAGCTGGCTCTTCCTGGTCCTTCTCGCCGCCGCCCAGCCCTCTCCACCCACCGCATCGGTCTCCGACGAGGTCACGGTCACCGCCACCCGCACCGAGCAGCGGCTCGGCGAGACGGCGTCGAGCGTGGTGGTGCTCTCTTCCGAGGAGCTGGCCGCGACCGCGGCCGGGACCGTGGACGACGCGCTCCGTCAGGTGCCCGGGTTCTCGCTCTTCCGCCGCTCCGGAAGCCGCTACGCCAACCCGACCACGCAGGGGGTCTCGCTCCGCGGCCTCGGCGCGAGCGGCGCCAGCCGGGCGCTGGTGCTGGCGGACGGCATCCCGCTCAACGACCCGTTCGGCGGCTGGATCTACTGGGGCCGGGTGCCGCGGGCCTCGCTCGACCGGGTCGAGGTGCTGCGCGGCTCGGGCTCGGACCTCTACGGCAGCGCCGCGATCGGCGGCGTGGTCCAGCTCCTGCGCCGGCCGCCGTCGCGGAAAGGTCTTGCCGCGGAGATCGCCTACGGAGAGAGAGAGACCCCGGAGGGCTCGCTGTTCGTGGCCGGGCAGAGGGGTCCCTGGTCAGCCAGTCTCGCGGCCGAGGGGTTCCGGACCGGCGGCTACGTGCCGGTCGCGCCGGAGTCCCGGGGCGCCGTGGACACGCCGGCCGCGTCCCGCCATTCCACCGCGGACCTCACGGTCGAGCGCCGGCTCGGCACGGATACGCGCCTCTTTGTCCGTGGCTCCTGGTTCGACGAGGACCGCGACAACGGCACCCCACTCCAGGTCAACGACACCACGATCCGCCAGGTGAGCGCCGGGCTCGACGGCACCGCGGCCGGCGGCTGGCTCACCCTCCGCGTCTGGGGGAGCGACCAGGATTATTTCCAGACGTTCACCTCCATCTCCGCCGACCGGTCCAACGAGCGTCTGATCCGCGAGCAGACCGTCCCCGCCGAGTCGCTCGGCGGCAGCGCGCAGTGGAGCCGGGCGGCCGGAGATCATCACGCCCTGGTGGCCGGCATCGACCTCAAGGAAGTCGAGGGCACGAGCCGTGAGACCATCCTCGGCGGTCCGGTGCCGACGCGGGCCGCGGCCGGCGGCACGCAGCGCACGGCCGGCCTCTTCCTGGAGGACGTCGCCCGGGTCGGTCCTCGGCTGACCGTCACCCTGACCGGACGCTTCGACGGCTGGCGGAACGAGCAGGAACGGGGAGAGACGAGGGAGGAGACCGCCTTCAGCCCGCGCGCATCGCTCCTGTTCCAGGCCACGAACCGCTGGTCGTGGACCGCCTCGGCCTACCGCGGCTTCCGCGCCCCCACGCTGAACGAGCTCTACCGGTCGTTCCGGGTGGGCGACGTGCTCACGCAGGCAAACGCGGACCTCGACGCCGAACGGCTCACCGGTGCCGAGACCGGCGCCGTCTTCACCACCTCCCGGATCACGGCGCGCGGCGTCCTCTACTGGATGGAGGTGGATCGGAGCATCGCCAACGTCACACTCTCCGTCGTCCCCGGCCTCATCACCCGCCAGCGCCGGAACCTGGGGAGCACCCGCTCGCGCGGTTTGGAGCTGGAGGGGACGGCCCGGATGAGCGACCGCTGGACGCTCTCCGGCGGTTATCTCCTCTCGGACGCGGTAGTCGATAGCGCCTCCGCCGAGCCGGCCCTGGAAGGGCTGCGCCTGGCACAGGTGCCGAAGCACCAGGCCTCGGCGCAGCTCCGGTTCTCCGATCCACGCCTGGGTACGCTCGGCCTCCAGGCGCGCTGGAGCGGCGATCAGTTCGACGACGACCGCAACGAGCTGCGCCTCCGCGGCTACACGACCGTCGACGCCCTCGTCTCCCATCCGCTCGCGCGCGGCCTGGAGGTCTTCGCGGCCGGCGAGAACCTGCTGGACGAGCGCGTCGAGACCGGCCGCACGCCGGTCCTCAGTCTCGGCCCGCCCCTCTCCCTTCGGGTGGGGCTCCGGTTCGAGCGCTGACCTAGAATTGCCCCATGCATCCCGCCTTCGACCGTGTCGATCACCGGCCCTGGCCGGTGCCGAAGGGCGCCTGGACCTGGAGACAGTCCTGGCGCGAGCTGCTGTTCGCCCACTGGCCCGTGCCGGCTTCCGTGCTGGAGCCGTACGTCCCGAAACCCCTGCGCATCCAGGAATTCGACGGCACCTCCTGGCTCGCGCTCGTCCCCTTCCGCATGTCGGGCGTCATGCGCCGGCCGCTCCCGGACCTGCCGTGGATCTCGGCGTTCCCGGAGCTGAACATCCGCGTCTACGTCGAATATGACGGCAAGCCCGGCGTCTGGTTCCTGAGCCTCGACGCCACCAACCCGCTGGCGGTGTGGGCGGCGCGGACGTTCTTTCATCTCCCCTACTTCCAGGCCCGCATGTCGCTGACGCACCAGGGAGACCGCATCGTCTATCGCTCAGAGCGGCGCGCGGCCGAGCTGAAGGCCTGGTATCGGCCGATGGGCCCGACCTCCGAGCCCTACCTCTCCCAACCCGGAACGCTGGAGCACTTCCTCACCGAGCGCTACTGCCTCTATGCCCGGCGGCCGGACGGCTCGCTGTGGCGCAACGAGGTCCACCACGTGCCGTGGCCGCTCCAGAAGGCGGAAGCCGGGATCGAGACCAACACGATGTTCGAGTTCCACGGCCTGCACGTCGAAGGACCGCCGGCCCTCCTCCACTACGCCCACCGCATCGACGTGGTCGTCTGGGGCGCGGAGCGGATCGCATAGCCGATTGGCTTTATTCTTCAGAATGCGTTAGGGTTCGCAGGCCCGGCGCGGCAGGACCGTGGCCGGCTGTACGGAAAGGAGCCTGAATGAACCACGCGACACCCACCCTCCGCAACGCCCTCTTCGCCGTCGTGCTGCTGACGATGATGGCGCTCGGCATGATGGCCTCCGTGCCCACCCTGGACGCCGCGAACAACTGCACCTACTACAACAACGCCGCGCACACCACGGTCGTCGGCCAGTATGGCACCGACTGCTGCAACAACAAGGTCGCCTGGGGCGTGAAGACGCAGTTCTCCGAATGCTCCGCCGGCTGCTTCGTCTGCACGCCTCCGCCGCCGGCGAAGTAGCGCCAAGTAGCGGTGGCCCCTTTCGGTGGCGCCCTTCAGGCCGGCTTGCCGGGCAGGAACGGCGCCACCGGCTTCCACTCGGGCCGCAGCAGGGAGAAGATCTCCATGTCCTGGTGGACCCCTCTCGTGTAGGCGGCATCGCGCTGAATGCCCTCGCTCTGGAAGCCCGCCTTCTCCGCCACCCGCCGCGACGCCTGGTTGCCGACCACGATCCCGAGTTGCAGTCGATGGACGTGGCGGTCCGCGAACAGATAGCCGCACATCAGCCGTAGCGCCTGGGTCGCGATCCCCCGGCCGCGCTGCGCCACGTCGAGGACCTGATAGCCGATCTCCAAAGCGTCCGAGTAGAAGACCGGCCGGAACCAGCCGACCGTGCCGTAGATCCGGCCGGTGTCCTCGGCGTCCACGATCGCGAGCATGCCCTCGTCCGGAGTGAAGAAGCCGGTCTCCTGGAAGCGCTTGCGGTAGCCGGGCTGCGACGTCATCCGGATCTGGACCCAGGGCCCCCGGGCCTCCACCTCGCTGATCGCGTCGTACAGGAAGTCCAGGTCCTCCTCGCGGATGGTGCGCAGGACGATGTCCTCTCCTCGAATCATGGCCGCCTCTCCGGTTCCAGGATCAGTCTCTCCTTCGACTCCGCCTCGATTCTCCCCCGGCTGTAGAGCAGAGGGAAGTACTTGCCTTCCGCCCACAGCGGCAGCAGGTCCGCGTAGTGCGGACTGAGCGGCTGGCCGGACTGGCCGGGCACGCTGGTGGCCACCGAGCGGTCCCAGTCCGCCACGTCCAGGATCTCGCGGAACGAGGCTCCGAAGTCGACCTTGAAGTCCAGCCCCCCGGTCACGTGGACCGTGTCGCCGTCGCCACCCAGCTCGTAGGTCGGCAGCTCGAACATCGGGTCGTGGCCCGCGAGCGGATGGCGGAAAGCCGTGCGATGGATCGCGCCCCATCTCCAGGTCGAAGGATCGTCGCCCATGCGCTTGCGGGCCTCGGCGACCGCTTCGCGCAGGGCGGCCAGCAAGGCGGCATCCCGACCGGCCTTGGGGTCCTCTCCGAACCAGCGCGGCGAATCCTCCCTGAGGAGCCGCAGCAGGTTGTCGGACGAGAGCCCCCGGCTCGCCACCGGCCAGACGGGCGCGGGGACGCGCTTCTGGAACGCGGCCGCCGGCAGCCTGTTCATCCAGAGCACGAAGAGCGCGGCGTCGCCGGAGTCCTTCGAGACCACGCGGTCCCACTTCGCGAGGCGGTCGACAAAGGGCTTCAGCTCCGCGTCCGCCCCCTGGGCCTGGACGAGCAGGCCGATCAGCTCCCGGGCCGGGCCGGAGAGATCGTCGTGCTGGAGCCGCTGGAAGTCTTCGGCCGTGAAGCGCCTGCCGGGCTGCGAGAGCACCTCCGCGAGGCGGTCGGCCCGGAACCGCGGCGCCCAGTCGTAGCCCAGCACGTGCGGGTAGCCCGGCGGCAGGATGTTGTGGTTCGCCGTGGCCAGGAAGTGCCGGCCGGGATTGAAGTCCTGCGGCAGCTCCGCGGCCGGCAGGAACCCCTGCCACTCGTAGCGGCCGTCGCCGGGCACCGGCAGCAGTCCGTTCCAGCCCTTGCGCAGCGGCGTGAGGCCGGCCACCTTCCAGCCGATGTTGCCGTCCACGTCCGCGTAGAGCAGGTTCTCGGAGGGCACCTTCCAGTGCTCCAGCGCCTTCAGGAACTCGGGCCAGCTCCGCGCCCGGTTGAGCGACAGCGACCCCAGATAGCCGGCCGTGCCGGGCTCGCTCCCGACCCAGCGCAGCGCCCAGGCGCGGTGCCGGAGCGGGTCCGCGAAGACCACCGGCCCGTGCCCGGTGAACTTGAGCTCGACCGTCACCGGGTCCGCGCCCTTGACCCGGATCGTCTCGCGCTCGACCCGCATCGGCACCCAGGCGCCCCGCGAGCGGACCTCGTTCGGGTTCTCCGGGTTGACCTCTTCGACATAGAGATCCTGCTGGTCGATGCCGACGATCGTGAAGCCGAAGCCGACCTTGTCGTTGTGACCGGCGGCCACGCCGGGCAGGGCCGGCTCGCCGGCGCCGATCACGTTCCAGCCCGGACCCACGAGGTGAACCATCCAGCGCAGGCTCGGAACGCCGATCGACCGGTGCGGGTCGTTGGCGAGGAGGGGCTTGCCGGTGGCCGAGAGCGAACCGTCCACGACCCAGTTGTTGCTCCCGTCGCGCGGCGGCGCCGCAAAACTGACCGGACTGCCGGCGGCGAGGAACCCGGCGAGCACCCGGGGGTCGACCAGCGCCAGATCGAGTCCCTCGGGCACCTGGAGCGGCGGTATTGCGGGGGTGGGGTCCGGCGGAAAGAGATCGGCTGCGGCCTCGGCTCCCAGCTCGCGGACCAGGAGCGCCCGGCCTACCTCATAGGCGGCATAGCCGGTGACGCCCAGGCTCGCCAGGCGGCTCAGGCAGACCTCGGGGGTCCACGGCTCCGGGCGGAACCCGGCCAGCTCGAACTCGACCGGCAGCCGGTCGCGGACCGTCTCGATGTAGGCGTTCACGCCGCGGACGAACGACTCGACGATCCCCTTGGCATCCGGCGCATAGCTCGCGTACTCGGCGTCGAGGTCGCCGCGGTAGCGCAGCAGCCGCGCGATCCGGTCGCGCTCCACGTACTGCGGACCGAGGATCTCCGCCAGCCGCCCCTCGGCCGTCCGGCGCCAGACCTCCATCTGGAACAGCCGGTCCTGGGCGGCCACAAACCCCTGCGCGAAGAACAGGTCGTCCTGGGTCTCGGCATAGATGTGGGGGATGCCCCAGGGGTCCCGGATCACATGGACCGGCTTGCTCAGGCCGGCGACCGCCAGCCGCCCGGACGTCTGCGCCAGGGCGGCCCGGGCGCGTGCGGACAGGTCGGTCTGCGCGACCGCCGGCAGGGAGAAAATGAGGAGCGCCGCAAAGGAGAGGAGTCGTTTCTTCATGGTTAGCGGGAGAGTAGCACTGACCGGCGTGCTAGGCTTCGCTCGTGAACAGAGATGATGTCCTACGGCTGATGACGGACCTAGAGACTGACCGAGTGGAACGGACTGTCTCCATGACCAACATGGACAAGTTCGCTCAGGCAATCTGCGCCTTCGCGAACGATATGCCGCACCACCGCCAGCCGGGCTATCTATTCGTTGGGGTGGACGACAAGGGGATCCCTGCCGGATTCGAGATTACGGATCAGCTCCTTCAAACCCTTGGAGGCATACGGTCTACAGGCAACATTCAGCCATTGCCGGCAATGAACGTTCAGCGCCTCACAACGGAACGAGGAGAAGATGTGGCCGTCGTAGAGGTTCTGCCATCCGATCTCCCCCCTGTCCGATACAAGGGCCAGGTCTGGATTCGGGTTGGTCCGCGCCGAGCCATCGCGAGCGAACAGGAGGAACGCATTCTGGCAGAACGGCGAGTGGCTCTTGCGCTCACCTGGGATGCTCGGCCTTGCACGGGGGCCACCCTTTCTGATCTCGCCCTGGACCTCTTTCTGGTAGGCTATCGCCAGTACGCCGTGGCCCCCGAAGTTATTGAGGAAAACCATCGCGATCTAATCGAGCAACTCGCCGCTTTGCGCTTCTACGACTTGAAGGCCGGCCGGCCGACGAATGCTGCGGTTTTGCTTTTTGGAAAGGATCCCCTCTTCTTCGTGCCCGGCGCCTACATCCAATACGTGCGCTACGCCGGGCCCTCACAGGCGGACGAACCCTTGCGAGAAAGAAGATTTTCAGGCGATCTGCTTTCCGTTCTGCGCGGACTAGATACTCTTGCCGAAGATGTGGCAGAAGCGCGGCCGGTAGCTGCACAGGGGCTTGCGGAGCGCATGGTCTACGACTACCCCCCTAGGGCACTGCACGAGTTGTTAGTAAACGCGGTCATCCACCGTAACTACGAGAGGTCGAGCACGCAAACTCTCATCAACCATTTCGAGCAACGAATTGAGATCCTGAACCCGGGTGGGTTGTTTGGCGACCTCACGCTAGAGCAGTTTCCAAGGGGGACCGCTTACCGCAACCCGGTTCTTGCCGAAGCTGCCCGAACTCTGGGCTTCGTGAACCGATACGGCCGTGGAATTGCAATCGCGCAAGCTGAATTGAAACAGAACGACTCTCCACAAGCGGAATTCGAGCTTGGAGCGAATCACTTTCTTGTGAGCGTGCCGAGACGCCCATGAAAACTGTAGCCTTCTTCAACAATAAGGGCGGCGTAGGTAAAACAACTCTCGTCTATCATCTCGCCTGGATGTACCAGGAATTAGGGACGGGAGTGGTGACAGTTGACCTTGATCCACAAGCCAATCTGACTGCAGCCTTTCTTCCTGAAGAGAAACTAGAAGAGCTCTGGTTGGAAGGCTCGGCCTCGAGGACAATCCTTGGCGCCATTCAACCCCTGCTCGATCGTCTTGGCGACCTGCGGGAACCAGTTTTAGAGACGTTGGGAGACCACTTGGCCCTCCTCCCTGGAAACCTCGGCCTGAGTCTTTTCGAGGATCGGCTTTCCGAAGCTTGGCCTCGGTGCCTCCAAGACAATCCCGCGGAAGCTTATGATGCGTTCCGTGTCATGACAGCCTTCTACCGTGCCGCCGAGCGGGCTGCCTCCTGTCGTGGAGCGAAGCTTGCCCTGATCGATGTAGGACCAAGCCTAGGGGCGCTTAATCGAGCCGCCCTCGTCGCCTGCGATTACGTTGTAATGCCGCTGGGAGCCGACCTCTACTCACTGCAGGGTTTACGAAATCTCGGGCCTGCCCTGGGCTCTTGGCGAACGGGTTGGAAAAAGCGGCTCCAGGAACATGTGCCGCCTGGTCTGAGCCTGCCTACCGGCAATATGGAACCAATAGGATACGTAGTTCTACAGCATGCCGTTCGCATGGACAGGCCGGTGAAGGCTTATCAGCGCTGGTTGGAGAGAATACCCGGAGTTTACCATCGCGAGATCCTGCGCGAACACGAAGACCTTCCGTTGCCCGATCCCGATCCTCATCGCCTCGCCACGCTCAAACATTACCGCAGCTTAATGCCATTAGCCCAGGACGCTCGGAAGCCTATGTTTCTACTGAAACCGGCTGATGGAGCCTTAGGTGGGCACGTCGAAGCGGTTCAAGCTTGTTATCACGATTTCAAGGAGCTGGCGATCCGTATAGGAAAAGCCTGCGGCGTCGAGATCCCCTCCTGATCCCTGAGCACGCGCCTCATCGGACCTCGCTCATGAGCCCCAGCGTGTTCCCTTCGCTGTCCTTGAGGAACGTCATCCACAATTCATGGTCGGGCATCTTGGCCACGAGGTGCGGTTCGTCGCGGAACCCGGCTCCCCTGTCCTTGATCGCCTCGTAGGCCGCGCGGATGTCGTCCACCTTGTAGTAGAGGATCGTCGACGGGTGGTCGAACTCCTC
>JACZDC010137842.1_pt1 | contig 22501 bp, 15 predicted proteins | sample 8641791 | NCBI WGS metagenome assembly JACZDC01 (sample SAMN15324613, study PRJNA640507) | soil metagenome | isolation source: intercropping peanut in the second line | place: China: Luxin town, Laibin City, Guangxi Province | collected 2019-07-25 | depth 10cm m
ATGCTGGAGGAGTTCCGCCGCGCCGACTGCGTGATCCAGGCCGTGGACATCGGCGGCCTGCGCAACAGCGCCCAGGCGACCGGCGGCCGGGCGCGCGGCAACAGCCAGGACGCCCTCTTCTACATGGCCAACGAGACCGGCGGCGAGCTGTTCAAGGACACCAACAACCTGGGCGAGCAGCTCGACGACGTGCTCGACCGCACGAGCGTCACCTACCTGCTGACCTTCGAGCGCTCCGACCTGAAGCTCAACGGCTCCTATCACCGGCTCAAGGTCAAGGCGAAGCTGCCCGCCGGCGCCCGCCTCTCGCACCGCGCCGGCTACTACGAGCCGCGGCCGTTCAAGGAGCTCGATCCGCTGGAGAAGACCCTGCTCGCCTCGGGCGGCATCATGAACGCCGCGCCCCGGCGCGACCTCGACCTCAACCTCCTGGTGGCGCCCTTCCGCTCGAACGAGAACCAGGCCTACGTGCCGGTGATCATCGAGGTGCCGGGCCGCAAGCTCCTGGCGGGACACGAAGGCGGCAAGCTCAACGTCGAGTTCTACGCCTACGTGAACGACCAGATGGGGCAGATGCGGGACTTCTTCTCCGAAGTCGTCTCGTTCGAGATGGGCACGGGCGGCCGCCACGGTATCGAGGAAGGCGGCATCAAGTACTACGGCCACTTCGACCTGGCTCCGGGCGCCTACCGCGTGCGGGTGCTGGTGCGCAACGCGGACACCGGCCGCACGGTGGTGACCATGGCGTCGGTCCAGGTGCCGGCCTACGCCGCCACGGACCCCGTGCTGCTGCCGCCGTTCTTCATGGACAAGCAGCGGAGCTGGGTGATGATGCGGGAGAGCTCGGCGGTGAACGGCCGGCAGTCGGTGGTCTATCCGTTCATCGTCAACGGCGAGCCCTACGTGCCGTCGGCCAAGCCGGTGCTCCGTCCCGAGAACCCGGCGAAGCTCTGCCTGGTGGCCTACAACCTGGGCTCCGGCAACGTGGCGGTCAACGCGCAGGTGACCGGCGCGGACGGCAAGGCTCTGACCGGCGGGCGGATCGAGCTGGTGGAGCGCACGGCCACGGGCATCGCGGGCGTGGACAAGCTGATCGCCACCTTCGAGCCCACCGGCCTCGCGGCCGGCGAGTACGTGCTCCGGGTCGCGGTGAAGAACCCGGCCACCGGCAACGAGGCGATGAGCACGCTGCCGTTCGAAGTGGTGCAGCGCTAGAGCGCCGGGCTCAAGAGATCTCGCTGAGGGTGACGTAGTAGCCGTCCGGATCCCGCAGCGAGATCTCCCTGGCCCGGGTGTTCGGGTTCACATGGGGTTCCTCTTCGAGCCTCGGGACGAGAGCGCGGGCTCTCTCCAGGGCCAGGTCGAAATCGTCGACGAAGAAGAACAGGAGCAACCCGTTGCCCGGCGTCGCCTTGTCCGGGCTCGTCAAGGGCGGATGCTCGTGCTCACCCCACTCGTGGAGGCAGAGCAGGACGGTTCCATCCGCATCCAGGATCTGGCCGAAGTAGTCATGGGCCGGAGACATCCGGGGCAGCCCCAGAAGCGACTGGTACCATTTGAAGCTTCCCGGAACGTCCCTGACGCCGATGATGGTCCAGATGCGCTTCATGGCTGTTTCTCCATTGTGAGAACTCACATTCTATCCTAGACAGCACGTCTACCATGAAAATCCGAGGCTAACCACGGGATTTTCATGGTATCGTCGCCGGAGTGATCGCCCGACCCCAAGCGCTGGCCCGACTTGAAACCGCATTGCGGCGGAGCCGGGTCGTCGCTTTGGTGGGGCTCCGTCAATCCGGAAAGACGACTCTCGCTCGACTCCTCGCCGGCCAGAGGGGCGAAGCGACTCTTTTCGATCTCGAGGACCCGGGCGTCGCTGCGGCTCTGGAAGAGCCCATGGCAACGCTCTCCTCTCTTCGGGGACTCGTCATCCTCGACGAGGTGCAGCGCCGGCCGGAGCTCTTCGCGGTTCTTCGGGTCCTCGCCGACCGGACACCTCTGCCCAGCCGCTTCCTGGTACTCGGAAGCGCCTCGCCCGAGTTGCTGCGGCAGGCCTCGGAGTCTTTGGCGGGACGAATCGAGGTTGTCGAGCTCTCGGGTTTTTCACTGGCGGAAGTCGGCGCGGAGACACGCGAAACACTCTGGCTGCGGGGCGGACTGCCCCTCGCCTTCACCGCCGACAATGACGAGGACAGCTTCGCCTGGCGCCGACAGTTCATCCAGACCTTTCTGGAGCGCGACGTACCACAGTTCGGAATCCGGATTCCCAGCGCCACGCTTCTGCGGTTCTGGACGATGCTCGCCCACTATCACGCGCAGATCTGGAATGGTGCCGAACTGGCCCGTTCGATCGGCGTAGGAGAGGGGGCCGTGAGACATTATCTCGACCTCCTGGAGTCGCTTTTTCTAGTTCGTGTCCTACACCCCTGGCATGCGAACCTGGCCAAGCGCCAGGTCAAATCCCCCAAGGTGTTGATCCGCGACTCCGGTCTTCTCCATGCCCTTCTCGGCGTGCGGTCGCGCCTGGAGCTGCTCTCCCATCCCAAGAGCGGCTCGTCCTGGGAGGGTTTCGCGATCGAGCAGGTACTCGAGGCCGTCCGTCCGGATGAGGCCTACTTCTGGGCCACACACAACGGCGCCGAGATGGATCTGGTTCTCCGGCATCGCGGCAGGCTCTTCGGAGTCGAGTGCAAGCGAACGGACACGCCCCGGCTCACCCCGTCCATCCGGCATGCCCTCAGCGACCTCGAGCTCGAACACGTCTGGATCGTGTACCCCGGGGAGCGGCGCCTCCGGCTCCACGAACGCGTCGAAGCCTTGCCACTTGCCGCCCTCGCCGCGCCTGAACCGGGCCTACTTATCTAAGGCCTTACAGCAACACAAGTCTCTGTTGCCCCAAAGGGATCAGTCGGGGATCTGTATTTCATGGGCTGGGACGGGTATCGCCCTCGGCCCATAGCTGGTGAGGTCGGACCATGTGTAGTTGTGATGCCGGGAGATCAGGTCCGCCGGCAGAACCGGATTGTCCAGCGTCGTGTGCCCGTCGGCGACGACGGTGACCGGATAGCCGAGCGCGAGAGCGCGCCGGATCGTGCTGTCGACACAGAATTCGCTCTGCATGCCGCAGACGATCAGATGGTCGACGCCAAACTCCTGCAGGCGCTCCTGGAGATCGGTGTTGTGAAAGGAATCCGAAGCCGACTTGCGGATGAAGAGGTCCGACGCCCTGGACTCCAGACCTTCCGCCAGTTGCCACCCTTCGGATCCATGGACGAAAGCCCCCTCCGTCGCCTCATGCTGTACAAAGATGACAGGTCCTTCTGAGGAGCGGACCTTGGCGATGACCTCGTTGATCCTGGAGATCACCCGCTCCGCATCAAAGGTCGCGTAGTCGCCCGTACAGAGGGCTCGCTGGACGTCGACAACCAGGAGAGCGGTTTTCATGGCGGGCGACTCTACCATGTTGAGAAGATCCGGAGATTCTCAGCGGAGAGCGATCTTGTCTCAGCGAATCTCTCGTGATCTGCTGAGACACGGAATCTATTTGCTGCGACAAACTGGCTCCTTGCTGAGAGTACTGAGTTGCTGGCTGAGACAAGACGGATATTTGCTGAGACTCATTGGCGCTTTGCTGAGAATTCGATCCTCTCCGCTGAGAATCGCGGATGATTTCACCCTGCGCGGGTGGTTTCTGCTGAGAATTGCCGGGTTGTCTCAGCGGAAAGCCTGGATTTCCCAACCGCCGGAGCGGTGCTAAGATCAGATCTCTTGGAGTCTTGAAGGGCTTGGGAGCGTCCGCGCAGAGGGCTGAGCAGGAGGACCGATGAGAGCAGGCCGAGCGCTTTGTGCCGCCTCGGCGATGGTCCTGACCGCGATCCTTTCCCTGGGGACCGCGGCTGGTCAGACCTTCACCGACACGACCCGGGTCACCGCGGTTCAGATCCCCGTCCAGGTTGTGGCCGACGGCAAGCCGGTGCGTGGGCTCACCGCCGCCGACTTCGTGGTCCATGAGGGACGGCGCCAGCGGCCCGTGGTCGGCTTCGACGCGGTCGACCTGCAGACGCTCCAGCCGGGTGCCGAGATCCCCGGCGCGGCCCGGCGCTATTTCCTGATGCTCTTCGACATGGCCTTCTCCGATCCGCCCGCGGTCGTGCGGGCGCAGGAGGCGGCCCTCGAGATGCTGCCGCTCCTCCACCCCACCGATCTCGTGGCCGTGGCCACCTACCGGCGCGCGACCGGCATCGACATGGTGCTCGGGTTCACCTCGGACCGCGACCAGATCCGCGTGGCGCTCGACAGCCTCGGCCTCACCGAGATGATCGGCCGCACCTCCGATCCCCTGAAGCTCGTCGTGGTCGAGAGCAACCCCTACGACTTCGGCGAGACCGGCACAGGGGAGGGACGCGACGGTCCGCTCGGTCGCGAGCCCCGCCACATCCCGCCGCCGAAGCCGCCGAGCAACGATCCCTACGTCTCCACCATCCGCACCCGCATGGCGAGGCTGCTGGACCCGATGTTCAAGGCCCAGCAGGAAGAGGAGGCGGCGAACCGCGAGGCCCAGAAGGACGCGGTCGACGCCCTGGCGGAGTCCTTCTCCGAGCTGGCCCGGCTGATGCGCAGCGTGTCCGGCCGCAAGGAGGTGCTCTTCTTCTCCGAAGGCTTCGACAGCGCACTGGTCCAGGGCAACACGGAGACCGACGAGCAGCAGAGAGTCCAGGTCGAGGGCGACGAGGTCGGCGCCATCTGGCGGGTCGACTCGGAGAAGCGCTTCGGCAGCACCGAGGCCGCCGCCGACCTGGAGCGCATGCTGGAGGAGCTGCGCCGATCCGACTGCCGGGTCCACAGCATCGACCTGAGCGGTCTGCGCGCCGTCAACGACCTCGCCCAGACCGGCAGCCGCGGCGGGCGCGACAGTCTCTTCCAGATCGCCCGCGACACCGGCGGCGAGCTCTACGAGAACTTCAACAACGTGTCCACGGCCGTGGGCCGGATGCTCGAGCGCACCGGCGTCACCTATGTGCTGACGATCCAGCCCGAGGACCTGCCGAGCGACGGCTCCTATCATCCGCTGCGGGTCGAGCTGCGCCGCGGCGCCGCGGTGAAGGGCGCCAGGGTGGTTCACCGGCCCGGCTATTTCGCGCCCCGGCCGTTCGCCGAGCGCGGCAAGGCCGACCGCGAGATGACGACCAGCTCGCGCCTCCTCACCGGCGACGAGCCCGGCCCGGTGTCGGTGGCGGTGATCGCCACTCCCTATCCCAAGGATGACGGAGGGACGGCCTGGGTACCGGTGCTGGTGGAGGCCGACGGGGCCGCGCTGCTGGCGGACAACGGGCCGGGCGACCTGCTGGCGGAGGTGTACGTCTATGCCTTCGACGAGCAGGGCGGAGTGCGCGGCTACGTGGCCCAGGCCCTGTCGCTGGAGCTGGCCAAGGTCGAGACCGATCTGCGCCGCGGTGGCCTGCGCTTCCTCGGCCATCTGGAGCTGCCGCCGGGCCGCTTCAACCTGCGCGTGCTGGCGCTCAACGGCCGCACCGGCGCCTACGGTCTGCGCACGGCCAAGGTCGAGGTGCCCGAGATGGGCGCCGGCAAGGCGGTGCTCCTGCCGCCGATCTTCCCGGCGCCGGCCAACGGCGGCGTGGTCACCCGCGAGTCCACGGTCGACGGCCGCGAGGTCCCGTTCCCGTTCACCCAGGGGGCCATCTCCTACCTGCCGGCCCCGCGCCCGGTGCTCCGGGCCGGCGAGGAGGCGCCGCTCGCTCTGGTCGGCTATCACCTGCCCGGCGATCTGCAGATCCGCACCGCGGTGCTCACGCCGGACGGCCGCGAGGTGGCGACCGGCGGTCTGCGGGTGCTCGGTCGCGAGGGCGGCCCCGACGGCGCCGCCCGGCTGCGCGCCGCGTTCCGGCCGTCGCGGCTCGCTCCGGGCGGGTATCTGCTGCGCGTGACGGTCAAGGGAGAAGGCGCCGAACGGGCCAGCAGCACGCCGTTCACCATCGAAGACACACCCGGCGGACGCTAGGGAGGAGTCATGAAAACCGCGAGAACGCTGCGCGCCATCATCCTCGGCACGGTGTGGGGGCTCTGCCTGGTCGTTCCGGCCGCCCCGGCCACCCAGCCGGTCTACACGGATATCACCGAGGTCACCGCGGTCGAGATCCCGGTCCAGGTGCTGCTCGACGGCAAGCCGGTCCGCGGGCTCACGGCCGACGACTTCACGGTCTACCAGGGCAAGGACCGGCAGGCGGTCACCGGCTTCGACGTCGTCGACCTCTACGGCGCCCCGGCCGGGCCGACCCCGTCGACCCCGCAAAATACCGAGGTGCCGCAGGCGGCGCGTCGCCACTTCCTGCTCCTGTTCGACCTCTCCTTCTCCGAGCCCAAGGCGATCGTCAAGGCGCGCGAGGCGGCCAAGGGGCTGCTCGCCGACCTGCACCCGTCGGATCTCGTGGCCGTGGCGACCTACGTCACCTCGCGCGGCCCCGAGCTCGTCCTGGGCTTCACCCCGGACCGCGCCCAGGCGAGCGCCGCCATCGACACCCTGGGGCTGCCCGAGCTGGTCGACCGCACCCAGGTCGACCCGCTGCGGATCATGGTCGACGAGCTCCAGGACCAGTTGGGGTCGACGAATCCCGTCGAGACCGAGAGGAAGCGCGCCGCGTTCGACGAGATCCTCCTCGATCAGCTCAGGGGGTACCTCCAGGAATCGGAGCGCGCCAGCCGGCTCGTGGAACAGGAGAAGGTCACGAACCTGACCCACTCGTTCACGGACCTGGCGCGGCTGATGCGCTCCGTCAGCGGCCGCAAGCACGTGATCTATCTCTCTGAAGGCTACGACAGCTCCCTGGTCACGGGCACCACCAACGCGCAGGAGCAGAACGAGATGCGGGAGTCCGTCGACAAGGGTACGTTCTGGAACGTCGACTCCGAGAAGCGCTTCGGCAGCTCGGCCGTGGCCGGCGACGTCGAGACCATGCTCCAGGAGCTGCGCCGCGCCGACTGCATCGTCCAGGCGGTGGACATCGGCGGTCTGCGCGGCACCGCCTCGATGGGCTACGAACGCAAGGGCGGCAAGGAGAGCCTCTTCCAGATGGCCCACGACACCGGCGGCGATCTGTACGAGAACTTCAACGACCTCGGCGCCGCCATGGGCACGATGCTGGAGCGCACCGGCGTGACCTACGTGCTGACGATCGAGCCGCCCGTGCTGCCCGACGGCGCCTACCACGATCTGCGGGTCGAGCTGAAGCGCGGACCGCGCGGCGCGCGGGTGGTCCACCGGCCCGGATACTACGCGCCGCGTCCGTTCGCCCAGCGCAGCCGCTTCGAGAAGATGATCGCCACGGCGGGCGAGGTCCTGCTCGGCGACGAAGGCGGCCCGGTGCGGCTGTCCGCGGTGACGGCGTCGCTGCCCTCCACCGGCGCGTCCGCGGACGTGCTGACGATGATCGAGATCGACGGCCCTTCGCTCCTCCATCTCAACCAGGGCGACGACCTGCCGGTCGAGATCTATGTCTACGCCCTGGACGAGCAGGGCCGGGTGCGCGATTACGTGGCGCAGACCCTGTCCCTGGAGCTGTTCAAGGTGGAGAGGCGCCTGCTGGAGGCCGGGCTGCGCTTCTACGGCCACCTGGAGCTGCCGCCCGGGAGCTACACGACGCGGGTGCTCGTGCGCAACGGCAGGACCGGCCTGCACGGCCTCAAGATCGTCCCCCTGGAGGTGCCGCCGGCCTCCAGCCAGGCCGCCGCCGTACCGGCGGCATTGTCTGTCGATCCCAAGGGGCCGTGGCTCGTGGTGCGCGAAGCGCCGCGGCCCGGCCGGCACGAGGTGTCTTTTCCGGCCCGGCCGATGCCACCGATACCGCCGGTGCCTTGATCCTTCTGCTGCTTCTGGAGGTTGAGACCCACCTGACGAGGGCGAAAGGAGAACTGATGAGAGCAGCTTGGAGACAGCTCGCCGGGTCGTTCCTGCTGGGCCTGATCGGCCTGGGCGCCTTGCCCGCACCGGTGTCCGCCGCGGAGCCGGCGCGCGACCAGACGTTCACCGATACCACCGAGGTGACCGCTGTCGAGATCCCGGTCCAGGTCGTGCTCGACGGCAAGCCGGTGCGCGGCCTGACCGCCGAGAATTTCGTCGTCTATCAGGACAAGAAGAAGGAGTCGGTCACCGGCTTCGAAATGGTGGACCTCTACGCGGTCCCCGACGACAAGGCCGACGACGTCCCGGCACCGGCCCGCCGGCACTTCCTGCTCCTCTTCGACCTCTCGTTCTCCGAGCCCAAGGCGGTCGTCAAGGCGCGCGAGGCGGCCACCGGCCTGCTCGACGAGCTTCACCCGTCCGACCTGGTGGCCGTTGCCACCTACACCGCCTCGCGCGGCCCCGAGCTGGTCCTCGGCTTCACCACGGACCTCAACCAGGCGCGCGCCGCGATCGAGACCCTGGGTCTCCCCGAGCTGATCGACCGCACGCCCGACCCGCTCAAGCTCGTCGTCGGCGACCTCGCGGGAGGCGTCATGATGACCAAGTCCCCCACCATGAGGCCGGTCGCCGGCGCCAACCGGCCCGGCGCCGAGGCCAGGGCCGAAGCGGACAATCAGCGGCGGGAGGAGCTCTCCAACCGCGTGACCGACCGCCTGGAATCCTTCGCCCGCGAGTCCGAGCGCGCCAACCTGGAGGTCCAGAAGGACAAGGTCACGGCGCTCGCCCGCTCCTTCACCGATCTCGCCAAGCTGATGCGCAGCGTCGACGGCCGCAAGTACGTGGTCTATCTCTCCGAGGGCTACGACAGCTCGATCCTCCTCGGCACCTCCGAGAAGAAGGAGGTGGAAGAGGACCGCAAGAATCTCAATGAGGGTTCGACCTGGAAGGTGAGCTCCGAGGAGCGCTTCGGCGACACCGCGGCGACCAACGAGATCGACGCCATGATCCAGGAGTTCCGCCGCGCCGACTGCATGGTGCAGGCGGTGGACATCGGCGGCCTGCGCGGCACCACCGGCGGCGGCGGCGACCTCGGCGTCGAGCGCAAGGGCGGCCGGGACAGCCTCTTCCAGTTCGCCCACGACACCGGCGGCGACCTCTACGAGAATTTCAACGACCTGTCCGCCGCCATGGGCAAGATGCTGGAGCGGACCGGCGTGACCTACGTCCTCACCATCCAGCCCCAGGCCGCACCGGACGGCATGTACCACCCGCTGCGGGTCGAGCTCAAGGGCGCGCCGCGCGGCGCCCGCGTCGTCCACCGGCCGGGCTGGTTCGCGCCGCGGCCGTTCGCCCAGCGCAGCCGCTACGAGAAGATGCTGGCCACCGCCGGCCAGGTGCTGGTCGGCCAGGAGGGTGGCTCGGTCCACGCCTCCATGCTCGCCGTGCCCATGCCGTCCGCCGAGGAAGGCCAGGCCGACGTGCCGCTCGTCGTCGAAGTCGAAGGCGCCGGGCTGCTCCAGGGCCAGGAGGGCACGGACCTGCCGACCGAGATCTACGTCTACGCCATGGACAAGAAGGGTTCGGTGCGCGACTACATCGCCCAGACCCTGGTCCTCGACCTCGGCAAGGTGGAGGGCACGCTGCGCCAGGGCGGCCTTAAATTCTACGGCCACCTGGAGCTGCCGCCGGGGAGCTACAAGGCGCGCGTGCTGGTCCGCAACGGCCGCTCCGGCGCGTACGGGCTCAAGGTGGTGCCGATCGAGGTACCCGAGATGACCGCCGGCCCGGTCTTGCTGCAGCCGTTCTTCCCCGAGCCGCAGGGCCAGTGGCTCCTGACCCGCGAGGCGCAACGGCCGGACCGCCGCGACGTGCCGCTGCCGTTCCGCCTCGGCGACAAGGCGTTCCTGCCCGCGGCCACGCCGGTGCTCGACGAGGGTGAGGAGGCCCGCTTCTCCATGCTCGGCTACAACCTGACCGAAGGCGACCTCCAGGTCCGTTCAGAGATCCAGACCGCCGACGGCCACCCCGCCGGTCCTGGCGCCCTGACGCTGACCGGCCGCGCCACGGATGCGGCCGGCGCGGAGCGCCTGGAGATGACCTTCAAGCCCGCCGCGCTCAAGCCCGGCGAGTACCTCCTCAAGGTGACCGTCACCGACGCCTCGGGCAAGGCCGGCACCACCACCACCCGCTTCGTGGTCTCCGGCCAGCCGCCGGCGGAACGGAGCTGAGAGTCCGGAGCGGCGTCAGTCTCCTGCCTGGAGACTGGCGCCGCGCTCCTCCAGCAGCTCGCGCAGCAGCGAGCGGTGGCAGCGCTCCTCGTTCTCGCAGTAGCAGCCGACGGCGAAGTCGGTCTGATGCGAGAGGGCGGCAAGGAGTTGAAGGAGGCGCTCCTTCTCCGGTTCCTTCATCTCGCGCCGGTAGTCGCGCTCGAACTTCGCCCAGCGCTGGTCCGTGAACGGCTCGGCCATGGCGTAGCTCAGCAGCTCGGCGCTCGGGGCGAGGTCCGGCAGCCAGAGGTCGTAATAGTCCAGGCGGGCGAAGTCCTCTTTCTTGACCCCGCGGGGCGGTCTGCGGACCGTACCGAGGCGAAGACCTTCTCCGGCGGAACGGGGATCTCCGAGTCGCACGACGTGGATACTCATGGCGGGATTCTATCCCAGAGCCGCTTTTGGTGTAGGCTCCCGCGCCGATGCGCCAGTGCGCCTTTCTCACCCTGGAGTCCCGCGACGGCTGGGTCATGGACGACGACCTCGCCCAGGAGCCGCTGCGCGCGCTCGGGTGGGAGCTGACGACCCTGCCCTGGAGCCGGCCCGGCGTGGACTGGAGCCGCTATGAGGCTGTGGTCATCCGCTCCACCTGGGACTACTACAAGCGGCTCGACGAGTTCCTCGCGACCCTGGAGTCGATCGACCGCGCCGGCGCCCGACTCGCCAATCCGCTGGAGACGGTGCGCTGGAACGTCCACAAGACCTACCTGCGCGACCTCGAAGCGAAGGGCCTCCCAGTCGTCCCGACCTTGTGGGAGACGGGCCCCGACGAAGAGCGGATCCGCGGCTTCTTCGACGAGCTTGCGACGGACGAGATCGTGCTCAAGCCCGCGGTCAGTGCGAGCGCTCACGACACGTTCCGGCTCCGCCGCGGCTCCGATCTTTCGGGACTTTCCGATCTGTTCGCCGGCCGCGAGGTCATGGTCCAGCCGTTCCTTGCGAGCATCGTGGACGAGGGGGAGTACTCGCTCTTCTATTTCGACGGAGAGCTGAGCCACACGATCCTCAAGTCTCCCAAGGACCAGGACTTCCGGGTCCAGGAGGAGCACGGCGGATTCATCCGTCCGGCCGATCCGCCGGCCCCCCTGCCGGACCTCGGGCAGCGCATCGTGGAAGCGCTGCCCGAGAGGCCGCTCTACGCCCGGGTCGATCTCGTGAGAATGGGGGTCGGGTTCGTCCTCATGGAGCTGGAGCTCGTCGAGCCCTCGCTCTACTTCCGGATCGTCCCCGGCTCCGCCGAACGGTTCGCCCGGGCGTTCGCGGAGTGGATCAGACGTCCCAGCCCGACGCTCCCGCCGAGCCGGCCGACCGATACTTCGCCGCCAGCGCCGTCGTCAGGCCGAGCATCGACAGGACGATGAGCGCGATGCCCGGGTTCAGGGCGGCGCGGGTGTAGAGGCTCGACTGCATGACGTGGCCCGGGTAGTTGCCGTGCTCCCGGCCGCTGCCGGGGTTCGGCTCCCAGAGGGCGTCCGGACGGTCGAGGTCGGCGGGCTGATCCAGCTTCTGGCCGGAGAACTGGGTGGCCTCCATGAACTTGTCGCCGAGGCGGGGCGCCACCTTGCCCATCATCCCCAGCATGACTCCGCCGCCGCCGACGGTCACCTCGCGCTTCGGCCTCTCGGCGCAGGCCAGGATCGTCCGCGCCACCTCTTCCGGCGCGTAGATCGGCGGCGGCAGCGTCGGCTCGGATTCCATGTAGTTCTTCGCGTGCTCGGGATAGGGAGTGTCGATCGCCGCGGGCTTGATCAGCACGACCGCCACCGGAGCGTCCTCGTCCTCCAGCTCCATGCGCAGGGCGTCCGTGAACGCCTTCACCGCGTGCTTGCTGGCCGAGTAGTGACCCTGGAGAGGAATGGAGCGGTCGGACACCACGCTGCCGGTGTTGATCAGCACGCCGCCCCGCTCCAGGAGACGCGGCACCGCGACCAGCGAACCGTTGACCACGCCCCAGTAGTTGGTCTCGAAGAGCCGGTGGGCGTCGTCGGTCGGCACGTCCAGGATGCGGCCGTAGATCGAGACGCCGGCGTTGTTGACCCAGGTGTCGAACCCGCCGTAGGCCTCGACGGCCTTGTTGGCGACGTTCTCGAGCTCGTCGCGGTTGGCCACGTCGGCCAGGACGTAGGTCGCCTGGCCGCCTTCGGCCTGGATCTCGTCGACCGCGCGCTGCAGACTCTCCTCGTCCCGGGACGCGAGCACCACCTTCGCCCCCTGCTTCGCGGCCATCTTGGCGGTCGTGAGACCGATGCCGCTCGACGCTCCGGTGATGACCAGGACCTGCTCGGACAACTTCTTGTACTTCATGCTGCACCTCGTACTTCTTGGGTGAATCAGGACGGCCCCGCGGGGCCGGGACATCTCAGTCCTGGTATCTGCAAGGCTGTCGCCAGCAAGGCTGTCTCCAGCGAGGGCATGCACGTCGATCTGAGCGGGGGAAAAAGAAGGGGGCGTCTCCGGGTGGGCGCCCCCAGGCGCACATAGTCGTCAATCAGGTATGCGCGAAACGGGGAGCCAAAACCGTCACCGATCTGAAATTTTCACGAGATCGAGTTTTTCCCGCGCGTCCTTCACCCAGGGATGGTCTGCCGGGAACTGCCCTTCGAGCGTCGCAAGCCCCTCAGCAATCAGGGGTTTCGCCTCTCCGCCGCGGCCGAGGCGGGCGAGGCAGGTCCCGAGCAGGACCTCCACGCGGGCGGTCTGGAAGTAGCCGGGAGCCTTGGTCTTGCGGTAGACGTCCAGGCTCTCCCGGATGTACGGCTCGGCCTCGGCCGGCCGGCCGGCGGCGAGGAGGGCGGTGCCCATGGCCCGCAACGGACTCGCGAGCTCCGTGTGGCCGGGCTCCAGCAGCTCGCGGGCGGTCTCCATCGACCGGCGAGCCAGATTCAGAGCCTCGGCGTAACGTCCCTGCTCGGACCGGACGCGGGAGAGCAGGGCTTCCACCTGGGCCACGTAGATGTGCTTCTCGCCGTACAGGGCGCGCCGGGTCGCCAGCGCCCGCTCGTGCAGCTCGGCCGCCTCCTCCAGCCTCCCGAGATTCTGGAGCGCGCTCGCCAGGTTGAAGAGGACGGTGGCCGTGTCGGCGTGGGACTCGCCGTGGTTCGCCAGCTCGGAGGCCAGCGCCTCGCGGTACAGCGGCTCGGCCGAGGCATAGTCGGCGGTGCGGGTGTAGGCCAGGGCGAGGTCGTTCAGGGTGGCCGCGATGTCCGGGTGGGTCTTCGGCAGCACCTTGTGCTGCGCGGCCAAAGCCTGGCGCAGCAGCGTCTTGGCCTCGTCGGGCTTCGCCTGGGCGATGAGCGTCAGGGCCAGGGCGCGCCGGCACTGCGCCACCTCGGGATGGTCCTCGCCGTAGAGCCGCCGCTGCGTGGCCAGGACCTGCCGATAGAGCCGCTCGGCGCCGGCCAGGTCGCCGCGGTCCTTCTTCACCTTGGCGAGCTGGAAGAGCGTGTTCGCCGCTCCCATCTCGTCGGATACCCGCTGGTAGAGGCCGAGCGCCTCCTGAAGCAGCAATTCGATCTCCTCCGAGCGCTGGTCGTCCGTGCTCTGGTAGCGCTCGGTCTTCAGGGTGGCCAGATGGACGAGGGCGGCGGCGAGCTGAGTGGAGCCGGGAGAGAGACGGCGGCGCAGCTCGACGGCCTCGCGCAGCAGGGGCTCCGCCCGATCGTAGTCGCTGCGCAGGAAGAGCATCCAGCCCGAATGCTCCACGCTCTCCGCCAGCTCGACGGACTGCGGGAGCTGCCGGCGCAGGGCCAGCGACTGCTCCAGGAGCGGCGCGGCGTCGTCGAGGCGGCCGAGGCCGACCGAGGCCTGGCCGATGGCGTCCAGGAGGCCCGCGTGGACCTCGGGGTCGCCGCTCAGCTCCCGGTTCGAACGCCGCGCGGCGGTCTGCAGCAGCTCGCGCGCCGAGACGTTCTCCGCTCCCTTCTGGTAGGGGTCGGCATGCTCGAAGACGTCCAGCAGGAAGGCCAGCGCCGCCCGCGACTTGTCGCGCTCGCGCTCGGCCCGCTGGCGCTGCTGGACCAGGCTGAAGAACAGTCCGGAGATGAGGACGAGGGCCAGGCCCGCCAGCGCGAGACCCAGCCGATGCCGGCGCACGAACTTGCCGGTGAGGTAGAGCGGCGTGTCGGGGCGGGCGGAGATCGGCCTCTGTTCCAGGTAGCGGTCGATGTCCGCCGCCAGCTCGATCACCGAGCGGTAGCGCCGCTGCGGCTCCTTGCGCAGCGCGGTCAGCACGACGGTGTCGAGGTCGCCGCGCAGCTTGCGGCGCAGCTCGCGGGGACGGGAGCGCCGCGCCGCGCAGATCGTCTCCAGGGAGGTGCCGCGGTCGAGAGCCAGGCTCGGCCGCTCCGGCTCCTGGTTGAGGATGGCGGCCTCCAGCTCGTGCGGCAGGCCGGTCTCCAGCAGGTAGGGCCGATGACCGCACAGCAGCTCGTAGAGCACCACGCCGAGCGCGTAGACGTCGCTCGCGGTGGTGATCGCCTCGCCCCGCACCTGCTCGGGACTGGCGTAGCCGGGCGTCATCACGCGCATGTGGGTGAGCCACGGGTCGCCTTCGCTGCGGGCGAGCTGCTTGGCGATGCCGAAGTCGAGGAGCTTGGGCTCGCCCTCGGCGGTCACCAGGATGTTGGCGGGCTTGATGTCGCGATGAACGAGGAGGTTCTGATGCGAGTAGGAGACCGCGTCGAGCAGGCGGCGGAACAGGCGGAGCCGGTCGTCGATCCCGAGCCGGTTGCGGTCGCAGTAGGCGTCGAGCGGCAGTCCCTCGACGTACTCCATGACCAGGAACGGCACGCCCTGTTCCGTCTCGCCGCCGTCGTAGAGCCGGGCGATGGCCGGGTGCTCCAGCCGGGCGAGGATCTGGCGCTCGGCACGGAAGCGCTGGAGCGAATCCGGGTCGTCCGCGCCCGGCGGCAGGAGCTTCAGGGCGACCCGGCGCTCGAACTGGCCGTCGTCGCGCGAGGCCAGGTAGACGGTCCCCATGCCGCCGCGGCTCAGGAGCCGCTCGATGCGGTAGGAACCGAAGCGCGAGCCCTCCCCGGCCTCCTCCCCGCCATCCAGGATGACGAGAGGAGGACGCTCGAGGAAGGTGCTCGCGCTCTCGTCCGCGACGATCAGTCGCTCGACGGCGTCGCGGAGCTCCCGGTCGTCCCCGCAGGCACGATCGAGAAACTCCGCCCGCTGATCCTGGGGGAGATTGAGCGCCGCGTCGAACAGGGCGTCGATCTCGTTCCAGCGATCAACATCCACGAGTCTCCCCTCCGCGGCTGTCGAATCCGCGGTCCGCTTCCCATCCGGCGGAAGGGGAGAGCTCCTGGTACAACCAGGCCTTGGCGCGGCGCCATTCGCGTCCCACCGTCTCCGGCGACGTGCGGAGGACCGCCGCCGTCTCCTCGACGGTCAGACCGCCGAAGAAGCGCAGCTCCACCACCGCGGCCTTGCGCCGGTCCACCTCGGCCAGCGCGCTCAGCGCCTCGTCGACCGCCACCACGTCCGGAGAGCGCGTGGCCGCGATCTCCTCCACCTCGTCCAGCGGCGTGCACGCGGCCCCGCCGCCGCGCCGGGCGGCGCCCTTGTAGCGCGCGTGATCCACCAGGATGCGGCGGATCAGGTGGGCGGCAAAGCCCAGGAACTGTCCACGGTCCTTCCAGGTGACACCGTGAACGTCCCGCAGCCTCATGTAGGCCTCGTTCACCAGCGCCGTGACCTGCAACGTGTGCTCAGGCCGCTCCCGCCGCAGCTCCCGCGCCGCAATGCGCTTGAGCTCGTGATAAAGGAGAGGCACAACCCTGTCGGCCATCCGGGGATCCCCGTCCGACCATTCCAGCAGCAACGCAGTCAATCCCATACCCACGACACACCTCGATCGCCCTCGAAGTCCTGGGGATCACCGTCGATGCGACCCGAAACAAAGCAGCGGAACCTTCAAGGAAACAACGCAGCGCAGTGGCTCTACTCCACAAATATGCTATACCTGCATATCGAATGCAAGCTGTTCCTTCTTGCTTTCGCTGTGACGCAGGCAGGCACACGTTGTATACGGAGGAAAAGCGGAAACGTCACAACTGAATATACTTAAGGAAGTCCGGCGCGGTGAATCACGAACAGGCCGGGCATCGGCCGGACGGTCTCGCGGAGGGTGAGACCGGCGTCTTCGATGGCTCCGCGGGCGCCCTGGCGGGCGAATTCGTTGAGGTACGGCGTCTCGAAGAGACCGAGGCCGGCCAGGACCGCCTGCTTCCATGGACCGCGGTGGGGGACGTCATAGTCGAGGACGACGACGCCCTCGCGCGCCACACGGGCGGCTTCGCGCAGGACCTCCACCCGCACCCGGCGCGGCATGTCGTGGAGAGCGAAGGATAGCAGCACCGTGTCGAAGCTCGCGTCCGGGAAGGCCAGGCGGCGCGCGTCCATGCCGGCGAAGACGACGGACAGTCCCTGGACCTTCCGGCGCGCTCGCAGGAACATGGACGGCGTCAGGTCCACCGCGGTCACGATCGCGCCGCGGCGGGCGCAACGGAGAGCGATCTCGCCGGTGCCCGTGCAGAGATCGAGGATCCTGCGGCCCGGCCGCGCCCCGGCCCGGCGCACGGCCGCCTCATAAGCAAACCCGATCGGCTTGGCGAACAGATCGTAGACCGGGCTCCAGCGGCCGAAGAACCGGCGGGTGAACGCGACGTAGGGATCGGCGGTCGTCATTTCGCCACGAAAGCCATCTCCGCCGGCTCGGGCGCGCCGCGCAGGCCGAGCCGGGGCGCGGCGAAGCGCAGCAGCGACGGCAGCACGAGCAGCGAGAAGACGAGCGCGAACGTGATGCCCAGGGTGAGCGTGATGCCGAACGAGGCGAGCCCGCGGTGCGAGGTGAAAGCCAACGTCACGAAGCCCACGATGGTCGTAAGCTCGCAGAGCGCCACCGCGCGGCCCGTCCCCGCCAGGGTCCGGAAGAGGTCGCCGCCCTCCTGCCGGAAGCGGTGGACGATGTGGACCCCGGCGTCCACGGCGGCGCCGAGCACCACCGGCAGCGCCATGACGTTGAGCGGGTTGAACGGGATGCCGAGCAGCCGCATGGCGCCGAGCGTCGCGGCGAGCCCCAGGGCCGTGGGCACGATGGCGAGCGCGGACCAGGCCACGCTCCGCAGGTCGATGAACACCAGGATCAGCACCAGCAGCGCGCTCAGCCCGGCCGTGATCCGCAGCGCCCGCTTCGACAGGTCGATCATGAACCGGCCGAGCACCGGCATGCCGGTCACGTTCGGATCGAGCGCCCGCATTTGGCCCAGGAACCGGGCTTCGAACGCCGGATCCCAGACGTTGCCGTTCGGATAGGCATACACGGCGAGCCGGCCGTCCCTGCCTTGGAAACCCGACAGGAACGCCGCGCGCTCCTCCGGAATCGGCTTCGCGAAGACGTCGAGCGTCGCCATGTCTCCGGCGGACCGCACGGCGCCCACCGTGTCCTGCGTGCGCAGCTTCACGGCCAGGTCCGAAGCCTCCTTGGGAGTGTTGACGAGGAACGCGGCGAACTGCGGCGAAAAGGCCGAGCGCTTGACCATCTCGCGCTCCAGGCGGGCCGCTTCCGAGTTCTTCGGCTCCAGGTTCAGGTAGTCGCCGTCGAACGGCGGCGGTCCCGCCAGAAGGCCGGCGAGCGCGGCGAGCGTGAGCACCGCGGCCAGCGCGGGCTTCTGAACCGATGAGAGGAGACGGCCGAGCCGCCGTTCGCTCAGCCGGCGTTCGCGCCGCCGGCCGCCGGCCAGCACGAGCAGCGCCGGCAGCAGCGTCGTCATCACAAGGAGGGCGATCAGGATGCCCATGCCGCCGATCAGCCCGAGCTCCTCGAAGCCGCGGAACCCGGAGAAGGTCATGGCGAAGAAGGCGCCGGCCGTGGTGAGCGCGCCGGTCGTCAATCCCGCGCCCAGCTCGCGCACCGCGCCGACCAGCGCCTCCCTGCGGTCGCTCCCCTCGGCCATCGCCTCCTCGAACCGGTCCACGACATGGATGCCATAGTCGATCCCGAGGCCGAAGAGCGCGGAAAAGAAGCAGGCCGAGACCAGGGTCAGGTGGCCGGGTACGATCGAGATCAGGCCGAGCACGAGCGCCGACGCCACCAGCAGCGCCGCCGCGGCCAGGAGCGGCCGGTAGACTTCGCTGAACGCCAGCGCGAACAGCGCCAGGACCAGGACGAACGAAACCGCGGACAGCCGCGAGGCGTCGCGCTGGATGATGTCGCGGTCGTCGAGCGCGTACTGCGGCAGGCCGGTGAGGCCGGCGCGCACGCCGTCCGCCTCCAGCCGCAGATCCTGGATCTTCCCGCGCACGGCCTGCACGAACGGCGCGATCGTCGCGGCGCTGGAGTCGGGGTCGGACGGCTGAGCGAACAGGAACGCCATCTTCCGGTCGTTCGACAGGAAGTAGGGGTCGATCCCGAACGGCGCCAGCGACGCCGGCTCATAAGGCAGGCGCGCGAGCACGGCGCGCACGCCCGCAGCGTTGCGGATCGCGGCGGCGGTGCGGTCGACCGCCGCGCGGAGCTTCGTCTCGTCGTCGCCCTGGAGAACTACGACCAGCATGTTCGGCGTGCCGAAGTCCTGCGCCATGTCGCGGAAGCGGGCCACCTCGGGGATGTCCGGATCGACGAGGTCGAGGTTCGAGGTCTTGAGCTGCAGGCGCAACGCCGCCAGCCCGAGCGCCGCGAGGGACAGCACGATCGCCGCGGCCACGACCCAGCGAGGCCTGGCCGTGGAGATCTCCGCCAGTCGTCCCAGGGCGCGCTCCGGAAGCCGGGGCCGGTCGATACTCATGAAGGCTCCTTTTCAAACGTCTGGACAAACGCCACGAGGTCGGAGACCTGTCGGTCCGTCAACCACTCGTGGCCGGGCATCGCGGTCGGCGGCAGCCCGTGGCGGACGATCCGCGCGAGCCCCACGGCCTCGGGCTCCACACCCGGGCGCAAGGCCGCGAACCGACCCTTGCGGAGATTGGCCTTGGGATCGTTGAGCTTCGCGGCCAACGGTCCGTCGCCGCGTCCTTCAGCACCGTGGCAGACCGCGCAGTACTCGCCGAACAGCACCTGGCCGCGCTCCGCCGATCCGCTCAGCATCGGCACGGCCTCTCTGCCGGTCAGCTCCCAGCGTTCGACCGTCGAAGACGCGCCGAGCGACATCAGGTACGCCACCAGGTCGTGCCCGCGCCGGCCGTCGCCTTCGAACAAGTGCGCGTAGGACGGCATGCGCGAGCCGGGGTTGAGCGCGCGCGGATCGCGCAGGTGGACCTCCTGCCAGACCGCGCCGCGGCGGTTGCCGACCTGCATCAGGTCCGGTCCCTGGCGGCGCGTGCCGATCAGAAGCGGCTGCTCGAGGCGGTCGATCGGCCGCGACGGACCCCACCACGCCACGTCGCGCGTGCCCGGGCGGACGTACTGCGAGTGGCAGTGGATGCAGCCTTCCTCGATGTACACCAGCCGGCCGCGCTCCTCCGGAGTCCCCGACAGGGCCGGCGTCTGTGAGCCGACACCAACCCCGCCGACGGCCCCGACAATCCCGAAGGCACCCAACGCCAGGCCGGGAGCGCGCAGTCGGAGCTTCGGCCGGATCAAGACGACCGCGAGCGCGAGACCGGTCACGACCAGGAACCAGACAGGAATCCGTCCCAGATCCTGGGCCATGCCCACGCCGAGCGCCGAGCCGATCCAGCCGGCCACGCCGAAGAGAAGGCCGGCACGCCACCGCGGAGCCGGCGACGATGCGCGCGACGGAGCCACCACCAGCGCCGTCGAATAGAAAGAGATTCCGATCGCATACAGCGGCCCTGCAATGATCCCCCCAGGTCCGCCGCCGGCCTGGAGCAGGGGGAACGCCACCGCGAACAGCCCCCAGGCCGCGAGCGGGATCGCGAAGAAGAAACTCGCGTCGATCAACGCCCCGGCGCCGACCGCGGCCAACAGATGGACGCTCCCCTGAACCAGCTTCTGCGCCACGCTCCCCCACGTCTGATCCTTGAGCGCCGGCGTGGCCTGCACCACCGCGAAAGCCGCCGAGTCGAGCCAGATCAGGACCAGGAAGATCACCAGCAGCCGCCAGAGACCCGGCTGCTTGTCCACGACAGGCTCCGACTCCAGGCGTCCCGGGCTCAGCGCCAGGGCCACGAGAGCGAGCGCCGCCGGGAACAGAGCCCGGATGGACGGCGCCGCCTCGAACAACGCCGGCACATTGCTCACGAAGTAGGCCAGACCGGTGCCGAGGCCCGCGGCCAGTCCCATCGAACCCCGCGGCACGATCTCCGGCAGCGACGCCGCCACCGACACCGTCAGCAGCCCGATCGAAGCACCGATCCCAGCCGCCACCGCGGTCAAGGTTGGAAGTCCGTGGCTGACCACGGAGACCGCGGCCACCAGCGCCACTGAAAAGAGCCCGATCCGGATCAGCCGGGGTCCCGGAATCCGTCCGAGCAGCCAAGCCGTCCCCAGGCTCGCGGCCAGTCCGGCGATTCCCATGGCGCCCATCACGAAACGAATCCGGCCGGTGTCCATCCCCAGCTCGCGCTGAACCTGGCTCAGGAACCCGAACTGGGCGAAGAGCAGGAACGCCACATAGGTCGCCGCGATCGTGAGCACGCCGCGCCAGGCCTGTCGCAGCTCAGACACGGTCAAAGAACCCCCGGGCGAGCAGCGCAAGCTGGGCCGCCGCCACCAGCGCGTCATACCCGCCGACCGGAACCCACGCCGCGTCCATGGCGCCGCGCAGAACCGCGATCGAAAGGAAGCTTGCCACCGCCAGCCGTATGCCGGCCGTGATCTCGATCGCCGTCCGCAATCGTCCTTGCCCGCGCAACACCCAGGGATAGAGATACGCGAGCCCCACGCACATCACGAACACGCCGACAAACCGGAGCAACGCGTCGTCGGAAAGGGGTCCGGAGATCCCGAGCAGCCGCAGGACCAGACCTGGAGCGGCGATCAGGAGGATGCCGGTGACCGCGTCGCCGAGGCCGGCGAAGAGGCAGAAGAGAATCTGCGGCCTCAAACCGCCTCCCAGGAAGGATCGGGACGGAACGCCCGGCTCGCCTCGAACCGCCGCAGCGCCGCCGCCGCCCATCGCCACGATGCGGCCAGCATCGCGGCGCCGCCCAGCGCGCGCACCAGATAACAGACCGTGATCGCCATCTCCCCTCGAAACACAGACCCGGGGTCCATGGCTTCCACGCAGCCCGCCGCCACGAGAGCGGCGACGTGGAGCGCGTTGCCGCCATGCCAGAGCGCAAACGAGCCGCGGCTTCCCAGGCAGCCGCGCAGCCGGGTCGTATCGTTGACCACCACCAGGATCAACGCCGCGAAGCTCGACGCCACCCCGGCCATCGCGAGATGGGCGTGCCCGACCAGCGCGTTCGTGAACTTGATCCGGTCCAGGAACCCGGGCAGGAACATCGGCACCGCCGTGACGAGCAGCAAGCCGCCCCAGGCCAGAAACGCCAGAAGCCACGGCCGGCTGCCCTCCGGCCACTCGAAGCGCCGCAGCCAGCGCGGCAGCAGCCAAGCCCAGACCAGCAGCGACGCCACCGCCGCGAATTGGAGCGGCTCCCGGTGCGAATGGTCGCCCTGCGCCACCAGGGCGAAGAACAGGCAATGGAGACCCAGCGCGCCGAACAGTCTCCAACTGGCCTGCAAGACCTCGTCGCGCCGCGCCAGCCCGAGCAGGAGAGGCGTGCCCCCGAAGATCGCGATCACGCACAGCGTGCTCCCGAGCAGACTCGCGCCGGTCGGCCCGCCCGTGTCCGGATTGACCGGCGGATACGTCGACGGCGACGTCGCCACCCAGAGCGCCACCGGAACCGTCAGCAACCCTGCCCAGAGCAACCAAAGTCCCCTCGCCTTGCGACCGACCAGACCCGCCGCCAACACCCCGGCCAATACCAACTGGCTGAGCAGGAAGACCACGCGCGACACCCCCGACCAGTCGAGAAACGCCTTGCCCGTGGTCTCCCCCGACAGCCACCCGATCGCGCCGACCATCAGGCTCCCCGACCACACCTGGACCGCGATCTCCGCTCCCCTCTCGGCTCCGAACGCCCGGAACAGCAAAGCCACCAGAGGAAGAGCCAGCCATCCATAGAGAGCCAGGTTCAGGTGAAGAGGCATCCACCGGCCGTAGGTCAGAGGCCCGAAAACCTTTCCGAAATCCGGAGCCACCAGCAGCACGGAGAGGAGCATCCCTACGCTGCACGCCACTGCCAGCCAAACCAAGGCATGGACCGTAGCCAGCTCAACTCCGCTCCCCGCAAGTCTCCCCCTCTCCCGGGGCGGGTGGACTCGGGCGGACCGGGAGAGGGG
>JACZDC010109290.1_pt1 | contig 22425 bp, 23 predicted proteins | sample 8641791 | NCBI WGS metagenome assembly JACZDC01 (sample SAMN15324613, study PRJNA640507) | soil metagenome | isolation source: intercropping peanut in the second line | place: China: Luxin town, Laibin City, Guangxi Province | collected 2019-07-25 | depth 10cm m
AACAACACCCAACAAATTTAATTTTCAATTTTTCAGAAATTACCATTTTCAATAAATTTAAAAATTAATTATTTTATAAAGTTGATTTTCAAGGTTTCCGAAAAATTGTATTTTCGAGAAAAATATTTTTCTGTTTCAGAAAAGTTTTTGTAAAAAAGAAATTTTTAATTTAATAAAATAAATTATTCATTTTTCAACAAAGTATTTTCATGTTTATTTCTACAAATTAGCCAATCAAAGGTCCAATATGATTTTCTTCAATGAGACCCTTTTTCACTGAGAGATTGTGATCAAATTGAAATTTGAGTTTCTGTAAATTGACCAAGTAATCTTCTACACCTTGAGGCCAAACTTTTCTCGGATCCAAAATGGAAGAATCTTCCAAAGCAGTACAATGTGTCGGAATTTCAATATCAAATATATCAAGTTTGTCAAATTGCCCTTGACTTATCTCTCCGCTGTGAATGGCGTCCAACAATGCTCGACTGTGTCGAATGGAGATTCGTTGACCCTGGCCATAGGAGCCGTTGATCCAGCCGGTATTCAAAAGCCAGACCTGAGAGTTGTGGTCTTGCAAGCGTTGTCTCAACAGTTCGCCATATCGTGCAGGTTGCCAAACCAGAAAAGGTTCACCAAAACATGCAGAAAATACAGCTTGAGGTGTTTTGATACCGACTTCTGTTCCAGCTGTTTTTGATGTGTACCCCGCGATGAAGAAATCAACTGCTTGATCAAGCGAAAGTCGACTCAAAGGAGGAAGCAAACCAAATGTATCACAGGTGAGGAAAACAATATGGTTAGGATGCAGTCCGGCAAGAGCAGGAATTCTAGCATTTTGAATAAAATGAAGAGGATAAGCTCCGCGGGTATTCTCAGTTATCGAGGCGTCGGAATAATCGGGCTCTTGATTTTCAGGATTCAAAACAACATTTTCTAGAATAGAGCCAAATCGAAGTGCTTGAAAAATGTCGGGCTCTTTCTCTGCACTCAAGTCAATGCATTTAGCATAGCAACCACCCTCAATGTTGAATACACCTGTGTCGGTCCAAACATGTTCATCGTCGCCAATCAACTGTCGTCTAGGATCGGCGGAGAGAGTTGTTTTCCCAGTTCCACTCAATCCGAAAAAGACTGTCAATTTGTTTTGCTCAACATCGATATTGGCACTCGAATGAAGACAAAGCTGATTCTCAATGGGCATTCGATACATCATCAGCGTGAGAACAAGTTTTTTCATTTCTCCGGCATAGCGAGTTCCAAAAATCAATGCTTCTTGTCTTGAGAAACACAACCCAACAAGTGTATCACGCAAAGAAGAATCGGCTCCAGCTGGCAATCTTAATTGGCCAACATTTTTGATGACAAAATCAGGTTTCTCAAATTTCTCTTTCGAAGGAATGAGCATATTTCTCATAAAAAGAGCATGATACGCAGAAGTGCAATATAACCTCACTTTCAATTGAAAGCGTGAATCCCAGCCACAGTATGCGTCGACAATAAAAAGATTTCCGTTTCGATATGGTGAATAGAGATAGGAATCCGCAGCAGAGCTGTAATGTTCGAAAACATCCAAAGACATTTTCATATTAACATTACCCCACCATATGTCTTTCGTCTCTTCTTCAAAGACAATTCGTTTGTCTTTTGGACTTCGTCCTGTTTTCTCACCACTATAGGCGACCAACGCACCCGAAGGCGTCAATTTACATCCTTCCTCTCGAATCGCAATCTCAATCAGCTGAGCAACCGATGCATTGTGATGAATTCTCAGCTTGGAAGGGGAATTCATCTTTTTTTCTACTTTTAATAATTGGAACAAGAAATAATTGTTTTTATTTTAAAATTCAGGTTGACAAAAATCAGAATCCGAATTACAAAAACAACCAATGATCCGTCTCTCTGACTATCTACATCATGAACTCAACTCTGCGTGTGTTCGTATCTCTCCTGAAAAAATGACAGTGGATGAAATTGTCGCTGTCGCTCGACATGATGTTGGAGTTGAGATTTCAAAAGTGGTCCATGATAATGTCTCTCAAACCCGTGTTGCATTGGAAAAACAAATTGACAATGAAGCCGCCTATTATGGCATTACAACAGGCTTTGGTTCTCTTGCAAGCTATGCGCTTCCAAAAGAGAAATCAGCTCAACTTTCTCGCAACCTCATTACGAGTCATTCCATTGCTCTTGGTCCAAAATTCCCTCCCGATGTGGTTCGTGCGGCAACTTTAATCCGTTTGAAGTCTCTGTCACATGGATATTCAGGTGTTCGACCTGATATTATTGATCTCTTGGCCTCTGGTTTGAATGCTGGTCTCTATCCTTCTGTTCCATCACAAGGATCGTTGGGCGCTTGTGGAGATCTTTGCTGTCTATCACATTTGACTTTGGCTTTTACTCGACATCCTGATGATACGGATGATGGAAGCTTTTTCGTTCCCGTTGAACAGAATGATGATGTATCAAAATATGACATTCAAACCACTCGCGACTATGTGACCAACGAACAAAAGGTTTGGAAATCAATTCCAGCCTCAACTGTTCTGGGTGACCAACGCATTGTGCTCAGCAGCAAAGAAGGCCTAGCCATGAATAACGGCGCTACATTCTCTGCTGCAATCGCAGCTCTTCTCACCAACGATATGGAGAGAATTCTTCGTTCGGATGCACCTGCCGCATTGGCTATTGCCCTGGAAGCTGTGGAAGGAGTTCGAGACTCTTTCCTATCTGCTGTGGTCAATCTTCGACCTCATCCTGGCTCTTTGACCTTTTCTGACACAATGCGACGTTTGACCTATGGAAGCAAATCGGTGACTGGTTCTCTAGAGGAGAATCCCGGACGCATTCCGCCTCAAGAGCCTTACTCAATTCGCTGTGCTACCGCAGCGTTCGGTGGCTTTTGGCAAAGCTTCAAAATGCTCAAAGAAGCTGTGGACATTGAGATCAACTCTGTGACTGACAATCCTCTCTTCTTTGCGGATCAAGCACAAGGTGTAACTCGAGATTATTCTGTTTTGTCTGGAGGAAATTTCCATGGTGATCCAATTGCCATTCCTTTGGATTCAGCATCTCTTGCTCTTACCAAGCTCGGAAGTCTTTTGGAACGTTTGACCTTTAAGCTGACTGATTGGTCAGCTCGTGGTCTCCCTCCCTATCTCATTGGAACTCCAGAGTATGGACTCAACTCGGGTCTAATGATCGCCCAATACACCTCTGCTAGTCTTGTCAATGAATGCCAGACTCTGGTTCATCCTGCGAGCGCCAATTCCATTCCTTCCTCTGCCAATCAAGAGGACTATGTGAGTATGTCTCTCAACTCGGCCAAGAATGCAACTACAATTCGTGATAATGTTGAAAAGATTGTGGCGATTGCACTGTTCACCGCTTGCCAGGCGATTGACGTTGCGGAAGGAAAACCTTTGGAGCGAATGGCACCTGGAACTCGTGCTATTTACAATGTCATTCGGACCAAGGTTCAACCTGTAACGATTGATCGAGTTATGCATCAGGACATTGATGCCATTCTTCTTCTCATGCGCTCTGGAGTGATTGATTGCGTTGTTGGAGATTTCATGTAAATAAATCGTTTTGATTGTGCAGAAATATGATTTATTTTTCTTTATCCCGCATGATACGAGCTGCAAATGATTTTTGGCACTGAGCCAAGCACAGCATTACCAATCAATGTGACTTTGAGAAGTTCATCTTTCCGATCGTAGGGAACCCAAGATTGATAATGTTCTGTCTCTTCTCCGCAATCGGTGCAATACTTTGTTTTCCAGCCGCCATTGACTCCCTTACCACTACCAGGTTTTGTGTTGGCCGCTTCTTCGGGAGTTGCGCAAACAACTACAAAATCACTATATTCATCATAAGTCCAGTTATCCGTCCTCTCAACAAGATAAATATTCAGATTGGATGTCATTTTTTAGGCTTTCAAAAATTAAATATAAAATTCGAATTGATAAATTTTATTCCAAGTTTTTATTTTTCAAACTAAACAAACATGTCATTATATGAAAGAGGTGTCGAATTGCTTGGAAAATTGCTTAAGGATGAGGAGGAATTGAGCCAATTCATTCAAGAAAATTCAGGCCGGTTACAAGAAGTAACTGGTGTTCCCTTGAAGCAGAGAGAAGGCGAGCCAAGCATTTACACTTCAGCAACTGGAAAACGATTTCTGTTGCAATTGTACATTGACCAATTGTCGAGAAATCTCGGCGATCAGCCTCCCAACAAGGCATTGAATTAAAATAATTTTGATTTTCTTGCATTTTGAGAAATTGGTTTACTTTTCGAGTTCATTCTTTAAATTAGTAACAATTGAAACACAATTTTTGATTTTACATTAACAATTTCCATGAATGTTCCAATATCTTTTGTTTGACGGTTTTCAAATCGGTGGACTTGAAAGAGATAAAAGGCATTTGGAATCCATTCTTGTAAATTTTCATTTCTCCAGTCAAATCACTGTGTAGAAGGAGTTCCCAAGAATTATGTGCATTAACAACTTCACGCAGGTAAATTTGCTTTATGACGTCATAATAATTACAATGAATTACACTACTGGATAATTTGAAATTGAACCATTTGTCATTGGGATAAAATTGGATAGAATAAAGTTGATATCGGTCACATATTGATTTTGAAAATGTCGTAAATATGTTCTCAAAGACACATTCTTCTGGAAACAATTGTAACAGCTGGAATCCTGACCAATCGCGTGTTGCGTGATAGATTGTTTCCAAAATTGGCATGTCACATTGAAAAGCGATTCCTAAATAAATTATTAGCTGCATGTTGAATTATTGTCAAAATGATTGAATTTTAATTAAATATAGAAAAACAAAACAAATGGAGAACCAAGATATTTTCATTGTTACCGATTGCGGCACATCCAGTCCCACACAGGGACTAATTTTTGGAGCCTTTTCCAGCAAAGGCGATGCTGACAAGTTGGTTCAGAAAATCAATTCGGATCCCAAGACGTATGGATGTTACGAAGAAGAATCTGTTGAAGTTTACAAAATCCAATTGAACAAGGAATACAATTGGTCTATTATGTAATTAAAATGTCTTACTTTCATGATAACCTTTTATTGATATAGGGCCGAGAAGTTGACATAGATTATTGGAAAATAAATAAATTTTGAAAATTCATTGTTTTGAAAAATAAATTTTGATAATTAATTGCGTTGAAAAACCAAAAGTATAGTTTTTGGCGTCAAGCGAGCAAAACATTATCAACTTGAACAAACAACACCAAAAATGAGTCAACCAGAAGTTGTCATCAAATGTCCGAAAGGAATGCGAGATTGGTCTCCCGATTTGATGGCTGTAAGAGAGACAATTTTTCCTATTATCACCGATACTTTCAAAAAACACGGAGCTGTCGGTCTTGATACCCCCTGTTTTGAATTGAAATCGACGCTTACGGGAAAATACGGCGAAGATTCAAAATTGATCTATGACTTGGCAGATCAGGGAGGCGAATTGCTCGCCGCTCGTTATGATTTGACTGTGCCCTTTGCACGTCACGTGGCAGAAAATGGAATCACCAACATGACCCGCTATCAAATTGGAAAAGTCTATCGTCGAGATCAACCTGTCATGACCAAAGGCCGATTTCGAGAATTTTTCCAATGTGATTTTGATATTGCCGGAAGTTATGATCTCATGATGCCGGATGCGCATTGCATCAAAATCGTCACTGAGATTCTTGATGCGCTTCCTTGGTTGGGAAAATACACGGTCAAGCTGAATCATCGCAAACTGTTGGATGGTATTTTTGAATACTCTGGTGTCCCAGAGGATAAGCTTCGTACTATTTGCTCCTCCTTGGACAAGCTGGACAAAACTCCCTGGCTCGAAGTGTTCAATGAGATGTTGGACAAGGGCATCACAGCTCAAGCGGCGGAGAACATTGGTCATTTTGTCTGTCACAAGGGAAATATGGAACAGATTCTTTCCATGCTCAATGCTCAGTCAGATGCTTTTTTGGTCAATCCAAATGTCAAACAAGCCATCGAGGAGATGACTATTTTGGCTGGCTATTTGAATGCTCTGAACCTATCAAATGTGGTGTCGTTTGATCTCTCGCTTGCTCGAGGCCTTGACTATTACACTGGAATGATCATGGAGACGGTGCTTCACGACAGCCAGGTCGGCTCGATTGCTGGTGGCGGTCGCTATGACAACTTGATTGGAATGTTCTGCAAACGTCAAGTTCCTTCGGTTGGCTTCTCCATTGGAATTGAGAGGATTCTTGCGGCGGTCAAGGATAAGCTTGGAAAGAATTCTGGAAAATCAACTCAAGTTGTTGTCTGCACTGTGCCGATTCCTGAATCGGTCTCGGTTCGCTTTCACATTTTGGATGAACTTTGGAAGGCAGGCATTCCCTCGGAACTGATCTATCGAGAGAATCCAAAGATTCGTGCTCAGCTCTCTTATGCTAGCGAAATTGGAGCAAAATGGGCAATCATTGTTGGCTCAACAGAGCTAGAGAACAATGTTGTTCAACTCAAGAATCTTGATACGAAAGAAGGAATTACTGTTTCTCTTGCCGAAGCAATTGAAAAAATCAAATCGCTCCAGAACAACTCACTTTTTTGAGAATTAAAATGTCCAAACGCGAAGCAAGAAATTCTAATCCAGTCGTCAAGAAACAAAAGGTTGAGAAATTGAACCATCAGCTTTGTGGAGTTGACTTGGTCTTGGAAAAGGACCCAAAACACATTGTCATTCTCAATTGCAAAGAAGACATCTCTTTGCCAAAACGATTCACTTTCATTTTTGATGAGGTGAATTCTAGAGCTATCATCTCTTTGAAGGAAGGCCAAAATCAAGAAGAGAGTTTGCTTGCTCTGCAAAAATTGGTTTTGAAGAGGAAAAGAAACGAGTTTGTGTCTTGCGTCTATGAGTCGATTGGAAAAGAAAATTCAGTGATCATTAACAATCGATTGATTGTTGCATTCAAAGAGAAATTGGACTTTTTCGAACGTGAAGCATTTCTATATTTCAATGGCTTGACCGAAATATCAGCTGTTGAACCCCTACCAAACACCTTTCATTGTCAGCTGCTTGACAATTGCGCCGATACTCCCTTGGCCATTGTCAATCGGCTTTTGCAATCTGCCTCTATCCTAACGGCGCAACCCGATTTAATTTCTCTATAAAATTTTACGGAAGCTGGATTCCCCGACCATCAGAAATTTATTGTTGAAAATAATCCTGAAAAAAGATAATTTTAATTTTAATTAATCTAGAAATTCTTTTTTACATAACCAAATCAAAAACTTAAAAATTATTTTCTCGAAAATACAATTTTTTAGAAACCCTGAAAAACGATTTTATTTTTAATTAATTAAATAATTCATTGAAAAATGGAAAATTTCAGGAAAATGGAAATTTTAAATTAGAGGGTATGATTGACTTTCAGGAAATATTTCAATTTTCAATGAATTATTTAAAAATTAATTAATTAGAATTGATTTTCAGGGTTTTTAAAAAATTGTATTTTCGAGAAAAATATTTTTTGGTTTCAGGTTTTGTATTTATACAAAATGAAATTCCTTAATTAATTTAAATTTTTATTATCGTTTTCACGGATATTTCATATAATTTCTTTATCATACATAATCTGGAATTTTTGACAATTTTTCCTTCCAACATTTCAAAAGACAATGTGCTCTGAGAATCTTTTTGTTTAGAGATTCTGCATATCGAAATTGATCAGATACAATTTCTTCTTCTGAATTAATTTTGAGGATAACTTGGGTGTCATTTTTCGAATCAATTCTCATTTCCCAGGAAGAGAGTTCTTTGTCAAACGGGGATCGATAGGCTTCAGATATTAAGATATCATCTCCAAGCAAACTCAAATGTATGCGGACGTGAACATTGGTAAGATAATAGGATGAAGCAAGAAATACAGCACCAGCATGATCACGAAAATATGTTCCCCACAATCCGAGAAAATTTCTGACAATCTCTTTTGCCATTGGAACCAAATTGGCTTTGGTTGAGTTATTTGGAATTCGAGACCAAATTGCATAGGCTCGATCAGGATAAGGAAAATTCAAGTGTATTGATTCCAAAATTGAGCAATCACAATCAAGGCAAATATTAAAATAGAAAAGTGTCCACAGTGGATTGAGCATATTGATTCAACTGTTATTGTTACGATTGACAAAAGACCTGTTTTTGAAAAAACTAACAACTCAAAACATTTTTAATAATTATTTGATTTTTTCTCTTTCCATTGCTTGAAAAGATAATGCGCCTTGAGTATTTTCTTTTTAAGAGGAGCATCATCTAGGAATTTGTGAGTGACGGTCTCTTTCTCGTTCTTCAAATAAAAATTAACCTCAATTTCATTTTTGTGATTGATTACAATTAGCCAGTTAGATCATAATCAATTTGATAGAATTCAGTAATATACCATTGTTGCCCAATGTCAAGGAATTGCAGTGCCATGTGTACATTGAAGTAGCTTTCAACTTTGTAAACTTTGGATGCTTGGAAGAGGCCCTTAGATCTATGATATCGCCATGACCCTTCAAACTTATCAAGTATCTCCTGGACAGGTGATATTAAATCCAAATGGGAATAATTTTCAGGTAATCTACACCAAATTGCATAAAATGAATCAAAGAGCCAATTCATCTCGATTGCCTCTAAAATTGCATAATCGCAATCAAGACAAATTCCAAAATAGAGAATTGTCCATTGTATGTCGGGCATTTTGAAGTAAATATTGATACACATGCAAAACATGCTACCACAATTAATTTTCAAAAACGAAATGAGTTATTGAAAATATTCAAAGAGAGAGAAAAATCATTTTTATCAAAATATTTCCGTTTTGATTTGATTTTATTAAAAATATTGACCCAATACTTTTTGTTGTCGAATGAGCTGATGAATTCGAGAGACAAAGCTATGCGAGCCATTGTTCATGGTCAATTCCAATAAGCCTGTTCTCTGAGCGAAAGCTAACCAATTGGTGTTGAGCTGAGCCGTCTCCTGCAAAATGCGAGCTTCAACATCATTCCAATCTCTATTAGACCAACTTCCCACAAAGCCAGTCAAAAGCGCCAATCGATTGTGTTTAAGCAGAAGCATAGGAAGCCAAGTTTTCCTGCCCCATTCTGAACAATTCTTGTTCACCAGAACGAACAGATAATCTGGCAAATTGCATTGCAAAAATTCCGAACAAAAATGGTAAACTTGTTCGGCAGAATTAAAATGATTTGGCAAACCGGATTTGACTAGATATTCAACGAGACTAGTATTCTCTGCTTTTGCAGCCAACAACAAAAGCTGATTGTCAATAATAAGCTGATGGCTCAATCGCTCTTTGATCAAAACAAGATCTTGAGGATAGATGTGTGGCAGCAGCTGGTAGAGATCCAACAATTGATACTCTGGACATTGAATGAGAGGCAGCTCATGTCTCTCTTGAATGGTATTGGCCCATTTTGTGAAGAGGGGCATTATAATATTTCTATCCCCCGTTTGATTGGCTAGGCCGAGAATGGCCATTGAGATCTCGCACCAAGAGAGAACTCTCTGAATTGAACGCACTGTTGTTGTTCTATCCGAACGATAGAGAAGCAAACAACGAATCAGTAGTTTTTGAGCTAATTTCTCATGCCAAGGAAGCGTTTTGAACTCAGCTTTGGCAATCTCTGAACTCAACAATTCACAGAATCGTTTGCACCAAAGAATCTCATTCGGAAAATGAGCTGTTAGATTAGTTTGCTCTGACATGTCGAGAATGATACGTTCATTGAGAGCCCATTGAACATAGCCGAGAACAAATTCCGGCTCTGCCGGCGCAATGTGTGTGAATAGCAGTTCCAGAGGATTGTTCTGTTCCAAATGATATAGCTGGGTAAAGTATTGCACAGCTTCAGGTTCTTCTCGATTGAAAGCTTGAACAAGCTTCAAAAGATTGTTATTGACAGCCATCTCTACCTCCCGTGTGTTGAACACCCAGCGATCCTTGCTGATCCAAGTAAAAGATCTATTAAGTAAAAAACTTTTTAAATGGAAGATCTCGATTTAAGAGTTGAACACAACATTGAAGCGGATCACGAGCTGACCTCGAGCTCCGTTTTGAGAATTGAGAACGGGCATTCCGAAATTTGGAACTCTCAATACCGATGAGCTAGATGTAAGGGGATTGTATTGGGCCTTTTTCTTGTGTCCTGTTAAAATGTCGACAAACTCAACCACTCCACCGGCTAGAGCGTCTTCCAGTGAGATAGTGACTGTAATTGATAGATCATTTCCGGTTCTTGAGAAACTCGAATGAGGAATTTCTTTCACAATGAAAATAACATTTGCCGCATCTCGAAGAAAAGTCTCATCACCATAACCTTCAAACGTGATTTTCGTTCCAGCCTTCCAACCAGCCTTGATTTGAATAGTAACAGGCAATCGTTGAACAGAAGATCGTTGGAACTCGTCTTCAACGGTTCTTGTGATGGTTCTTTGAATCGAATGCGAGTGACACAGCTCTTCCAGAGTCAATTCCAAATCAACCGGCTGATCGGACATTCGAGCTTTGCCAAACATCTTGTGCGTCTCGGAAGACTGAGACCATTGAAAGGAAGAGTTTCCTCTTTCTGCATTTTTGACAGAAAACGGAGATTCGTTCATTTGCTAGGCTTTTTGGGTTTTAAAGTGTTCGTTTAAGAAAGCGTTTTTATATTGGCCAAAATCAAACAGTTGTAGGAAAGCTTAAAAAGCCAATTCCGTAAATATGACTGAACTTGCCAGCGCTTTCCCAGGAGGATGGAGCTTCAAGCAAGATGCCCAAGCCCAGGAATGGGCCCAACAGCAATGGCGCCAACAACAACAGCACAACCAGCTCGAGAATCAGCAGATGCAGCGACTGCAACAGCAGAACAATCAGAATCAACCATTGTTCCGTCGTGGTCAGGAGAATGATTTTGCCTACAAAACTGGATTTGCCGGCGCTACAAGCCAGTTCCACACTGGCTACAATCAAAGGGTTCAAGTTGCAATGGGCGGTGCGCAAATGGAGCAAATGAAGACACGCAATCCCAGCCTGGTCAACAACTATGGCCAAAAGGCAGAGGCCAGCACCTACGATCCCGCAATGTACAATCGACAAGGCGGTAAGCCGGCTGATATTGACTTCAAATCTTTGAATCCGGATAACTTCACTCGCTATCAATTGTTCTACACCACAAGTAGTCCTTATTGCAAAAATTTCCTTCACCTTCTCTCCCAGAGTCCAGAGTTGGACAAGGAAGTTCAAAAGATCAATGTCGACGAGCTGCGCCAGAATGGTCATCGAGTTGAGGGTCTGTCCGGTGTGCCGACAATTATCGATCGTAATGAACCTTTTCTAGGAAAGCGTGCTCTTCATTGGCTTGCCGATAAGACGAGCAATCAGATTAGCGGATTCGATTTGGATGATGTCGGCTTCAGTCCGATTGAGCAGAGTTCTTCGGGTTCTGCTTGGTCAGAGACCACTTTCTCGGGCAATCCATTCTCCTATGTTTTTGAAGACAATCAGATTCAGGATTTCGATGTTCGTTCCCTTATCAATCCTATGCAGGCCTCAGGTCGTGGAGCCGGTAGCTCCATGGATCAGGAGTTGCAACGATTGAAGTCAATGCGAGATCAACAGATCCAGTGGGTTCCTCAACGCGGCCAGGGACCCCAGCAGGGCGGAGTTCCTCAGCAATTCCAACAGCAACAACAAGGAGGAGGCTATCCCCCGCAGCAACAGCAATACGCTCAACAAGGCTATCAACAGCAACAGCAGGCTGGTTACCCGCAGCAAGGCTATCAACAACAAGGAGGTTATCCGCAGCAGCAAGGAAGCGGTTATGGTCAACCAAGCGGCGGAGGTCCAGCATACAATCCAAATGGCCCCAACTTTGTGCAAGGCCAACAGCAAGGCGGAGGCTACGGCCAACAACAGCAATTTGGTGGCGGCGGTGGCCGAAGTGGTTATCCTCAACAAGGTGGCGGTTTCCCACAACAACAAGGAGGCGGAGGTCAAGGTCCAGCTCTACCGGATGCTCTTCGATCGCAAAATGCCCGTGGAAATTTGGGTCCTTATCAAGGACGAACGGGTCGTTACTAAAAAATTCACAAATCTTTATCAGATTCCATCCACTGTGTTTTTCTCATGTGTTCTTGCCAGTCTAAACATTTTACGCTTTGACAATTCCCACTTGAACAATCGAGGTGTTTCTGATAGAGATTGGATGACAGGGCAAAAGCAATGGGTCTGAATTGTGTTTGGTTGATTCTTGGGATATCACCAATTCGTGATTGATCGACCAATTCTTTAAAATTGGGACTCTCCAAAGTTTTGTCCTCTTTAAAGTCAATTACCAACTCATGATATCCACAACCTTCACCAATATAATAACGTTCTTGATGATTGTCAAGGGAAATTGAAATATTTTCATGTTCAAAAACAGTCTTTTTCAAACCACCAATCTTTGTTGGTAATCGTGGAACAGCAGAGATCAAGTGTTCAAATTCCAGAATTATTTTCCATCTTGCATGAATCAAAGCATCTTTCAAAGGTTGGAATGATATCCTTGGATCGAAATCTTCTGGTAAATTTTCCCAAATGAAAAGTGAATTCTCAGAAGTTGTCTCTCGAAGAATCAACTCGAGAATAGGTGTATCACATTCCAGAGCACTGGCGAAATATGTTATAATCCATTTTGGATTCAACATGAATGTTTAAAATTGTTGTCAAGATAACGATTCTGGAAAATATTTGAACCTTTTTGAAATAAATTTATTAAACTGCTATTCGGTGAAAAATATTTTACGTTAATTTATTTGAATGGACTAAAATTCTTTTCTCTTTCACTCTAGAATGAGAGCTAAAACAACAATGTCTTCTCTTTCTGGATAGACGGCTGCGCTCACACCATTATAATTGGTCGTTCTAAAGGGCATTTCATTAAGAGCTTGATCAGAATTGGTCTTTGCGAAATATTTAAATACATATTTGATAAATTTTCTTACAGTATCTTGGGAAGTGAACTTGGAGCTTCGAACATAGATATCTGCTTGTTTTGTGTGTTGCAAAAGCAAAGTATTATCTTGAGTTATGTCCAATGGAGTATGGAAATGAGTATTGCAAGGAAGGAGCCCGCCCCAATGTAGGGTATATCCAATCGGACTCAATCCAGGTTGACATTGGATCAAGAAAAAACCATTGAAAACTCTCAAAGTTGAACCATACGCTCCATACTTCAAATGGAAAGGATCTAGATATGCAAAGTTTGGAAACAATCTGAGTTCTTCACATGATTGTACAAAAGGTTGGTTTCGCATTCTGCCTCTTAACGTTGGTGGAGCATCAATAAATGAATGTACTGACAAGCTCAAAAGACGCAATGGTCTCAAGTGGAAATAAAAGATGCGTCTTTTGGATAATTTGAAACAATTGGTAAGCCATTTGTTCAGCGAATAATCATGGATTATAGTAATCTTTCTTATTCCTTTATCTCTATCCAAAATGACTATACATATGGTTATTTTCCATGAATTTCCAAAATCAATGCACAGTTTTTCGAAATCAATGTTAGTTGGAATTTTAAGAGACCAAGATCTCAGATCATCGCCTTGTATGTAATCGCTCGATTCATCGAAAAACACCCTTTCCGGGAAGGATGATGTTATTGGATTTTCCTGTGTCTCCATCTCCAAATATCGTCGTTGGATAACTGCTAAGTCATGAAGAAAAAACATCCTGTGAAATTGCTGGTTCTTTAAACCCGCTTGATACAGCTCCCAAGTTGCCATTAGGATTCAATTATTGTTTTAAATTTTGATCAAAATTCCTCCTTTTAGATATTTATGAAAAACAAAAATATTTCATCATAATAATTACGAATATATAATTGTTTAATAGCCTTTAATTAAGCTAAGCATAATGCCGTGAATATAATTGAATTATCGACATTCCGATAATCGATTGCCTGGTTATGAGCATTTAAGAAGCGGACATTCGGCCCTGCTGCTATGTAAGATGACACTTTGAAGGGCAAACCAGAAAGAGTTTCATCAATTGACATTTCTGGGAAATGTTTGAATGCACATTTGATGTACTTTTTCACTGGGCGATAAGATGAGAAATCTCCATTCCAATAAAGTCGGATAGCATAAATATTAGTTTTCTTTGTCTGTTGTAAAAGAATTGTATTCTCCTCAGATATTGTTATCCAGCCAGATTGTGAGGTATTATCTCCGACAGGTCCGCTGTATGAAATAAGTCCACCCCAAGCAAAACAAAGACCAAATGGATTGAGGTCAGATGTGCACTGCAAAAAGATAAAATCTTCCAAAACCTTGAGCTTTTGACCACAAGAGCCAGCTGTCAATCCCCCAGTGGTAAAAGTTTTAAAATATACAAAGAACTTGGGGTCCACGAGTTGATGTTCAGGCTTAAAGACCAAAACCATTGGTTGACTCTTCATTCTGACCGTAAAGCGTGGAAGTCTTCCAATATAGTTAGACAAAGCGCCAGAGGGTAGGATTGATAAGCCTTCCGTTCGTAGAATTTCAAAATGACAATAAAAAATTCGCTTTTTCGGAAATCCAAAATATTTGGTCATCATTTTGTTGAGTGCATACGTCAACTGCAAATGGAGCTGCCTCAAACCAAACAATCCAGGAAGCCTGATGTCGACTTCGAGGGTCCAGTGATTTTCAAATTCAATACTTATTTTCTGGAAATCGGTGAAATAGCAAGGCATTTTCAGCATCCATTTGTATTTCGCATCAAGGAAATCATCTTCTTCATCAAATACTACTCTTTCATAGGAATCGGTTGTTTGACTTTCTTTCTCTGAGGGCGGTAGTAAATCCATTATCTGCATTACCGGCATCGGTTGAGGCATCGTCTCCAATGGAGGATCCGTGTTGGGTTGGGGTTGCAAATAGGCATTATCTGGGAGCTCCAGCTCCCCCTCGAGAAGAAGACCTGTCAAAGATTGGCAGGCTGTCATGCTCAATTACCTAATTGAATTGGGTTTTTGTTCCGGATCTGTGTTTTGATAAATTTTTTCTAAAATATATATTTGTAAATTTGAAAACGTCATAGCTAATTTCTCTAATAATCAAAAATATCAAACTTTCTCGTTCATTTAGGAAATATTTATTCTGTCAATCCCTCGTTCAAAGAGATAATCCAGGAGACCAACAGTGGGTCAGGAAAGTCAACTTCAATCGCATCAAATTCTCTCAGATTGACGTTTGGCAAAATCGCCATATTGTCCATGAATTGAAGCTGAATTTCTCTATTCAATTCTTTTGCGTTGTCTTCCAATTTGTCGAATTCAGAGACAAAGAGACTGAGAATTCTCCAGCCCTGTTCATCTTCCAAATCATGAAGCGAGATATTCCGTCGATCGTCTCTCAACGTTATCCAATTGGTCTTCCTTACTCTATATGTCCAAATATAATCAGTCATTGCATAGTGTCTCTCACAGCTGATGAGCAATCGCTTGTTTGCATCGCATAATTCTTGCAAACTCATTTCAAGAGCTGGTAGATTGTTTGGAACCAAAACATAATTCAAAGTGATCTCGACATTCATAAGAAAGGTTTGAATATCAAGATAGTCATCACATTGAATACTAGGTTTGATGCGAACCACAACCACTTCTCCTCGATGCAGCGAGAGATAGGTTGTAATTTGAATTAAAGTCTCCAGCGCTGGAATGCAAGGATAGGCTTCGTGTCCAAAATACAATTTGTTATTTTTCCTTTTAAATAACTCAAAATCAAAGTGACGAATTCCAAATTTCAATTGATCAAATATGCTAAATTGTTGAGTTATGCATTTTCTTTCTGCCCGTTCTTTCAATTTTCTTCCGATTTTGTAGAGATTGTGCTTTCGGATGGCTTGATAGTCGATTTTGAATGCAGCGCTCTGATGTGTCGCTGGCAAAATTAGCCTTCCAAGAGGAAGTTGTCTCACAGAGGCTGGGAGATCAAACATCCAATCTTCAGACATTTTTTCTCAATACGAAATTGTTTTTTCTTAATAGAATCAAATGAGAAGAATTTTCTCGAAAATCACTTTTCCAAATCAACCGTGCTGTTATTTTTCAAAGAAAACTTTGAAAATTCTATTTCATATAATTGCAATTGGCAATGCAAGTCCTTGTTCTTTTGAACGATTGGCTTAAAGATTTTAGCTATAGTAATGGTCACTTGGCGATGACGTGTCGCCAGTTAGTTCAAAGAACAGAACAACTGATTTTCAAATCAAGCGACCTAAAAATTGACAATTGGGAATGGTTGTTGGAGAATTTTTATGTGCCGATTGACAGATTGTGTTTAATGGCCACCAGAAATGGTGACTTTGATCTCTTATGTTATTTTTGTGATCTTGATTTACCTCTTGACTCAGAGATTATTGTTGAGGCAGCGCGCATTGGAAGAAGAGACATTATCGACTGGTGTTTGACTAAAGGAATTAATTGGTCACTTTTGGCCTTGCGGGCAGCATCTTCAGCAGGTCAAGTTGAGATTGTGGAATGGAGTTTGGATAAACACCCAATTAAGCACAAACAAGTAATCAAAAAGAACATTGTTGAGCCAGCCGTTTGCGCAGGTCAAGTCGGCCTTCTACGATGGTTGGCTGACAAACAGATTTTTAGATTTTCTGATCCTAACCTGGCAATCAAAGCAGCTGAACATGGTCATCTCAATGTTCTCAAATTCCTGCACAGCATTGGAACGCCTCTGAGTGATATGCGTTGTAAACTTTACATTGAATATCACTCAAGCAACGGTGGCTTCATTGATATTTTGGATTTCATGCTTGAGATTGGTCAATTAGTTCTGAGTCGTGCTTGTTATGTGTCCGTTTTCGATAACTGCAAAGACATCAACACGTTGAATTGGCTAAAAGAGCACAATTGTCCTTGGGACTCTACTCTGTGTTTGGGAGCTGCCAAGACTGGAAATTTGGAAATGGTAAAATGGGCATATGAAAGAAATGGACATTCCTTAGATGACTTTCGGATTCTCCTCGAAGTCTATAACAGCAAGAATGAAGAATTCAAAGCTTGGATCATGCGCCATCGTCCAATCGCTTGGGATGAGACAATTCTTCACTGCAAGATTCCAGGTCTAATTGACCTTTATCAAAAGGAATTTTTAAAATATACTCGTTGAAAAATATAAATTTATTATTTATTCATCAGAGAGAGATGGAAGAACTTTTGTCCTCAGTCGTCGAGCCGAGCAAACAAAGAGGAAGTCAGCTTTTGCCGGAATCACCAGCCAAAAGGAAAACAATGTCTTGGGTTGAATCACCGGCCAAAAGGCAAACAATGTCATGGGTTGAATCTCCAGCCAAAAGAAATGGTAATGGTCTTGGCTTTGAATCAAAACCCTTTTATTGGAACGATTACTCTGAGAATGTTGTTGTGCTAGGCAAAGGAAGATATGGCAAAGTATATGGTTTAACTGATAAGAGAACTGGCCAAAAGTACGCTCTCAAATTGATCCTTTTGTCCGACAAACAAGGCAGAATTGAAGCAAATATTATGACTCGGCTCTCTGAGCAATGTCCAATGCTGGTTCGCTATTACAATTCTCTCATCACAAATGACCCTATGGATTTGAATCCAGATCAAATGTTCTTTGGCCTGCTTATGGAATGGGTTCAGGGTCCGAATCTGAGAGAAGAGATACGAAATAAGAATTTGCCTAATATGGCTCAATTCCTGAGCACAACACGAGATCTGTTGAGCCAGCTGGCTTGCGTGCATGCCAGCGATATTGTTCACCGGGATATCAAACCCGAGAATATTGTTTTCGACACTGCAAACATGCATGCTAAACTTATTGATTTCGGAATTGGATGTTCAACCGGTCAGCCAAATCACATTCCTATTTGTGATTTGAAGAATGCCGGCACATTAGGCTACATGGCACCTGAGACCATTTTGTCAAGAAATGCTATCGTTCCTACTCTGCCAGCTTCTCCAGCTTCCGATATCTGGAGTTTGGGAGCAACGCTCTATGAATGGCTCTTTGGGGAGAAGGTAGTACAATCTTCATTTGGCCTAGCCAACCAAAAAAGGATTGAAGCGATTCAAGAGAAATCTTATGTTCCTGATTTCTTGAAATCCATGCTTCAAATGGATGCAGAGAGACGTCCTTCTGCTCAACAATTGCTTCTTAGTTTACAGAAATAAAGTGAAAATTAAACAAAACAACTATCGTTTCTGAAATTGATAATTTTGTCATTTTAGTTTCAATTTTGAATTTGACAAAAGAAATTCAATACCAAAAAAATGTTTGAAATTCAACTGGACCCTGCCCGCACCATTGGTGGCGTTGTTCTGACCTACAAAAATGAAAATGGCACAACCAATTTCCAGCCAGATAACCCTCAACATATCTTGACCATGGATTATGAGGATAAGAAAATGCTTGAATTCGCTGTTTATGATGGTGAGTTTTCAATGTATTGGGGTGCTGACCATATTCATTGGATTCACTCGTTTCATGGAGGAGAGCGAGGCCACCTCTCACACAGTATCAAAGCGACCCCGAAATCTTGACTTCTCTTTTGGATTGTCTTGCCAAATGGAAAGCTCATTTTCAACAATAAACCAAAAATTTTCTACTTTTTTATAAAAAATTGGCATTATAATAAATAAGTCATTCAAAATGAATCACTTGTATAGAAAGCCAACCGGGCAAAGTTCAACCTCAACATCAGTTGCTGGGCTTGCTTCAGACCCGAAAAAATGGACTCGAGAAGATGTCGGCACCTATTTGGATTTGATTGAGCTGGGCGATTACAAAAACATCTTTCGAGATCAACACATCACCGGTGCTGATCTTCAAGATTTGACCAACGATGATCTGATGCGTCTGGGCATGACTCGGATTGGACATCGAAAACAATTTCAAAGAAAAGTTGCTGATTTAGCCAAACAAGATTCTCGGGCTTTCCGTGCCAATCATGCTGATGACGACGATGAGAACAACTCTGACTCTGAGAAGGATAACAAGAAAGAGGAACGACACAGTCGCACAGCATCGCGTTCCAAGTTGCAAGTTTCCACGGATCAATCGATTCGCATCAAATCCACCTATGAAGATCGAACCAAATTGTTCTCTCTGTCGAATGTGACCTTTGATCGTCTTCGCAAAGAATTGTCCAAGAAATGGGAGATTGATTCTTTCTTAATCAGTTATATTGACAATGATGGCGACACTATTGAGATTACGTCCGACGATGATTTGGAAGAGATTGTCAAAGAGGTCGGCTCCTCAACCCTTCGCTTGTTGATTCGACCCAAGCACAAGAGGAATCACATTACCGACGCAGAGAAGACCCTTTTGGAGGGTATTATTGAACCGGTTCTAGTCTTCTCCAAGACAGGACGATTTGTTTATCGGAACAGTGCTTCCACTGCTCTGGGTGGCGCAAATGCTTTCCAGATGTTTCCTGATATTGATATTCCTCATTATATCAACACTGGAAATTGCAAATATCTCAATCACCGAACTATGATGGAGGTTCGTGTTGGCGGTCAGATTGAGAGGCGCGAAGTCACACTGACTGAGAATCAGACCAAGAATAGGCATACCTTCACCGCCACCGTTCATCAGAAGCAGACCTCGACTCTGGCGCAAATCTGGTCCATCACCTATGAACATATGAAGGATGTCGTTATCATTATTGATTCTCGTGGCTTGATCCAGTTTACGAATACTGCCGCGGTCACTGTATTTGGTTACAAAGATCTTGTTGGTCAAAATGTGAAAATTATAATGCCCAAAGATGATGCTGTTAAGCATGATGGTTACTTGCGAAATTTCCGTCGCTCAGGAATCGCCAAGGTTATCGGCACTGGGCGAACTGTAATTGGTCAAAGCTCGAGTGGTCAGCTGATTCCTCTGCATTTGACTTTGATTGAGCAACGCTATGAGGGAGATCAACGCTTTTTCATTGGAATGCTGCGAGTTCTCGATCTCGAGGGCGCAGCTACTCGAACTATGCTTCAGACTGAGCGCGAGACTGTGGAGAGCCTCAGCGCACCAGCGATTATCATTGATTCAAAGGCCAATATTCTCTTCTTGAATAGCAAAGTCGAACAGTTGGTCGGCTACAAATTCATTGAGTTGATCAATCAGAATGTCAACAAGCTCATGCCTCCTGAGGTGGCTGCCAAACATGATGCCTATGTGAGCAACTATTTGAAGACTGGAAAATCTGCCATTATTGGAGTTGGTCGAGATGTCATGGTTCGACACAAGAATGGCTCTGATTTGCCAATGTCTCTCTATGTCACTGAGAAGAATGATGGTGATCAAACTATTTTCACTGGTGTGTTCTCGCAAAAAGAACGCGGCAACACAAGCAAACACAATTAAAAATTCTTTGTTTAAAAATGGTTTTGATTTAAAATGAAAATATTTTCATAATTACAAATATCAATTTGTAGAGTGTCATTAAATTTCAATGATAATTTGCATTTCTAAGTGAAATTATTACATTTGATTTTCTAGAAAATTATTTTATTTTGTGAAATTTTTGTAGAAATAAGAATTTTGAAAATGTTTAACAATATTTCTTCGTTGAAAATAATTCATGCCGTCCAAATTATAATTTATGAAAATTTCGTGAAATAATTGAAAAATGGAATTTTAAATTTAATTAATATGGAAATTCCGTTTTTGTTAAACAAATTCAGAAACCAAAAAATAATTTTCTCGAAAATACAATTTTTTAGAAACTCTGAAAAACAATTTTAATTTTAATTAATTATAAAAATTAGATGAAAAACTGAAAATATACTGAAAATTAATCCCAGTGCACAAATTCAGATTTCTGTTTTCTGAAATATTTCATGTTTTCATCTAATTTTTATAATTAATTCTGAAATCGTTTTTCAGAGTTTTTAAAAAATTGTATTTTCGAGAAAATTATTTTTTGGTTTCTGATTTTGTTTTGTAAAAAAAGAATTTTCTGAATTTAATTAAAATTAATTAGGAAATTTTCAGACAAATATTTCAATGAATATTTCAATAAAAGGAAATTTAATTACAAAACGATATTCTTAACAAGTTCAAGTCCAATTCGATTAGCATTCCATTTCTCTTGTAGCAAGTTGATTTCTTTGTCTCGGGTGTTTAGAAATCTCTCCACTTCTGTGGCTATTTTGCTTGTTGATTTTGAGGTGAATCGATGATCTCCTAGAGGCCAAACTTTCAAAACCCATTTTCCATCTCCATAGTAAGTCAACCGAATTGTTGAGTCGTCAATACTGAAAACCCCTTCAGAACTCTCTTCGCATTTGATGCCGACGCGTGCTAAGCGACGAACAAGTTGCGCAGAAGCCATTTTTCTCTAATTTTTACAATCGGTTTTATTTTTGAACTTTTTGGAATCTATCTCTGCCAAACTTGATAAAAATCAAATGTGTATCCGTAGGAACGATTGTAGGCCAATTCAAAGCCGCAGCGGATAAATGTGTTGAGAACGGAATTCTTCATCACCTCATCAAAGAAATCATTCTCAATGATAATCAATCGAATATTATCTAGAATATCAGGTGCATCTTTGAGAATGTAATAGAATGCTCCTTCGCAGTCGAGAATCAAGGTGTTGAATTTCAAATTATATTTCTGCCTCAAAGAAGGCCAAGTAATTGTATTGACTTTAAACCAACCGGGCTCTAAGATTTCATTCTCTTCCATTGGGAATGAATTCCATTTGTTTTGTTTCAAAGGCACCTTTGAAATGGCAGAAAGTTCAATGTGAAAATTGAGATTATTGAGATTTCTATTCTCTTTCAAACTTACAATAGATTTTGGATCACATTCTACCACTACTAGATTTGAGGAATCAGAGAGCAATTTTCCAATAACACAAGAATTTCTTCCAATGTTGCCTCCAATCTCTAAAACGATATCATTAGGTCTCAAATAGATGACTGCCATTCTTTGTTCTGCAAATTCATCTCGAAAAGAACCTTCTTTGAGTTTGAGTTCGGAATGCAATTGATCAAGCAATTTCTCTGCCTCAATTTCTGCTTTGAAATGTTCAGAGACTTCCAAATCAACATCCTCTAAAACATATTCCGTGTCCGCTTGAATAAATTTCTCAAATCCTTGTTGGGAGGTGATTCGAACTGACTTTAACGTTCCAAACATCGGGTCGCCAAACATATTTGAACGAACTTCATCTCCAACCGGAATCAGAAGAGTTCGTCTAGTTCTATCATAGCATTGATGAAAAGCATCATCGGTGACATTGTGCCAGTTGTTGCTAATGCCAAACCAGACCTCGATGATCATTTTCTATTCTTGAGAAAAGTTTTATTTTATATCCAACCAAGCTGAGCTTGTTGCTCGATTCGAGAGCCAATGCAATGT
>JACZDC010001233.1_pt1 | contig 22044 bp, 17 predicted proteins | sample 8641791 | NCBI WGS metagenome assembly JACZDC01 (sample SAMN15324613, study PRJNA640507) | soil metagenome | isolation source: intercropping peanut in the second line | place: China: Luxin town, Laibin City, Guangxi Province | collected 2019-07-25 | depth 10cm m
CCGCCTCGACCCGGTGGGCCCGCGAGAGGAGGCGGGTCCCTGCCGGAGGTGTGCGGAGCCGCCGATGACCCGGCGCTCCGCACACCTCGGGACCGGGTTTTTCCTCAGCGTTATGGTAGAAATGAAGACATCATGGCAATCGAGTGGATCGCGCTTGCGGCGGGCGCTGCGGTCAAGGCCGTGGTGGGCACCACCCTCTCCGGAGTCGCCGGCCAAGCCAGGAAACGGATCGACAAGATCCTCTCTGATGGTCCCCTCGAAGCCCCGCTCCGAAAAGCCTTCACGCAAGCCTTCACCGGGTTCTACAAGTCCCTCGACGCCGGACTCGTGTTCACCATCTCGAATGAAGAGGCTCTGGCAAAGCTGCCGGAGAGCGATGCCTTCCGGGACGTGGTCGGGCAATTGCCGTATCGCCCCTTCCGGCAGATCGATCCGGAGGCGCTCTGCAGGGAGTTCCTGGCGATTGGCATCGAGGGCGCCGACGATGCCACCTTCGGCGCTGCCTGGCAGGCATTGGGCAAGCGCTTCGAGCGGGCGGTCGCCGAGAGTGGTCCTCTCAAGAGCTTTGTCGACCTTTCCTCTTCGGCCCGACAGGAAGAGAGGGAGGAGAAACTCCTGGCCCTTGTCGAGCGACTCGCTGAGGCTCAGGAGAAGGCCACGCAATCCGCCGACCCTGAGCCGGCGATTCGGAGGTACCGCGAGGCTGTCCTCCTCGAATATCAGTACGCGGATACCCGCGGACTCTTCATGCGAGAGAAGGAGGGGGTAGGGGAGGAGATCAGTCTTCGCGAGGTGTTCGTGGAGACGTCTCTTGCCCGAATCCAGCAAGAGGCATCCAAGGATCGGGGGGAAGACGGCGAGGAACTGGAGTTGGGCAGACCATACCAGCGTCCTGCCGACAAAGAAGAAACGCTCTCCATTCGGGATCTTCTAGCCCGCGAGCGGCTCGTCGTCATCCTTGGTCCCCCCGGCTGCGGCAAGAGCACGCTTCTCCGATGCCTGGCCTTGACTCTCTGCCAGTCTGGCGAAGAACCGCCGATCCTTGAGCATGCGCTTGCCCCGGGCACCATCCCCCTGCTTCTGCCGCTGAAGCGGTACGCATCGGGCCTGAGGAAGGAACCCAACCTTTCCCTGTCTGACTACTTCTTTGACCTCTTCGAACGGGATCTGCCAAACCTTCACGACATTCTGACCTCGGGCGGTGGCTTGGTTCTTTTCGACGGGCTCGACGAGGTGTTCGACGAAGCCCATCGCGGCTGGGTGAGCGAGGAGGTGTGGAGATTTGCGGCACGCTTTCCTCGCAGCCGCCTTATCCTCACCTCACGACCCCGCGGCTATGAGGCGGCGCCGCTTCCGGGGCCGATTCCCCTGTCGCGCCTGTTGCCATTCGACGACGAGCAGATCGGTCAGTTCTTCCACGGTTGGTTCAAAGCGCTGGCTCGCGTGCGCGGAGAGGTCGGCGACGGCGAAGTGCCGGAAACGCGAGCCGCATCCCTAACACAAGACGTCCTTTCCCGCGACCGTCTGAAGGAGATGGCGCAGAACCCCCTGCTCTGCACGCTGATCGTCTTGGTTCATCGATCACGGTCCGGAGGCAGGCTTCCTGAACGGAGAGTGGTTTTCCTGGAGGCCGCAGTTAAGACCCTGGCAGAAGCTTGGGAGCGCCTCAAGCGTTCGCCGCAACAGGCCGAACTCGATTTTCCAGAGCCGGAGATCCTGATTCGCGCGCTGGCGGAAGTGGCTTGGCGTGCCTTTCACCCGGAGCCAAGCCGGGAGATCGCTGGAGATGATCTGCGCCGCTGGCTGGAGGAATATCTGGAACGCGAGCCCGACTGGAAAGGGGGGAAGGGCCGTCGCGCGGTCCGCGATTTCCTGAAGCTGGTTGGTGAGCGGACCGGATTGCTCGTCGATCTGGGCGGCGACCGCTATCAGTTCGTCCACCTGAGCCTGCATGAGTGGCTCGTCTCCTATTTCCTCCTAGACCGGCTAAACGAAAGCGAGCGCCTTACAGTCTTCCGATATTACCTACACGCGCCGGAGTGGGATGAAATCCTGCGGCTGCTCGTCGGAGGGGCTCCCAGGGCACAGGCCGACCTGCTGGCCGCCAAGATCCTCGACGATCCGACAAGCTCTTGGGAGAGGGCACTATACAGAGATCTTCGCTTTTTGCTCCTGTGTGCCGGGGACCAAGCTCCAATCGGTCCAGACGTTAGAGAGAGGCTGGGCTGGCAAGGGCTCGCTGCGTTGAAGGATCCCGAGTTACTGGATGATTCCAGCCTCCTGAGAGATCTGGCGCGGCTCGGGCAAGTGCCGGCTCTCAAGGCTGAGTTTCTGGCGAAGTTGGGTGACGAGGACGGGTCTGTTCGCATGTTAGCGTTGTCCTATTTCGCGTCGGTAGGAGCCATGGATGAGGAGACGCGTCGAGCCGTTCTGACGAAGCTTGGTGACGAGGCCGCATATGTTCGCAGTTCGGCGGTAGATTGCTTCGCGCAGATAGGAGCGGCGGATGAGGAGACGCGTCGAGCCGTTCTGGCGAAGCTTGGTGACGAGGCCGCATATGTTCGCAGTTCGGCGGTAGATTACTTCGCGCAGATAGGAGCGGCGGATAAGGAGACGCGTCGAGCGGTTCTGGCGAAGCTAGGTGACGAGGAAGATTATGTTCGCAGTTCGGCAATGTCTTATTTCTCGCGGATAGGAGCCGTAGATAAGGAGACGCGTCGAGCCGTTCTGGCGAAGCTTGATGACGATGACTCACATAATCGCAGTTCGGTGCTGTCTTATTTAGCGCGGATAGGAGCCACGGATGAGGAGACGCGTCGAGCCGTTCTGGCGAAGCTTGATGACGAGGACTGGTCTATTCGCGGTTTTGCCTTGCTTTATTTCTCGCAGGTAGGAGCCGTAGATGAGGAGACGCATCGAGCCGTTCTGGCGAAGCTTGATGACGAGGACTCGCGTGTTCGCAGTTTGGCTCTGTCTTATTTAACGCGGATAGGAGCCGTAGATGAGGAGACGCGTCGAGCCGTTCTGGCAAAGCTTGGTGACGAGAAAAGGGAAGTGCGCTTTGCGGTGATATCTTATTTCGCACAGGTAGGAGCCGTGGATGAGGAGACCCGTCGAGCCTTTCTGTCGGACCTTGATGACGAGCAAAGGGAAGTTCGCTATTTGGCGATGTCTTATTTAACGCAGGTAGGAGCGGCGGATGAGGAGATGCGTCGAGCCTTTCTGGCAAAGTTTGATGACGAGGACGAGAATGTTCGCAGAATGGCGGTGTCTTATTTCGCGCAGGTAGGGGCAGTGGATGAGGAGACGCGTCGGGCCGTTCTGGGGAAGCTTGGTGACGAGGACGGGCATGTTCGCAAAATGGCGATGTCTTATTGCGCGCAGGTAGGAGCCGTGGATGAGGAGACGCGTCGAGCCGTTCTGGCGAAGCTTGATGACGAGGACGAGGATGTTCGCAAATCGGCGCTCCAATACTTTGTGAGCACGGGTTTTAAGGAGAACCTCCTCGAACAGCTCTGGGCTAGCTATGTGCGAACCGCTTCGTACACCTTTGGGGAGGTAGACCGGATCATGGCTGAGCGCATAGGCGCGTACATCGCTGAAAATAAAACCCTGCAAGATCGGATTCTAAGTGAGGGTCGAGAAATTTCTTATTTCTATACCCTCCTCGTGCGAGCCCTGGCTCTTGAGCAGGACCGCCTCCATCGTCACGCGAATCCCCTTCGCCTGACGAACATTCCTAACTGCTCGTAAATAGTCTGGCTCATTGGAGCTTGCCGTCCCTGACCCAGGTCGTGTCGCCGACGGTCACCGTGGTTTCGGTGAACAGGTTCCAGCGCACATAGCCCCCGGTCACCTCGCCTCCAAGCTCGCTGTTGTCCCCCAGGGAGAGACGGACGACGCCGGCTCCGTAGCCGTAGTAAGGAATCCACGGCGAGCTCTCCGGTATGGCAAGCTCTGGATTGAAGCCCAGGACGAACTCGCGGAAGAAGCGCGCTCCGTCTCCGCCCTCCTTGAGCTCGGCCTCGACTGCGTCCTTTCCCGAGCGGGCGCGGATCTCGGCGATCCGGCCCTTCTCGAACCGGAGCACGAGACCCTCGACGTCCTGGTCGTTCCAGCGGCCGGGCGGGAAGGCGATGGTGCCTTCGACCGTCTCCTCCAGGGGCGCCACGCGGACCGCGCCGCAGGGGATCTCGATCTCGCGGTCGATCAGGACCTTGGCTTTGCTGGCGCGGGCTGCCGAGGCGTCGCCGTCCTGGAGCGTGACCGGCCGGTCGCCGATGCGAAACCGCAGATCTGTTCCCGCCGGGTTGGTGACCCGGACCTCGCCCGCGCGCATGGCGGCCTCGAAGCGCCGCTGGACCTCGCCGATCGCGTTGCAGTCCGACTGAAGGACGGCGCGCTCGTAGGTCGCATCGATCACGTCCGTGGATGGCAGCGGATGACCGGGAACGGGGTAAGCGCTCTCCGCTCCGCCGAAGTTCCAGTGGAAGTGGATCGTGCGGCCATGGCCCTCCCGGAGCACGTCCTGCATCGCGGCATACTCGGGATCGGCTGGAGTCGCTCCAGGGAGCATGACCGCGAGATCGACGTTCCGCAGCAGAGGGAGCAAGGCGGTCCGCGAGGCCTTGGCGCTCTCGATCGCGGCGCGGTCCGGCGAGGGGTTCTCGGCCCGGCCGATCACCTGCCAGTTCCCCACATCGATACCCCCGGCGCGTGCCACGGCCTGGCGGAGGAGCGGAATGAGAGGCTCGAGTTCGCCTGGATGAGACAGCAGAAGAACCTTCTCTCCCGGTTGCAGCCGCATCTGTTGGACAATGCGCTCCGCGAGAGCTTTGTGGTCGAGGGCGGCGAGAGTGGTGGAGGTCATCAACAACATTCCGGTCAGGAGAGCGGTGGCGCGCATGAGAACAGACTATCGCAGAGAGGTCCGATGAGGTTCCTGGCGATCTCCGGCAGTTTGAGGCAGGTATCTTCGAACACGGCGCTGCTGCGCGCGGCCGCGATCCTGGCGCCGGAGGGTGTCGAGGTCGTTCTCTACGAGGGTCTCGCCGATCTCCCGCACTTCAACCCGGACCTGGAGGAGAACGAGCCACCGGCCGTGACGGCGTTCCGGGACCTGGTGAGGGAGGCGGACGGCCTCATCCTCTGCAGCCCGGAGTACGCGCACGGGGTCCCCGGCGCGCTCAAGAGCGCGCTCGACTGGCTGGTCGGCGGCTCGGAGTTCGTGGGCAAGCCGGTCGTCCTGTTCAACGCGACGCCGCCGGCCACCTATGCGCAGGCGTCGCTGACGGAGACGGTCACGGTCATGTCCGGCCGCCTGATCCGGGAGGCGTACGTCGAGGTCCCCCTGCGCGGCAAGAGCCTGGACGAGAAGGCCATCGCGGCGCACCCGGAGATGTCGGCGGCGGTGCGGGCGGGGCTGGCGGCCTTTGCCCAGGCGATCGCGAAGGGTGATAGCGCCTCCGCAGGAGGCGCCGGCGCGTAGCCTCGGGTTTCAACCCGAGGCGGGCTGGCGATTCGGACCTTCCCACCACGGGTTGAAACCCGCGACCTTCCCACCACGGGTTGAATCCCGCGACCTTCCCACCACGGGTTGAAACCCGTGGCTACGTGCCGGCACCCTCCCCTGGAGGGTGCTCCTAGGCCCAGGTCAGCGCCAAGCGGGATCGGGGGCGAGGTACCGAAGCGTGAACGGCCCCAGCCTGCGCGTCTCTGCCGGATACCGGCCTAGGACCCCCAGCACCGCGTCATGCTCGTAGCCGAGCCGGCGCAGGAACTTCCACGGGCTGCGCTCGCGCGGGGTGTCGAACAGGTCCAGCAACGCGACGGACCGGCCTGACGCCAAAGTTTCGTCGATGTCCCCGGTCAGGACGCGCATACCCTCCGAGGCCGGGTAGCGGACCGCGAGGCCAGTGAAGGAGGTCCAGCGCGCCTTCGGCGGTTCCAGTTGGAACAGGATCTCGATCTCGTCGAAGCCCGGGTAGACGATCAGACCCGCGTCGTCGAGCGTCCTCATCAAGGCGAGCCGTTCCTCCCTCGGATAGAGGATGCGCCGGTGGGTGAGGTCGGCGACGTTCCAGAGCAGCGCGAAGAGGCTGAGGACGAGCAGCACCGGACGGACCGGCATGCGCGCGGCGAGCGCTCCGAAGGCGACCGAGAGCTGGAAGTAGAACTGGTCGTCCGAGTTGTTCCAGAAGATCCCGAAGGCGAGCACGGCCGTGGCCCAGACTCCCACCAGGAAAGTGTTGCCCTTGATGCCGGTCAGAAGGGTCAACGCGGCGGCGAAGGCGAGGAGGCTCAGGATCGTGGAAGGTCCGATCGGCAGGCCGTCGCGAAGCGTGGCCAAGGCTGGCGCGAGATCCACGAGCGCGCAGGCCGCTCCATAGCCGGCTCGCAGCGTGGATTCCGCCAGACCCGCGAGACCCGGCTGGAGACCGTAGGCGGACTCCACACGGGATGGTTGGCTGCCGCCTCCGTAGCGAGTCAGCCAGTGAAGGGGAGTCTGGGAGGATCCCGAGGCGGCCCAGATCCCTCCGAACAGGAGCGCGGTGGTCGCCAGCGTCGCTCCGAGGATCGCGACTGCATGGGCGGGTCGTTTCCGGAACAGGAGGCCGACTGCCAGAACCGGGCCGAGCAGGAGGTTCTCCAGGAAGAAGGCGGCGGCGAGCGTGACGGAGGCGCCGATGGCTGCGGCTCGCGAGAGCGTCGGCCGGTCCAGGTATCTCAGGGCGAGCACGGCCACGAGGACCACCGCCGGCATCTGGACCATGTGGATCTCGTCCGAGATCCAGAGCCTGGAGAACGCGGAGCTGGCGGCCATCCAGGCGGTGCCGTGGTTCGCGGAGAAGCGGCTCGGCGCGAGCCGGCCGGCGACTCCGAGGCGGAAGAGGCCGACCGCCAGGGCTCCGGCCAGGATGCAGAGCCTCTTGAGATGGTCGACGCCTTCGGCGCGCGAAAAGCCGGGATCGAGGAGGCCCAGCCAGGTGACGCCGAGCGGCTCGACCAGGAGATGGTTGGGGTTCCAGCGCTGGAAGCCGGCCGCGAAGGAGAGGCTCTGGCCGATGCCGTCGGCCGAGACGTAGCCGATCGGGATCAGGGACAGGACGGCCGCGGAGACGACGAGCCAGGCGAGCGCGTCCGCCAGATCCCGGCGGGTCATCTTCTTAGAAAGAAGGCCAGCTCTTCGAGGTTGATCCGGAGGTCGACGTTCTTGAGCAGGGCTCCCTGGATGCGCTTCACGCGGACCGGGGCGAAGTTGAGGACCGCCTTGATGCCCGTGGCGGCGAGAGCTTCATAGTTCTCCTGCGCCGCCTCGGCCGGCACCGCGAGCACGCCCATCTCCGCGCTGGACTCGCGCACGACTTCCGGCAGCTCCGAGGCGTGGCGGACCTTGAAGCCCGCGATCTCCCGGCCGACCTTCGCCGGGTCCTTGTCCACCCCGGCCACCACGCGGAAGGCACCGTAGTTGAAACCCAGGTACTGCGCGAGGGCCGTGCCCAGGTTCCCCATGCCCACGATCACCAGCCGGTGCTCGCTGTCCAGGCCGAGGAGGGAGCTCAGGTGGTCCGCGAGCTCGTCGACCTCGTAGCCGACGCCGCGGATCCCGAACTCGCCGAACTGCGCGAGGTCCTTGCGGATCTGCGGCGCCGAGAGATGGAAGCGCTGCGCCATCTCCTGCGAGGAGACCCGCTTGATCCCCAGCTCCTGCAGGTGCCGCAGGCACCGCAGGTAGAAGGAGAGCCGGTTCAGGGTGAGAGGAGAGACCTCCTCCGACCCGATCACTTCCCCGTGGTCGCCTCGAGAAGCCACTGCACCAGTCCCGTGGGCCAGATCCCCAGAGCGAGCGTGCCCAGGGCCGCCACGACCGCAGCGGTCCGACCCCAGACGTCGAGAAGAAGGCCCTCGGGCTGCCGCTCCTCGGCCTTCATATAGAGGACGTAGACCACCCGCAGGTAATAGAAGACGCCGACCAGGCTGGCCAGCACGCCGAGCACCGCGAGGCCGACGAGACCGTCGCCCACCGCGTTCAGGAACACCAGGTACTTGCCGAGGAAGCCGACCGTCGGCGGGATGCCCGCGAGCGACAGCATGCACACCGCCAGGCAGGCGCCCAGGAGCGGATAGCGGTAGCCGTAGCCCGAGAGGTCCGAGATCAGGTGCTGCTCGCCCGGCTTGCTGTAGAGCATCGACACCACCGTGAAGGCGCCGGCGTTCATCAGCACGTAGGCGAGCAGGTAGACGATCACCGGCATCAGCGAGCCGCGGTCCAGCACCACCAGCGCGAGCAGCAGGTAGCCCATGTGCGCGATGCCCGAGTAGGCGAGCATGCGCTTGATGTCGCGCTGCGCGAGCGCCAGGAAGTTGCCGACGAGCATGGACAGGACCGCGAGCGCGGCCACCACGGTCGACCACTTGTGGATCGCCTCGGCCACGCCGCCCTGGACCACCGCTTCGAGCAGGCGGAAGAGCACCAGCGCGCTCGCCACCTTGGGCGCCACCGACAGGAACGCCACGAACGGCGAGGGCGCACCCTGATAGGTGTCCGGCGACCAGGCGTGGAACGGCACCACGCTCATCTTGAACCCGAAGCCGGCCACCAGGAGCAGCAGGCCCAGGCTCGCGCCGACCGGGATCGCCCCGCCGGCCGCCAGCTTGCCTCCGATCTCGGCCAGCCGCGTGGTCCCGGTCGCGCCGTAGACCAGCGCGAGGCCGTAGAGCACGAACGAGCTGACGAAGGCGCCCATCAGGAAGTACTTGATGGCCGCCTCGCTCGCGATCGTCAGGCGGCGGTGGTACACGGCCAGCGAGTAGAGGCAGAAGGAGAACAGCTCCAGCGACAGGAAGATGGTCAGCAGCTCGGTGCCGCGGAGCATGAGCAGCAGGCCGGTCGCGCACCAGAGGAGCAGCGCGTGGTACTCGCCGGTCAGGATGTTCTCGCGCCGCAGGTAGCCCTGCGAGGCCAGCAGACAGAGACCGGTGGCGAGCAGGATCACGAGCGACAGCGCATAGGTCACGCCGCTCGTCTCCAGCAGCCCGTTCCAGGTCAGAAGGGAATCGCCAGGGAAGTCGCTCCAGGCCCTCCAGGCGCCCCAGGCCGCGGCCAGGACCGTGAGCACGCCGAGCGCGGTGAAAGCCCGGCGCAGCTTCGGCGCGATGGCGTCGAGGAGAAGGATCGCGATGCCCGCGCCGGAGAGGATCATCTCGGGCAGGAGGCTCATCAGGTCGGCGCGGTTCATCGTCCCTCCTCCTGCTGGGAGATCTGCTCGGGGGTGGCGGGTCGCAGCGTCACCTGCTGCACGTCGGGCTGCGCCAGGGCCGCGCGGTAGGCGGTCAGCGTCGAGTCGAGCGCCGCGCGGGTCGGCTTGAGGAAGGTCTCGGGTGCCACGCCGATCCAGACCATGAACACGCAGAGCGGGACGAGCGCCGCGATCTCGCGGAGGGACAGGTCGCGGAGCCCGCGGTTCTCCTCCTTGGTGACGGGACCCCAGAGGGTGAGCTGGACCATCTTGAGCAGGTAGATGGCGGCGAGCACCACGCCGAGGGTCGCCACCACCGCCGGCCAGCCGAGCGAGCGGAACGTGCCGGTGAGGATCAGGAACTCGCCCACGAAGCCGTTGAGCGCCGGCAGGCCGACCGAGGCGAGGGTGGAGAAGATGAGGAAGAAGGCGAACAGCGGGATGACCGCCGCGAGGCCGCCGAACTCCGCGAACTTCTTCGTGTGCCGCCGGTCGTAGAGCATGCCGACCAGGAGGAAGAGCGCGCCGGTCGAGAGGCCGTGGTTGACCATCTGCAGCAGCGACCCCTCCCAGGCGATCTGGTCGACCGCCAGGAGCCCGAGCATCACGAACCCGAGGTGGGCGATGGAGGAGTAGGCGACCAGTTTCTTCATGTCCTCCTGCACCCAGGCGACCAGGGCGCCGTAGATGATTCCGATGAGCGCCAGCGCCACCAGGAGCGGCTGGTGCGCCTCCGTCGCCTTGGGGAAGAGCGGGATCGCGAAGCGCAGAAAGCCGTAGGTGCCGAGCTTGAGCAGGATGCCGGCCAGGATCACCGAGCCGCCGGTTGGCGCTTCGACGTGGGCGTCCGGCAGCCAGGTGTGGAACGGGAACATCGGCACCTTGATGGCGAAGGTCAGCGCGAACGCCGCGAAGAGCCAGACCTGCTGGTGGACCGGGAAGTCCAGGCGCAGCATGTCTTCGTAGGCGAAGCTCCAGGCTCCTCCATTCAAGGCCCGGAAGGTCCAGCCCATCCACAGGATGGCGATCAACATCAGCAGGCTGCCCGCCATGGTGTAGAGGAAGAACTTGACCGCCGCGTAGATCCGCCGCTCGCCGCCCCAGATGCCGATGAGCAGGTACATCGGGACGAGCATGACCTCCCAGAACACGTAGAACAGGAAGAGGTCCCAGGCGAGCAGCGCGCCGAGCACGCCGGTCGTGAGGAGCAGCATCGAGGCGCCGAACGCCCGCCAGTGCTTTTCGATCCCCTGCCAGGAGCCGAGGAGCACGATCGGCACCAGGAAGATGCCGAGCATCACGAGCGGCATCGAGATGCCGTCCATGGCGAGGTCGTAGGAGATGCCGTAGCTCTCGATCCAGGGCAGCCGGCCGTCGCGCACGAGCGGGAACGAGCCGTCCGCAGCCAGGTGCGTGGCCAGGAACTGGAGCCCGAACGCCAGCTCGACGAGCGAGGCGATCAGGGCGTAGACCTTGGCCGCCTTGGTGGCCGTCCTGGGGAAGAAGAGCAGCGGCAGGCAGGCGACCGCCGGGAAGAAGACCAGGCGGGTCAAACTATTGCCGAGGAGCAGGTCGAAGAACGTTTCCATGGCGGTCCGATCAGAGGATGAGCCAGCCGAAGAGGACGATCACGCCCAGGAAGAAGTAGAGCGCGTAGTTGCGGACGTTGCCCGTGGTGGAGAGCCGGCCGACTTCGCCCGTGAGCTCGGTCAGCCAGGCGCCGGCGTTGATCGTGCCGTCGATCAGGATCGAGTCGACGATCTTCCAGAACCCGTGCGACAGAGCCGCCAGGGGACGGACGACGGCCCGGTCGTACAGCTCGTCCACGTAGTACTTGTTGACCAGCAGGCGATGAGCCCACGGGAAGCGCGCCACCCACGAGCCGCCGCGCTCCAGGGCGTCGGCCGGCCGGTAGATCGAGCGCGCGAAGAAGATGCCCGCCACCGCGATCGCCGTGGTGAGGATCATCAGGCCCCACTCCAGGCCGGCGCCGAGGTGGTGCTCCGCAGCTTCAGTTGGGAGCTTGACGATCGACGGCTCCAGGTAGTGGTGGAACCAGTTGCCGCCGCCGAGCAGCTCCGGGATGCCCACCCAGCCGGCGGCGATGGCGCCGATCGACAGGATGTAGAGCGGCGCGAGCATCACCCACGGCGACTCGTGCAGGTGGTGCTCCTGCTCGTGCGTGCCGCGGAACTTGCCGTGGAACGTCATGTAGAAGGCCCGCGACATGTAGAACGCGGTCAGGCCGGCGGTGATCAGGCCGACGAGCCAGAGAATCCAGTGGCCCGAAGCCGCCGCGGAGTGCAGGATCTCGTCCTTGCTGAAGAAGCCGGCGAGCGGCGGGATGCCGGCGATGGCCAGCGTGCCGATCCAGAAGATCCGGTGCGTGTGCGGCAGCCGGCCCTTGAGGTCGCCCATCTTCGTCATGTCCTGCTCGCCGCCCATGGCGTGGATCACCGAGCCGGAGCCGAGGAAGAGCAGCGCCTTGAAGAAGGCGTGGGTCATGACGTGGAAGATCGCCGCCGTGTACGCGCCCAGGCCGGCGGCCAGGAACATGTAGCCGAGCTGCGAGACGGTGGAGTAGGCGAGGACCTTCTTGATGTCGGTCTGCGCGAGGCCGATCGTCGCCGCAAAGATCGCGGTGAGCGCGCCGATCGTAGCGACGAGGAGCGAGATGCCGGGCGCGAGCTGATAGATCGCGTTCGACCGCGCCACCATGTAGACGCCGGCCGTCACCATGGTCGCGGCGTGGATCAGGGCCGAGACCGGCGTCGGGCCGGCCATGGCGTCCGGCAGCCAGACGTAGAGCGGGATCTGGGCGCTCTTACCCGTAGCGCCGATGAAGAAGCAGAGCGCGATGAACCCGGCGAGCGTCAGGCCGATCGCGTACGGTCCGGTGAGAACCGACGGATCGGCGGCGATGCGCTCGAAGATCGTGCGGTAGTGCAGCGTCCCGAACGTGGAGATCAGCGCGAACATGCCGACCAGGAAGGCGAAGTCGCCGATGCGGTTGACGATGAACGCCTTCTTGCCCGCGACCGGCGGGAAAGCCTCGTCGAAGTAGAAGCCGATCAGGAGGTAGGAGCAGAGCCCCACGCCCTCCCAGCCCACGAACATCACCAGGTAGTTGTTGCCCAGGATCAGCAGCAGCATCGCGCACATGAACAGGTTCAGGTACGCGAAGTAGCGCCGGTAGCCGGCGTCGTGCCCCATGTAGCCCACGGAGTAGACGTGGATCAGGAAGCCCACGAAGGTGACGACGAAGAGCATCACCGACGACAGCCGGTCGAGCAGGAACCCGGCCTCGATGGCGAGCGGCCCTGCGGTCCAGGCGTAGTACGTCTTCTCGATGAATTCCTGGCCGCTGCCCGCTTGTAGGGAGTAATACTCGAGCAGGCAGCCCAGCGCGACGAGGAGCGAGAGCAGCGGCGCTCCGACGTTGACCGCGGTGACCAGGGCCTTGGGCGGACGTCGGCCGAGCAGGCCGTTGATCGCGGCGCTGGCCAGGGGGAGGATCGGGATGAGCCAGATGTAGTCGAGCATGAGGGTCGGTTACCAGCGCATCAGGTTGATCCGGTTGACGTCGATCGTGCGACGCTGGCGGTAGACGGCGATGAACAGCGCGAGGCCGATGGCGGCCTCGGCGGCGGCGACCGCCATGACGAAGAAGACGACGATCTGGCCGGTGTGCTGCATCCACTGGCGCGCGTAGGCGATCAGGGCCAGGTTGCCGGCGTTGAGCATCAGCTCGATCGAGAGAAAGATGCTGATGCCGTTGCGCCGGGTGAGCGCGCCGGCGGCGCCGATCGCGAACAGCACGGCCGAAAGCATGAGGTACCAGGAGACGGGGACGCTCAAGGCTCGATCTCCTCCTCTGGAGTCAATGCGGACGGGCTGCCCTGCGGCGGCTTGCGGGCCGCCACCGTGGCGCCGATGACGGCGACGAGGAGCAGCAGGCCCACGATCTCGAACGGCAGCAGGTAGCCGGTGAACAGGCCGCTCGCCAGGCCCTTCATGGAGACCAGCTCCTCGGTCATCGGGTCGAGCGGCCGGCCGGCGTTCCAGAACAGCATCAGGATCATGCCGCCGAACACCAGCGCGCCGAGCACCGCGGCGATGAGCTGGCCCTTCTGCGCCGTGACCGCCGACTCCTCGCGCGTGATGTTCAAGAGCATGATCACGAACAGGAACAGGACCAGGATGGCGCCGGTGTAGATCAGCACCTGGAGGGCGCCGATGAACGGCGCGCCGAGCAGCACGAAGAGCACCGCCACGGAGAACAGCGTGACCACCAGGCTCATGGTCGAGTACACGGGGTTCTTGTGCAGCACGACCACCAGGGAGGAGGCCACCGCGAGCAGCGCGAACAGCAGGAAGATGACGGTCTCCATCGGACTCCTCAGAGCACGCCGCCGAGCGTCAGCGCCGAGACCAGAATCAGGTTGAAGATGGCGATCGGCAGGAGCACCTTCCAGCCGAGCCGCATGAGCTGGTCGTACCGGAACCGCGGGAACGACCAGCGCACCCACACGAACACCGCCATGCAGATGGCGATCTTGGCGACCAGCACCAGGAGACCGACGATCGCGCCGACCCAGCCGTGGAGGTCCAGGCCGGGCAGGCTCCAGCCGCCGAAGTAGAGGGTCACGCCGAGCGCCGAGAGGCTGGTCATCGACATGTACTCACCCATGAAGAAGGCGGCGAAGCGCATGGCGCTGTACTCGGTGTGGAACCCGGCCACCAGCTCCGACTCGGCCTCGGGGAGGTCGAACGGCAGCCGGTTCGTCTCGGCGAACGAGGCGATCAGGAACACCACGAAGCCGAGGATCTGCGGGATGAACGTCCACAGGTGCTCGCGCTGATAGGCCACGATGTCCTGGAGGTTGAACGAGCCCACCGGGATCACCACGGCGAGGACCGAGAGGGTCAGCGCCAGCTCGTAGCTGATCATCTGCGCCGAGGCGCGGATCGCGCCCATCATCGAGAACTTGTTGTTCGAGGCGTAGCCGGCCATCACCAGCGAGTAGACGCCGAGGCTGGCGAGCGCCAGGAACAGGAGGACGCCGGCGGGCGCGGGCGTGATGACCAGCGGGTAGGTGGTGCCGTTGATCGTGATGTCCGGACCGAACGGGATCACCGAGATGGTGAGCATGGCCGGCATGATGGCCAGGGCCGGCGCCAGCAGGTAGAGCGGCTTGTCGACCGAGTTCGGGGTGACGTCCTCCTTGAACATGAACTTGAGGGCGTCGGCGAGCGGCTGGATCAGGCCGAGCGGTCCGAGACGGTTCGGTCCGGGGCGGTCCTGGATGAGGGCGCTGCCGCGGCGCTCGACCCAGACCATGACCGGAACCACGGTCAGGACGAAGCCGAGCATGACGGCGACGTTGACGAGCGTAGCGATCAGATTCGGAGCCATCAGGAGATCTCCGGGACCGACTGCGCGGTCGTATCGCTCATCATCGGGTGGGATTCGGGCACGTGCAGGCTGGCGCCGGTCGCCGGCAGCGTGCGCCACTGCAGCCCGGCGAAGGCCGGCACCTCGGCGGCGATGCGGTCGAAGACCTGGGCGGCCGTCGTGAGGCCGCTCCACTTGGCGTCGAAGCGGGAGAGGACCTCGGTCAGCACTTCGACCGTGGAGCGCACCTGCGCCGGGGCGGGGAAGGCGGCGTTGAAACGCTGCGCCCGCCATTCGAGGTTGACGAACGTGCCGTCCTTCTCGGTGTGGGTGGAGACCGGCAGCGCCACGTCCGCCACCTTGGCGAGCGGCGAGTCGGCCCAGCCGAGCACGATCAGGACCTTGGCGCGGCGCAGCCGCTCGACCACCTCGGGGGTGTAGGCGGCCTTGCCGAAGTCGCTGTCGAGCACCACCAGCACCGAGCAGCGCGAGGCGCCATCGCCGAGCAGCAGCTCGTCCTGATCGATGGCGTCGTCCGGCCCCTTGCCCTTGCCGGTCCCGGGCGCGCCGCCGAGCGTCTCGTCGAGCTCGGTGAGGCCGGGCCGCAGGCCGAGCAGCTCGGCGCCGCGGCGGTTCGGAGCCAGCTCGCGGCCGGTGAGACCACCCTTGAGGTTCGGGATCGTCCAGCCGGCGCCGAGGTCGACCGGCACCGAGCGGTGCGGGGTGCCGATCATGTCGGCCAGCTTGCCGGCGAGCCAGGCCTCCTCGTTGGTCAGATAGCCCGAGCCGAGGAAGGCGATCGCTCCGTCCACACGCTGCCGCAGGTGGCGGTGAATGGCGTCGATCGCCTCCTTCCAGCCGGTCGCCGTCTCGGCTCCATTTCCCCCGGCATCCCGCACGCGGCAGGTGCGCAGTCGCGGCACCGTCTTGTAGCGCTCGAACGTGGAGCGGCCGAAGTCGCACATCCAGTAATCGTTCACCTCGGGGTTGAAGCGCGGCTTGTAGCGCTTGATGTCGCCGCGCCGGTGCTCGACCGTGATGTTGCAGCCGACGTCGCAGCCGGTGCAGATCGACGGCTTCTTGTCGAGGTAGAACACGCGCTCGGCGAAGCGGAAGCGGGTCGAGGTGAGCGCGCCCACCGGGCAGATGTCGACCACGCAGGTCGAGAGCGGATTGTCGAGCTCCCGGCCCGGGAAGGTGCCGATCTCCGTGCGCGCGCCGCGGTTGAAGAACCCGAGCTCGCCGGTCTTCGCGATCTCGTGGGTGAAGCGCACGCAGCGGGTGCACTGGATGCAGCGGTTCATGTTGAGGATCACGTTCGGACCGAGCGGGATGCGCTCGCGGCCCGGGTACGTGCGCTTGTCCTCGTACTGGAACCGGGAGAACGCCACGCCGTGCTTGAAGCTGTAGTCCTGGAGACCGCACTCGCCGGCCTGGTCGCAGATCGGGCAGTCGAGGGGGTGGTTGATGAGGAAGAACTCCATCATCCCCTTCTGCGCCTCGCGGACCTCGGGCGTGTCGGTGCGGACGTCCATGCCTTCGGCGGCCGGGGTGGAGCAGCCGGCCTGGAGCTTCGGCATCTTCTTGCCACCCTGCCACACCTCGACCAGGCACATGCGGCACTGGCCGACGACCGACAGGCGCGGGTGGTAGCAGTAGTGCGGGATCTGGACGCCGACCTTGACCCCGGCGTCGATCAGGTTCGTGCCGGGGGGCACCTCGACGGTGCGGTCGTTGATCGTAAGCTTGGGCACTCTCTAGACTCCGTCCTTGAAGTAACGGTATTCAGGAAACGGGCACCGGCGCTCGCGCACATGGGCGTCGATCTCGTCCGGGAAGCGCTCGACGAGCGACTTCACCGGGCCGACCGCCGCGTCGCCGAGCGCGCAGAGCGAGTTGCCGCCGACGTTGCCGGCCACGGACTTGAGCAGCGCCGCGTCGCTCTCCCGCCCTTCGCCGTGCTCCAGGCGCTTGAGGATCAGCTCCATCCAGTTCGTGCCCTCGCGGCAGGGGGTGCACTGGCCGCACGATTCATGGTTGAAGAACTTGGCGAGGCGCGCCACCGAGCGCACCATGCAGACCGTGTCGTCCATCACGATCACCGCCGCCGAGCCGAGCATGGAGCCGGCCTTGGCCACGGTGTCAAAGTCCATCTTGATGTCGATCGACGACGCCGGCAGGATCGGCGCCGAGGCGCCGCCCGGGATGAAGGCCTTGAGATTCCCACCGCGCCACATGCCGCCCGCGGCGTCGAGCATCTCGCGGAAGGTGATGCCGATCGGGTGCTCGTAGGTGCCGGGGCGCTCGACGTGGCCCGAGATGGCGTAGAGCTTCGGGCCGGTGTTGCGCTCGTCGGTGCCGATCGCCTTGAACCAGTCGGCGCCGCGGTTGATGATGTGCGGCACGTTGCAGAGCGTCTCGACGTTGTTGATGACGGTGGGGGAGCCGAACGCGCCGACCACGGCCGGGAAGGGCGGCTTGACGCGCGGCTGGCCGCGCTTGCCCTCCAGCGACTCCAGCATGCCCGTCTCCTCGCCGCAGATGTAGGCGCCGGCGCCGCGGTGGACGTACATGTTGAGCTTGAACCCCGACTTCATCACGCTGTCGCCGAGGACGCCGTCCTCGTAGGCTTCCTTGAGGGCCCGTTCGAGAGTGGCGGCCGCCTTCGTGTACTCGCCGCGGATGTAGATGTAGCAGGTCGCGGCGCGCACGGCGTAGCAGCAGATCGCGCACCCCTCGATGAGCTGGTGCGGATCGTTCTCCATGAGGAGGCGGTCCTTGAACGTGCCGGGCTCGGACTCGTCGGCGTTGCAGACCAGATAGCGCGCCTGGTTCGGGTCCTTCTGGGGGATGAAGCTCCACTTCATGCCGGCGGGGAAGCCGGCGCCGCCACGGCCGCGAAGGCCGGACTTCTTGACCTCCTCGATGATGGCGTCCGGCTCCATCTTGAGCGCCTTGGCGAGCGCGTCGTAGCCGCCGGTCTTCCTGTAACCGCGCAGGGTGATGGCGTCGGGGTTGCCGACGTTCCGCGTCAGGACCGGTTCGAAAGCCATTTACTTGAGACCTCTCAGGATGTCTCTCACCCGTGCCGGCGTGAGGTTCTCCTTGTATTCGTCGTCGACCATCATCATCGGCGCGGTGTCGCAGGAGCCGAGGCACTCGAAGTGCACGTACGAGCAGCGGCCGTCCGGGGTGACCTCCTCCTCGCCGACGCCCAGCTCCTTGTGCAGCACCTCCATGATCTCCGCGGCGCCGCGGATCTGGCAGGAGAGGTTGGTGCAGACGCGGATGCGGTGGCGGCCGACCGGGTTCTGGTGGAAGAGGTCGTAGAAGGTGACGACGCCGTACACCTTGGATTCGGGAAGCTCCAGCTCCTGGGCGACGGCGCGGATGGCCTCGTCCGGAAGCCAGCCGCCGCAGAGGCGCTGCGCGATGTGGAGCGCGGGCAGCAGCACGGCTTCGGCCGTGGGGTAGCGCGTGCGCAGGTCGGCGAGCTGGTCGCGCGATTCGGGAGTCCACCCGGGCCACAGGGGCGGAGCCTCGATGCGGGGACTACGGGGTTCGGAGACGCTCATACGGAGCCCTCGGCCCGGCGGGCCAGGGTCTCGCGGCGCGGTCCAAGCTCCAGTCCGCCCTTGAGCCAGACGTAGGCGTAGCCCACCAGGATCAGGAAGAAGAAGACCATGACGGCCGCGAAGAGCTGCCATCCGCCCTCGCGCATGATGAGCGCCCAGGGGTAGAGGAAGGCGGCCTCCAGGTCGAACACGATGAAGTCGATGGCGATGAGGAAGAAGGCGATCGACATCCGCTTGTGCGAGCGGTCGAGGAGCGGCAGGCCCGACTCCACGGTCGTGCCCTTCACGCGCCCGCCGGTCTGCTTCCCAAGGAGCTGGGAAAGGCCCAGGATCGCGATGGCCATCACGATGGCGATCCCCAGCATCAGCAGGACAGGGTAGTACTGCTCCGGCAAAGCAGGTTCCTCCAGAACGGGTTAGGAACAGACGAGACCCGGAGCCTTCTCCGGGGGCATGTGAAGGATGTCACAAGCTCAGGCGGGAGACAAGAAGGCAATGTAGGGGCAACCCTTGTGGTTGCCCCTGGGTGAAGCGGGCACGATTCACCAGTTGGGCGGAGCGCCCTGGACGCCGAGATGGAGGCGCATCAGGCTCGGCCGGTGGGTGGTCGAGAAGAAGGGAAACGCGCCGTTGTTGATGTAGAGGTTGAACCGGTCCGCCCCGGTGCGGCCGAACGTGGCCGAGGTCGGGCCGTCGAGGCCGTCGGCGGCAGTGAGCAGGATGTGGGTGGAGCCGTCGGGGTCCATCCGCACCAGCAGGTTGGTGGGATCGGTCGTGCAGTAGAGGCTGCCGTGAGCGTCGAACGCGAAGTCGTCACCGCCGACGCCCTCCGGCATGACGCCGTGGATGCGCGGCGTGCCCGCCGAGTCGTCCGGCTCGAAGGGGATGGCCAGGATCGTGCCCTGGGTCGAGTTCGAAACATAGACCTCGCGGCGGAACACCTGCAGGCCGTTGGCGCCGGGCAGCCCGGGGACGACGGAGGCCAGGAGCGGGCTGTCGAGCCAGACCTCCGCCTCGCCGCCTTCGACCGGCACGCGCCAGATGAAGGGCTGGGACGAGTCGGCCACGTAGACCCATCCGTGATGGACCGCGATGCCGTTCGGGATGCTCGCCAGCGGCAGGGTGGCCAGGACCTCGGCCGAGCCGTCCTGCGACACCTTCCAGATGCCGCGGTGCTCGAGCTCGCAGGACACGACCGACACGAACAGGTCGCCGTGCACGTCGAGCGTGATGCCGGTCACCGCGTTGAAGAACGGTCCGCAGAGGGTGAGCGGCGGTCCGATCGGCAGCATCGCCACAGTGGACTGGGTGCCGTCCGGAGCGATCTTCCGGATCTCACCCGTCAAAGCCAGGCTGATGAAGGTGTCGCCGGAGGGAGAGATGGCGATGCTCTCCGGCGCCTCCAACTGGATCGGATTGAACAGGACGACGGTGTCGAGCGACGGGGCGTCCGGCTTGTGCGCAAACGCCGCCGGCGCCAGGACGAGAGCCAGACTGAGGGCCAGGAGACTGCGATTCAGATTTGGTTTCACGACGGGGGGCCTCCTTGATCTGAAGGGAACAGGGCTTTCTTTCTGGAGATACGGAAGGCAGCTCATGATACCGCCGCGGCATGCGGTGTGCATCGGCTACGGGCGTCGTACCCCGGAAGAGCACCCCGGGTTCAATCCTACGGAGGACCCATGACGCCGGACGCGCCGAGGGTGGCCCGCATGAGTGGGCGGTTCGGATGTGCCCTGACCGTGGACGTCGAAGAGTGGTACCACACCTGTCTCGTGCCGGGCTACGTCCATCCCGAGGCGAGACCTCCTCTCAGACAGGAGCTCGATTGGCTCCTCCCCGAGCTTCTCGACATGCTCGCGGAGGCCGGGTGTGTCGCCACCTTCTTCGTGCTGGGCGAGGTTGCCGAGGAGCGGCCGGACCTGGTGCGACGCATCGCCGAGGCCGGCCACGAGATCGGCAGCCACGGCTATCTCCATCTCCGCGCCACCGAGCGCCCGCTGCGCGCCTTCGCCGACGACCTCCGGCGATCCAAGGATCTTCTGGAGGACCTCCTGGGGAAGCCCGTGCTCGGCTTCCGGGCTCCCGAATGGTCGCTGCGCAGCCTCGGCAATGCGCGTCTGCCGCTGGTGGCCGAGACCGGCTTCCTCTACGACAGCTCGCTCGCACCGTGCCCGTTCTCCGGCAGCACCACGAACCCGCGTTTCGCCTCGCGCCTGCGCTGGGCCGACCGGGAGCTGCTGGAATTTCCACCCCTCACCTTCGGCGGTCCCCTCCGGCTGCCTGCCGGGAGCTGGACCGGCCGTCTCGCCAATCCGGAGTGGATCGCCTTCGCGGCGCTCGACCACCAGGACGCCGGCGGGCTGCCGGTCGCGGTCGTCCATCCCTGGGAGGTCTCGGGCCGGCCGACGCCCGGCCGCCTCACCGGTTTGGCCCGGTTCGTCCATGAGACCGGCCGCCTCGGATTCGTCGAACGCTTCCGCGAGCTGCTGCGGACGCTGCCCTGGACCTCGATCGCCGAGGCCGCGAAGCTCGGAGAGGCTGCACAGCACGAGGCTGGCGCGGTGCGGTACTCTATGCGCGGTTCTTTTGAAGCTTGGTGAGAGAGAAGAGAGGGGTTGGTGCGAAAGGGGGGACTCGAACCCCCACGGCCTTGCGACCACAAGATCCTGAATCTTGCGCGTCTACCAATTCCGCCACTTTCGCAGCGGGCGAATTCTAGGGAGACTACGGACCGAATGTCAACACTATTTCCAGGAGCGGAGGCAGTTCTCAAGGATCGGGTCCTTGCACGCCTCCGTACGTACGGCCGGACGGGCGTGTGGCCCGAGGAGCTGGCGAGCGCTTTCGGGGGGGTACCCATGCAGTATGTCCAGGGCGCTCTCGAGACGCTGGAGAAGGAGGGGCAGGCCTTCGAGCACGAGGGTCTCTGGTACGGCGAGGAGCTCGGCAACGTCACCGTCGGCATCGTCGACATCATGGAGGAGGGCGACGCCCTGATCCGTCCGCCCGGCTACGGCAAGAAGGCCGAGGTCCTGGTGCGGCGCCGCAACCTGGGCGACGCCTTCCCGGGCGACACCGTGCTGGTCAAGATCCTCGGCCGGCGCGCCAAGGAAGGCGACGCGCGGATCTCCGAAGGCGCGGTCATCCGCATCCTCAACGAGCGCTTCCAGACCCTGGTGGGCACCGTCGAGCGCGAGAACTACCGGCTCTGGTTCGTGCCCTACGACCCCAGGATGCCGGCCGAACTGACGGTCGTCGACGGCGAGAACGTGCCTGAAGGGCACTTCGTGGTCGTCCGCATCGAGCGCGGCAAGGTGCCGAAGGCGCGGATCGTCGAAGTTCTGGGAGACCCCGAGCAGCCGGGCGTGGACGTGAACGTCGTCCTCCGGCACTACGGCATCCCCGACGAGTTCCCGCCCGAGGTCCTGACCGCGGCCGAGCGCCTGCCGGAGGATCCGGGACCGAAGGACTGGAAGGGGAGGGAGGACCTGCGCGATCGCGTGGTCATCACGATCGACGGCGAGAGCGCCCGGGACTTCGACGACGCCGTGTCGATCGAGAAGCTGCCGAACGGCCTCTTCCGCCTCGGCGTCCACATCGCGGATGTGGCCCACTACGTCGAGGAAGGCGGCACGCTGGACCAGGAGGCCTACAAGCGCGCGACCAGCGTCTACTACCCGGACCGGGCCATCCCCATGCTGCCGGAGCGCCTCTCGAACGGCCTCTGCTCGCTGCGCCCGAACGTGCCGCGCCTGACCACCTCGGCCTTCCTGGATATCGACCGGGACGGCAAGGTCCAGGACCGGCGGTTCGCGGAGACCGTGATCCAGAG